>ERZ791830.10-NODE-10-length-323359-cov-11.755543_pt1 | contig 323359 bp, 292 predicted proteins | sample MGYA00509945_ERZ791830 | MGnify/ENA primary metagenome ERZ791830 (study PRJEB30046, sample SAMN00792021) | human gut metagenome | study: EMG produced TPA metagenomics assembly of the A metagenome-wide association study of gut microbiota in type 2...
GACAGGTATCAAAAAGTATTGAATTTATTGAAAAAAACACTTGATTATATGGAGATGAGTTCAGGACAATTATCAGCGGTAGCATTATCTTTTTTACTTTGCATGAATCAGGCATATGGTGCTAATAAAGCTTGTTCTATTTTGCTTATTGATGATCCGGTGCAAACTATTGATGATGTAAACATGGTTGGATTTGTAGATATTTTGCGTTATGAATTTGGTGATAGACAAATATTTATATCAACACATGAGCAATCATTTGAATGGTTTTTGCGTTATAGATATTCAAAAGCAGAAAAGAAAGTTAATGTTTTTAATATGAAGGACATTATGTTGCAGGAAAAATAGCATAAATGCTCTGCTTTATAAGCAATTTTTTATATTAATTACACATTTGAATGATATATTAATAAATTCCAGAGAAATTGAAATATTGACTGCAATTTAATGGAACTAAGAAAAAGAGGCATTTTATAGTATTATGGCTATTATAATCTGGTTAATGGGTATAAATGCCTTTTATAGTAAATGATTTAGGTAAATATGTTGATGATAAATACAAAAATAGAACAATGATAAATGAAATGAAAGCATTTTATAACTTTGAAGATAGAATCAGAAGAATACACATTACAAAAAGAAAGGCAGTAAACGTTCCAACCCATGTACCTACAAATACCCACGAAAAATTTGATATAACCATAATAATTCAGTTGTACAAGTTGTACGATTTTTACGAATTGTACAATTCGTAAAACTATCACAAATTTTTCAGTAGGTTATAATTATTGAACGCTAAAGAGCTGGAAACACAGCACAATCTTAAAAAGTGGGCAACCATAATAAAGGAATGCCGTTCAAGTGGCATGAAGATACTTCAGTGGTAATAATTTAATATAACAGTTTTAATTTATATGTAATAATTATTCAAAGTCAGTTTAAAGCTATACAGGAATTATTGTGTTTTATATATCAATATCCTATAATATTATAAAATATTTTATATGATTTATTGACGTTTTTATGCTGCGATTAATTGCACAATAATACAAGATTTTAATAATGAATTGAATAAATGAGTTGCATCAGATGATAGATATATATACACAGAAAAGTGATTCGGGAAATTGGATTTTTCAAAATGATTTGTATTTCAATTTAAATACAGGCAATGAAGAAATGTCAAAAAAAGAGATTGATTTAATTCAGCAGATAGATGAAGCAAAGCTTACTCCAGATAAGCATATTGAAACAAAATATGGTCTTGGCACAATCCGTAATTTGTCATCTGGCTGCAAGACATTACTTAATATTGTGAAGCATCCTGATAAGGTTGTAAATGTTGAGGAATGTGGTCCCAATGTACTTAGAATCATATTTACTATGGATAATATAAAAATTTATATGTCAAGACCAACACTTTTTGACATTCCGGATGATGCAAAAATCAGATTTAATGATTCAGATATAGTTACTGGTGGCAGAGGGTATAATGCATGGTGGAGTAAGGAATATGAAAGGAGAGAAGCAGATGATTTATAGGAATATTACATTTAAAGCAGCTCCATTTTCATATGATTTGACATTTGATGATAGGATTACTCTTGTTGGTGGAGACAGTGGTACCGGCAAAACAGTACTTTATGAAATGCTTGAAGATATAAGATTGACAGATGAATATAAGGCAATCAAGCTATTTAATTACAAATCAGATGATTTTTTAGAAGCAATCAAACAGTGTAGAAATAGTTTTATTGTGATAGATAATGCAGATTGTCTGATTAATGATGATGTCAGGAGATTCATTAATTTTGAATTATCAAATCAGTATATGCTTTTCCTGCGGAATTGTGACGGACTCAACGTATCTGATAAGAGTTTTAAGGAGCTGAAGTTTGATAACAACAGAATAACATTGGAAGAGGAATTGTGATATGAAATATTTATGGACAGAGGATACCAGTGCAGGACTTCACTTCTGGAAAGATGAGAAGATGAAAATGCTGATACAGTCAGAATGCGTACAAGAAGTGATTAGAAAAGCAAAGATTAAAATGTAGAACCGCTCGCAGCATATGGTGAAGTGATGTGAATCGCTTGACTCAGGCTAAAGATATGGATGAACTTTATGAAGCAATGTGTTTGATTTTAGAAAAATTTACATTTTTATTTAAATATTGATTGCGTGATTGGAGCGTTTACTGAATACCTTGGAGTGATGTACGATTATCTTCATACAAAGCTCTATGGATTTCATGTAATTCAGGTAGATGAGACTCTTGTGTCCTTGTAAACAAAGACGGCAGAGCAGCCGGTTCTAAGAGCTTTATGTAGCACTTACTTTATACGAGAGTTGTAATACTTTCAGTTTGTATTATTATATCAGCACATAACAGATATAAATACAATGGAATAAGTGATAAATATGTTAAGCAAGCAATTGATAATACTTAAATTGCTATATTTCATTGGATTACATGATGTAGGTTAATATTATATGCTAAAAGAACAAATGTTCTTGCACTATTCATTAGAATGATATATAATAACCAATAGATAATTTGCATTATTAATGTTGACATTGGAAGTTGGTAATGGTATCATCTTAATACATTAAGAGAATATTTTTTGATGTATAGAATATATTATTATGGAACGTACTCCGGTGTCCTTCGGGCCCGGGGTCTTTTTTATTTTGGGGGGAATTTTTATGGATAAGGTATTCAAGACTTATGATGAACAAATAGCACTTTTGAATTCCAGGGGAATTGAAATATCTACTTCGATTGAAAGGAGTGACGCAAAAAAGGCGCTTCAACATTATGGGTATTATAATCTTATTAATGGATATAAAATGCCTTTTTTGGTAAATGATTTAGAAGAAAGTGCTGATGATAAATACAAAAAAGGTACAAAGATAAATGAAATAAAAGCACTTTATAACTTTGATGCAAGAATTAGAAGAATATTTTTTAAGTATATACTTTTAATTGAAACAAATATTAAAAATCTTATAGCTTATACGTTTTCTCAGGCTCATCCACAGGAAAACTATTTGGTTTATACGAATTTTAATAGGAATCTGCGGGACTCTAATAAATTAATAACTAATTTAATATCTGATATTCAACGTCAGATAAGTAGTCGTGTTTCAGATCCATGCATATCTCATTATTTAAAGGAGCATGGATATATTCCATTATGGGTGCTTAATAGTATATTAACATTAGGAACAATCAGCAATTTTTATAAGGTCATGAATCAAAAAGAAAGACAGGAGATATCCAAAATATTTAAAATACAAGATAATGAACTTGAAAATATTTTGATGTATATAACTCCTATTAGAAATTTTTGTGCACATAATAATAGACTTTATTGCTATAGAACTAAAAAGCCATTAACAGATTTGTCAATTCATGATGAGTTAAATATTCCTAGAACTTCACAGGCAAAAAATGAGTATGCATATGGAAAAAGAGACTTATTTGCTGCAGTGTTAGCTATGAAAACATTGTTATCGGATATGGATTTTAAAAAGTTTTTGAAAGAAATTAACAATGCTCTTAATATATTTCGTCCTAGAATGAGAGTGATTGAAGAAAAAGAATTATTATCATACATGGGATTTCCAGAAGACTGGCGAGAATCTCTGCTTAAGATAAAGACTGATTGTTGTGAGGGGAATGATAAGGTATAGGTTAAAAGATTAGAAATAAATTTTGATGAATTTATTTTAGGCTATTATCAAATTATGTTTAGGGAGATTAAACTTGAAGATTTCCCAGAAGAAATATCCGATTATAGTACAGAAAAGAATGATGATATTCCATTTTATATAAAAGCTATAGAAGGGGCTAACTTTAGATGGAATGATGAATTAGATGATAATATGATTGACAGATTGTTGAATCAGAATGCTCCATCATTGTTATTATCTTATTTAAGACCGATTGTGGCACAAGTAACATCTGCTTCAAAGTATGGGACATTGTCTCGGAATTAGTTATTATTGTGTTTTATATATGAATCTCCTATAATAATCGTATGAAATTAAAAAGTTTGAAATCTGAAATTTAAACCGCAAATACACGATAAAAGGAGAACCCATGAAGGAATACGATAAATATCTAAAGTTATTAAAGGAAAAATATCCCACAAAACAGTCAGTTTACCGCGAACTTATTAACCTGAATGCAATTATGAATCTGCCAAAGGGAACAGAGCATTTTATGAGTGACCTTCATGGGGAATATGATGCATTTTACCATATAATTAATAATTGTTCGGGAGTAATTAGAGAGAAGGTAGCGATGCTGTATGGAGATGAACTTACTGTATATGAGCAGCAGGAGCTGTGCACTCTGATATATTATCCGAGAGAGAAGCTTTCTATACTTATGGATGAGAATAAGGTGAATGATGAATGGTACAGAAATGTACTTAACCAGCTGATTCAGATTGCAAAGCTTCTGTCTTCTAAGTACACAAGATCCAAGGTGCGAAAAGCAATGCCTGTGGATTTTGCATATATCATTGATGAACTTATTCATGCGCAGAAGGATGAAGATGACAACAGGAGTGTGTACCACAGACAGATTATGGAAACAATTCTGAACCTTCATAATGGCGATGAATTTCTTGTTGCTCTTACTGATCTGATTAAAAGACTGGCTGTGGACCATCTTCATATACTTGGGGACATATATGACAGAGGAGCACATGCAGATAAGATATTAGATCTTCTGATGGAACATCACAGCGTTGATATCCAGTGGGGAAATCATGACATATTGTGGATGGGAGCTTTTTGTGGCAATCCGGTGTGTATGGCACTTGTGGTCAGGAATAATATTAAGTACAAAACTATGTCAATTCTTGAGAATGGTTATGGAATAAGCCTAAGATTTCTTCTACAGTTCGCAGTTAATACATATTCAGATAAAAATGTTGATGACGCAGTCTATAAAGCTATTTCTGTGATTTTATTCAAGCTTGAAGGGCAGCTTATTAAGAGACACCCGGAATACAGAATGGAAGGAAGACTTCTGTTGGATAAGATGAATCTGGATAATGGAACGGTAAGAATTGGTGATAAGGAATATTTCCTTAATACTACAGAATTTCCAACTATTGACATGAATAATCCTTATGAGCTTACTATGGAAGAAATGTTTCTGATGGGGAGATTCAGGGCAGATTTCATTAACAGTATGGCTCTTGAGAGGCATATTAATTTCTTATATGACAAAGGCAGCATTTATAAGATTCATAATGGAAATCTTCTGTTTCACGGCTGTGTGCCACTTGATGAACAAGGTGTATTTGATGGAATTGTTGTGGATTGCAAGTCGTATTCAGGCCGTGAGTATCTTGATTATTGCGAGTCAATGGTAAGGCAGGCAAGAACCGGCGATTCAGATGCAGTTGATTTTATGTGGTTTTTGTGGAGTAATATATTATCACCAGTGACTGGAAGGTGTATCAAAACATTTGAAAGAACTTTTCTGGACAAGGATAGAAATGCTGACTATAAGAAGGTAATTGAAGAGGATAAGAATCCATATTATGTCCAGTATGAAAATGAAAGAATCTGTAAAATGATTTTAAGGGAGTTTAATCTTTATAATGAGAATGCACACATTATTAATGGACATACTCCTGTCAGGACAAAGGAGGGGCAGCACCCTGTAAGGGCTGGTGGAAAACTGATTGTTATAGATGGCGGTTTCTGCGAAGGATATCATGCCGCCACAGGAATAGCCGGTTATACACTTATTTATAATTCTCATGGAATGAAGATTAAAGAACATCATCCGTTTATGAGCATTAATATGGCAATTAATAGTAACAGGGATATTGAGTCTGAATCACAGGTTGTTTATGTGGAAAAACAGCGGGTGTTTGTAAAGGATACTGATAACGGAAAGCAGATAGCTGAGGAGATTAATGATTTAATGAATCTGCTGAAGGTGTATAATTCATAAAATATGTGTAAATATGTAAGTTATATAATTATTTCCACTTGATTTCTATCCCCAATAGAATGTAGAATTATAAGATAAACTAGATTATTATTACGAGGAGTTGCAGCATGGAAATTTATGAAATGATTGATCTGCAGGATTGTCCAAGATGTTTTGGACCTTCTATATTAGAAGAGGAAGATCACTCTTATTATGTGATGTGTATGGATTGCGGCTGCCAGTCAGCATCATTTAGGTTTGAAAATGATGAAGACAGGCTTGATGCAGCTAAAAGAACAGCAGAATTATGGAATAGCGGTAAGGTGATATTTACAGGCCGTTCGGAATAGATATTGGAGGGAGATTTTAATTTATGAAGAGCAAAGAAGAACTTTTTAATATGCCGATAGTTGAACTGAGGGAATATATGAATTCTCTTTCTAATCCGGAAATACAGGAAGTTGCAAAGATATTTGAGGAAGATGATATTGAGAGAGACCCACTTGAACTTCTTACAGCGTCGAAGCTTTTTGATTATATGAAATATGCAAATGGTTCTGTGGATATTGAGTTTTAGTTGTTTAAGATTTTGAAATGATTTTTCATACGTTGTATGAGAATAAATATTAATCAGGAGGATTATTAATGATAATAGCAGTAACATACGAGAATGGTCAGATTTTTCAGCATTTTGGACATTCTGAGAGCTTTAAGATTTATGAGACAGAAGGAAATAATATTGTCCGTGCAGAGGTAATTGGCACTGATGGAGCTGGCCATAGCGCATTGGCAGCTGTTCTTAAGGATAAAGGTGTAGATGTTCTTATATGTGGTGGAATCGGCAATGGTGCAGTCACAGCACTTTCAGAAGCTGGAATTGATGTATATTCAGGAGCAGATGGAGAGGCAGATGCAGCAGTTGAGGCATATCTTAATGGCGATTTAACATCAGCAGGAGTTAATTGCGACCATCATCATGATCATGAAGATGGTCATGGCTGTGGACACTGTGGAAGCCATGAAGACGAAGAGTCAGGCTGCGGTAGTTGTGGAAGTGATGAAGGTGAATCAGACTGTGGTAGTGGTTGTGGCGGCTGCGGCGGTGGCTGTGGTACATTTACACCATCATTTGAAGGACCTAATGTGGGAAAGAAGGTAAAGGTTCATTATAAAGGAACTCTTAATGATGGAACACAGTTTGATTCTTCTTACGACAGAGGTGAACCGCTTGAATTTACTTGTGGAGCAGGAATGATGATTCAGGGCTTTGATAAGGCTGTTGCAACAATGAATGTCGGAGACGTTATTGATGTTCATCTTATGCCAGAGGAGGCGTATGGAGAAGCCGATCCAAGAGCTTTCATAACATTGCCTATAAGTGAGCTTCCTGGTGCAGAAGAACTTAAAGTTGATGATAAAGTATATCTTCAGAATATGTATGGACAGCCATTCCAAGCTAGGGTTGCTGCTTTAACTGATACTGAGATTACATTTGACGCTAATCATGAGATGGCAGGAAAAGAACTGAATTTCAGGATTGAGCTTGTAGAAGTTTTATAATTGAATAATATTAAGATACCGGCTGGTACAGCTAAATGCAGTATCAGCCGGTTATTTTATTGTCTGGAAACAAGCTCTTTAGTCAGCCGTATCCATTCTTTCAGTTCTTTCCGGTTTTCATCTTCCTTGCGGAAGGCGGCTGAGAATGGTATACGCATGTCCGGGTCGCCAACCTGTAATACAACTGAATCAGGTGAAAGCTTCATTGAAGCAAGATAACTGTTTAGTGTAAATGCAATTCCATAGCCTTGTTCGGCAAGTCGGATTCCTGCGTCAATACTGCTTATCTTATAGGTAAGTTCTGGCAGGACATCAGCATAGAAAAGGGCATCCTCTTCAAGCTGTCTTATACTCTGGTTGCTGTGCTGCAGGATGAATCTTTCTTTTCTTACATGCGCAAGATTAAGCCATGGATAGATGCATGATTCTTTAGACTCTGCGAAAGATACAGCAGGGTGGCTTTTCGGAAGAATGGCAACAAGACAGTCTTCATATATGGTTTCATAGGAAAGTCTGGTGTTGCTCACACTGTTATATCCAAAGAACATATCAAGGTCACCGGCAAGAAGCTGCTCTTCATGGTTTGAGAGATGTCCGTCAATGGCATATACAACTGACTGTGGATACAGTCTGTTAAATGCAGTCATAACAGAAGGAAAGAGAGACTCAACCTGACGTACCATGTAACCAATGCGGAGTTTAACAGCCACATTTTTGCCAATATCAATCATGCGGTCCTCAAGTTCAAAGCATTTCATAGTAATATCTCTGGCAGATTTCACGAATTCCTCGCCTGCATATGTAAGAATCATGCGGCGGCCTTTCCTTTCAAAAAGCTGTATGCCAAGTGAAGTTTCAAGCTGCTTAAGATGTATGCTCAAAGCCGGCTGTGACAAGAACAGAGCATTGGCGGCTTTGGTAAGATTTCCGTAATTAGCAATTGTAAGAACATATTGCATGTCTTTTTCAGTAATCATATGAATTCCCTTTCTAAAATAGTGCATGTTTCAATAACAATGTAATAATTATACATAATTAAAATGTATCAATCAATCGAAACTATAAATTAGATTTATACTTTCGATAAAAACATACAATTTTATTTTTAGTATGATTTATATTAAAATGTATAAAAATATAAATTTGTTATGGGAGAAAATTTCATGGAAACAAAAGCAAAGAAAAAATGGAAAACGCCACATACATTTGTAATACTTGTGGTAATTATTCTTATTGCTGCAGCGGCAACATATATTGTGCCGGCAGGTGAATTTACAAGATTTAAAGATGCAGCAACAGGCAAGACTTTAGTTGAAGCTGGAAGTTATCACAGAATAGCATCAAGTCCGCTTAATCCGTTAAAGATTCCTTCAGCAATCTATACCGGAATTGTGAAATCAGCGTCAACAATCACATTTATGCTGATAATCGGCGGAGCTTTTCAGGTAATTACATCAACAGGCGCACTTACAGCGTTATGCAAGAAGTTATCTAAGACATTTTCTAAGCACAAATATGTTGTAATTCCTGTATTTTTGACATTGTTTTCTATATTCGGATTCACAATGGGAATGTCATCAGAGGTTATGATATTCGTTCCTATCGGAATTACACTTGCGTTATTCTTAGGACTTGATAAAGTTACAGGAACAGCAATGATTGCACTCGGTGCAGCGGTTGGATTCACAGCCGGATTACTTAATCCGTTCAATGTAGGAGTTGCGCAGGATATAGCAGAATTGCAGTTGTTCTCAGGAATGGCTTACAGAGTATTTATTCTTGTTGTGCTTCTTGCTGCTACAAGTGCATACATAATCTGCTATGCAAGAAAGGTTGCAGCACATCCTGAAAAAAGCGTAATATATGGAATTCCTGAAGACCAGGAGTACACATTTGACAATGTAACAGATTCAATTACGGTAAGACAGATTGCAGTTCTTATTGTTATGGCACTTGGCTTTGGAATACTTATATATGGCCTTTCAAAGAAGGGCTGGTACTTTGAAGAAATGTCAGGTCTGTTCATATTTATGGGTGTAATATGCGGATTTATCAGCGGTTACGGTCCTAGCAGAATTGCAAGGGAATTCGGAGAAGGCGCAAAGGGCATCATAGTTGGATGTCTTATTATCGGAATTGCCCGTACAGTTGAGGTAATATTAAGTGATGCCAATATTCTTGATACTATTGTGTATGGAATTGTTAATATTGTAAATGTTATGCCAGATTCAATTAAGGCTGTCGGCATGTTCTTATGTCAGTCACTTATTAACTGCGTAATCGTGTCAGGAACAGGTCAGGCAGCAGTTACAATGCCACTTATGGTGCCGGTTTCAGATCTTGTAGGAATATCAAGACAGACATCAGTACTTGCGTTCCAGTTAGGAGACGGATTCTCTAACTCAGTACTTCCAATGTCATCATCACTTATGGGATATCTTGCTGTATCAAAGATTCCTTATAGCAAATGGCTTAAGTTCATGATGCCACTGTTCCTTATATGGACAGCACTTGGATGCCTGTTTATGCTAGGTGCATTAATGATTGGATATTAGAATTGATTAGGAGCAGATATTATGTCAGACGATATTAAGAAGCAGCTTGGAGCGGTTATCGACAGCTATAAAGAAGATTTATGCCAGATGGCAGATGAGATATTCGACCTTGCGGAGATAAGCGGGGAAGAGTACAAGACATCTGATATATTGTGCAGTTATCTTGAAAAAGAAGGATTTGTGATAGAGCGTGGAACAGGACTTGAAACAGCATTCAGGGCAACATGGGATAATGGAAGTGACGGCCCGGTGATTGGAATTCTTGTTGAATATGACGCTCTTGAAAAAATCGGACATGCGTGTGGACATCATCTTCAGGGACCTGCCGGAATAGGGGCAGCAATCGCAGTAAAGAACTGCCTTCAGGATTATCCATGCAGGCTTGTTGTGTATGGAACTCCGGCAGAGGAAACTCTTGGCGGTAAGATAATTATGCTCGATAAAGGTTATATGAAAGAGCTTGACCTTGCATTTATGTCGCATGGTTCGCCTAATACATCAGTAGATGAAAAATGTATGGCACTCGAGAATTTCGTGGTAACATTCCACGGAGTAAAAAGCCATGCTGCAATAAGTCCAGAAGAAGGACGCAGCGCACTTGATGCAGCGTTATTATCATTCCATGCAATTGAGATGTTAAGAGAGCATGTTAAAGATGACACAAGAATGCATTACACAATCCGTAATGCAGGTGGTCCTCCAAATGTAGTTCCGGACCTTACTGTTGCAGAATATACACTCCGTTCATACAGCACGAAATACCTTGATGAAGTTGTAGAGAGATTCTACAACATTTTAAAAGGAGCTGCGCTTATGACTGGAACAACATATGAGGTTCAGAGAGACCTTCCATTCAAGAGCAAGGTTGTGTGCCATAAGGTCAATGACCTGCTTATGGCAAATGCAACATATGAGAATGCCCCATCAATTGCACCACCACGCGAAAGGACTGGCTCAACAGATTTCGGCAATGTGTTATATGAAGTTCCAGGCTCATGTATAAGAATTGCATTCACAGACAAGGATGCACAGCCACATTCAGAAGCTTACCTTAAAGCAGGAAAGAGTGATGCGGCGCATAATGCCATAGTATATGCAGCAAAGATAATGGCTGATTCAATATGCGATGTTCTTGTTAATCCTGAGCTTCTTGCACAGATAAAGCAGGAGTTTGAGGTGGCAAGAGAAAAAGGCTGATGAGTGGGTTTAGCGATAATATTGAATTGAATTAATAGAGTTGTAATCAGGCGGAGGAGAAATCCAAAGCCTGATTTTTTTATAAATGAATTTAACATGACAATAACTGTCCGACCTGTCTGTTATCATATGAAAAGAGCCGTAAGTCATAATTGTGGCTGCTGGCAGAATAATAAAATCACAAGGTGGAATGTTTATGCAGAACGAACTTGAAGAATTGTATAACATGCTTGTAAGCGAGACGGATGTTATGAAAAATGTGGATGAACATATTGAGCAGCAGATTGAGCATGAACTGCAGCAGTTTCAGGAACTTGCAACGTGGGAAGATTATGAATGTGAACGGGACAAATACATGTCAGTTGCTGAGACAGCTAAGAAAGAAAGTTTCATGGCAGGTTTTAATTATGCTGTGAGATTACTTAAGGGCGCGGACAACTCGTAGAACGCGCTCTTTTTCGTCATCTGAAAAAGACTGAAGTTCCTTCATAATTTCTCTGTCAATTGCAGAATCGTCAGAAGCGTACTCACCGGATAACACATAATCTACAGTTACACCTAGTGCATTACATATATAGATAAGTGTAGGCAGGGAAACTTTCACACGGTTATTCTCAATATTGCTTATATGAGAAGTATTGACCTCAGCAGCACTGGCAACAGCGTCCTGCGGCAAACCTTTAGATAAGCGTATTTCTTTCAACTTCTTTCCAATACTTTCAAAATCAATATTCTTCATGAAATCCCCCACAATAAAGATGATAAATACAATACATATAATTGTAATATTGATTGGCTGATGATATAATTATCTACAACTAAAACAAAATTAGTCATGGACAATACATTTTAAAAAAATTTCGTTAAATAATCATACGATATGTTCAGGTTCGAATTATAAGAATTATAAATGTTATGACAAAATATAACGCTAAGACATATAATGTCCGACCTGTCTGCTATCATAATAATAAACAAAACGAAGGAGGCAGTTATGCAGGACAACAATATTGAAGATGATAGCAGTGAAGTTTATGTGTATTTGAAAAGACCATTTCTGTTCAATATCAGATACAATTCAAGAGAAATATGGAACAAGATGACGGAGGAGGACAAGGCTCCGTATATCAATTATGAAGAATTTTACGAAGAATACAGGCTTATAAGGCTAAGAAGTATAGGGTATCCGATACTTGCGGTGGTGTATCTGTTTGCAATGTCAGCAATGGTACTTTATATCATATACATGTTTACAGGTTTTAACATATTTTCATTATTTGTGTGATGTATAATTATTGAAACACATTTTTATGAAAATGTTGTATAAAAATGCAGAGAAAGTGATTTTATATTAGCATTTATTATGATAAAGTGCTAAAATATTAACAGATTAAATCGTGAATTGATGAGTGCAATCTTACAAACGACTTAAAGGAGAACTACTTATGGCAAATGACTACAATGACAAGGTAAGTCGGGTATTAAGCCTGTATCAGCGCCTGATGGAAGGGGAAGTGGTTGACAAAGAGGTGGAAGCTGCCAGATATGGCGTATCTGCCAGGTCAATCCAGCGTGATATAAGTGCAATTAATGATTTTTTTGAACAGGAAACTGAAAAGAGCGGGGTAATTAATTCAATTGAATACGACAAGAAAAAGGGCGGACATTATCTCAGCCAGATATATAAGACAAGGCTGACCAACAGCGAGATACTTGCAATATGCAAGATACTGCTGGACAGCAGGGCATTTACCAGAGAAAGGATGGAGCACATTCTCGATATACTGGTTGACCGCTGCACACCGGCAGAAGGAAAGGCAATAGTACAGGACCTTATTAAGAATGAGGAATTTCATTACATAGAACTGACGCATAAATCAGAGTTCGTTGATAAGATGTGGGATATCGGGCAGGCAATTCATCAGAACCGTTATCTTGAAATGGATTACAAAAGGACTAAAGACGGAGCAATTGTAAAACGAAGGGTAAAGCCAGTGGCAATAATGTTTTCAGAGTATTATTTCTACCTGACGGCATTTATTGAGGATGAAGATGTTAAAGCTGACTTTGATGTGATTGATGATGCATTTCCAACAATATACCGAATCGACAGGATTGCAGGCTATAAGGTTCTTGACAAGCAATTCAAGATTCCATATGGAAATCGTTTTAAAGAAGGCGAATTCAGAAAAAGAATCCAGTTCATGTATGGTGGAAAGCTTCAAAAGGTCAAATTCAAGTATAAAGGGACAAGCGTGGAAGCAGTTCTTGACAGGCTGCCAACTGCGAAGATTCTGGAAGAAAAAGATGGCGTATACACGATATCTGCAGAGGTGTTCGGCAAGGGCATTGATATGTGGCTGAGAAGCCAAGGGGATATGGTGGAAGTGATATAAGAAACAATATAAATAAGACCAATTGTCTTATATATAAATAAAAGGATAGGGGCAAGAATGGTTAATTATAATCGATTAAAAAAGGAGAATGCAAAGATAAATGAGAAAAGTCTTGTAGAAATTTATGGATGGCAGTTAGACTTAAATAAGATTGCAATTGATGCAGACAGAACAGCTAAAATTGCAAAATATTCTTCAGCGATAATTGAAGATATTGATGCTCAATTCGAGAAAGCTACAAAACTTAATAAAACAGATATTACATTTCTTCTCTTTGCAACGGCACTGCAATGTATCAGACAGTATATAATTGGGACAATTACTCAGAGGGGTGACGATAAAACAGCAGCTAAAAATACAAAAGGGCATAATGTTGAACATTCAAATAGAGTACACAGATTATATAATCCATCAATAAATGAGATAATAACTAATCCGGTTCCATTTGATGCAATATATGGTGGAAAAGATTATGGTTTAGGCATTGGTGGTGGTTTTACGCATAGAGCTAAAACAATCGGACACGATCCATTGCTTGGATGGATTTTTGGAACAATGAACATTGCGACAAGTACAGTTACAGTAAGTGATGGACTACAGTCATTTCATGTTTTGACAGGTACTGCTTCAAATGGTACAACCAGAGATAAAATTTCAAAGCATGCTGATACTTTTAAAATTCTTAATTCGTGTAAAAGTAAATTAATAGATGAAGGCGTGGAAGGAAAAGAGAAAATTGGTGTATCTCTTATGAAGGAAGCAATTCACTTGAAATCTGATATGTATTCAACTGCAAGTCTTCCACTACCAATCATTTCAACTATTTCTGTTGAGTCGGCACGAAAACTTGCAAATTACGGATTGGACATGGGAAACTTTGTGAAAGTTGGATCACAAGCAGGTTTTGCAGTTTTAATTAATTCTCTGATTGGTATGATTCATGGTCTTTATTATGATGAATCTATATACCCTAATAAGAATCTATATTCAGTAAAGACAAGAAAAATACTTAGTTATTCCAACCTGATAGCCTCAGCGAGTAATGTGATTGCGGTTGCAATAGCTGCTGCAGTGGGAGTTAGTTCTGGAAACCCGGAGGTTGTAAAGAAATCCTTAAATTACTTGGATATAGGTGGAATTATGGTTACAGTTTATAGAGTGATATCGGATCGGAATTTTATTTGTGAAGTAAAAAAAGAATTCTTAGAACAACAATGGTACAGCATAGTATTGGGAGAATAAAACACTTAGGGAGGAAATAATTCATGCGTAAGAAAAAACAAATGGAAATATACAAATGTGGAATGGAAGCCGGTGCAGCTCCTTTTGAGAAGAAATATGAAGAAACTGCTAAACAAATTCGTAAAACCAGTGGACATATTGATGAGTTGGCTCGTAACCAGCGGAAAAACAAAAAAATTGTAGATGCTATGATTGATGGAGAACAACAAAATCAGCAACGGATACAAGATCTTAATAAGATTGTAGAAACGGGAGAAAAAACACTTACAAGGTATAAACGAAAAACAGAGAACATTGAGTTAATGATGCCATCAGTTTCAACGACTTGCGGTAGTTGTGGACATCCAATAGAATCACATCAATTGGTATGTAGTTTCTGTGGTGCCTTATCAAAATCTTTTCCATATGAGCTGGTAGATTTTGATATTGAAAAGAAATGTATGGCGGAGGTTGAAGAATTGGCAAAAATTATAAAAGAATCTAATTGCAATGATGATGATTGGTTATATCAAGAGCTAGATGATAAATTTCGAAAAATGAAAAAGATTAAAAATATTGCATATAAGGCAATGAAAGATAAAGGAGAAGAAAATACGCCAGTCTATAGAAAAATATATGGACTTACACAGAAATTTTTTTCTGATTATCGGAAAAGAAGAATTGAGATTGCTGTAGTGGGAACTGTTAAAGCTGGAAAGTCAAGTTTGATAAATGCTTTGATTGGTACTCGTTTAGCAAGTGTTGACCCGACACCAGAGACATCAATTCTGGTTAAATATCGTACCACAAGTGAAGGAAATTATTTGAAAATAAACTTTTATACGGAAGCACAATGGAATAAATTATGGAGTACTGCAAAAAATGCAACGGTTTTCAGAAATGAGTATGATAGGTTGGGAGCAGAGAATATCAAATATGAGTATCTGAATAAGCCACAGAAATATATTACATGTTCTTCAGAAGAGTTACCACGTATTATGATGGAGTGGTCAAAATCAGATGCGCCGAAGCACTTTTTTGTAAAAGAAATTGAGGTAGGTTATCAGAGTGATACAATACCACATGATGTGTTTTTAGTGGACACTCCAGGATTGAGTGATCCGGTAAGATACCGTTCTGATATAACAAGACGTTATATTAAAAGATCAGATTGGATTTTGGCATGTATAACAGGAGAAAATTTATCATGTCAGCCAGAATTTAATTTTTTAAGCAAAGTTATTTCAAATAAAGGCGGAGATGTAAGTAAAATTTTTGTAGTAGCAACAAAGAAAGATATGTTGACAAATGCTGAAGGGGAAAAGAAAGAAAAAGAGTTTTTGATTCGTTTAGGAGAATTATACAACAATGATAGTATGGCTGTTAGCAGATTTGCTTTTGTTGCGGCAGAAGTGCATTTAATGACAACGCAGGTAATTCAGGGAATTAATCTTGAACCAGAAGAGAAAAAGAAATTTAAAAAGGCATTATTAGAAATTGACGAAGATTTAGAATTCTCGGATGTGAGCAGAAAAGCTGATGACATTTTGAAATATGCAAGTGTAAATGATTTATTTGATAGAATCAATAAAGTGGTTCTCCTCAACAGAAGAAATTATATCGTGAATGGAATCATAAATGACTATATTAAGTGTATGAAAGTGATAAATGAAAATGCATCACTTTATCTGGATGATTCTAAGGCATATTTAAAGAAACTGACAGAGGATAGAGAGTACGATCAAAGTCAAATTGAAAAAATAGAACAAAGTAATCGTGATATAGAAATCTTACAAGATAAAATTAGAAAAATTCGGAGAAACTTAGAAATTGAAATAAGTGCAAATTCAGAAAATATAATCGTTAGGTAATATTGGGAGGGTTGATTATGGGATTTTTTTCTTCGTTAGGTAGAGCTTTAACAAATGTAAAGAGAGCAGCATGCAGAGGTGTTGGAAAAGTAATAGAAAAAGTTGGTGAGATTACAGGTAATATTGATATTGAGATGAAAGGTTATGAAATACAGTGCAATAACCCATATCTTGAAAAGCAAGTTGATTTAAATAGCTCATCTACATCTGTACAGGATACTATTGATGTCCATAAAATGTGTGAAGAGACGAGACAGCAGGCAGCATCACAAGCGAGAAAATATGAAGATGAAATTGTTGATAAGATTGAGGAAGATATTAATGGTTTTATCGATGCTTTATCGGAGGTCTTTCCCGACAATATTTTAGTGGAATTTGATTATGGTATTGGAGATGCGTTTGAAGATGATATTCACAATACGGTATCAGATTATGTTGCAAGGCATATTTCACAAGATTCTGAGGAATTTGTAAAAATTCTGAATATGAATGATTCCATACGAGAAGAAAAGACTGATGAATATGTGAAAAAGGTAATTAATCAAGCTTTGAATTTGCTCCACAATAAATGTAGAGATAAAAAAATAGCTGTATATCGAAAAATGTGTGATGATTTAGAAGCATATTTTATAAATGAAAAAAATATTGCTGAAAAGCTAGAAAAAAATATGAAAGAATTGCAAGAGCATAAAAACGATATGAACTATTATGAAAATCAGGCAATTGATACTGTAAAAGATATCGCATATATGGAATGTATAAGGACATTAACATATGGAAATGTGTAATGAAATAAATTATTATATAATTATTAACTAAAACTTTCCGAACTAAAATGGAATTTGTACCTTGAAAGTACAATATTTCAGCTAACAAAAGAGTGATTTATGTTGCTATAATATTCGAATGGAGTGTGTTGCACAGATATTTTGCAGTTTTGTCTCGAAATCAGCAGTAAAAGCAGTCAGCTAATCATTACTGAGTTTTAAGATTTCCTGAAAGCTTGCCATCAAGGCATACATCAGAATTCTGAAAATTCTGATGAAAGTAATGTCAGGTATTTCATCGACAAGATAGAAAAACAATTCACTAAGAAATCTCAGATTTTCATTTTCGCGTTGTTGTATTGCGAGTAACATATATTGGGCAAATACAATGGTCATATGGGCTGTTGATGCATCATACATAGTAGGGACAGTTTCAAGTTTTGTGCAAACTCCCAAAATTGATATAAGATTTTGTTAATAGTTATAAATGTGCAGAGCCGATTCTTCGAGTTCTGCACATTTCTGTATTATATATGAGTTTGTGGTTCGATATCCTGAAATTGTCTATAATGTATGGTATCAGTTTTCCATTAGAAAAGTCATAGATGAAAGTGTTGCGGGCAATGCTGAAACAACGAATGAAATTGCAACAAAAAGTGGAAATTTTTGATGAGGTTTTAGCATTTTCTTATAAATCTAAGAATGATAAGATGCGTAAAGCACCTTTGATTGATACGCGTACAGATGAACTTTTTACACCAAAGGCAAAGATGCAGGAACTGGTTGGCAACGATAAAGAAAAGTATATGGATTTGCTCGTTACGAAGAGACTTACAAAAGCTACTTCAAGAAGTTTTATTTTTTCCAGAGAACAATATCGCAGGAATTGCAGGAATGAGCTTTATATGAAACTTATTGAAAGCTTGTATATGTTTGGACATAGAGAGTTGTTTGTTATTGATACGGAGAGTATTGGTTTGATTAGTTTGAATACGCTTCCGCTTGTATTTAAATACAGAAATGAAACTTCAGAAGCAGTTGGCGGTGTGTTGCTTTCGTTAAATGGGCCGGCATTGATTCCAGAGGATACTTATGGAATTGTTGAAAATGTAATTAAGAATATGAATATTGTTCTGGAACAGTTGGTTCCGGGACTTAGAATTGGTGTTGTAGATTTAGGCTCAACAATGACTAAAGATGGGAAAATTGCCAAGCAAATCCAGCTTATATCTCTGAAGAATAACAAGCAGATTCCGTTCTGTTATGAATCAGAAGGCATAAAAAATATTGTGTCAAACTTACAGCTGTTAATTGTAGTCTATAACAATCCGTCTGTTACGGTTGCAATAGATGAATTAGATAGCGGTGTGTTTGAATATCTCCTTGGCGAAATGCTTAATATTATTTCTGAAAAGGGAAAAGGTCAGTTGATATTTACATCTCACAATCTCAGACCATTAGAAACAATTGATAAAGGATTTATTGCATTTACAACAACTAATCAGAAAAACAGATATATTCGTTTAACTAATGTTAAAGGAACTAATAATCTTAGAGACTTTTATTATAGGGATATTGTGTTGGGAGAGCAAAGCGAGCAGGTGTATAATCCTACCAATAATTTTGAGATAGCTTTAGCGTTTAGAGAGGCAGGTGAAATTGAAATATAGACAAACCTGCCAATTTGTCTGTTAGAGGAAATACAGGATAAAGAGTGGAAATAATAACTCCCCGTAAGCAAAATCAGCTTACGGGGAGTTATTATTTCCGCTTTCATATTTTATGATATTGATATGTGATAATAAATAAAAAATTTCACACCCTGGACATATGATGTCACACCTAATTGTTATCATTAGGTTACAAGGTAACAACGGCATGTACCTAAAATACATTTTAAGAGAAAATCCTTGAATTAATATTGAAGAATACAATAGAAATATATTGATTTTTTTAGATGTAAATGGTATATTGTCTACAACTAAATTTACTATAGTTGTGAATAAATCAAAGGAGAAAAGTATGGTAGGTCTTATTATTTATTTGGCGTTAGGATATTGGGCAGTTGGGGAAACTATATATAAGAATAAAATATTATTTAGTACCCAAACAGGAGGTATCTTTATTGAAAAGTTAGTTTCAGCACTTATGTTAGGGTGGATATGTATTCCGGTTGCAATTATAAAATTAATATTTTTTAGAAGATAACAATGTATGATCGATTAGACATGATATAAAACAATTTGTTACATGAAGGGAGAATGCATATGTTTTGTAAAAATTGTGGTATTGAAGTGCAGAATGGTTGGGTGAAATGTCCGAAATGTGGAACTGCAATAAGTGATGAGGTAAGAGAGCAGTTAAAGGTTACACAAAAGCCTGAAATGTACAGGACTACATGGAAAGATAGACTTAAATTCCAGCTAAAAGTCAGATTGTGTATTGGCGCTGTACTGCTTGTGATGATGGTTATAGTTATAATTATTATGGCCATTACAGAGATGTTTTAACGGTATGAAATTATAGGATGGGAGAATGCATATGTTTTGTAAAAAATGTGGAAAAGAACTAGAGGATAATGTACGTTTTTGTAATTATTGCGGGACGGAAGTTGGAAGCAATGTTGTTGAATTTAAAGGAGCATTTGGAGATAAAGAGCCTGAAAACAGTGAAAGTAGCGAGCCACAATATAAGTATGAATATGTTTCACCAGAGCAGGTGAGTCAGAAAGCTGTAGAAGAACCTGTAGAAAAGGATGTGACTATTAATATTGCAGGACATAAGATTAATGGCAGACTTATAATGAAGATTGCTGCAATAGTGGCTGCAGCATGCTTCTTTTTTCCTATGTTTACAGTGTCATGTGCAGGGGTTAATGTTGGAAGTGTAAGTATGGCTGATTTAACATTTGAAACGGAAGATACAACCCAGGACAGCTATTATGATTATTATGACTCAGATGAAGAAGAAAATGGAACTGTAGGAATGATTGTATTCCTGCTTGCACCTATTTCAGCATTTTGCATATGCATGGTAAAGAATGAAGGAAAAGGCTGGGGAAAGGAGGCAGTTGCTGCATTTGGCTCATCTGCACTTGCGTTGATAAGTCTGTATTTTGTTATTACTAATACAATGAATGACGAATATGGTGGCTATGTTCAGGCAAAACCGATGTTTTCATATTATTTGTACATAATTGCTTGCGTTATAGGTGCGGTTGTGGGAATCATGATTATTAAGGAACATCAGAAAAAGATTACTGCAAATGCTGGAACTGTACAGCATGTGGAGAAGCCTAATGTATGGGTAAAGACCGCATTATATACAGTTGGAGAAACATTTGCAATATATGTATTGTTCTTCCTGCTTAGTGCGACTTTTTAAAATGTGATATTATCCCTATGGAATTTTCAATCACATAGTAATATAATATGTAAGCCACCAGTCCTGGGAGGGGTGCTGCGAAAGCGGTACTATCGGAGTCTAGGTTCAATCACTTTATTTTTCCCGTAGAACTCGCGATAGCTGGTGGCTTTTTTATTATTATGGAGTACAGATTTAACATGGAATTACTTGATATCGTTGATGAGAATGGAAAGCCGACAGGTGAGACTGTTGAGCGAAAGACTGCACATAGTGAGGGAATCAGGCATAGAACGGCGCATGTGTGGATTGTAAGAAAGTCTGATGAGGGAGCAGAGGTACTGTTGCAGAAAAGGGCTATGAATAAGGACTCATTTCCTGGAAGATATGATACTTCTTCGGCGGGACATATTCAGGCTGGTGACGAACCGGAGGAATCTGCTATAAGAGAACTGCATGAGGAACTTGGAATTAAGGCTTCTGTTGATGATTTGCAGTTTGTTGATACATTTGTAATCCAATATGAAAAAGAATTTTATGGCAAGATGTTTAAGGACAGTGAGATTGCATTTGTCTATGTATACACGAAGCCAGTCAATATAGATGAACTTACATTGCAGAAGGAAGAATTGGACGGCGTTGAGTGGTTCAACCTAGAATATGTCTATGAAGAGTGCAGAAAGCATAATCAGAAATTCTGTGCACCGGTTGGCGGCTTGGAGATTGTAAGAAGGTTTGTCAGAGGTACCGGATTATGATTTCAAGAAATATGTACAAGACAGGTGCTGTGTTAATGGCACTGGTGACAGCATTTACAGTGACAGGATTGTCGGGGTGCAAGAGCAGAACGGTGTCTAATGAAGTGACAGCAGAGTATGACACACCAGATGATTATAATGATGAAAGACCGGGTGTAACATATGGAAATGTTGATGAGATAAGCTATTATTCACCCACAACCGGAAGTGAGCGCAAGGCTTGTGTATATCTTCCGAGAGATTATGATGAATCACAGAGTTATCCGGTTGTGTATCTTCTACATGGAATGAGCGGAAGTTATTCTGAATATAACAGAATTGGCGCTCTGTATGTTGCACAGAATGCAGTTGATGATTACAACAGGAATTCTGTGATTATGGTGAGTTTTACTGTATTCACAGATGCTGATGGTGGTCAGGAGTCAGACTATGATTTCTCTGAACTTACAGCAAAATATGATGCGTGTGAGTATGATGTTATTAATACTTTGATTCCTTATATTAACGAGCATTATTCTACCAGAACAGGAAGGGAGAATACGGCGATAGCAGGATATTCACTGGGTGGAAGAGAATCGCTTTTCCTGTGTTTTGCACATCCTGATGTGTTTGGATATGTAGGTGCATTTGCCCCGGTAGGAGGAGTGGTTGATACAGGAAGTGGAGAAAGAGTTTATGGAAACAAAGGATTTCTTCTGTCTGAACTTGTTAAGGATGGAGGACAGCAGCCTTTGGTTACTCTTATTGTAACTGGTGACAGTGATCCTTACTGTAAGCAGTCTGCCATTAATTATTCGGATTATATGACAAGTCATGGGATTAACCACATTTTCTATATAAGACCGGGAGCACATGAGGTCAGTGTATGGAATAATGGATTATACAATTTTATCAGAAGAATATTCTGATGCTTGAAGTTACGGCTGATATGTGAGATAATGTGCTGGGTTAGTCGGGTATAACATGCTGGCTGCCACACATAAAGACAGATTATGGAGGATTACATTATGTCAGATATACATAGCGTAGATGTTGAGGATGATCAGTTTGCATACCGTTATGATACACAGCTTCTGATTGACAGAAGAGATGAGGATTTGGATGAGGATGTTATTGCTGATTATATTACAGAGCATTTTGAAGGAAACTGCCTGATTGCAGCGGGTGATGAGGACCTAATCAAGATTCATTTCCATACTAATGAGCCATGGAAGGTACTTGAATACTGCAGCACTATTGGTGAGATATACGATATTGTTGTTGAGGATATGATTCGTCAGTCAGCTGGACTTCATGGCTGATAAGCCGCTTGTCATCAATAAACTGCCTGCCGGAGATAAAACGCTGGTCATCAATAAGCTGCCTGTCTGAGATAAATCATTCGTCATCGATAAACTGCCTGTTTGTATAAGGCAGGATTTGACGTGATACCTATAGGTAGTCGTATTGATGATAGATTTATAGGTTGAATTTCAGCGATTTTTGATATTTTAAGTGGATTTTATTATGAAATACCCATAAGATAGCATGTAAATGTTGTTTTATGGGTATTTTTTAGTTGTTTTTATTAGTTTAGGTATTTTTTTTAGGAAATATGCCTATAAGACAAGCAAAAAATATAAATTTATAGGAACATCAGGCCGTCGAGCCGGACGACAGGCCGTCGAGCCAGCCGACCCCAGACATTCAATACATTTGTGAAAATTCTGTTAAATAATTGACACAGATATGCCGATGAATTAAAATGTACACAAGAAGATTTAATATACTAATGATATGAATAATCTTGAATACATTTGAATGATAATGATTAAATAGATGCGGCTATTTATTATAATTGCTAAAGACGGGAGGAAGTTGCCATGAAACACAATTATAAGAGAATTACTGCATTAGCTGGTATGACAGCGTTGCTTGTTTCAATGCCGGTATCAGTATATGCAGGACAGATAAGGAACACATATACTGCTAATCTATCAAATGTTTTGGGGAGTGTTGATGTATCTGCTTTGAAGGAAAATCCAGTTGTTAAGGGAAGTAATATTGTGGTCGATTCTGATACAGATGACTGGGACGATATTACATCAAGAACAGCAGATGCTGCTGGTGTTAAGCTGTGGAAAGCAGCGGTTTCATCAGATTATTCAAAGCTTTATTTTATGTATGAAGGAACTGTTCAGACTGAATGGGACTACAGCTATATGGGAAGTAATCCTGTGAGTATTACTTATGCTGACGGAACAACGGGAATATCAGATAAGATTCAGTTTACTGGATGGAAAGACAGTGCACAGGCAAAGAATTCATGGTATGGGGATATAGAGAATTCGGAGACTGTAACTGTTAATAATGCACATGGTAATACAGCAGGACCTTATGTGGTTGAGACAGCTATTCCTTTTGATTTTTTTGCTAATTCGGATTTTAAGATTACATTTGCAGGAACAACTGTAGATATTAAGGATATTGAAGTATTAGACGGACAGAAGGTTGAAAAAGATGATACAGAAGCTGTGTATAACGGAATTGTTATAGATGGTGAGTTTGCTGACTGGGATGCCGTTAAGAAGTATAATGCAGTATGTCCTAATGATGCACATAATGAATGTATATCTAAGACAGCTATGATGTTTGACGGTGATTATGTATATGTGTATGTGAAGGATGGAACTGGCGGTGATGCTTCAGGAGCCGGAGCTCATAGTAATGGCAGGTATTCGATAACTACAGATCTGGGTTACGAACTTGTTTTTCAGCTTGACAGCAAAGGATATGTTAATGGTGTAGACGGTGTTGACTGCAGGCATGTTGGTAATCAGTGGGAAATAGCAGTTCCTAAGAGTGCCCTGCCAGCTTATAACAAGACAATATCATTTGGATTATACAGGTCAGAGCCTTTTATATCAGGAACTGCCAATATTAAAGATGATGGATCTTCGGATGATAAGATAATATACGATATCAGGTATGACGGATTGTATGGTGACTGGGAATATTATCCACACACAACGATTCAGTATTCTACAGCCGGAACACATCATAATATGGTTGATTCTGCAGGAGCATTATTCAGTAATGAAAGTACTGTTCTTGGACATGTGTATACAACTATGCCGGAGCATCTTAATGAAGCTGGAGGAGAGTTTACACAGGCAGTGACATTTAAATTTAATGACAGCTATAATCAGGTATTATATCCAAGATTTGTAACAGTTGACGAACAGGGAAATATTAACTGGAACCCTAAACGTGACAGACTTAGTGATGGTACATATGAATTCTATATGTTTGACACAAGTGCATGGGGAACATCTAAGAATATTAATGAACTTGATGATGCAGATATATGTTATGGAAAGATGATAGTTACAGTTGGAAGCAACAGGGATGAATGTGAGTTTTATTTTGATCTTGACAAGGTTGCTCAGAAACTTGGCTGTGATGTAAGTGATTTCAAGCAGATTAGTGCACAGTTTGGAAGACTGGGACAGGAATGGATTAATACAGCAGGTGCTTCATCTGGTGCATGGCTTGGACTTTTCATATGTATAGCTGGAACATGTGGAGTAGTTGTATATAAGAAAAAGAAAGGCAGCATACAGGTATAAGCGGAATGAACCCTATTATAGTAATTGCAATTATAATAATATGGCTGTATATACTTTCTGTAACGAAGAGAGCAAAGCTTCATGCATGGAGTTTCATGTGGGGAAGTCTCGGACTGTTTGTAATTATGATGATGACGGTACAGCCATTGCTTACAATGCCTCTTGCAAGATGCGTTGCAGCAATGGCAGGTATTGTGGGAGATATAACAGGTGCATTTACAGCATACTTTAAATACGGAATTATATTTATACATACGGGTGCATCGTCAATGACACTGCTTATTGATTTTGAGTGTTCGGGAATCATTGAAATCATGGCATTTCTGTCATTACTAATATTCTTTAATGTGTATAACTGGAGTGAGAAGCTGATGATAGGAATTGGTGGCTTCTGTTACATTATGTTATGTAATGTTTTAAGAATAGTAATGATATGTCTTGCGGTGCATTTTTTAGGCATGAATGCATATTATGTATTTCATACATTTATAGGAAGAATATTCTTCTATGTACTCAGTGTGTATCTGTATTTTTATGTATTTACGAAACCACAGATTGTTAAGATGAAAGTAGGAAACTTCTCATATGGTAAAAATAATTCTTAATTCATTTCTTTTCTGGGGCGGCTGGATAATTATACCGTTTATTATGGAAATTGTTCCTGCGTTAGGAAGTGTTTTTCTTCTTATAAGAAGGAATCTGAGACATAAACTCCATAAAAAGGAACTTGAGGTTTATCCAGAGATTACGCTTATAATACCGGTATATAATTCGGCTGATACACTATATGGATGTATCAGATCTATTAATGACAGTACTTACCCGAATGACAGGATAAGAATTTTTCTTGTTAATAATAAAGGAAAAGATAACAGTTTTGATATATATGCACAGTGTCAGCAGGAATTTCCAGAACTTCTGATGCAGTGGATGAATTCTGAACAGGGAAAGTCAAGAGCACTTAATCTGGCACTTTATAACAGTGATGGAAAGTACATTATCAATCTGGATAGTGATGGAATGCTTGAGAAGAATGCACTTGTAAATATGATTACAAGATTTGAGAATGATACGGCTATTAACTGTATGACAGGATCTATTCTTACAGTGCCTGAACAGATTAAGAAATATAAAGCGGGACCATCAAGACTGCTCCGTGAACTTGAGTTTATGGAATATGCACAGGCTTTCCTTGCGGGAAGAAGTTATGCATCAGAGCTTAACTCCGTGTATACATTGTCAGGTGCATTTTCAGCTTTCAGAAAATCAGCTGTTCTGAAATCATGGATGTACAATACTGATACTATCTGTGAGGATACACATATTACATTTCAGATGAGGTATCTTCAGAAAGAACGGGTTGAAGTGTGTGAGGATGCTCTGTTTTTTGTTGATCCGATTGAAAATGTTAATAAACTATATACACAGAGACAGAGATGGCAGAGAGGAAGCCTTGAAGTATCCAAGATGTTTATGGACAAGTCTTTCAAGGTAAAGAACCTTTTTACTAATATAAGTGTCAAAACTCTTTTGTATGACCATACATTTGCATTTCCGAGACTTATATGGTATCTGGCACTTATATGTCTGATTGTTGTGGGTTATTCTGGAAAAACGGTTATTCTATCTACAGCAATAATATTTGGTTTATATACGCTTATCGGATATCTGTATTTTATTGTTGTAGCATATTTCCTAAGAATTAATAGGGATATAAGAAGATATTACATGAGGCACTGGTGGTGCATACTGTTTCTGCCATTTTTTAATTTTGCTGTCTTCTTTATAAGACTTGCAGGAATTATTAACAGTATTGAAACTGACAGTTCATGGAAAACAATGAATCTGTCAGAGGAATGCAGGGCATTTGCAGATGTGGTTAAAAGTGATTTCAGTAAGCCTGTTAATGCAATAAAGAAAGTAAGAAATGCACTTAATTATGATGTTGTAGAAGATAATAATAACAATAATCAGAGGGAAGAACATGGAAAAGAAGCTTAATAAGAAGCGTGTTAAGAAGAATAAAAAGCCAAAAAATGTGCTTGTTATCACAACTATTTATGTAATATGCTTCTCGGTTATTGCCGGAGTATTTGCATATACAAGGATTAATAAGTACGAAGAAGGAGTCCTTGAGGTGTGTGCAACACAGCAGGACGCTTATGTGCAGCTTGTTTTAGACCAGATTAATCTTAAAAGCAATCGTGATGATGAACAGATTATTAATGATATTCTTGGTACGATGAATTCATCTTCTAATAAATACTGGACATTTTCTAAGAATCAGTCAATCCTTTTTGTAAAAGATGTTCTTGAAACTAACAGGTATAAAGGTGTTACCACAGCTACATATTATGAGTCAGAGAGTGCCACGGAATTTCTTAATAATCTTCAGAATAACAGAGTTACTCATGATTTCATAGAAATTGATGGAAATAGTTATGTAGCATCAGGGGTTACATTTGAATATAAGAACCAGTCATATAAGTTGTGCCTGCTTACAGGCAGAAGTGCAATTATGGATAATAACAGTTATATGCAGATTAAGATCCAGATGGAGACTTATGTGGTGATTCTGCTTTTTGTGCTTATAATAACAGCGATGCTGCTTGCACATAAGCTAAGACGGATGCAGAAGACGATTATTGAATCTGACAAGACGATTGCAGAACTTAACAGTATGGTTTCTAAGATGAATAAGAAACTTTTAGAGAAGGATTTGCATGATACGCGCAATAATGTCTGGGATAATACGGCAATCATGCCTTTTCTTGATAAATTAGTGGCAAGAGATATTTATCCTGTAACATTTATGCATATTGCATGTGTTGATAATAAGGAACGAACAAAGTTTATAGCAAGAGCTAATTATATTCTTGATAAAAATGTTTTAAGATTCACATATGAAGATAATGATATTGTTCTTATATTTGTTGGAATGAACAGAAAGCATTCTAAGCAGAGCCTTCAGCTTTTAATGGAAAATTCAATGAAGATAATGTATGCAATTACTATTAAGAGCAAAGCGGATGCAGATAAGTTAAGAGTTAAGTATGAAATCAGATAGAATGGGCAGGTAATATAAGGGAGGCGGAATTATGGCAGTTAATATGTACAGGGAATACAGACTGAAATTTTACCTTAATATGAGACATTATATTATCATTAATGAGGTCAAAGGTGAAACTCACCCACATACATGGGAGTTTGCACTGGATATTAAGTTTTCAAGGAATTTATTTGTTGAATTTAATATATTTGAACAGGGAATTTCGCAGTTCCTTGAAAAGTACCAGAATAAGATTCTTAATGAGGCAGAGCCGTTTGATGCAATGATGCCGACACTTGAGAATGTTACTGATTATTTTGCGGAAGAATTTTTTAAGATTATATATAAGACAGGTGGCATGCTCACAAGAGTTGAGGCTAGTGAAACTCCTACAAGAAGCTATATTGTAAATATGGCGGAGCAGGAACGTAATTCAATATTGAATAAGAAAGCTGATGAAAAGATAATATCAGAGGTTATGGACGCAGTGCTGGATGATATTGTTAAGCAGTGATGTTGCTAAGACGGATTGGAGAAGAAGTTGAAAAAGAAAAATAAAGCAATTTACCTGCTGTTTCTTATGCCATTCGTGTATTTTGCAACAGCATGTTTTGTTATGTGGCTTGTAAAGACAAGTGGAATATATCCTTCTGGTTCGGATACTATGTATCATGTGTACAGAGGAGATTATGTATATAATGCGATTAAATCGGGCAACTTGTATCCTTTATATGATCCTGCATGGTATAACGGCGTGGAGATTTTAAGGTATTGGTCTCCATTTCCTGCTTATGTTATGGCTTTTTGTCAGTATCTTGCGGGTGGAAGCCAGTTTGGTGCATATCTTTTTTATATAGGAGGAGTGTGTTTTTTAGGCGCATGTGTATGGCCATTTATCGGAAGAGGCTTTAACAGACCTTATCTGGGAGCATTTATCGGACTCATCTGGTTCTTTATGCCTAATAATCTGTGTGCATTGTTTGTTGAAGGAAATCTGGCAAGAAGTCTGAGTATGATATTTCTGCCGGTATTCATATATGCAGTATATAAGTATTTTGACAGCCGGAAAACAAGGTATCTTTTACTCATAACATTATCCTTATTATTAATCGCAATGTGTCATGCTGGATATGCGGTGATGGTAGTAGCTGTTGCGATTATATATGGAATTATTTACTGTATACAGAACAAACGAATAATTGTTTTGTCCGATGCCATAATATCTATGGTGTTATCGTTTGTTATATATGGTATATGGCTTATTGGTGTATTCAGGATTGGAAAGTCATCTTTATATAATACTGAAAATGTGATGAATTTTTTTCAGAGTATCTGGAAATCTGTTAATCCATTACAGAGATTATTGGATAATAATGCAAGCTTCTATTTTGGTTTTGCTGTAATGTTTATAGCAATATTCGGAATTGTATTTGGATATAAGAAGTCAAGAACAGGATTTATAACTGGACTTGTAATACTTATTCTTACAACAAATGCTTCGTATATTGTGCTTAGATATTTGCCAGGAAGCCAGTATATGTGGATGTTACGATTCATTTCTATTGCAATATGCATGATACTTATAAGCTTTCTTGTGTGGGATACACTAAAGAAACCGCTGGTTATATTATTGTGCGTATTACTTGTAGCAGACGTTATTCCATCAGTAAGTCTTATTACGGGTTCGCATAATTATGCATCTCCGCAGGATAGGTTTGCATCAAAACAGAATGAAACTTTAATTGCAGAGGCACAAAATGTTACTAAACAGAGGCTTGCAGTTCTAGATGAAAGTACTTTGGAATCGACAGGTGCATGGCTGGTATCCGATTATAATAAACCTGTGTCATCATCATACGGAGCAGGAAGAGAAGCAGCTGATACAATAGATAATATTGTTAATATTAATAATGCACTTGCGAATGGAAGATTCAGATATGTGTTTGACAGATGTCTTGAACTTGGAAATGATTCAGTGCTTGTAAAATTATCTCTGCTTGAACAGTATAATGAGGATTTACAAGACTTTGAGAATGCTGCTAATGCAGTTGGTTATAAACGTATAGTGAAAAACAGTGATTACATTCTTTACCATATTGAAACACCTGACAACTGGGGAGTTATCAGCAGTTACAGAGCAGTTGCGATAGGTTCTGGGGCAGCAGCAATATCAATGCAGTTCCCTGCGGTTGAAACAGCAGATTCTCCTAATCTTAATGATTACACATATGAAGAACTGGCGGAATATAAAGAGGTGTTCCTGAATGGTTTTACATATGATGATAAAGAAACAGCAGAAGACATTGTGCTACGCTTAAGCAGAGCAGGTGTCAAGGTGATTATATATGCCGATGGCATACCACAGGATAAGCGTACTCACAGTCAGAATTTTCTTGGCGTAACATGCAGTTCGATAACATTTCACAATGGATATCCGGATATGGATACAAGAATTGGAACGATATATCCAGATATGTTTCCACAGGGACATACTACATGGAATACAGTGTATCTTGATGGACTTGATACTGTGTGGGGAACTTTTTATGATAATGGATTGAATCTCGATTTTTATGGGACTGTGAAGAACGACAATATTATAATGACTGGCCTTAATCTTACATATTTCTATAGTCTGACTGATGACGTATCTGTTGGACAGTTGCTTAGTAATATGAGTGGTATATCATCAGAGGAACTTCCAGACAGAAAGATAGTTCCTTTAAAGGTGGAATACGGAAACAATGAGATTACAATTACATCTAATAATGATAATGTTAATACAACACTTGCATATCACGATATATTCAGCTCTTCATCGGATATAACACATAGGAATAATCTTATGTATGTGAATAAGGGAACAACTGTTATTAAGATGAGTTATCCGTATCTGTGGCAGGGGGCTTTAGTTAGTACTGCAGGAGTTGTGTTAATGGTTGTGTGGCTGATTGTTAAAAGAAGAAATAACAATTAATTTTACAACAAATTTGTTGACATATTTATAAAAAAGAATACTCTATATATAGAAAATGTATGGAGGTGGTAAATGTGGCAATAGCAACTAATATTCTACAATGTCTGATTCCAATTTCTCAATTTAATAAAGGTCAGGCTTCAAAGATATTTGACAGACTTCATGATGAAAAGGAGCTGATTGTTTTGAAGAATAATCAGCCATCAGCAGTTATTCTGTCACCAGAGGAATATACAAGGCTAACGGAGATTGAAGAGGATTATTATCTTCTGATTGAAGCTAATAAGCGCATTGAAGATAATGGCAATAAAAAAACGGTTTCTATGGATTATGTTATGAGAAATCTTGGTATAGACGAAAAAGAGCTTGAAAATGCGGAGGATATTGATATCGAATGATATGGGGGATTGAGTTTTTACAGGAAGCAGAGAAGGATATGAAAAGGCTCGACCATTCCGTTCAGATTCAGGTTATGAAAATAATTGTTATTTCAGCGCGTACTGATGAGCAGGTTTATAAAGAAGCATCAAAAAGAAGAAAAGAACATAATATTTAACACAAACGCACCGGGAGCATGTTAGAGATACATACTCCTGGTGCGATTCATTTATGCGCAATTAATTAAAATATTCTTACCGTATAAAAAGATATGCCGTATATCCCACATACATAAGAATACATGCAGCACCTTCCAATCTGCTCATTGTCTTCTTGGTATATGCGAAGAGAAATAATACAATTCCACTGGCAAGAAGTATGACACAGTCAATAAGTGATTCAGAAAGAACGTGAAGAGGCTGTATCGCAGCAGACATTCCTAAGATAAATAATATATTAAATATGTTAGAGCCGATTGCATTGCCAAGCGCAAGTCCGCTGTCACCTTTCCTTGTGGCAACTATAGAAGTTACAAGCTCGGGCAGGGAGGTTCCGATTGCAACTATTGTAAGACCTATGAAATTCTGGCTTACACCAAAGTTAGCAGCTATGATACAGGCTTTATCTACAACAAGATTACCACCGAATATTACAGCTATAAGACCACCGGCAATATAAAGCAGACTCTTAGGCAGAGGCATTATTTTACAATCCTCAGCTTCTTCCCTGTTTTTAAGTGCTGATATTATCATGCATGTGATGTAAGCTGCCATTCCGGCAAGGAGAATAATGCTTTCAATTCTTGAAAGTCTGCCATCAATAAACATAAAGCAAAGAATAGCAGTTATTATGATATTAACAGGCATATCACGCTTGAGAATGTCACGGTTAGTAGAAAATCCTGCGATAAATGCACAGATACCTACAACGACAAGACCATTAAAAATATTAGAACCAACAACATTGCTGATTGCAATGTCATTACTGCCAGAGAGGGCAGCGTTAATACTAACAGATGCCTCAGGGGCACTGGTTCCCATTGCAACAATGGTAAGTCCTATGATAACGCTTGGTACTTTAAGGATTTTGGCAAGGGAAGAACTTCCCTCCACGAAGAAATCCGCGCCTTTTATTAATAGCACGAAACCGATGAGTAGTAACAAATATTCCATAATAAGCTCCTTTCTTGCGATAAAGGAATGGAATAATATAAAAAGAGACCTTTATCGCATCAAAAATGAATTGATAAAAGTCTCGTTAATTGTAATAATAACCGGCTGTTCAGCGTGATGACGATTACTATTGCACCGGATACGATGCTAACTACTCCCTCTTATTAACATTATACTAATATATATATATAAATGTGTCAATTAAATATTATAATTCAGATTATTTTTCACAGAGTGATATAAAATACTCATGAATTCTTGTGTCACCTGAAAGTTCAGGGTGAAATGCAAGACCAATCTGGTTATTATATTGAACAGCAACAATTCTGTCATCAACAGCTGCAAGAACATCAACATTATCATTAACTGATGAAATGTATGGTGCACGGATAAATGTCATTGGAAATTCATCAAAGCCCTTCATAGCAGCAGTTCTTACAAAGCTTCCTAACTGTCTTCCATATGCATTTCTTTTTACAGTGACAGGCAGAGTTCCAATATGTATACTGTTGTCATTGTCAATGTGTCCGGCTAAAAGAATCAGACCGGCACAGGTTGCAAGTGTTGGAAGGCCATCTGCTATTGCAGACTTAATTGTATCAAGCATATCCAGCTTTCTTAGAAGCTGTCCCTGAACAGTGCTTTCACCGCCCGGAAGGATAATTCCGTCAATACCTTCAAGGTCTTTTTTTTGACGTATTTCAACTACTTCATGTCCGATTTTTTCAATGATATGTTCATGTTCAATGAATGCTCCCTGTACAGCAAGTACGCCTATTTTCATATTATCTGCCTCTTTCTTCCATGATTATCTGGATTTCACCAGGATTAATACCAACCATGGCTTCGCCCAAATCTTCTGATAATTTAGCAATAAGTGCAGCATCTGTGTAATTAGTTACAGCCTGAACGATAGCAGAAGCTCTTTTTGCAGGATTTCCAGACTTGAATATACCGGAACCTACAAATACACCTTCAGCACCTAACTGCATCATAAGTGCAGCATCTGCAGGAGTAGCAACACCGCCGGCAGCAAAGTTTACTACAGGAAGCTTTCCATTATCATGTACATAGAGAACCAGGTTATATGGAACCTGTAACTGTTTTGCTTCCTCGAAAAGCTCATCATTTCGCATAGATGTTATCTTTCTGATTTCAGAATTCATCTTTCTCATGTGGCGTACAGCCTGAACAACATCCCCGGTACCAGGTTCGCCCTTTGTTCTTATCATGGAAGCACCCTCATTGATTCTTCTTAATGCTTCTCCTAAATCTCTTGCACCACATACGAAAGGTACTTTGAACTGGGTTTTATCAATATGATATATATCATCAGCAGGAGATAATACTTCGGATTCATCAATATAGTCGATCTCAACTGCCTGTAGAATCTGTGCTTCAACAAAATGACCGATACGGCATTTTGCCATAACAGGAATACTTACAGCATCCTGAATACCTTTTATCATCTTAGGGTCGCTCATACGCGAAACGCCACCGGCAGCCCTGATATCAGCAGGGATTCTCTCAAGTGCCATAACAGCACACGCGCCAGCGGCCTCTGCAATCTTAGCCTGCTCGGGAGTAGTAACATCCATGATTACGCCGCCCTTTAACATCTGTGCAAGACCTTTGTTTAATTCATATTGTGAATTTGTTGTCATAACTGACCTCCTTGAAAATGAATTTTATGAATTGATTTTCACATATAATATTGCACAACTGGTCATAAAGGAATATCCAATTTAATAAAAATGTCGCATGCCAGTATAAGGTCAGAATAGATCAGGAATATGGTCAGATGAAAACTGATTATAAAAAAATTGTCGAATTATGTCGTACGAAAACTGTCAGTCTGATTAGTAATCAGCAGCTTTTTGTATTATAATAGAACATATTTTAAAAATATGTAGGAGAGGGAAAGTAAGTGCGTAGGATTAAAAGTTTTTTGATTATAATATGTCTGCTAAGCATATATACAGCTTTTTTATATGGGTGTGAAAGAAAAGAAAGGTCAGACAGCCACAATAATGAGGCTGGATTGCCGGAAATAGTCATAGGAAGTGACAACTATCCGCCATATAATTATGTCGATACAGATGGCAATGCTACCGGAATTGATGTTGAGCTTGCTACGGAAGCATTTAAAAGAATGGGCTATAAGGCCAGATTCATATATATTGACTGGGAGGATAAGAAGAATCTTCTTGCTGACAGAACAATTGATTGTGCATGGGGAAGCTTTAGCATGGATGGCAGGGAGAATGAATACAGATGGGCAGGACCTTATATGATCAGCCGTCAGGTTGTTGCTGTGAATATGGAAAGTGATATATATTCTCTTGAGGATTTGGAAGGAAAGACGATTGCAGTACAGACTACAACAAGACCTGAGAAGATATTTCTTAGCAAGACTGATGAGCGTATCCCGGCTATAAGGTCATTAATAGCTTTGCAGAAAAGAGAACTTATATATCCTTTTTTAAGCAAAGGCTATGCAGATGCTCTGGCAGCTCATGAAACTGCAATATGCCAGTACATGGAAGATTATAATATTAAGTTCAGGATTCTTGACGAACCATTAGAGACAGTAGGACTGGGAGTAGCATTTGACAAAAATGATGACCGTGGGATAGAGAAGCAGCTTACAGAAATTCTTAACCAGATGAGGAATGATGGTACAGAGAAGAAGATAATCAGCAGATATATTTCTGATGCTGATAAATATCTGGAGGTGGACAGTTATGGGAAATAATACCATTACCAGAAAGAAAAGAAAAAGAATATGGCCGATTGAGATTATAGCAGGTCTGTTTATAATGATGATTGTGTTTTTTATTGCTGTAAATGTTGATATAAAAACTACACAGGAAACACTTTCGGATACTGCGCATTATATCAATGAACAGTGCAACAGCTTTACAAGACATAATCTTGCGTCAGAAACCAAGAGCCTGCTCAGGGTAATTGAAAGTGCGCAGCAGATAAAACATAATATCACATATGAACGCAGCCTTTCAGATAAAGATATATTTACAGAAGAATTTATCAAAAAGAATATGCAGGAATGTTATCTGACGGCAGTTATAATCATGGATTCAAAAGGTAATCTTATAGCACAGGAATATACAGATGAATATGGTGCAGATGAGCTTAACGAATATCTTGACAGTACTTCACTTATTGATGTTGTTGATAATACTGAAAAAACATACGCAATAAGAATTGACTGTGAAGATGGTTCATATGTTGACCTTGCAGCATGTGGTATGGCGGATTCAAGTGGGATAGTTGTTGTTTATTACCACACACCGTCAGAGTATGTTAATAATTACAATCTTTCATTTACACATATATTATCAGGTTATGATGACAGGGAAGATGGAAAGATTGTTGTTACAAAGGGAAATCAGATAATAGCGTCTAATGATGACAGTATGGTTGGTGAAGATGTTGACAAATATAATGTAATTAAGAAGATAAAGGAGACCGGTGCAAGTGGAAAAATAGTACATGCTGATAGTAACAGAAGGTGGGGCTCGCATAATTATGGTCTTATGGAACGTGGCAGAGATTATTATGTATATGTTTATATGCCGGAAAGAAATGTTTTTAAGACAACACCAAGAAATATGCAGTATACATTTGTTGCCTATATGTTTGCTGTACTGGTACTTAATATGATGCGCTGGAAAACGGTTCAGGGATATGAGCGTGAACAGTATGAAATGCAGCAGCAGTATGCAAAGACACTGCAGGAAAAAAATGAACAGCTACAGGAGGCAGTACGCCGAGAGGAAAAGGCTAATGCTGCCAAGACTGATTTCTTATCAAGAATGACACATGATATAAGGACGCCGCTTAATGGTATAATCGGATTGTTAAGAATTGATGAGAGCCATAAAGAAGATACAGATATGATTAATACTAACAGAAAGAAAATGTCAATAGCTGCTAATCATCTTTTATCACTTATTAATGACATTCTCCAGATGAGTAAGTTAGAGGATGGCCAGATTGAGCTTTCAAGAGAAATTGTGGATCTTAACAAGCTTGCAAAGGATATTATTACTATAGTTGAACAGCGTGCCTCAGATTCAGGTGTCAATCTTAAGTATGACAAGGTTGCAGGAAAAGTTATGTATCCATATGTATACGGAAGTCCTCTGCATTTACGCCAGTTATTTCTAAATATATACGCTAACTGCATCAAATATAATAAAGCAGGAGGAATGGTTTCAACATATTTTAAATGTATTGGAACACAGGATGGAATTGTTACATATGAATGGACTGTTACTGATACGGGAATTGGCATGAGTGAAGAATTTCTTGAACATATATTTGAACCATTTGTACAGGAAAAGACTGATGCCAGAAGTGTTTATCAGGGAACAGGACTTGGGATGGCTATTGTTAAGAGTCTGGTTGACAAAATGAATGGAACAATTAGTGTCACAAGCAAGGAAGGGGAAGGCTCAACATTTGTAATCAGAATTCCTTTCGAGATTGCAAGCAAAGTTGAAGAAATAACGGATGATAAGCAAAAGAGCAGTAATGATATTTCGGGAATTAAGATTCTGCTAGCAGAGGATAATGAACTTAATGCTGAGATTGCACAGACTCTTCTGGTGGATGAAGGCGCTAATGTTACTGTTGTCAGTGATGGTGAGCAGGCTGTCAGGGAATTTACAAGGTGTGCACCACATACATATGATGTGATTCTTATGGATATTATGATGCCAAAGCTTGACGGAATTGCCGCAACAAAAGCTATAAGAGATATGGAAAGACCTGATGCTGTGGAGATTCCGATAATTGCAATGACAGCCAATGCATTTGAGGAGGATGCCAGAAAATGCGTTGAAGCCGGAATGAATGCACATCTGTCAAAACCTTTACAGATGGATGTTGTAGTTGGTACAATTGCAGAGTATTATAAAAGATAATTATGCAGGATAAAGGAGCCTCTGCATAATACAATAACTGATAAAAGGGGATAGCTATGATATGTAGTAATTGTGGAGCAGATATAGGAGATAACGAGACTGCATGCCCATATTGTGGTGCTATGCAGTATGAGAATTCTGAACAGAAGTACATGAAAGACCTGTACAATCTGAATGAAGGAATGGAGAAGCTGGATAAGAATACCAGAAAATACATCATAAAAAGTACAATGAAAAGTGTAGGTATAGTATGTGCGGCAATAGCGGCAGCAGTTCTTGCCGGAAGCATGTTTGGATATGGTTCATATAAGAGTATGTATAATTCTTCACATAACAGGAAAGAGATACACAAGTCATTAGATTGGTACAATAATAATATAGGTGAACTTAATTCATTATATGAAAAGCGGGACTATGCAGGCATTTCAGAACTGACAGATAGTTATAAGGGCAGTTCAAGTGTTTTGGAAAAGTGGAGTCATTACAATTTTTTTAACATTTATGATTATTATTATAAAAGGGTGGCAGACATCTACATTATGGTTAATAAAGGCGAAAAACTGAGTGATTATCAGTTTGGAACAGGCTTTGAAGAGTCACTTGACATGATATATTTCATTAATAATAAAAACGGATATAATTACCGTAGGTATGAGGGCTGTACGGCAGAAGAAAAAGAAACTGTGGACGGCTGGGTTGCAGAAGCACAGAATTATCTTAAGAATGTTGCAAAGGCGACGGACAAAGAAATTAATGATATGCTTAATAAATTGTATCAGAATGGCTATTATGATTACAAGATTGGAAAGAGCTACGAAGAGTCATTTTATAAAAAATATAATGAGGGAGGGAACAACTGATGAAATGTAATAATTGCGGTGCACCTATACAGATGAATCAGAAGTTCTGTCCTAATTGCGGATCACCAAATGTGGAATTTAAGAAGCATATTGATGATATGGAACAATATAATAAAAAGTTTAACAGCACACGTTCCAAAGTAATTGGTAACAGCAAATGGTTTGTGAATTATATTGCACCAATAACAGCTCTTGTTATAACAATGACTGCACTTACACTGGCTATTATTGGTAAAAATTCAATGATTGGATATGATATTGCAAAAAAAAATCAGCAGAAATATTATTCATCCCATAGTGATGAAATCCAGACAAAACTAAAGCTTCTGTTAGAAGCAGGAGACTATGCAACTCTGTACAGTATGGATTATGTGGGAGATTGTTCAATAAAGGATAATGATGATAAATATGCATGGAATGATTTTTACAATGTCGCAGGTGATTATGTGTATATAAGAAAAGGTATAATAAGTATGATGGAAAGGAATAATTCATCATATTATGGCGACGAATATATGAATACGATTTCAAGGGCTGTTGCTGATATGGAAGATATTGTCAGCAGACGTTTAAATTTATCATATCATAGTGTATCGAAAGAAAGTATTAAGTATATAAATGATATATATGAAAAATCACATGAACTGTTAAAGGCATACTGCAATCTGACAGATGAGGACATAGCCGGACTTCCTGATATGTCACAGGCAGATATACTTACACTCATTACAAGGAGGAGCTTTGAATGAGAAAAAAGAAGAAATTTAATATATCACTTCTGGCTTATGTACTGTGTGCAATTATGATTATTATTATAATCCCATGTGTTTCAGATATATCAGGTGATGTATTCAGGAGTAAAGGAAGAATGTCGGGCTATGAAGAAGACAGTCTTTATAATGATTTTATAGAAAATAATTATGAAGGGCTTCTTGAAAAGACAGAATATAACACAGGCATAGGCAAAGATATTGATAAAGATACGCAGGACTACTATACATTTGCCATTGCATATAAAAAAGCTGTTGATTACAGGGTGTATGTGAATAATGGAGAAAATGAGAAAGCAGAACAGGTGGTTAAAGATATAGATAATGCACAGTTTAATAATGTGCTGTTTAAGGAAGCACTTGAAAATGTAAAAAATATATATATTAGTAACGGACTGTCACAATAATGTGTTAATGTAATTGACTTTAAAAGAAAGATAACGAAGATAAACAGAGGATGATGAAGATGAGTAACACAGGAAGGAATAATATCATGACCGACAGGGTGTCATATTATTTTAAATCCCAGTGGAATATACTTCTGATAATAACGATATCTGGTCTTATATACAATCTCGGACTTCTTGCAGGTCCGTGGTTTGAAGGAAGAATGACAGGCTGTCTTGTTAATATACTTGGTGGAAAATCAACATTTACAGATATGCTTATTCTTGTAATATGTTATGTGATTGCAATTGCAGTAGTGCAGATATCAAGGTATATAAAAAGATTCTATGTAAGAAGATTCGCTAATAATGTTAATAAGAACATGAAAGAGGTTTTGTATAACAGCCTTGTACATAAGAGCAGACCACAGTCACAGGAAGAAGGAGCGGGAGATATTCTTACCAAGGCTATCCTGGATGTTGATGATTGTGCTGAAGGGATGAGGAAGTTCACGACTGAGATATTTGATACGGGTGTTGCACTTGCAGCATATGCAGGAATGCTTCTTTTCTATGACTGGAGACTTGGGCTTATATGTATGATATTCCCGCCAATATCTTATATCATTGCAGAGAAGATGAAGGCTGTTGTACAAAAGACAGGTGCAGAATATAAGGTACAGTCAGGAAGACTTAGTGCGGCAACGCTTGAAAGAGCAGAAAATGCGGTTACATATCGTGTATATGGCTGTGAGCAGGAAAGAAAACAGGCGTATGAAGATAATCTTACAGCCTATGAAAAGTCGGCAGTAAGGGCTAATATATGGGGAACAGCATTTCCTCCGATATACAAGGTTATAGCACTTGCCGGAGTTATATTTATATTATATTTTGGAAGCAGAAATGTTCTGGGAACAGGCTGGAAAGAATGGGATATTGCTATTTTAGCTACATATGTATCATGCTTTGCAAAGCTTTCTAAGAAGTCCTCACATGCAGCAAAGCTGTTTAATGCAGTACATAAGGCACAGGTGTCATGGAAGAGAATCAAACCGCTTATGAAGCATGAAAATTATGAAGATGCGGATAACAGTGTAAAGTGTGACTCACTTGAAGTAAAAGGACTTACATTTGCTTATCCGGGAGGCCATGATATATTCGAAAATGTAACATTTGAAGCAGAAAAAGGCAGCATCATTGGTGTTACAGGTTCTGTTGCATGTGGCAAGTCAACTCTTGGAAAGGTGTTTTTATGTGAATATCCATATAAGGGGAGCATTAAGATTGCAGGCAATGAACTTTCAGAACTTGATGATGCGAAAAAGGCGGGACTTGCAGCATATCTGGGACATGATCCGGAATTGTTTAATGATACAATTAGAAACAATATTCTTATGGGTGATGATGAGGATGTGGCTAAGCTTCTTAAGGCAGTGTGCTTTGACAAAGAAGTAAATGATATGGAAAACGGACAGGACACTTATGTTGGGAATACAGGTGTGAGACTGTCAGGAGGACAGGCACAGAGACTTGCACTTGCCAGAACACTCTGCCATAAGAAGCCGTTAATTATATTAGATGATCCATTTTCAGCACTTGATAAGGACACAGAAAGAGAGGTATTTGCTAATATTAAAGAATACACCAAGGATTGTATTGTGATTCTTATTTCACACAGATTATATCTGTTCCCACAGATGGATAAGGTTATATGGATGGAGAACGGAAAAACCATAGCCGGTACACATGATGAGATTATGAATAAATGCCCACAGTATGCGGTTCTTTATAATGAACAGAAGGGAGGCGCATCTGATGAAGAATAAAAGTGTTGGCAGAGTTATATTGAACACAATAAAAGAAAAGTGGATGCTTACAGCAGGAATTGCAATTACTGTTGTTGGCGCAATTGTAATGGCACTGTTTCCACCACTTATTCTTGCAAAGATTATTGATACAGTTGCATCAGGTACAATGCCCACATTTTATATGGTTCTTATGTATTTCGGATTTCTTCTTGTAACCGGTTTTATGGAGAGTGCAAGAGAAACTTTTCTTACAGTATTCGGACAGAAGATTACACATTCATTAAGGAGTGCGTTGATGTATAAGTACAGCTGTCTTACAACAAGCGGTCTTACAAGTCAGGAGCCGGGAACTGTTGTTTCAAGATTCGTTGGTGATGCTGATACAGTTGAGAATTTGTTTACATCAGGAATTATCAGTATGTTTGCTGATGCCTGTAAGATAATAAGTATAGTTGCTGTTATATGGTTTAAGAATAAGGGACTTGCCATTGTGCTTCTTGTTATTCTTCCTTTCCTGTTCGTATTCACAAGAATTATTCAGAAAAATATGCTGGCAGCACAGATTGAGAACAGAAGAGCTGTAGGAAGAGCATCAGGACATGTGCCGGAAACTCTTCACAACATAAGAACAATACATACACTTGGCAAGGAAAATTATATGGCAGAAAGATACGATGAATATATATGTGAAAGTTACGCAGCAGTTGAGAAAACTAATTTCTATGATGCAGTATATTCACCTGTAATTCTTACTCTCAATGCAATTGTTGTTGCTGTGGTAATGCTTTTTTCAGCATCAGGTAACCAGACAGTGCTTGCATTTTTTGGCATGTCAGCAGGTACAGCAGTTGCGGTAATTAATTATATTTCACAGATATTTGCTCCTGTTGAGAGCCTTGGTATGGAGATTCAGACTATACAGTCAGCAATAGCCGGAGTACACAGAATTAATGAATTTTTCGAGATGGATGAATTATCAGTTAAGAAGGATTCATACATTGCAGACAATACAGCCATGGAAGCTGACAGTGATGTGATTGTCGATTTCAATAATGTAACATTTGCATATGATGATAAAAATGTTGTGGAGAACTTAAGTTTTTCTGTTAAGGAGGGCGAGCAGGTTACTCTGTCGGGAAGAACAGGTACAGGAAAGAGTACAATATTCAAGCTCCTTCTTGGGCTTTACGAGCCGGATAAAGGAAGCGTATCAATTGCAGGTCAGAAGGCTACGGCTATTCCGGATAGTGAAAAGAGGAGAATATATGGATATGTTGAGCAGACTTTTCATATGGTTCCAGGAACTGTCAAAGACCAGATAACACTGTATGATGTATCAATTACTGATGAAGATGTAATTGAAGCAGCTAAGGCAGCAGGTATTCATGATGCAATTATGGAACTTGACAATGGATATGATACTATATGCAAGCCGGAAGATTTCTCACAGGGACAGTGGCAGTTATTGTCAATTGCAAGGGCTGCAGCAGCAAAGCCTGAACTGCTTCTGCTAGATGAGATAACAGCTAATCTTGATGCTGATACTGAGAAAAATGTGCTTGATGCATTAAACAGGGTAAGCAAGAACAGGACTGTTATATCAATATCTCACAGAACTAATGCAAAAATGGGAAGAATTATAGAAATAGTTTAATTTTCCTTATGTTTCTACTGGCTTATTATGCATTAAAGAAGTATAATACCCATACAATATTATGTTCAAATGAGAAAGTTGGTATGTTTTATGAATAATAGATGGGTTAAATATTTAATGGCAGGTTCTGTTACAGTTCTTATGGTGCTGGTGATAATATTTATCATCAGGTCTGTTAAGGAGAACAGTCTTGTGGTGTCATGCCCTGATACTTTAGTTGTTGAGTATGGAAGTACTAATGATGAAGCGGATATTAATGAAACTATTAAGAAGAATGTGCTTGGAAAGAAAGATAATAAGACAGATATAGAGATTGAGGGAAATGTTGATGTCACAAAGCTTGGAAAGTATGACATTAAGATTGTTGCGTCAAGAAAGAAGAAACATATTTCTAGAAAAGTAGCAGTAAAAGTTGTGGATACTCAGGCACCTGTTATTAGTCTTTCAGGAGATACAGAGATTACCATAGAAGTCGGAAGTAATTATGAAGAAGCAGGATTTTCTGCAGTTGATAATTATGATGGTGATATTACAGATAAAGTGGAGACTTCTGCGGAGGTTGATACATATACAAAAGGTGATACTACAATTGTATATTCAGTTAAAGATTCTTCTGGTAATGAAGCATTTACAGAACGTGTTATACATGTAGAAGATACTACAGCTCCACAGATATCACTTACCGGCGGTGAGGTGTATTATATCAGGATGGGAGATACATATAATGAACCGGGGTATACAGCTGTGGATATATGTGATGGAGATGTAACTGATAAGGTATCAGTATCTGGGAATGTTGATACAGCTAATGCAGGAAAATATACAGTAACATACAATGTATCTGATAATTGTGGTAATGAATCTGAAGTGCAAAGAACTGTGAAGGTAGTTGCACCAATGTCAGATGATGCAGTTAATCCGGGTGATAAGGTTGTTTATCTGACTTTTGATGATGGCCCCGGACCATATACAGAAAAGCTGCTTGATATTCTTGACAGATATAATGTTAAGGCAACATTTTTTGTTACTAATGGAAAACCGGATTATCAGAATCTTATAGCACAAGAAGCACAGCGGGGGCATACTGTTGCAATACATTCAGCATCACATGATTATGCAAAGATATATCAGAGTGTAGATGCATATTTTGCAGATTTTGACGAGATGAATAGTATTATAACTGCACAGACTGGAAAAGCAGCAGATCTTGTAAGATTTCCAGGTGGTTCTAGTAACACAATAAGTAAGAAATACTGCTATGGCATAATGAGCCAGCTTGTATGTGCTGTTGAGGAACGTGGATTCAGATATTGTGACTGGAATGTTTCTAGTGGAGATGCAGGTGGAACAACAAGCACATCACAGGTTGTGGCTAATGTTATAGCGGGAATTAAAGGTAATAATGTATCAGTAGTTTTGCAGCATGATATAAAGAATTTCAGTGTTGATGCGGTTGAGCAGATAATACAGTGGGGGTTATCGGAAGGATACACATTTTTACCGATAACATCAACAACGCCGATGTCACATCATGGCGTTAACAATTGATTTTAAAGTAACTTGAACTATATATATTAATAACTTGTGGATTTGCTATTGGTATTGTGATATAATTTTATTATATTGGAAGTACGGACGTATATGAGGAGAGAAATCGTTATGGGAGGCTGTTATCTTGGAATGGCAGGGCATGATGTGTTTAACAATAAAGTGCGGGAGATTGTGAACACTAATGAACACAGGGTTGTTCTATTAGCTCTGGATATAAGTAATTTTAAGTATATTAATGATTTTTATGGCATGGATGAAGGCGACAAGGTTATGCAGGATATAGCAGACTTTTATTTTATTAATGAACCATTGTGCCTTGCTTCACACGGAATCGGGTTTGACCAGTTCAGGGGTGCCTATAAAGTTGATAATATGACGGATGAAGATGTAGTAGAATATATTGCAAGAAAGAATCGCATTTTCGAGAAAGAATTGTCAGAAAGATATCCTCTGGTGTATCAGCATGTTTATGTTGGATTATATTTTTATGATGATCCATCACTTGATGTACGTATGGCGGTTGACCGTGCTAATCTTGCAAAGAAGTCAACAAAAGGAAGATTTGACATTCCATGTTGTGTATATTCAGCGGATAATTGCAATGAATATCTTGAACATATGGATATGTCTAATGAATTTGTGAGAGCGTGCGAGGAAGAAAGAATAGAAATTTTCCTTCAGCCTAAGATATCCGTATCGCATAATTGTGTTGCAGGTGCAGAGGCACTTGTAAGAATGAAGACAAGAGCAGGCGAGTTTATTTCACCAGCCAGATTTGTTCCAGTGCTTGAACATACAGGGATGATAGGAAAGCTTGATGACATTATGCTTGATAAAACCTTTGCTTTCCAGAGACAATGCATTGATAAGGGAATTAAGCCTGTTCCTGTCTCGGTTAATATATCAAGGCAGAGATTTACAAGTGAAGATTTGTTAAAATATATGCTTCGGCTGCAGGATAAGTATCAGATTGATTCATCACTTATTGAACTTGAGATACTTGAAACAATATTTATTGATGCACTGGATGCTATGATTGATGTTATTAATGCATTAAGGGCAAAGGGATTTAAGATTAATGTTGATGATTTTGGCTCGGGATATTCATCACTTAACCAGATTGCCAATATTCCTGCTGATATTATAAAATTTGACAGAGTATTTGCAAACAGGTCATTAAAGAGTAATAAAGGAAGACAGGTTATAAAGTCACTGATTGAGATGCTTAAGATGGTAGAATATGAACTTGTATTTGAGGGAGTTGAGACTAAAGAGGAACTCGATACAGTTGTTTCTTATGGTTGTGATGTTATACAGGGATTTTATTTTGACAGACCACTTCCTGCTAATGAATTTGTTAATAAATATTATACTGGCAGCAGGGAGATTACTAATGGGACATAGTACGGACATTAATGAGAATGAACATTTGCAATATATTTTTAATGACTATAAGAGTGGTATAGAACATGGGATTCTTGTTGCTAACCTTACATATGAGCTTGCTAAGAGACTTAAGCTTGATGAACGGGAATGTTATGAACTCAAGATTGCCGGAATGATGCATGATATTGGAAAACTTAAATTATCAGAATACTTATATGGCAGAAATTCGGGCGAATTATCAGTCGAAGAGATGAAATATATGAGAATGCACTCTAAAATCAGCTTTGATGTATTGAAAAATTATGATTATTCAGATAATATAATGAAAGTTGTTCTCTATCACCATGAGTGCTACGATGGAAGTGGTTATCCTGATAATCTTAAGGGGACAGATATTCCATTGGGTGCAAGAATTCTTAAGGTGACAGATGAATTTGCTGCGCTGATATCTGAACGGCCGTATAGGAAAGCATTTGACATTGATACGGCTGTGAATATTCTTATTGAAGAGATTAAGAATCTTGATATGAGAGTATTTATTGAGTTTCAGCGAATGATTCACGAGGAAGAAACATTTGAGATAATAAGAAATAGTAAGGTAGACTTAGAAAATCTTAGTCTTAAAGATATTCTATCCTTCGCAGATTAGTATTTAATTACAGGAAAGAGGTAAAGTAAGATGGCAGAGTCAATGGTTGGCTTAAAGAGATCGCACAGATGTACGGAGGTTTCATCAGCTGATATTGGTAAGAAGGTTACTGTAATGGGTTGGGTTGCCAAGAGAAGAAATCTTGGTTCACTTATTTTTGTTGATTTAAGAGACAGAAGTGGAATTCTTCAGATTCTTTTTGATGAAAATATAATTGGTAAGGAAGGCTTCGACAAGGCATATACACTTCGTAATGAATTCGTAATCGCTGTTGAGGGTGAAGTTATTAAGAGAAGCGGTGCCGTTAATGAGAATTTAAAGACAGGTGACATTGAGATTGCTGCAAAGACTTTAAGAATTCTTTCAGAGTCAGAGACACCTCCATTCCCAATAGAAGAAAATATCCAGACTAAGGAAGATATCAGACTTAAATACAGATGTCTTGATCTTAGAAGACCGGATATCCAGTCTAATATTATTATGAGAAGCAAGGTTGCAACTCTTACAAGAGCATTTCTTGCAAAGGAAGGTTTCTTAGAGATTGAAACACCTATGCTTACTAAGTCTACACCAGAGGGAGCAAGAGATTACCTTGTACCAAGCCGTATTCATCCAGGTAAGTTCTATGCACTTCCACAGTCACCACAGCTCTTTAAACAGATGCTTATGTGTTCTGGATATGACAGATATATGCAGATTGCAAGATGTTTTAGAGATGAGGATTTAAGAGCAGACAGACAGCCTGAATTCACACAGATTGATATGGAATTATCATTCGTAGATGTTGATGATGTAATTGATGTTAATGAAAGACTTCTTGCATATCTTTTTAAAGAAGTTCTTGATGTTGATGTAAAGCTTCCAATCCAGAGAATGACATGGCAGGAAGCTATGGACAGATTTGGTTCTGATAAGCCGGATTTAAGATTCGGTATGGAATTACAGAATGTATCAGATATCGTTAAGGACTGCGGATTCGGAGTATTTACAGGAGCACTTGAGAATGGCGGTTCTGTAAGAGGAATCAATGCAAAGGGACAGGGAAGCATGCCTCGTAAGAAGATTGATGCACTTGTTGATTTTGCTAAGGGATATGGTGCAAAAGGTCTTGCTTATATTGCAATTCACGAAGATGGTTCATATAAGTCATCATTCGCAAAGTTTATGACAGAGGATCAGATGAATGCCCTTGTTAAGGCTATGGATGGTGAAGCCGGGGATCTTCTTTTATTCGCTGCTGACAGAAATAAGATTGTATGGAATGTACTAGGTGCTTTAAGAGTAGAACTTGCTGATCAGATGGGACTTCTTGATAAGTCTGATTATAAGTTCTTATGGGTAACAGAGTTTCCACAGTTTGAATGGTCAGATGAAGAAGAAAGATTTGTTGCAATGCATCATCCATTCACAATGCCTATGGATGAAGATCTTGATATGCTTGAAACTAATCCTGGTGCAGTTCGTGCAAAGGCTTATGATATTGTTCTTAACGGAACAGAAATCGGTGGTGGTTCAGTAAGAATCCATCAGGCTGATGTCCAGAGCAGAATGTTCAAGGCACTTGGACTTACAGATGAAGTTGCTAATGAAAAGTTCGGATTCCTGCTTGATGCATTCAAGTATGGTGTTCCTCCACATGCAGGACTTGCTTATGGTCTTGACAGACTTGTAATGCTTATGGCTAAGAGAGATTCAATCAGAGATGTTATTGCTTTCCCTAAGGTAAAGGATGCATCCTGTCTCCTTACTAATGCACCTGATGTAGTAGACGCTAAGCAGCTTGATGAGCTTTCAATTAAGATTGAAGAAGAGAAAACTGAAGAGTAATATATAATAAAAGCCCTGCACTCATTTGAAAGTGTGGGGCTTTTATTTATGATATTTATAAAAATGTTATTTAATAGTAATCTGTTCAACAGATGTATCAGCACCGCTTGTACTTACTCTGTAAAGGACCCCCTGATCTTCATAATACTGGAAAAATGTGTATTTTGATGTGCAGTGAATGTTGGTAATATTGCCTATAGCAATAGTTTCAATCTGCGTTCCATCAATATTCATCCTGTAAAGTCCGGTCATTCCATCTGTGCTTTCCACCTGAAAAAATATTTTGTTGCCATAAACATTATAATTAACGACTTTGTTTCCTTTTTCTCCATATAATAATTCAAGAGTTTTGTTAGATGTATTAAGTCGTACAAGTGAATAGTTCTTGCTTAAGTCAATATAATATGCATAGCCGTTCTCAACATCTGCAAGATATGAATTGCAATCATATAATACAGAGGTCTTATCAGTTTTGGTATCGTAACTTAATATGTTATGTTTTCCGGCAGGATCAGAAAAATATATTGTTCCGTTATGGACGCACGCAGGTGAGTAAGGTGTGTCAGAAATTTTGGTATCTTTCTTTCCTGCAATGTCTACTTTATGAAAAGCCAGAGGTGTTGTGTCACTATAATGCTGGTAGTATAACGAGTTACCGGATAAGGCTATTGTTCCGGAAAGACTGTCGTATAATGCTTTCAGTGACTCACCGTTTAAGTCACAGCGGTAAACACCGAATAGCTGTCCCCTGAATATTGTTCCAATTGTTTCCTGCTTGAAATTATTCTTGACATAATATATGTAACTGCCACAGACATTGATGGATGCGACACTGTCATCATTTAATTTCATGGCATTAGTGCAGTCTGAATTCATTACATATAATTTGTTGTAATCGTATGGATTGGCAAAATATATTTTGTCATTGTATTCGCAGAACAAGCCTCCGTTATTGAGGTTACCTGCTGAATTGCCGATAGCATTATCGCTGTTGTATATGATGCGGCTGCTTCGGATAGATAAAAATATTGATACTGCGAGTAATAATCCTATTATGGTTATTACACTTATTGTGATGGCTTTTTTCATATGTTATCACTACTCCCTTATGAACATTATTTAAGAACATTTTCTTAAGTATAACATAAAGTACATTTATTGCATATCATTAAAAATGTGATACAATAAGAACAATACATCGCTTTAAAGAGGAGAAGTATATGTTAGATCTTAATGAAATACGAAATAATATTGATAAAATCGACAGTCAGCTTGTTGAACTGTTTGAAGAGAGAATGAAACTGACAACTGAGGTTGCAGAATATAAGATTGAGACAGGAAAGAAGGTTCTTGATCCGGCACGCGAGAAAGCTAAGTTGGAATCAGTTAAGAAGCTTGTCAGGAATCCCGATAATGTTCATGCTATTGATGACCTATTTGCACAGATTATGGCTAACTCGAGAAAGAATCAATATATGCTTCTTGAAAAGATGGGGCAGACTTTAAGAGAACCATATGAGGCAATTGATGAGATTAATAAAAAGAACTGTAAGGTTGTATATCAGGGGGTGCCGGGCGCATATTCATACGCTGCCATGATTAATTTCTTTGGTAAGGATGTTGATAATTTCAATGTTCCTACATGGAGAGAGTGCATGGAGGCAGTTAAGCTTGGAAAGGCAGATTATGCGGTACTTCCTATAGAAAATTCCAATGCCGGAATTGTTGCTGATGTGTATGATCTGTTACAGGAATATAATAATTACATAATAGCAGAAACTTATGTTAAGATTGAACATTTGTTGCTAGGACTTCCGGGAACTGACCTTGAAAATGTAACTGCTGTATATTCACATCCACAGGGACTTATGCAGTGTGACAGATTCTTAGATACTCACAAGAGCTGGCAGAGAATCAGTCAGGCTAATACAGCACTTGCAGCAAAGATGATTTTTCAGGAGCATAATAAGACTCATGTTGCCATTGCGAGTAAGGAAGCAGCAGAGCTTTATGGTCTTGATATCTTAAAGTCTGGAATTACAGACCAGGAAGGCAATACAACAAGATTTGTTATTGTTACTAATACAAGAAAGTTCGTTAAGAATGCACAGAAGATGAGTATTGTGTTTGAAACAGCCAATGAAGCAGGCACTTTATATAATCTTTTAAGCCATATTATATATAATGGGCTTAATATGAATAAGATTGAATCAAGACCTATTGAGGGGAATGTTGAAGGAAAGAGTTGGAATTTCCGTTTCTTTGTTGATTTTGCGGGTAATATTGATGATCCAAGAGTTATGAATGCATTAAGAGGCATTGAAGAAGAAGCTGAATCTATTAAGTTGCTAGGAAATTATTAATGTGTTAGAATTATAAATATGTCGTCAGACAATAAGCTATTAGATAAGTGAGGGAATTAAAGTGAATTTAGAAGAGGCAAAGCTTAAGCTTTCAAAGTACGGTCAGGAACAGATATTGAGATATTTTGATGAATTATCAGATGATGAGAAGGCAGCACTTCTTGAGCAGATTGATAAGACTGATATGGAAGTTTTATCTGCAATTGAACATAAGTCTGAGCTTGTTAAGAAAGGTGAGATTACACCTCTTGATGCAATGGAACTGGATGAGATAAAAGCTGATTATGATACATTTAAGAATACAGGTGTAGAGGCAATTAAAGCTGGAAAGGTTGGCGCAATTCTTCTTGCAGGCGGAATGGGAACAAGACTTGGTTCTGATAATCCTAAAGGAATGTATAACGTGGGAGTTAACAGGGAACTTTATATATTCGAGTGCCTTATTAATAATCTTATGGATGTTGTTAAGGAAACAGGTACATATATACATTTATTCGTTATGACTAGTGAGAAGAATAATGATGCTACAGTTTCTTTCTTTGAAGAGAAGGACTTCTTCGGATATAAGAGTGAATATGTACATTTCTTCAAGCAGGAGATGGCAGCAGCCACTGATTATGATGGCAAGATATATCTTGAAGAGAAGGGAAGAATGGCTACATCACCTAATGGCAATGGTGGCTGGTATATCTCTTTAAAGAAGGCTGGATTAACAGAGGTTCTTGAGAATAACGGAATTGAGTGGCTTAATGTATTCGCTGTTGATAATGTTCTTCAGAGAATTGCAGACCCTGTATTTATCGGCGCTACAATTGAAAAGCACTGTGCAGTTGGTTCTAAGGTTGTAAGAAAGGCAGCTCCTGATGAGAAGGTTGGTGTTATGTGTCTTGAAGATGGCAAGCCTTCTATTGTTGAGTATTATGAACTTACTAAAGAGATGATGGATGCTAAGAATGCAAAGGGCGATCCGGCATATAATTTCGGAGTTATTCTTAATTATCTGTTCGGGGTTTCTGACCTTGAAAGAATTGTTGGAAAGAATCTTCCATTACATATTGTTGAGAAGAAGATTCCATATATTGACGAGAATGGTAATCTGGTTAAGCCTGAAAAGCCTAACGGATATAAGTTCGAGAGTCTTGTTCTTGATATGATTCATGAGCTTGACAGTTGTCTGCCATTCGAAGTGGTAAGAGAAAAAGAATTTGCACCAATTAAGAATGCGACAGGTGTTGATTCGGTTGAATCAGCAAGAGAACTTCTTAAGAAGAATGGTGTTGCAATTTAGTTATTTTTGTTGTATGTTATTAATAAGTACTGTACAACTGGCGGAAGATGCCTTATAGGCATTGTGGGATAACTCACAGGGAGTACAGTTTATATTAAGAAAAGCCGACCGCCTGGGCAACGTTAAGCTATAAGCTGCGTTCTCAGGCGGTCTTTTTGCATTTGCCGCATGCGGCAAATTAGTAGCGATGAGAAATAGGAGCAAACGCAGTCATCACATTTAACAGGAGGTCAGTTATGACAATTAAGAACCTTTCAGAGGAATTATCAGGATGTGCTTATCCGGGCAGAGGAATTGTTGCCGGTATGTCAGAGGATGGTAAGAAGGCAGTTTCGGCTTATTTTATTATGGGAAGAAGCGAGAGCAGCCGTAACCGTGTATTTGTACAGGACGGAGAGGGTATCAGAACAGAAGCTTTTGACCCATCAACACTTTTGGTTGCACCAGAGCTTATTATCTATGCCCCTGTAAGAGTACTTGGCAATAATACTATAGTTACTAATGGAGATCAGACTGATACGGTTTATGATGGTCTTTCAGAAGGAAAGACATTTGAAGAATCTTTAAGAGTAAGAAAATATGAGCATGATGCACCTAACTATACACCAAGAATTTCAAGTGTGCTTCATATTGAGAATAATGAATATTCATATGCAATGTCTATATTAAAGAGCCATAATGGTAATCCTGACATATGTGAAAGACACACATATACATATGATGCAGCATTTGCAGGAGAAGGGCATTATATCCATACATATATGGGTGATGGCAATCCACTTCCAAGCTATGAGGGAGAACCTACTTGGGTTAAGATATCTGGCGATATTGAAGAATTCACACAGATGATCTGGGATAATCTTAATGCAGATAATAAGGTTTCACTTTTTGTAAGATATATTGATATTGCTACAGGTGAATACGAAACAAGAATTATTAACAAGAATGTAAAATAATTAAGGAGAAAGAATATGAACGAATTTCAGTTAAAATACGGATGCAACCCTAATCAGAAGCCTTCAAGAATATTTATGGAAGACGGAAGTGACCTTCCTGTAGAGATTCTTAACGGCAGACCAGGATATATTAATTTTCTTGATGCATTTAACGGATACCAGCTTGTTAAGGAGTTAAAGAAAGCTACAGGACTTCCGGCAGCAACATCCTTCAAGCATGTATCTCCAGCAGGTGCTGCAGTAGGACTTCCTCTTACAGATGTTGAGAAGAAGATTTATTGGGTTGACGAAGCAATCGGAGAATTAAGCCCAATCGCATGTGCATATGCAAGAGCAAGAGGTGCAGACAGAATGTCATCTTTCGGTGATTTCATATCATTATCAGATGTATGTGATGTTGCTACAGCAAAGCTTATCCAGCATGAGGTTTCAGATGGTATTGTTGCACCTGGCTATGAGCCGGAGGCATTTGAGATATTAAAGGCTAAGAAGAAGGGTAACTACAATATCATTAAGATTGACCCTGAGTATAAGCCTGAACCAATCGAGAGAAAGCAGGTGTTTGGTGTAACATTTGAACAGGGAAGAAATGAGTTTGTTATTGATAAGGAACTTTTATCAAATGTTGTAACAGAGAATAAGGATATTCCAGAGTCTGCTAAGATTGATATGATTATTGCACTTATAACACTTAAGTATACACAGTCTAATTCTGTATGCTATGTAAAGAATGGACAGGCAATCGGTATCGGAGCAGGACAGCAGTCGAGAATCCATTGTACAAGACTTGCAGGTCAGAAGGCTGATAACTGGTATCTCCGCCAGAATCCAAAGGTCCTTAATCTTCCATTTAAGGAAGGCGTAGGCCGTGCTGACAGAGACAATGCAATTGACCTTTATATTGGTGATGAGTATGAAGATATTCTCAATGACTGGGAGAGAGTATTCACGGAGAAACCATCTGTATTTACAACAGAGGAAAAGAAGGAATGGCTTGCGGGCAATACTGATGTAACAATCGGTTCAGATGCATTCTTCCCATTCGGAGATAATATAGAAAGAGCTTATAAGTCTGGTGTTAAGTATGTAGCACAGCCTGGTGGTTCTGTAAGAGATGATCAGGTTATAGAAACAGCCAATAAGCGGGGAATGGCTATGTGCTTTACAGGAATGAGATTGTTCCATCATTAATACAGAGCCAGTACATAAAAATGTTGATAATTACTCATATTCATTGACTTTAGAGGTCTTATTTGTTAAAATTTACTCAATCAATACATGTAACAATTGAAAAAGAGGTGGTTTAAGCATGAAGATTCAAGATTTTGCTGATATGGAGAAATTTGAATCAATTATGTCTGACTGGGCTGTGGCAACAGGATTAGCCACGGTTGCAGTTGGAGCTGATGGGAAGTATATTTCCGAATGTTACAACTTTACAGATTTCTGTATGAAGCTTACCAGAGGAAGTAAGGAAGGATGCAGAAGATGTGAAAAATGTGATGCTGAAGGACAAGGTGTATATCATTGCCATGCTGGACTTGTGGATTTTGGTATTCCGCTTAAGTTAAGCGATGGTACAGTGCTTGGCTCTGTAATCGGAGGTCAGGTTTTACCTGAGCATCCAGATGAAGAGAAATTCAGAGGCGTTGCAAGAGAACTGGGGATTAATGAGGATGAGTATATTGAGGCGTTAGGAAAAGTTACAGTAAGAACAGAGGCGGAGATTAATGCAGCAGCTAACCTGCTAGGAGCAGTACTTAATAATTTTATTAATTCAGAATATAATTCTAAGTACAATGGACAATTGATTACAAAGCTTACAGGTGGTGTTGAGAGCTGTGAAGAGTATGTGAGAGATATTAAGGAGAATACCAAGCAGCTTGATGGTATCCAGAGGAAGCAGAATATTCTTGCACTTAATGCATCTATTGAGGCTGCAAGAGCCGGTGAGGCGGGAAAAGGCTTTTCAGTTGTAGCATTAGAGGTAGGAAAGCTTGCTAAGAGCTGTACAGATCTTAATAACAGAATAACCTCAACTGTAGAGAATATATCTGATGTTATACATGATATGGCAGATATAGGTAAGAGATAAAGAATACCAGCGGGTAATTACATATGGCGAATGTCAACTGCAACACGCAATTTGTTGACATTCGCCTTTTTCAGTTCTATAATCTAATAAATATTTTTCAAAAGAGGTATGTATATATGACACCATTAGAACTGGCAGAAGAGATTATTAACGGAAGAAGAATTACAAGACAGGATGATTTGACATTTTTTCTGGATTGCAATTTGGATGAACTTTGCGAAGGGGCAGACAGGATAAGAAAACATTTTGTTGGAGATAAGGTTGACTTATGTTCTATAATTAATGGAAGAAGCGGCAAATGTCCAGAGGATTGTAAGTACTGTGCACAGTCTGCACACAATCACACTGACTGTGAGGTATATGATTTTCTTCCAGAAGAGGATATTGTAAAGGCGTGTAAGCTGAATGAGTCAGAAGGTGTTGACCGTTTTTCGATTGTTACAGCTGGAAAAGCTCTTTCCGGTGAGGAATTTGAAAAGGCTGTTCATGCTTATGAGACTATGAATAAAGAATGTGATATTGAGCTGTGTGCATCTATGGGATTTCTTAATGCTGAGCAGCTTCACAGACTTCATGAAGCAGGTGTTACAAGTTATCACCATAATATTGAGACTTCAAGAAGAAATTTCCCTAATATATGCACTACACATACATACGATATGAAGATTGAAACTTTAAAGCTTGTAAAAGCAGAAGGTATGTGGGCATGTTCAGGTGGTATAATAGGAATGGGCGAAGACTGGGAAGACAGACTTGATATGGCAATAAGTCTTGCGGAAGTTGGAGTTGACTCTATTCCTCTTAATGCACTTATGCCAATTAAGGGTACACCTCTTGAGAATGAGAGAAGACTTACTGAGCCTGAGATATTAAGAACAATAGCATTCTTTAGATATATTAACCCGGAGGCTGATATAAGACTTGGTGCAGGAAGAGCACTTCTTACAGGAGACGGAATCAAGGCATTTCAGTCTGGTGCGTCTGCTACTATTACAGGTAATATGCTTACTACTGTTGCATGTGCTACAATTAGAAGCGATAAAAATATGTTAAAGGAAATTGGAAGAGAGACAAAATAATGAAATTAACAAAATATTTGAAAAAAGGAATGGCTGTGTTACTTACAGCGACATTTTGCATGGGATTATCAGCAGGGCTGACAGGCTGTGGAAAAGATACAACTAAAGAAGATTCTAAGGATATTGATACATTCAGAATAATGATTGCACCGTATCAGGATGCTGATACGCTGCTTACAGGACTTGAGCCTCTTGGCGGCATGATTAAAGATGAACTTGCTACACAGGGGTATAATGTAGGCAATGTTGAGATTACAGTAGGAACTTCTTACAGTGCAGTAGGAGAAGCTTTAAGTGCCGGAACAGCAGATGCAGGATTTATTTCTGGCGGAACTTATGTTACATATGATGATGACTGTGATGTTCTGCTTACTGCACAGAGAAAAGCTATTAACAAGGATTCTCTTAATGCCAAGGACTGGAATGACGGAACGGAGGAAGCATTTACAGATAATCTTACAACATATTACCGTTCAATAATTCTTGCAGGACCAAGTACTAAGGGACAGGAGCTCGCTGCCAAGGTTAATGCAGGACAGAATCTTACATGGGATGATTTGAATGGTGCAACATGGGCTGTAATGGGTGCTTCATCAGCATCAGGTTATATATACCCAAGTCTGTGGCTTTACAATAATTATGGTAAGCAGATAAGTGACCTTGCCAATGTCGTACAGTCTGATTCATATACAACATCTATGTCAAGACTTGCAGCAGGACAGGTTGATGTTATCGTTGGATTTGCACATATGAGAGCAAAATATGCAGCTAACTGGATGAGCAAATTCGGTGGTACAGATGATTGTTATAAACAGACTGCAGTTTTGACAGTGACAGATCAGATAATGGATGATACAATATGTGTTAGTAAGAATTCAGATATTATGTCAGAAGGCTTTAAGAAAGCATTTGCAGATGCTTGTATTAATATAGGAAAAAGTGAAGACGGACTTAAAGTTTTGAATGTATTAAGCCATATTGGATATCAGTATGCCCAAAGCTCTGACTATGATGCAGAGCGTGCGGCGCAGAATATGTTAAAGAAATAATTCACCTTTAAGCTGTCTGGGAGGACAATATACATGTTACAGATAGACAGTGTGAGTAAATTGTATAAAGGTGGAGACAAAGCCCTTGATAACATTAGTTTTTCAGTAGAACAGGGCGAATTCATATCAGTAATTGGAAAGAGTGGTGCTGGAAAGACCACTCTTTTTCGCTTGCTTAATGGAATGATTAAGCCAACTGCAGGCCGTATTATTATTAATAACCAGGATTTTACAAAGCTCAAGGGAAGAAAGAAAAGAGATATTCAGAAAACAATAGGCACTATATATCAGGATTTCTGCCTTGTTGATACAATTACCTGCTTAGACAATGTGCTTAATGGGGTATTGGCAGATAGAAATGCTTTTCAGGCACTTTTTGGTATATTCACTAAGGAACAGAAGGAATATGCAAGAAAGCAGCTTGAAGCAGTAGGATTATCTGAAAAAATGTATTCATATGCGGGAAAACTTTCTGGAGGACAGAAACAGAGAGTTGCAATTGCAAGGGCACTAATGCAGAAGCCTGATATTATTCTTGCGGATGAACCGGTTGCTTCTCTAGACCCATATAGTGCAGAACAGATTACTGATATTCTTGTACAGCTTAACAGGCAGTACAATATAACGGTTATTATGAACAGTCATTCGGTAGAGCTTGCATTGAAGAAATCGGACAGAATTATAGGAATTGCTGACGGCAGACTTGTACTTGATAAAAAGTCGTCAGAGGTAACAGATGAGAATATTGAATTCATATATGGTGGTGCGTATGAAAAGCATGAATAGAATGAAGGTTATCAGAAGAATTACTACACTGGTAATGCTTTTTATAATAATATTCTGTTTTGCTGTAACAGGCTTTGATATGAATGTGATTATAAATAGAGGCAGTCAGGCTGTATTATTCATAAAAAGAATGTTCCCACCGGATACAGGATATTGTGGTAAGGTTATAGAACCACTTATTAAGACTGTGCAGATGTCAATTGCGGGTACATTTATAGGTGCTGTGTTTGGACTTTTTACTGCATTTTTATATGCAGGCAATCTTATTAAGAAATCATATGCAAGGATTGTGGTGAGAGTTATTGTACAGTGTGTAAGAACAATACCTGTGCTTATACTTGCACTTGTAGCAACATTTATATGGGGGCTTGGTGCGGCAGCAGGAACTATTGCAATAGCTGTATCGACATGGGCTGTAATGGCAAGAATTGGTGGTGAGGATATTGAAGGCCTGACACTGAAGCCATACGAAGCAGTTACAGCTATAGGAGCAGGAAAATTTAAAGCATTTTCACGGACAGTTATTATTGAACTGCTGCCGGGATATCTTAGCAATTCACTTTATGTACTGGAAGCTAATATAAGACATGCGGCAATACTTGGCTATGTAGGTGCAGGAGGAATAGGACTACTGCTTAATGAAAAGATAAGCTGGCGTGAATACAGCAGGGTTGGAATGATTCTTGTTATGCTTTTTGTCGCAGTGCTTGTGATTGAGGGAATAAGTACATTCCTGAAAGCATATCTTGATGGACGTATTAAGAGAAATACAACTGCAAATGTGATTATAAGTGTATGTATCATGGTATTTTTTGTATACAGTCTCAGTGCAGTTAAAGATGTATCAACATCAAAGCTTGGTATTAAGGTTGTTGGTGCGATTATGCACGGAATTACACATCCGGACTGGGAATACATGTTTATGACCGGAAAGAGTGGCGTTATGTATCTTATGCTTGAAACTATTGCAATCGCAGTTGCGGGAACATGTGCCGGAGCAGTGTTTGCAGTAATACTTACATTGATTAATTCGAGAAAATTCGTTCCAGCACCTATGGCTTTTATTGGCAGGCTTGTTGTTATGGCAATAAGAACTGTACCTGTGTATGTGTATGGGCTTATATTTATAAGGGTTACTGGACCTGGCAGCTTTGCCGGAGTGCTTACAATGATGATGTGCAGTATCGGACTTCTGACAAAGAGATTCACAGTTGCAGTAGATAACTGGAATATGGCGGCATGGAATGCGTGTAAATGTGCAGGAACGGGATTTATAGCAAGATTACGGCATGTGGCGGTGCCTGAACTTAAGTTCCAGTTTAAGGATGCTGTGATGTACAGACTGGATGTGAATGTGCGGTCGGCAAGTACATTAGGACTTGTTGGAGCAGGTGGAATCGGCGCCCCACTGATTGTCTACATGAACAATTACAGATGGGACGCCGTTGGCTCAATTCTTATTGTATTGTTTGTTGTAGTTCTTCTTATAGAACTTCTTTCAAAATGTTTAAAGAGAATCCACTAAGCTTTCTTAAAACGGCTGTAGTCAATAACATATATGAAAATGTAAAGAACGATATAAAGAATTATTGCTCCGATTACATCGACTACAGAATGCTGCTTTAAAAATACGGTTGCAAGGCATATAAGGATGCAAAGAATGGAAGATAATGTCTTTGTTATTATATGTCCTTTTAAAGCTTTGCAACGCAGTAATGCAAAATTAACTGCCAGTGAGTTGTATACATGTATACTTGGGAATACATTTGTTGAAGTATCTATTGTATATAGTGCATTGATTATCTTTCCACAGAAGTTATCAGGGATATAATCAGGTCTTAATGTAAGACCATTAGGATATATCATGCATATAGTAAGAGAGAGTGACATACCGATTATGAGTGATAACGCAAACTGTATGAATTCTTTATTATCTGCCTTAAAATACATATATATGCAAGCTGCAACCACATATAAAAACCATAATACATATGGAATTATAAAGTATTCACAGAAAGGTATCATATTATCAAAAGGAATATTGATGATATGAAGCCCGGGATAATCACTGTTAATTACTTTTTCAAGAGTTGAAAACCATGGAAGGTATATAAATATATATGCTGCAAAGCATATTCTCCAGCCTTTTCTTTTAAAAAAATCTTTCAATACTGTACACCTCTACATTTTTTTATATTATTAGCAAAATATTTCAAGATTATATCATTGTTGCTGAATAAATGCAATATAATAAGGTTTTGAAGGTTTACAAACCAAATAAATATGTAATATAATGATATGACACATTGGATGCAGGAGATTTATAAATGTTACATTTGAATCATTTGAAGAAAAGTTTTGGTAAGAACGAAATTCTTACTGATATTGAATATACATTTGAAGAAGGAAATATATATCCGGTTCTTGGCGGTGCAGGAGCAGGAAGAACAACTCTGTTTGAGTGTATCGCAGGAGATATTCCTGTAGACTCAGGCACTGTTGAGACTAAGGAGAAGTGCACGCTTTTCTTTGCTGCAAAGCAGAGTGTTCTGCCTATGCTTATTACAGGATATCAGTTTATCAGTATGCTCTGTGATATGAATAAGAACAGCGAAAAGCCTGAATATTATCTTGATAAAGTGAAGCTTACAGGGCTGATAAGAGACAGACATATTGCAGATTACAGTTTTGAGGAGAAGAAGAGGCTTCAGTTAGCAGCTTTTCTTATTCAGAAACCATATGTAATGATGTTTGATGAGGCGCTTGATTATTGTACTGATGAATATATTGATGATATGCTTTCAGTTCTTAACGAATATAAGAATGACCATATAATTCTTATATCAACAGGTTTGCTGGATATTGCACATAGAATATCAAAGGATGTGCTGGTTCTTAACAATGGTGAACTCAATCCTATATCACATGAAACTATGCAGATTCCAGAGATAAAAGAAGCTGTATTAGACATACTTGGGGAGGCAGACAATGAAATTATTTAGAAAGCTGTTTGCTGAGAAAATATTACGATATTATGAGGGAACAGAGGCAGGAATTAAGATGATAAAGAGTTTTCCTGTAATAAGGAAACTGGTGAAGGATGATGCTTTTGGTGAAAAATCAAAAAGCAGGGCTTTCGTTGGAACTATGGCACAGATATTTATGCTTGCATGGGAATTTATAAGAAAGTTCATGTATGTAATTCTTCTTATATATGTTCCCTATACAATACTTGCATATTTCTTCCCACTAATAAGGATTCATCAGGATATTTCTATAATATATCTGTTTATAATGCTTTCAACTATATGTGGAAGTCTTGCTAATACAACAATATTTGCAATGGGTGACAGGGATTATCTTATGATTCGTGTAATGCTTGTTAGTCCGTATATGAATTTTCTGGGGAAATTTATATATAAGATAGTAACAGAATTTGTATTCTATTTTATTATACTTATAATACTTGGAGAACCGGTATTTAATGCACTTATGTTGTGCATTGTTACAGCATGTGCAAGACCTGTGGGTGAGATGATGGCAATTATAACATTTGACCATTTCAGAGGTGTGTACGAAAACAGAAGTGTCCTTAATGGCACAATAATGGCTATATGTGTAATACTTGCATATGGACTGCCTGTGCTTAATGGCAGAATTGCAGCAAGCTGGATATATGCAATACATCCGTTTGTTGTCTGTGTTATGTTTCTTGTTGGAGCAGGCGCAATGTATTTTCTGTGGTGGTATAAGTATTATCGTGTGATAATAAGAGAGGCAATGCATAATAAAAGAGAATTTTAATTAAAGCAGGAGGACGATTATGTATCAGAAAAGCAGAAGATTTCAGACAAAAATAATTACATATGCAGTTCTGGTTATATTCAGTCTTCTTGTTATAGGAGTGTTTGTATACAGCTATGTATCTAAATATCAGGAAAATAAGCTGGATATCAAATCACGTTATACATTTTCAATAAGAATTGATGATCAGTGGAATGTTGTATCTGATGATTATGTATCTGATTATGATAATGATAATGTGTCTAATTTTACTAATCCGGATATGGTGGGGCTTGGAACTAAATGGCTCGAAAAATATATCTCACAGTACAGACAGAAATATGTTCCATATTCAAAGTATATTGTAAAATCAGGTATTGATTCAGTAAGCGTGCTTGACCTTTCAAGCAATACTGTTCTGCTGTCCTTCTGGGTTATTCCGCAGAATCTTAATTCGGATTATTTTTCTTCGTGGGAAGGTATTCAGGATGACGGAAGAATAAAATGTGAGTGGGTGGTTTCATTTTATCTTGATAACAACTATGATAATACTGCGAAGCTTTATGTTACTTCAGTCATGAGTTCAGAAGACTATGGATTGAAACAGTATTATGCACAGCAGGGAATCGATTCAGGCGGAGATACAGAGATTACAAGTAATTCTAACAAGGATCAGCTTGCTAATTATTCAATAAAGGATAATTCACTTCTTGTCACTTATGATAGAGAAAAATATATTTCGGTTCCTGTATCTTATTCTTATCTGTTGTATGAGCCTAACAGTTCAACAACACTTAAAGAAGGCAGTTATATGATAACCACAGAAAAAACTGCTTTTGTGTATGGAGGAAAGACAGTTAATAACACTAAAATTCCGGTTACTGTTGTTTATTCGGATGATAAAGGTGAAAACTGGACAACATGTGAACTTGATAAGATATATACGGCTGATTATTATTATGTAAAATTTTTTGATTCTGACAATGGTGTGATTGTCTGCGGATATGCAAAGAGTAATGATACTAATGAATCATCAAGGATATACAGTACAAGTAATGGTGGAGAAAGCTGGGATATAGTTGGAAGCGGACCGGCTACTAATATAATTAAGGGTGTTGTTTATGTATCATCAGATGTTGGCTTTTTCTGTTATGATTACGTTGAAGGTATGGATAGTAATCTTTACAAGACAGATGATGGTGGTAAAACATTTGCAAAGGTAATGCTTGAGGAGCAGGAACTTGATAGTTCAGCTGCGAATCCACAGGGGCAGGAGACCGAAACTAAGACTGATTCCGGAAAAAACGGTGCAGATTCTTCAGAACAGTTAAGATGGAGCGATGTATATAAGGAAGCTCTTACACCAGTTGTAGATTCTACTGGAATTATAACAATATATCTTACCCAGGGCAAAAATGCTGTTTATAATGATGGAAAAACGGCGGCAAAATATCAGTCATCTGATAAAGGAAGTACATGGAAATATATTGGCCAGGTTGAGATAAAGGATTAAATATTTATTAAAGTGTAAAAATATTTGAATAATATAAACATGCGTGGTATTATAATTATAGCAAAAGGAATTATAATATTACGCATGTTTTTTTGATATATGCATTTTCTTATGGACATAGGACGTGAATGAGGATTATTCATAAGGAGATTGTAATATGAAAAGCAGACATGGAAAGAAAAAGCGACTGACAGCAGCGGTTATACTATTAGGTATACTTGTTATTGGCTGGGCGGTGATATCATATGCAGCAGAAGACGAGTATAAGGTTCATCATAATATTACTATTGATCTTGGTGGAGGAACATGTGATAAGATATATTATCAGTCGCAGATTGATAATGGAGATGATGCCGGACAATGGAATGATGATCTGAGAATTGGGGAATATCTTGCTGACCGTTATGGAGAATACCATACTATTATTGATTATAAGGCATCTGTGCCGAAAGCAGATACAGTAACATCTAATTATTATGACTGCGTAGGAGTTACACCATATGTAAGAATTGGTGCGGTAAGCAGGGAAGGATATATTCTGAAAGGCTGGGAAGTTTCAGGAGACAAAGGCTGGCATACTGATTATGGAAAGAATGGCATTCGTGTTGAAATAGGGGCTTATACAGAAGAAGATATTGTTATCAAAGCAATATGGGAAAGACAGACATTTACAGTTCATTATAGTGCAGGAGTTGCAGCTGACAGAGGCATTACAGCTTATCTTCCGGATGATGAGGATGCTTATTATGGAAGAGGAGATGAGCTGACAGGTTTTGCTGAGGGTGCATCTGCTGATAATGGACTTATATTTACCGGATGGTCCTTTGACAGATATGGTGATTCTGGTATATTAGAACCGGAAGATATGAGTGATTATAACAAGGATGTGACTGTGTATGCTATATGGGATTATATAATTACATTTGATAATAACACAGATGCAGAGGTTACCGGTTATATGGAGGATATTACATCAAGGCTTGGCAGCAGAATCAGACTTAAAGGGAGCAGTCTGTCAAGAAAAGGATATTATCTGTCTGGATGGAATACGAAAAGTGATGATACAGGAAAGTTTTATTCAACTATGTCTGTTGTTGACCTGACACCTGATGATAGCGGAAAGGCCGTTCTGTATGCGATATGGCAGCCGATTTTTTATGAAGTACATCTGTATTATAATAAGCCGGAAGAATCAAGTGAGATGATGAAGATTATTGATAATTCAGACTGGGACTGGTATGAGGATGAAGGTTTTTACAGCAGATTCTATACATATGATGAAGAAGATGAACTTCCGTGTGTATCGCAGCTATATAGTCTTACCGGCTGGACAGGTTTAGGCTGGGAGACAGAAGACGGCACATATGTTGAAGGCGGTGTGCCTGAGAAGCTTAATCTGGCTGATAAGCTTGGCGCAGTTGTTGATATGTCGGCTGTGTGGAAAGAGAATATGTACAATATTAATATTGATTCTAACGGTGGATATGATGCCGGTTCTACAATTATCACAGGATATGAGAAAGAGAATGAACTTCCGGATCCGCCACTAAGACCTGGATATGATTTTGATTCATGGAACACTGAAGAAGATGGAAAAGGGACAAAGTACGAAAATAAGGATGTAGTTTCGAAGCTTGTTGAAGATGATGGCGGTAATATGACAATATATGCTCAATGGAAGAAGAAGAAAAAGCTGTGTCTTAAAGTTTCTTCTAATTCATATCTTAAATCATTGATTAATCCTGCAGCAGAAGCTCTTGCAAAGAACTGGTTTGGAAAGAATAATAATACATTGGTGGAAAATATGATGAATAAGTCTGATAAAGACTGTGTTCAGGTGTGGTCAGTAAGCAGAGAAGGAATCTCAAGAACGAGATGATATAACAGAAGATTATAGATGACAGCCTCCTGTTTTGGGGGCTGTTTTTAAGGTATGTATTTTTATGCAATATATAGATAAATATTTGCTTGAAAATTACATTTAATTATGGTAACATATTGTAAAGTTTGAGAGAAAAAAGGCATTTTTGTGTCTTTTTTTTTGCGCAAAAGTCATTTTAGCGCCTCTTGGCATATGATTAAATTAAATAAACGAAAGGAATTAAGGTGGCATTCATGAAAGCATTTTTGATACTTGAAGATGGAACGGTCTTTGAAGGAACCAGCATAGGTTCGACCCGTGAAGTTATTAGTGAGATTGTCTTTAACACATCTATGACAGGATATCTGGAGGTGCTGACTGATCCTTCATACGCAGGACAGGCAGTAACAATGACATATCCTCTTATCGGTAATTACGGAGTGTGCTATAAGGATATGGAATCCCAGAAAGCATGGCCAGATGGATATATTGTACGTGAGCTTTCCAGAATGGCAAGCAACTTCAGAAATGAAGATCCTATCCAGAAATTCCTTCTTGATAATGATATCCCAGGTATTTGTGGGATTGACACAAGAGCCCTTACTAAGATATTAAGAGAAAAGGGTACTATGAACGGTATGATTACAACTAATGAGAATTATAATCTTGATGAGGTACTTCCTAAGATTAAGGAGTACAGTGTTAAGGGCGTTGTAAGAAAGGTTACATGTTCAGAAAAGTATATTCTTCCAGGAAAAGGACCTAAGGTTGCTCTTATGGACTTTGGCGCAAAGAAGAATATTGCAAGATCACTTAATAACAGAGGCTGTGAAGTTACAGTATATCCTGCATATACTAAGGCAGAAGAGATTCTTGCATCTAATCCTGATGGAATTATGTTATCTAACGGTCCTGGAGATCCTAAGGAATGTGTAGAGATAATTGAAGAGATTAAGAAGCTGTATAACAGCAATGTACCGATATTTGCAATCTGTCTTGGACATCAGCTTATGGCACTTGCTACAGGAGCTGATACTCACAGACTTAAGTACGGACACAGAGGTGCTAACCATCCTGTTAAGGATTTAAAGACTGGCAAATGTTATATATCATCACAGAACCATGGTTATGTTGTAGATGAAAGCACATTAGACAGTAAGGTTGCAGTACCTGCATTTGAGAATGTTAATGATAAGACTAATGAGGGACTTGAATATGTTGGTAAGAATATATTCACAGTACAGTTCCATCCAGAAGCCTGCGCAGGTCCACAGGATACAGCGTACCTGTTTGACAGATTTATGGATATGATGAAGAAGGAGGACTAAGAACATGCCAAAGATTGAGAGTATTAAGAAAGTATTAGTTATAGGTTCTGGTCCAATCGTTATTGGTCAGGCAGCAGAATTTGACTATGCCGGAACACAGGCATGCCGTTCTCTTAAAGAGGAAGGAATTGAAGTAGTATTGGTTAACTCTAACCCTGCTACTATCATGACAGATAAAGATATTGCTGATGAGGTATATATTGAGCCTCTTACAGTTGAAGCATTAAAGCAGATTATCTTAAAGGAAAAGCCGGACAGCATCTTACCTACACTTGGTGGACAGGCCGGACTTAACCTTGCAATGGAAATCGCTGAGACAGGATTCCTTGAGGAGCATAATGTAAAGCTTATCGGTACAACTGCACTTACAATCAAGAAGGCAGAAGACCGTCTTATGTTCAAGGAAACTATGGAAAAGATTGGTGAGCCATGTGCGCCATCACTTGTTGTTAACAACGTTGAGGATGGCGAAGCATTCGCAGCCAAGATTGGATATCCTGTAGTATTACGTCCTGCTTACACACTTGGTGGTAGCGGCGGCGGTATCGCTAAGAATGTGCAGGAATTAAGAGAAATCCTTGAGAATGGTTTAAGACTTTCAAGAGTTGGTGAAGTTTTAGTTGAGCGTTGTATCGCTGGCTGGAAGGAAATTGAATACGAAGTAATGCGTGACAGCAATGGAACATGTATTACTATCTGTAATATGGAGAATATCGACCCTGTTGGTGTTCATACAGGTGATAGTATTGTAGTAGCTCCTTCACAGACACTTTCAGATAAGGAATACCAGATGTTAAGAACATCTGCATTAAGAATTATTGATGAATTAGGCATCACAGGTGGATGTAATGTACAGTATGCACTTCATCCAGACAGTTTTGAGTACTGTGTAATCGAGGTTAACCCTCGTGTAAGCCGTTCATCAGCATTAGCTTCTAAGGCAACAGGTTATCCTATTGCTAAGGTTGCAGCTAAGATTGCACTTGGTTACACACTTGATGAGATTAAGAATGCAGTTACAGGAAAGACATATGCAAGCTTCGAGCCAGCACTTGATTACTGTGTAGTTAAGATTCCAAGACTTCCATTTGATAAATTCATCTCAGCTAAGAGAACACTTACAACACAGATGAAGGCTACAGGTGAGGTTATGAGTATTTCTGATAACTTCGAGGGTGGTCTTATGAAGGCTATACGTTCTCTTGAACAGCATGTTGACAGTCTTATGTCATATGACTTTACAGGACTTACAGATGAAGAGCTTCTTGAAGAACTTGCAATTGTAGACGACAGAAGAATCTGGAAGATAGCTGAAGGTTTAAGAAGACACATTTCTGCAGCCAAGATGCATGATATTACTAAGATAGACTTATGGTTTATTGATAAGCTCCAGATTATTGTTGATATGGAGAACGCTCTTAAGAGAGGACCTCTTACAGAGAGCCTTTTAAGAGAAGCTAAGAGAATTGAATTCCCTGACAATGTTATCGGCGATTTAACAGGTCACACAGAAAGAGAAATCAAGGAATTAAGAGACCAGTATAATATTCATGCTGCATTTAAGATGGTTGATACATGTGCAGCAGAGTTTGCAGCTACAACACCATACTATTATTCAGTATATGGCAGTGAGAATGAAGCTGTAGAGACTAAGGATAAGAAGAAGGTTCTTGTACTTGGTTCTGGTCCAATCAGAATCGGACAGGGTATCGAGTTCGACTTCTGTTCAGTTCATTGTACATGGGCATTCAAGAAAGAGGGCTTTGAGACAATTATTATAAATAATAACCCAGAGACAGTTTCTACTGACTTTGATATTGCTGATAAGCTTTACTTTGAGCCACTTACAGCAGAGGATGTTGAATCAATCGTGGATTTTGAGAAACCGGATGGTGCAGTTGTACAGTTTGGTGGACAGACAGCTATCAAGCTTACAGAAGCACTTATGAAGATGGGGGTTCCTATTCTTGGAACTAAGGCAGAAGATGTTGATGCCGCTGAGGATAGAGAACTTTTCGATGAGATTCTTGAGCAGACACAGATTCCAAGAGCTAAGGGACAGACTGTATTCACAGTTGATGAAGCTCTTAAGGCAGCCAATGAGCTTGGATATCCTGTACTTGTAAGACCTTCATATGTACTTGGTGGACAGGGTATGCAGATCGCTGTATCTGATGAAGATGTAGTTGAATTCATGAATATCATCAACAGAATTAAGCAGGATCACCCAATCCTTGTTGATAAGTACCTTATGGGTAAGGAAATTGAAGTCGATGCTGTATGCGATGGTCAGGATATTCTTATTCCTGGTATCATGGAGCATATTGAGAGAGCTGGTATCCATTCAGGAGACAGTATTTCAGTATATCCAGCTAAGTCTATATCACCTAAGATTGTAGATATGATTGAAGATTATACAGGAAGACTTGCAAGAGCACTTCATGTAAAGGGTATGATTAACATCCAGTTTATTGTATATAACGACCAGGTATATGTAATTGAGGTTAACCCTCGTTCAAGCCGTACAGTACCATATATCAGTAAGGTTACAGGTATTCCTATTGTTAAGCTTGCGACACAGGTTATTATCGGTAAGACAATTAAGGAATTAGGATATGAGCCGGGACTTCAGAAGGCAGCAGATTATTATGCAATTAAGATGCCTGTATTCTCATTTGAGAAGATCAGAGGAGCTGACATCAGCCTCGGACCAGAGATGAAGTCTACAGGTGAGTGTCTTGGTATATCTAAGAGCTTTGATGAGGCACTTTATAAGGCGTTCGAGGGAGCTGGAATCAGACTTCCAAAGCATAAGCAGATTATCATGACTCTTGCAGATAAGGATAAGCAGGATGGTATTGATATTGCACAAAGATTCGAAGCATTAGGTTATAAGATATATGCTTCAAGAGGAACTGCAAAGGTTCTCAAGGAAAATGGAGTACATGCAATCCAGGTTAATAAGATTGGACAGGAAGCACCTACACTTCTTGACCTTATCTTAGAGCATAAGATTGACCTTGTAATTGATACACCAGAGAATGGAATTGAGAGAGCCAAGGACGGATTCCTTATCAGAAGATATGCTATTGAGACAGGCGTTCACTGCCTTACAAGTCTTGATACAGCCCATGCACTTATATCAAGTCTTGAGCATGCATTCAATAATCAGGAATTATCTATAGTTGATATTGCTAAGATTGATAATCGTGGTAATAACTAATCTGATAATAATTAAATAATGTAATGAAAATAAGGGGTATCATATCATTTTGATATGATATCTCTTATTTTTTATGGGAATAATATAGCATGTTATTTGCATTAGTTGCAGAGTTATCTGTTATCATGCTCTTACTTTACAAAGATATTTCATCAACAGGATAAGTGAATCAAACGGGTGTATTTTAATAAAAACATAGGAAAAAGGTATGGTGTTTTTATTGACAGATAAAAAGAGGATGATATAATTCTATCTGCAAAGTTAGCAGATACTAACCTATTGACACATTAAACGGGAGATTTTTGATTATGCCACTAAATCTTGCAGATAAAAACAAAATATATATAATTCAGAGAATTGTTGGAAACAAAGATATGGTACACAGGCTTCAAAGTCTTGGATTTGTTGTGGGTAGTAAGATAAGTGTACTATCTGAAATCAATGGAAATTATGTAGTAGTTATTAAGGATATTAAAATAGGGCTTGCTAAGGAGTATGTTAAGCGTATTATAGTTGCCTGATGTAAAGGAGAGAATTATGTCTAATAGGAAATATATTAAAAGCTTACTCCTTGGAATGAGTGTCATGATGACTATATTGATAGCTATACAGATATATCTTACTGTTTATGTGCTAAAACATAACGAAATGCTTCCGAGGATTCTTTCGTGTACAGCACTGATTCTTGATATAATCATACTTGCTGTATTCTTTGTCAGTTTAAGGATAAACGCAGATGTTGACAGTATGGCTTATACAGATGTAACAGGGATTAATAACAAGCTGGCATACCAGAATCATATAATCAGACTTAATAATGCAGATGATACATTTTTAGTGGGAGTTATAATGTTTGATCTTAATAATCTGAAAAGAGTTAATGATACTCTTGGACATGAGATGGGGGACAGATATATTGAGAGCTTTTCAGCTATACTTGCAGGCGTGCAGAATGAACGTATTAGTGCGTACCGTATAGGTGGTGATGAATTCTGCGTTATTCTGGAGAAGACAAATGCAGTAGAGATACACCAGATTCTGGATAGTCTTGAAAGAAAAATAAATGTTTACAATGAAAAAAACAATATTAAGATTTCATATGCCAAAGGATATGAAATAAGCACAAGAGAGCATTATTATTAGCAGTAATAGTGTTTCAGTATATGATTATAAAAATAGACAAGGATAAAAGACATGAGGCCGGACATGATAAGCTTACTGGATTATGCAATCCTGAGCATCTTATGCAGAAAATGAAAGAACTGCCAGATAAGAAAAAGAACAGACTTATCATTTATTCAGATATAGCAGAATTCAAGCTTATTAATGAAATATTTGGAATAGAAAAAGGTAATGAAATATTGCTTAAGCAGGCAGATATAATAAAAAAACATGCGGTAGATGGATATTTATACGGAAGAGTTGGTGAAGATCATTTCGTAGTGATTGCAGATGAAGCTACATTTAATGAAGAACATCTTTATGAATGCAGGGAGACATTACAGAATGTGCTTTCTGATTCAGTATATAATGTCAGAGTCTGTTTTGGGATATACAGGACTGATAATATGAATGAATCATTATCATTTATGTGTGACAAGGCTTCATTTGCAGTAGCCTCGATTAAGGATGATACACATAGCTTTATTGCTTATTATGATGACACAATGCTTGAAGCTGCTATTAAATATAAGACAATAGTTGATGAATTTGATGATGCTATAAAAGCCAGTGAGTTCAAGATGTATCTTCAGCCACAGATCTCTGCAAAAACAAGGAGGCTTACAGGTGCAGAAGCTTTAGTAAGAAGAATAAAGCCAGATGGAACGATTGTTTCACCAATAGACTTTATACCTGTATATGAGAAGTCTGGGCTCATAAGCAGACTTGACAGATATATCTGGGAGCAGGCAGCGGCTAAGTTAGGAGAGTGGAAGAAAGTTGGTATCAATATGAGCATATCGGTAAATATATCTCCTAAGGATTTTTATTATATTGATATATTTAACACATTTGCAGGTCTTGTAAAGAAATATGATATAGAACCATCTAATCTAAAAATTGAAATCACGGAAACTACGATTATGTCAGATGTACCTAATCTGATGGGAGAGCTGGAAGAACTAAGAAAAGCAGGATTCACTATTGAAATGGATGATTTTGGAAGCGGTTATTCATCGCTTAATACATTAAAGGATATTAATGTTGATGTATTAAAGGTTGATATGGGCTTTATAAAAGAGACTAAGAATGTTAAGAAAAGCCGCATAATACTTGCTTCTGTGATAAAAATGGCAAAGGAGCTTAATCTTTTGATTATTACAGAGGGGGTTGAAACAGAAGAGCAGGTTGATAATCTGACAAAGCTGGGATGTGATATATTTCAGGGGTATTATTTTTCTAAAGCTATTGATGTTAACGAGTTTGAAAAGAGATATCTATATAGAAAAAAAGCTGGGTGAATATAATTATAAAACATATATTATTCTGGAATTACACAGATAAAGTCATAACATAAAGAGAAAGACAGATAAAGCCAGATAGATGTGAGGATGTGGGAGAAAATCCTGCGTCCTTTTTTGTCGCTTTACATCATTGGTGCAATCGGTGAAGCAAGTGAACCAAAGTGTATTAAAGCAGGATGTGACAACAAACAAGCATCTGGCAGCAGTTATTGCTATCTGCATAAACCATATACAGGTCATTCTTCTAGCAATAAGAGCAATCCATATGCTTCTTATGATAGCGGATATGATTCTATCTATGATGATGGAGATTATGACTGGAACAGATATCAGAAAGATAAGGACTATGCTGATGGTGTAGATGATGCGATGGAAGAGCTTGATGAGGACTGGTAATATGGTAGGTAAGGAGAAACTAAAATGGCATAAGCAAAGGAGCAAAAAATGCGAAATAAGAAGTTATATGAATCAGTTGGCAGGTATCTTGATAAATACTACATAGATAAACCAGATGATATAAAGATGGATAAAGAGATGAAAACCATCTTTGACAAAATCACAGAGTTTAGAAAAAAGCGGGCAGTATCAAAAGATGCTATTGAGAGTACACCTGATTTTGAAATAGATGAATAGGCAGCAGAGTTGTTTGATGTAAGTAGTATGCAAAAGACAAGCATTTGCCAGAGGAACATAAGGCTGGAAAGGTTCTGTTCGTTATCACAACGGATGGATTGGAAAATTCAAGTGAGGAGTATTCTTACAATGATATTCGAAGGTTGATAGAGACAAAGAAAGAGTGTGGATGGGAATTTTTGTTCCTAGGAGCAAATATTGATGCCGGCAAGGAAGCAGAAAAGATAGGAATTGCCAGAGACAGATCTGTAACCTATGAAAATGATTCAAAGGGAGTGTTATTGAATATTTGTCCAAACTGCGGACAGCAGGTATCGGATAAAGCAAAAAAATGTGTACATTGTGGAGCAGAGCTTGGGCAATCTGTTTGCACATTTCAGTTTTGTGTCTGATATTCTCATTAACACGAATGACTTATGCACCTTGTTTAAAAAAGCTCGCAAGAAAATGCGAAAAACTGATTGATGTATTGAGTATTATATATTATAATAAAAAAACGAGTTTTGTACTCAAGTGTGACATAAGTAATAAGTTCATGGAAAATGCACGAGGTGTGAGAATGAGAGTAAGTTACAACAAATTATGGAAGTTATTGATTGATAAGAAAATGAGCAAGGCAGACTTGAGAAAGGCGGTAGACATTGCCCCAAACACACTCACTAAAATGCGTAAGGATGGCGAAGTCTCCATGAGTGTATTGCTTAAAATAGCTACATATCTTGATTGTGACATCAGTGATATATGTGAATTTGTCAAAGATGAAGAAAACTAGGTTGGAGTGTGCAGCATGGAGGAATTAGTATATAGTGCTGGTATGGTTTCTCAGGTATTTGCTTTTGTTGAGACAAAGAAGACAGCAGAACTAATAGTACAAGGGTTGTCAAAGGATGAGATTAAGACAAAAGTGCAGGAAGAAAATTTGTATCAGCTTAAGAATGAAAACAGACTAAAGAGAACTTTTAACTATGTCTATAACAGGTTGAGTTCACTACCAGAGGGCGCAGTTGAACTGTTGGTGAAGGTTGACAATGATAATGCAAAGCTCCTTATACTGATATCTATTATGAATACCGATAAACTCTTTTTTGAGTTTGTGTATGAAGTATATCGTGGAAAAGTAATTCTTGGAGAAAAGGCTATTGAGGACAGAGATATTAATGGCTTTTTTGATGATAAAGCGGCTCAGAGTGAATTAGTATCTGGCTGGTCAGAAGCTGGAGTGAAGAAATTAAAACAGTGTTATATAAAGAATCTGGCAGATGCAGGACTTATCGAATCAACCAAGAGCAGAGAAATCAGATATGCATTAGTGAATTACAGAATTGAGGAATTGCTTCATAAGTATGGAATGGATGCATATATCAATGCGATAAAAGGAGTATAGCAATGCAGAAATTGACCTTAGATGAACGACTCGAACAGATAGAAAGCAAGATATCAGAAAAGTCTTTCAGAGAGAATAAAGGACTTGGCAATGAAGTCGGATATTATGTCTTTGACTATGATCCGAGGCAGGAGACAAATGTGCGAGAGTACATTAAGTACCTAAAGGACAGAATCAATGATGGCAATAAGGACTTCAAGATTATAGAAGTGGATTTGTTTCACTTGATGATACAGATATTGCAGGAAGAGGATTATCTGGATGCTTTCTTTGATTTGGAGAAAGAGAATGGCTTCTTTGATATGGCAGACAGTCTGGTGGAGACACTTGGACTGGATGAGACAGATGAGCAGAATCTGATAATCAGCCATATCCTGGCAAATGATTTGACGGACAGCGTATTGTTCCTTACAGGAGTGGGTAAATGTCATCCTATCATTGCCAGCCACAATATCTTAAATAACTTACATCAGGTATTAGATACTGTTCCAGTGGTGATGTTTTATCCGGGCGAATATAGTGGACAGGATTTGAAATTATTTGGAACGATGGATTCTCATAATTATTACAGAGCATTCCGTCTTGTGTAATTACAGTTGATTTGGTACTGAATGAACAGTATGTGTACATTTTCTTTTAGGAGGAGAAAAGATGCAGATAAAGAGCATGTTTGAAAAACAGATTGATCGTGACATCAAAGGAGTTATCAAGGTAGGTCAGTCTGACGAAGAAAATATATATCAGGAATTAGATGAATATGTAGTGACCAAAGAGCTTCGTAAGCACTTTAGGGATTTCTTTGAAAACTACGAAAAAGGAATAGACGGATATACAGATAAGATGGGAGTATGGATTTCAGGCTTCTTTGGAAGTGGTAAATCACACTTCCTTAAAATTCTGTCTTATATATTGAAAAACAGTGAAGTTGAGGGTAAAAGAGCAATCGAATACTTCACAGGATGTAAGTCTGATGCAAGCATCAGACCGAAGATTGATGATTCTATGCTGATTGCCAAGATGACAAAGGCAGGAACTATCTCATCCGATGTCATGCTCTTTAACATTGATTCAAAAGGTTCTGCAAAGGTAGGCTCCGGTAAGGAGGCTATCGTAGAAGTGTTTATGAAGGTATTCAACGAGATGCAGGGATATTGTGGCTCAATTCCATACCTTGCAGAGTTTGAGAGACAGCTCGACAACGAAGGAAAGTTTGAAGAGTTCAGGCAGAGATTTGAAGCAATCGCAGGTGCTCCTTGGGAGAAGAAGAGACAGGCATTTGCAGTTATTCAGGATAAAATCGTAAAGACGATTGTGGATATGGACTTTATGAGTGAGGAAGCTGCAAGAAACTGGTGTAAGAGTGCCAAGAACAGCTATGACTTAAGTATTGAGAAGTTCGTATCACTGGTGCAGGAATACTGTACTAAGAAAGGACCAAATCATCATGTTATATTTCTGGTAGATGAGATTGGTCAGTACATCGCAGATGACACACAGCTTATGCTCAATTTACAGACTATCGTAGAGGATTTAGGAACAGCCTGCAGAGGAAAAGCATGGGTTATCGTTACAAGTCAGGAAGATATTGACTCTATTACAAAAACTAAGGGAAATGATTTCTCTAAGATTCAAGGGCGTTTTGATACAAGACTTTCTCTGTCTGCCTCTAATGTAGATGAAGTTATCAGAGAGCGTGTGCTTAAGAAAAACGAAGCAGCGACACAGACACTCAGACTTCTCTATGAGCAGAAGGAATCTATCATCAAGAATCTGATTACATTCACAGCGGATACCGCGGATAAGAAGCTGTATGCGGATAAATCTGACTTTGCAGCCTGCTATCCGTTCATCCCATATCAATTCAATCTGTTAGGACAGGTACTTACTGCGGTCAGAACACATGGTGCAAGTGGTAAACATCTGTCTGATCAGTCACGTTCTATGCTGGCATTGTTCCAGGAGTCTGCAATCCGTCTAATGGATAAAGAGGATGGCGTACTGGTGCCATTCAGCTATTTCTATGATCCATTACACAAATTCATAGACCATCAGCACAGTCAGGTAATATCGGATGCAGAGAATAATAGCAGACTGGATGAGTTTGATGTGGAGCTATTAAAGGTTCTCTTTATGATTAAATATGTCAAGGAAATCAAAGCGAATCCAGATAATCTGACCACACTTATGATTTCCAACATTGATGACGAGAGAATAGAGATTCGTAAGAAAGTGGAAGATTCTTTAAAGAAGCTGATTAAAGAGACTCTGGTACAGAAGAATGGCGATATCTATATCTTCCTTACCAATGAGGAGCAGGAAATCAACAATGCCATCAACAACGAGTCTGTAGAGATGGGAGAAATTATCGGAGAAGCATCTACAGTTATCTTCGAGGAAATCTATACAGAGAAGAAATACAGATACAGCAGCAGATATCTGTTCCCATTTAATCAGAAGGTGGATGACAGATTCTTCAAGGGAAATCAGTCCAATGATATCGGAGTGACAATCATTACACCTTATGGCGGAGATTACCCGGATTCATCACTTAGACTGCTCTCTGCATCAGAAAAGTCTGTGATTGTGAAGCTTCCAAATGACAGTACTTTCCTTGATGAAATCACAGAGTCCATTAAGATTTATAAGTTCTTAAACAAAAATGCTTCCGGAGCAAGAGGCAGCTTTGACAGCATCCGTCGTGCAAAGGAAGACGAGCGAATCGAGAAGAAAGACAGAATTAAAATCTTTATAGAAGAAGCAATTAAAAACGCAGATATCTATGTAAATGGAGATAAGGCAACCATATCTGCAAAGGAACCGTCAAGTAGAATCAATGAAGCACTCGGCAAGCTGGTAGCTATGCAGTATAACAAGCTGACTTATATGGAGACTGCCCCTGAAATATCTGATATTGATGCCATATTTAAGAAAAGTGACGGTCAGATGTCTTTACTTGGCACAAGTGACACAACGCCGAATAAGCTGGCACTTGAGGAAGTAATACAGGTAATAGGACTTAACAATGCAAGACACATGAAGACTTCTCTCAAGGCATTATTAGATAAATTCGCAGCAGCTCCTTATGGCTTCGATGCAAAGGATGTACAGTGGCTGGTAGCCATGCTGTTCAAGCAGGGCAGGGTAGCCATGACCTTAAACAGTCAAGCATTATCACTGCTCTCAACAGAACCAAAGGATATCGTAAGATACCTGACGAAGAGAGAGTTCGTAGACAGACTGTTAATAGACATCAGAGAAAGAGCAACTGATGGACAGCTTCGTTCTGCCAAAGAAATCATGAAAGATTACTTTGGATTTACGCTGTCAAGTGACGATGATGATACGATTATGCGTCATTTCCAGAAAAGAGCAAACGATAAGGTGGAGTTATACAATGATATCCTTGTAGAGTATCGTGTTAATCCGAAGCTTCCTTGCAAATCTCTGATGGAGAAGGCTAAGAACAGACTGGAAGAGATTATCGCAATCAAAGAGCCGGGAGAGTTCTTCAAGAAAGTTGACAGAAAGAGGGATGATCTGCTGGACGATGCCGAAGATACAGCACCGGTATTTGATTTCTTCAAGGGTGACCAGAGAGGAATTTTTGAAACAGCAGTAAAGAATCTGGAGTTTTTTGGAAACAGTAAGACTTATGTCAGTAATCAGGAACTCTTAAAAGTGGTAGAGGACATCACAGCAATCGTAAATGATAGGAATCCGTTTGGTAAGATTCAGAAACTTCCTGAATTAAATCAGAAATTTGAAAATCTGCATATGGGACTTCTGGAAGAAGAAGCGGCGATTATGGAGCCTCTGGTACATGATGACTTCTTAAAGGTAAAAGAAGTATTGGACAGCAAAACATTTGCAGAAGTACTAAGACCTAAAATTAACGAAAGATTCAATGAAATCTTTGACAAGTTAAAATGCTCAAATGATATTGCTGCCATCAAAAATATCAAGCTGGAAAGCGATACTTTAAAGATTAGGTGTTTGGACGAGATAGATGAATATGAAAGAACACATCAACCTGCACCTGTACCGGTACAGCCAACATCTCCGGTTACACCGGGAGAGGTAGAGCCAGACATTCCACCTGTTGCACCGACAGTAGTGAAGACCAAGAGAAGAAAAAATATCTCTATCACAAATGTTGCTGGGGCAAGAACATATTCTATCGAGAGTGAGCAGGATATAGATAAGTTCTTATCAGAAATGAAGCAGAAGCTGATGAAGGAATTAGAGGAAGATACAATTATCACATTAAGCTAGTAATTGGCTTTAAATATAGAAATGAGGTAGCACACATGAACAAAAATGCAATCAAGAAATTTGCAATAGATGCAAGAAATAAGTTAATTGCATCTGTAACGGATAAAGCAGGAATGCTTGGAATCACTAAGGATGCTTGCAGTGAGCCAATTACTAAGGGTGTGGATTTTGAAGTCTATAAGACTACAGCTGGGACAGAAGTCACTCTCAATAAGAAACAGTGCGAGCACAGAAGAAAACTGGTAGAAGAGATAAAAGAAAGAGGTTTTGATGTTGTCATAGAAGAAGTGGCATACACATGGTTTAACCGTATCTGTGCCATCCGCTTTATGGAAGTCAATGACTATATGTATCCTGCAAGAGTTCGTGTGCTGTCTTCTGAAAAAGCAGGCAAGAATGAGCCGGATATACTGACACAGGCACCAGATATCGACTGGGATTCTACTGATGAAGAGAGAGAATACATCATTGATGCGAAGATGAATAACAAGCTCGATGATTTGTTCCGTATGCTTTTTATCAAGCAGTGTAATCTCTTACATGAAGTATTACCGGGATTGTTCGAGGAGACGGAAGATTATACAGAAATGCTGCTTAATATCTCATTTACAAATGAAGATGATGTAATTCGTATGCTGATTGATAGTGTGGATGAAGCAGATTTTAATGTATCAACACTTGACGAAAATGGCAATCCGACAGGTCAGGTGGAAATCATCGGATGGCTGTATCAGTACTATAATACGGAATTAAAGGATGATACATTTGCAAAACTGAAAAAGAATGTAAAAATCACCAAAGAGAGAATTCCAGCAGCTACCCAGCTTTTTACACCTGATTGGATTGTAAGATATATGGTAGAAAACTCTGTCGGAAGAATATGGATAGAGCATTTGCGTGCAATTGATCCTAGTGTGGATGAAAAGGCAACAGCAGAAAGATTTGGCTGGAAATATTATCTGCCGGAAGCAGAGCAGGAAGATGATGTAAATGTAAAACTGGCAGAAATTCGTACAACATACAAAGATTTAAAGCCAACGGACATTACCTGCATTGATCCTTGTATGGGAAGCGGACATATTCTGATTGCGATGTTTGATGTGCTTATGGATATCTATGAAAGCACTGGATATGACAAGAGAGAGGCGGCATTTGATATTGTAGAGCATAACATTCATGGTTTGGATATTGATAAGAGAGCATATCAGCTTGCTTATTTTGCTGTCATGATGAAGGGAAGAGGTTATAACAGACGATTCTTTAGAGGCAGAGATGATGTGAAGCCGGCACCGAAGGTTTATGCAATCATGGAAAGTAATGATATCGAAAAGAATCATTTACAGTTCTTTGGTACATCTATGCCAGATTCAGAGAGAACAATGGCAGTTGAGCAGGTGAAGTATTTGCTTCATACATTTGTTGATGCAAGGGAGTATGGTTCAATTCTTAACGTAGATGCTTGCGATTGGAAGTTGTTGGACAGATTTGTTAATGACTTGAATGATAATGGTCAGGTTACATTTGAAAGTTTGGGAAGTGGAGAAACACAGAAAAAACTACAGCGGTTGATTAAAATTGCAGAGGTGATGAGCAAGAAATATGATGCAGTTGTGACAAATCCACCATACATGGGTGGCTCTGGAATGAATGCAAAGTTATCTGATTATGTAAAGAAATATTATCCTGATTCAAAAGGAGACTTGTTTGCCTGCTGCATTGAAAAGGGAAATAATTGGATAAAAGCAGCAGGTTATAATTGCATGGTAACAATGCAATCCTGGATGTTCGTTTCTAGTTTTGAAAAGATGAGGATTAATGCATTAAATACCAGAGATATAACAAACTTAATGCATATGGAAAATATGGTTATGGGGATAGCATTCGGTACGGCTGTCACAATTTTCAGAAATTCTCGCATTTATGATTATAAGGGAACATATAACCAGATTAAGATATGTGACATTAAAAATAATAAACCAAAGAATTTCCCAGTGTGTGAAAATCGTTTTGCACAGGTATCAACGGATAAATTTTCACAAATACCTGGAAGTCCAGTGGCATATTGGGTAGGTGAAAATATCAGAAATTTATTTCAAAACAATTTGTTGTATGAATATAGTATATCTGATGGACAAAATGTGACAAGCGATAATGCACGTTTTGTTAGATTTAGTTGGGAAATAAACAATAATAAAGTTGGAAGAGGAAAAAAATGGAGATTATATGCTAAAGGTGGTGGATATAGAAAATGGTATGGAAATCTAATTGATGTAGTGGATTGGTCGGAAAATGCTGTTAATTTTTATCATAAGGAATCATCTGCAAGGGTTTTACCAGAGTATTTATGGTATAGAAAAGGTATAACATGGGGATTGATTACCTCAAATTTACCTAGTTTTAGAGTGTTACCAGAAATTGCAACTTTTGATAAAGGAGGTTCCTCCATCTTTATAAAAAAAGATGATGATTATAATTATATTATTGGATTATTAAACAGTAAAGTATTTCTTAAAATAGTTTCACTGTTAAATGCGACGCTAAATTTCCAGGTAAAAGATATACGTTCTATGCCAATAATAATACAACAAAAAAATAGAGTAGGTGATATAGTGGATGAATTGATTAGTATATCAAAAAATGATTGGGATTCTTTTGAAACCTCGTGGGATTTTATTCGTCACCCTCTTGCACCATCAGCATCATTGAAACAAGACCAGATGGTTTCTCAATTTGCACAGTCAAGAATGGAAAAGTTTGGTTTGATTTCTTGGCATTATGAGAATTGGAAGAATCAGTGTGAAAATAGATTTAATCAGCTTAAAGAAAATGAAGAAGAATTAAACCGTATTTTTATAGATATTTATGGATTACAAGATGAACTTACATCGGAAGTAGAGGATAAAGACGTCACAGTTCGTAAAGCAGACTTACAAAGAGATATTCGCAGTTTCATGTCGTATGCAGTAGGTTGTATGTTTGGTCGTTATTCCTTAGATATGGATGGATTGGCATTTGCAGGTGGTGAATGGGATAATAGTAAATATCAGTCTTATATATCGGATGTTGACAATATCATTCCAATCACAGATGAAGAATACTTTTCCGATGATATTGTAGGAAGATTTGTTGAGTTTGTAAAGATTGTTTACGGAAAAGATACCTTAGAGGAGAATCTTGGTTTTATCGCACAGGCACTTGGCAATAAAGGCGATACATCGAGAGAAGTAATCCGTAATTATTTCATTAAGGATTTTTATGCAGATCATTTGAAGGTATATCAGAAGCGACCGATTTATTGGCTTTTCGACAGTGGCAAGCAAAATGGCTTTAAGGCACTCATTTACATGCATCGCTATGATGCTGATACAGTCGGCAGGGTGAGAACAGATTATCTCCATAAGGCACAGAAGTATGTGGAAACTGCCATGCAGAGTGCTCAGTATACATTGGATAATGCTTCTTCATCATCAGAGAAATCAAAGGCTACGAGGTCTATTACAAAGTACACAAAGCAGCTCGCTGAGATGCAGATATATGATGAAGCAATCGCTCATATCGCAAATCAGAGAATAGAGATTGATCTGGACGATGGTGTGAAAGTGAATTATGCGAAATTCCAGGGCGTAGAAGTCGCACAGGAAGGCAAGAAAGCATTGAAAGTAGATTTGTTGGCAATAATAAAATAAAAAGTGAGAGGTGAAAGTTATGAGTAGTTTACAAGAACAAATAGATGCAATGTCTAAATCTATTAAGACGGACAGTTACCCAATGTCAATTGGTGAGTTAGCCGCATTGTATAAAGATGGTGATTTGGATATTAGTCCAGTATATCAGCGATTGTTTAGATGGGATATGGAGCAACAATCAGCCTTAATAGAGTCAATTTTATTGCAAATTCCTATTCCGCCGATTTATGTATACCAATCGGGAGATGGAAAATGGAATCTTATAGATGGTCAACAGCGTTTATCGACGATATTTAAGTTTATGGGAATCCTAAAAAAAGATATGCAAGATGTTGAAAGAGAAGAAACGGATGCATCTTTGTATGAAAGAGAACCCTTAACAAAAACTAAATTTCTTCCAGCACTAGAAGGAAAGTACTGGGAGGATGAGAATCCAGAAAAGTCGTTAACAGATGCTCAAAGAAGATACATTAAGCGATCAAAGATTTTGATAATTATAATAGATAAAAGTAGTGATAGCTTTGCTCAATATGAAATGTTTCAGCGATTAAATACAGGCGGTAGCCATTTGAGTCCTCAGGAGATTAGAAATTGTCTTCTTGTAGTAAAAAATGAGAATGTATATAGATGGTTTAAAACGTTAAGTGAAAATGAAAATTTTAGAAACGCAGTTCCGATTTCAGAGAAAGATGCAGATGAACAAGGATATATAGAATTAGTAGTAAAATATTTTGTCCTAAGGTATTCAAAATTTGAGGTTAGTGATTCTGAAAATTATAATAATTTTATTACAGATGAAATTTTATCACTCATAGATGATAAAAAAATAGACCGAGAAAAGGATGAAGATATTTTCGATAGGACATTTAAGCTGATTTTTGATATTATGGGAGAGAATGCGTTTAAAAGATATAATCCGGAAAAAGATACTCATTGTGGACCAGTTTTAGTGGGAGCTTATGAGGCTATAGTACCTGGAGTATCCGAAAATATTGAATATTATGAGAAAAATAATGAAATGCTAAAAAAATGTATAGATGATATTTATATATCTAAAGAGTATAATGATGCAACTAAGCGTGGGGTCAGACCGGTTGTAAGGATTAAGAAGTTAGCAATAGCTAGCAGAAACTTACTAAATGGCAGTGAAAATTGAAACAGTGGAAGAACTAGAGACAAAACTTCAAGAAGATTTAGCATGGAGAAAAAAGGAAATTCTGTCAATTAAGATGATGGCAGATAAAGGTGACGCTAATGAGAGCATTTTGTTACGTTCAGGGATAACGATGCTTTGTGCGCATTTTGAAGGATTTGTTAAATTTGCTTCTAACTGTTATGTAAAATATGTATCTGCACAAAAAATTAATACCTGTCTTCTAAAAGACAATTTTATGGCATATAGTCTGACCAATGCTATAAAGCAATGCAGTAATACAGAAAAGATAAGTGTGTATCAAAAGGTAATTGATAAGGTGCGTGGAATATATGATGCACCATTTTATGAAAAGAGAGATGTGATATCAACACATTCTAATCCAAGTAGTTCGGAATTAAAAGAAATTGTTGCAAGTATAGGACTAGAAACAGATATATTTGAATTGAAAGCAAATTATATTGATAGTAATTTGTTGAACAATAGACATAAGGTTGTTCATGGCGAACGTTATCCTATTGACAAAGAGGATTTTAGAATAACATTTGAAGTCACTATGGAATTGATTGAACAGTATGAAGGACTGATAGTTCAGGCAGCAGAAGAAAAAAAGTTTATGAAAGAGAGTAATGATTGATGCAAATTTTAGGACAAATTCCTACTCCCCAGAAATACGTGAAATTAATGCTTGATGAAGTAGGATATCAAAAACAGTTATTAGGAAAAACTTTTATAGACAATTCATGTGGTGATGGAAATATTTTGGCAGAAGCAGTAAAAAGATATATTAATGCATCCAAAAATGAAGGATATACTATAGAAACCATCAAAAAAAATTTAGAATGTGATATCTTTGGGTATGATATTGATAAGAAAGCTGTAATTACAACTATTAAACGTTTAAATGAAATTGCAGGAAAAGAAGAAATATATGATGTCAGTTGGAATGTTCGAACAGCAGATTACTTAAAAACACCTGCAAATAAATTTGATTACATAGTGGGTAATCCGCCTTATATTACTTATCATGATCTAACAATAACACAAAGAGGATATGTAAAGAACAATTTTACATCATGTCAAGAAGGAAGATTTGATTATTGCTATGCATTCATAGAAAAAAGTATCAAATCATTAACTACAACTGGGAAAATGGTATATTTAATTCCATATAGTATATTTCGCAATAGATTCGCTTCTAATCTTAGAATACAATTGTTGGAAAAACTCTGCAAAATTATTGATCTATCAGGTATAGATGTGTTCCCGAATAGAACAGTTGGGACAGCAATAATTATATGCAAAAATGATAATGTAGAAGAAGTAGAATATATACATGAAGAAAACAAAACGAATATAATAAAAAAAACATCATTAGATGAAAAATGGATTTTTGAGACACAGTCAATTGCCGAAAAAAAGTTTGGGGATTATTTCAATGTTTTAAATAGTGTTGCAACTTTAAAAAATGAGATTTTTCTTTTTGAACCTGAAGGAGAAGACGATAATTATTATTATTTTAAAGATATAAAAATTGAAAAAGCAATGGCTCATACTGCTGCCAGCCCACGCAGTAGACGAACAAATCGAAATTATAAAATTATATTCCCATATAAGATAGATGGGCAGAATATAGCACGGATAACGGAAGAAAATTTTCAAAAACAGTATCCTTGTACATATCAATATCTTTTAAAGAAGAAAAACGATTTACAGAATAGAAATTTAGATAAAAGAACAAATTGGTATGAATATGGAAGAAGTCAGGCATTATCCAGTATAGGAAGTGAAAAGATACTTATTCCAATGGTGTTGTCCAGAAAACTTATAATTTATAGAGAAGAGGCAGATACTATTCCTTTTGCAGGATATTATATTACATGTAAAACTTCTCAATATACATTAGATGATGCAAAACATATTTTGGAAAGCCAAGATTTTATGAATTATATAAAAGTATATGGAACTCCGACGACAAAGACATCTTATAGGATTTCTACTCATGATATAAAGAATTTTAGATTTTAATGATGGTTGTTTTTGTGATATGAATTGAGGTGACAACATGAATTTGGTACCAGATTTAAATAATACACTGTTTAATGATAATGTTAAGGATATAGCATTGGACTTTTCAGAAATGGGAATAGATGCAGCAATCAATAATGATATATTGGCTGAAGTCCCAATTGCAAAATCAATTGTGGCATTTTGCAAAACAGGAGCAGCTATTAGGGATAGAAATTTGCTCAAGCAAACATTGAAGTTTATTGATGAGTTTCGTAAAAACACTATATCATCAGAAAAAGTAGAAGCATATAAGAGAAAAATGGAAAATTCTAAATTTGCTGAAAAAGAGCTTAGCAGAGTTATTTATCTATTGGATTGCAATATTGATACTATTAAGTCAGGTGTATTAGCGAGAATGTATGCGTCGTATATAGACGGAAACATTAATTGGAATGTATTTTGCGAGTTATCTGACTTGAATTCAAGGGTATTTATTACAGATTATAAAGCATTAGTAGCTATGGATGCATGTGATATTGATTATCATATTGTAGAAAGATTAATTGGCTATGGCTTAATGATGAAAATAGAATCACCAAGCAAAGTTAGTACTATAAATGATATATTTTCAGGAATGAGAAACAAGAAAGATCCCAATATTGCATTCGACTTGAATCGTGAGCCATGTGTAATAATAACTGAATTTGGGAAGTTAGTTCGAAGCTTTTTGGATAGTAATATGTTTAAAGATAGTGAAGGCTAAATAAAAAAGAATCATTATTTTTTTAATTGGAAAGGTATTTTATATATGAAACAGGAATTATTGAATGAATTGAATCTGGGCGAGGATCATGAGCGAGAGTGCAAGCTGGCAACAGGAGGACTCCCGGAGAGTATATGGGAAACATATTCTTCCTTTGCCAATACCAATGGTGGAACAATTCTCTTGGGAATAAAAGAGCATAGGGATTCATTTACTGTGGAAGGTCTGACGGAAAAGCAAATTATTAAGTATCAGAAGGATTTCTGGAGCACATTGAATGATAGAAACAAGGTGTCAAAGAATATTCTGTTGAATCATCATGTTAACCCTGTTCCTGTTGGAGATAAGCAGATTCTTAGAATTGATGTTCCTGCGGCAGATAGACATGATAAGCCAGTTTATATCGGAACAGATCCGATGAAGGGCACATATAAGAGAGATTATGAGGGCGATTTTCTTTGCACAGAAGAAGCAGTAAGAGCAATGTTTGCAGATCAAAGAGATGTGTCTGGAGATATTGAAGTGATTGATGAGATGGGACTGGATGTACTGAATCAGGATACGATTAAAGGGTATCGTATTATATTTGAGCAACTTCACAGCGGACATCCTTGGAATGCATTGGAAAATGATGAATTTCTGATGAAATTAAGAGCTGTTACAAAGAATAAAAATGGATCTTTATCGCCTACAATTGCAGGTCTTTTGTTCTTTGGTGAGGCGTATCACATTACGGAAGTTTTTCCAAATTATTTTTTGGATTATCGGGAAGAATGTGATGATAAAGCAGTACGTTGGTTATTCCGCACGCACTCTAATGAAGGTGATTGGAGTGGAAATATATATGATTTCTTCTGTAAGGTGCGTACACGAATGGATGATGAGATAGCAGTTCCATTTGCTAACCGCAGAGATGGTTATCGAGTAGACAGAGTAGATGTTCATGATGCCTTAGAGGAAGCTTTGGCAAATGCCCTTGCACACGCGAATTATTATGGCAGGCGAGGAATCCTTGTGGTTAAAAAAGGCAAGGAACTTACCATATCAAATCCGGGTACAATCCGAGTAACCAAAGAAGAGTTTTATGCTGGAGGTAATAGTGATCCAAGAAACCCGAATATTCTTAAGATGTTTGGATTCGTCAATGTCGGTGAGCGTGCCGGAAGCGGTGTTGATAAGATTATGACTGCTTGGAAAGAGCAGAACTGGAAGGAGCCGGAGTTTGATTTTTCAGAGCGTTCGGATAGAGTTACATTAAAACTAGAAGTTGGACAGGTTGTTTATATTCCGGGTGCGGCTGATATCAGAAATGAAAATACAGACCAAGTAGATCAGATGCCGATGTCGAAAGAAGAAAAGATATTGGATTATATCAGACAGAATGGAAGTATTTCTTCGCAAGAGGCGGCAGATATTGGTGGTTATAAATCTAAGACCGGAGCACGAAAATTACTTGATAAGATGATTACGAATGGTTTGATTAGGAAGGCAGGCAAAGGACCAGCTACTAAATATATTATTTAGAAAGCACATAGTTGATTATCCGACACTTTATCGAACACTATTGAACACTTTTTCTATTTATCGGATACAAAGTGTTCGATAAGTGATTGGTAGTATCCGATAAGTGTTCGTTAGTGTCTGATTAGTGACACCTATCGGGCATTTGTAATTACTCAAATTGAACGAAAAGTAATTTGTGCAGACTGTCTGCACAAATTAGATTAGGAGCATATATATGGATTTACAAAACATACAAGACCAATTAAATACTGAGTTTGCCAAGGACAGCACGAAGTATATCTTCTGGTTTGATGATAAAGCAGAGTATGAGGATGAAGTGAGTGAATTGCAGCTTGGTGATGTAAAATTACATATTCTTGATGGTACGAACTGGCTGTATTCCAAGTATCTGTTGAATGAGAAAGATATAGAAAGCAAGTATCTGATTTATGCACCTTTTCCAAGACCGAGTGATGCAGAAAATCCTCTTGCAGATATGTACTATTATTCGATTCCTTATTATACAGACCGAGTATCACAAACTTCACAGGAGATGGGCATAGATAATCGGTTTAAGGAGCAGTTATCACAGTACACAAGATTCTGGAAGAATAAGAATAATATAGAGAAGTTCAAGAATCTAGGAATAGACCATTTCAATCAGCAGACGATTGATATTGGTCTGATTGCTGTGCTTGTAGATGTGAAGACTCCGAACTTTGAGGAGATAACAAAGCAGATGATACTTGGCGATAGTGCAAAGTATATGAAAGCTTTGACAGATAATGGAATTACAGATAAGTTCTGGGAACTTTGCAATCTGTTCTTCGGATATCAGTCAGACAAGCCAAGCATAGATGATTTAGCAGCAAGCATGATTGTAACTTATGCGGCATCGTCTCTGAAAGGAACAGTTCCGGTAGTATTTAAGCCATACATTCTGAAAAAAAGAAATGATGTAGTGGTATTTATCCGTAATATCATGGACAACAAAAACCTTAAGGAATCTTATGATGCATTGGCGGAAAAAGTAAATAAGACTCTTCGATTTGTGGCTAAAGTACAGGAAGATTTAAAGAAGGACAATGAGAAATCAAAAGACAGGTCATTACAGTTGGCTGATATTTTTGCATGTGATGCATTTGCCGGTTTTGATGACATTATTATTGAGTGGGCACTTAGCCAGCTTGATGATGAGATATTGGACTCACAGATAGATGGTCTTACTATCGCTCAGATAGCAGACCAGAGAAGCTCAATGGCTTATCATTACTGTGATACATACAAATACGAATACAGGGTAATTAAGTTTGCCTATATGATGATGAAATCAGTAGCACTTATGGAATTTACAAGTGACATAAAGGTACTGGTGGAGAATTACCAGAAGGAGACTTATCTGATAGATTCTTATTACAGATGGTTTTATCATGCTTATGACAAAATTGAAGATAACAGTCGTTTCTCTAATGTCAGAGAGCGAGTTGAAAATATATATGCCAATACCTACTTACAGGCAATCACTCCGAAGTGGAACGAAAACTTTACAATGGATGTAATGGAGCAGACAGGATTGCTCAAGCAGGAAGATTTCTATAAGCATTATATGAGGAGTTATGATGGCAAGCAGCGTGTGATTGTCATTATTTCAGATGCTTTCCGATATGAATGTGCAAGGGAATTATTTGGCAGGTTAGAGTTAGACGAGAAATGCACACCGAAGATGGAGTGTATGTTAAGCTGTCTGCCATCTGTTACATCTGTGGGAATGGCGAGCTTACTGCCGCACAAAGAGATGAATGTGACAGTTGACATGACGGTTACTGTGGATGGACAGGCGTGTGCAAGTATGGAACAGCGAGACAAAATATTGAAGTCTTACAATGCAGACAATGTAGCACTCAGCTTTGATGAGGTTGCTAATGCAAATCAGACAAAAATACGAGAATTGATACAGGGGAAGAATATCGTCTATATCTATCATAATCAGGTAGATGCCAGAGGCGATAAGGCAGCTAGTGAGAACGAAGTATTTAATGCTTGTGCAGAGGCAATTGATGAGATACATAGATTGATTAAGAGACTGACCGGATATGTCTCCGCACCAAAGTTCTTTATCACAGCGGATCATGGTTTCTTATACAAGAGAGACAAGCTGCAGGAATTTGATAAGGTATCCTATCCGAAGGAGAAATGCTTATATACCAATAAGAGATTTATCATTACACCGGAACCGGTAAATGAGCAGGGTATAATGGCACGAACTATGTCATATATGCAGAAACTATATGTGGATACGCCGGTGGGAGCAGATATCTTCAAAGTTGCCGGAGGTGGACAGAACTATGTTCATGGTGGTTCAGCTCTGCAGGAGATGATGGTTCCGGTTATTGAACTTACTACGAATACCAGAGGTGTTGCTTATGATTTCGTTGATGTAGTGTTGACCTCTGTATCAAGAAAAGTCACGAACCTTATCACATATTTTGATTTTATTCAGTCAGAGAAGGTCACTGACACAATGAAAGCTAGAAGCATTATCGCATACTTTACAGATGAAGCAGGAGAGAAGATATCCTTTGATGTGCCTATCGTGGCAAACAGCAGGGATGATGCACCGGAGAAGAGAACTTTCCATGAGAAGTTCACACTGAAGTCAAGAGAGTACAAGTATGGAGATAAGTATTATATGGTTCTTGCAGATGCGAATGACGAGAAGAATATTCTGCAGCAGTATGAGTTTATGATTGATATTGCGTTTGTGGATGATTTTGGGTTTTAAAGTAAAGGTATGAGTATGAAACAAATACATGCTAGAAAAATAAAAGATAGAATTATTATGCTTCGTCCAAAACTTCCAATAAAAAATATGTATTGGGAGTTCCATAAAAATGACGATGACTATTGGCCTTCTGTGCCACATGGTCATTCTCTTGATGGAAATTATAAATTGGAAATATGGAGTGGTAACATATACAATCTGCATACCGGAAAATTGGAATATAAAGCAAAACAAAAAGAAATGAAAAAATTACAGCAATATGAGGATTTTCAGGATTTTGTTAGTATATGTCGCGAGGAATATGCAAAGCGGAATCCGTCAATAACTATACCTGAACTTAAATTGAAAAGAAGAATGTCTTCACATAGAGTAGAACATAAAAAAGTGCAGGAGAAATATCTGTTTAAAATAAGTGCAAACAGGATTCGATAGTAGGAATGTGTATAATGATGACAATCTAGGAGAGAAGGTGATTTCTTGGCTCATATAACGATGAAATATATACTTATAAAAAAGAAGTATGGAAATGATAATGCGAACCTATCTGAGATTTTGGGTGAATATTTGGAAAGTAATTATGAAGTTGAGGCTGGAGAAAATACGATTATCATAGATGATTGCAAAATTCGATATTCTTTTAGCAATAATAAAGATGATAACAGATGTTTTTTTACCTTATCATCAGATGAGCGTATTTACAGTAATGCTAAATGTTTAGAACATATATTAGAAGATATCAAAAGAAGCGGATTGTTGCCATACTTTCATTTTTTAAAGGTATATGATGGATTATCAGAATATTATTGTAAAAAATTATATCCTCATTATGCAGTATATGAAAGAAAAGTGAGATATATGATTCTATTAATGGTAACGAGATCATATGGTGACAAATGGGTTGATAATACTATAGATGACGATACTAAGACATCAATATCGGAGAAGGCACGAAGTGGCTTTTCTAATATTAATATGGATGAGGTATTGGAATACTTTGATTTAGCAGAATTAGAGAATTATCTTTTTTTGCCTCCGAAGGTGGACGCTAACAATTACTTACATAATGAGCTGACCGATGAAAAAATGGAATCCCTTGATAAGGATAAGATTTGTTCTCTGATTAGAAGAATAAGAGATCCCAAGAGTTTATGGGAGCGAGTGTTTGCCGAAATAGGAGATGTTGGTGAATGGAAAGCTTCTATGCATGATATTCATGATGTACGCAACAGCGTTGCTCATCAAAAAAAGATAACGACACAACAATATAATGAAACTATTTCAAGACTAAAGAATATAAATACGAAACTAGACAAGGCGATAGAATCGGCTATTTCGAGGGAGATGGAATTACCTAAGAAGATAGATATTTTAGGAAATTTCGCTACTATGACAGGAAAGTTACTATCAAAGAGTATAAATGTGGACTTAATAGGAAGTGTGTTGCTGTCATTTAGCAAAAGAATCAGTGAATTGGTTAAACCTATAGAAAATAATTTTCAAGAAAGCCTAGTGAATGCTATAAAAGATAGTGTGCTAAAATACTCAGCTATAGATGTGAACGCAGGATATAAAGAGGCAATGGAAAAACTAGCAACTAGTTTTACTTGGTATGATTCAGCAGAAGAGATAAATAATGCCATGGAAGCTTCTAAAAAAGAGATTGAGAGAATCGGAAATGCTTGGGAACAATATGAGATAGATGCTATAGGGACTGCAGCTAAATTTGAAAATTTGGCAAAGCAAATTAGTAGTATCAATAACGAAGAAAAAACAGACTCATTATAATGTGAAGGAAGGTAAAATAAAATGGATGAATTTAATCTTTCATCAGAAGCTACAAGTGAAACCGATGACAGACGAGAAATTATAAAACAAAAGCTCCGCCAATACTATGATGGTCGTATTGTCCGTAAGGATTTAACAAAGTCAATCCGAGAAGGTGCCAATGTACCTGTTTATGTATTGGAGTATCTTCTTGGTCAGTATTGCAATTCTGATGACCAGGAGATAATAGACGAAGGCGTAGAAAATGTGAAGCGTATTCTGCGTGACAATTATGTACGCCCAGATGAAGCACAGAAAATATTATCTTTACTGCGTGAAAGAGGCAGTTATACAGTCATTGATCGTATTACTGTTATTTTGAATACAAAGGAAGATAGATACGAAGCCTCATTTTCTAATCTTGGTATAAAGGGAATTCCGATTCATCCTGACTATGTGAAGGATTATGACAGACTTCTTTGTGGAGGTATCTGGTGTATTCTTCAGCTTGAGTATGAGTTCATTGAGGAAGATAAGAAGAACACACAGCCTATCAGAATCAGAAAGCTTACTCCGATTCAGATGCCACATGTGGATATGGATGAGGTCAAGAATGGTCGTAAGGCATTTACTAAGGACGAGTGGATTGATGTCATGCTACGGTCAACAGGAATGGAGCCGGACAAGCTCAGCGATAGAGCAAAATGGCTGTTGATTGCCCGTATGATTCCACTAGTTGAGAATAATTTCAATATGTGTGAATTAGGTCCTCGTTCCACAGGTAAATCATACATATATGAGCAGATATCGCCAAACAGTATTCTGGTAGCAGGTGGACAGACAACAGTAGCAAACCTTTTCTATAATATGTCCAATAACACAGTAGGTCTTGTTGGAATGTGGGATGTTGTCGCATTTGATGAGGTTGCCGGTATCAAGTTTAAGGATAAAGACGGTATCCAGATTATGAAGGGATACATGGCATCCGGTGCTTTCTCACGAGGCAAGGCAGAGATACAGGCAAAGGCGTCTATGGTATTTGTCGGAAATATCAATCAGAGTGTAGAGACATTACAGAAGACATCAAGTTTATTTGATCCATTCCCACCTGAAATAGGAACGGATACTGCTTTTCTAGATCGTTTTCATTGCTATATTCCGGGATGGGAGATACCGAAGTATAGACCGGATTCTTTCACAAATGATTATGGATTTATTACTGATTACCTGTCAGAGTTCATGAGAGAATTGCGTAAGGATAATTACAGCAATATTGCAGAGAAATACTATAAGCTTGGTAATAACTTAAATCAGAGAGATGCCATTGCAGTACGAAAACTTATCTCCGGATTTATCAAATTGGTATATCCGGATGGAGAGGTAACTAAGGAAGAAGTAGCAGAGATTATGGATATTTCTCTGGAACTTCGTAGACGAGTAAAAGAGCAACTTAAAAAGATTGGCGGCATGGAGTTCTATGATGTGAACTTCTCATACATAGACAATGACAGCTTTGATGAGCATTTTGTAACTGTACCTGAGCAGGGTGGTGGAAAGCTTATTCCTGAAGGCATGGGAAAACCGGGATGCTTATATACAGTATCCAAGTCAAAGACAGGCATGATTGGCTGTTACCGACTTGAAACACAGATGATGCCCGGTAATGGTAAGCTGACCTGTACCGGTATTGGTTCTGGTAAAGAGCCGAAAGAGGCAACGAATACAGCATTTAACTATTTGAAGGCAAATGGTAATGCTATATCAGGAAATATCAGCACCACAACAAAGGATTACATCATCAATTATCAGGATATGCAAGGAATAGGCATGACAGGAAGCCTTGCACTTCCAACATTGATAGCCATTTCATCAGCGGCACTTAGCAAACCGCCAATCAGCAGTCTTGCGGTGCTTGGAGAAATCAGTATCGGTGGAACTTTAATTAAGGTTGATGAGCTTGCAAGCACATTACAGGTGTGCCTTGATAGTGGAGCTAAGAAGGTACTTCTTCCAATTACATCAGCAGCAGATTTAGGAACTGTTCCGTCTGATCTGGTAGGGGCGTTTAGTTTGATATTCTATTCTTCACCGGAAGAGGCGGTTTATAAGGCTTTAGGAGTTGAGTAAAAAGAAGGTGATTTGTATTTTCGAGCAGGATTTTGAAGCAATGCTTCGGCAGTATGAAAATTCAATAGATGATAAATGTAATGATACAAAGAAAGCGGAACGTTTTTTCAAGGAGCGTGGCATTAAGTATCAGTTTATTGATATGAAAGAAAAAGGGTGAGTGTCGTCGGGTGGACGACATGCTACGAACCGACCGAGCCGGAAGGCGAGACTGAGCAAAGGGGAGTTTAATTCTGTTGCTCAGGTCAATGGAGGTCTGGACAATATGATTAACTGGTCTGGCAAGGATAAAGATTTACTTGCACTCATTAAATATATTGCTGATGAGGACAAGCAGGAAAAAGTGCTTGAGAATCCACAGGTAATCAAAACTCCGGTAGTAAAGAATGGAAAGCAGTCAACACTTGGTTATCAGCCGGATATATGGAAAGGATGGAACTGATGGTAAAGAAAATAGTAAAAGACCCATTGTTTCTTGCACAGAAATCAGTGGATGCGACAGAAGCAGATAAGCAGGTTGTTATAGATTTGCTCGATACGTTGAGAGCCAATCTGGACCATTGCGTTGGTATGGCGGCAAATATGATAGGTGTTAAGAAGAATATTATCGTTGTGGCAGCAGGACCATTTCAGTTTGCAATGATTAATCCGGTGATTACAAAGAAGTCCTGAACTTATCAGACAGAGGAAGGATGTCTGTCGCTGGAGGGTGTCCGTCCCTGCACCAGATATCAGGAGATAGAGGTGGATTACCTAGACCAGAGCTTTAAGAAAAAGCATGGAAAATATTCAGGCTGGACAGCACAGATAATTCAGCATGAGATTGATCATTGTAATGGTATTGTGATATAAAATGCTGTCTATTATTTATGGTTGCGTGAGGATATTTCAATGGGCAGAATAGATAGAAGCTATAAAGATTTAAAGCAAAAACAGACTATGAAGAATGCTGCAGTAGAAAATAATACAAATCAGGACGACACATTTTTCTATATTGCAGGATATACTTCTGGTGGAGCACCATATGGAGTAACATGGGAAGAAATGGGACTAAAACCCTGGCAGGCTTTAGAAGAGGAGCAATAAGATGTATATAATAAAAACTATAAGAGGCGACATAACAAAGATAACATATGTGCAGGCAATTGTTAATGCAGCCAATAATTCTCTGCTTGGCGGTGGTGGTGTAGATGGAGCAATACATCGTGCTGCAGGACAAAAGCTTATAGCAGAGTGCAGAACACTTCATGGTTGTGAGACAGGAGAGGCAAAGTAGAGCTGGCGGCAAAGGTTGCAGTAAAGACAGTTAATAGATTCCTGCAGGATAATTCGGATTGCTTTGATTTGGTGGAATGGGTGCTGTTTGATACTCATACTGAGGCAGTTTAAGAGGCTGAGATGGATAAGATTTATGAGTAATAGGAAGCATGCATTACAGATATAAGAGATAAGAATGAATTTGGAGGTGAAATCGTGAAAACTCATAAATATTGGGCAGTGGGTGCATTAGCATGTATGGTTGCTACATTTTATACCGGCGTCAGAGGAAAGATGAAGGAACATAAGATTTTTGCGATTGGAGCAATGGGATGTATGTTATTTTCTGTACTCTCTGGGTATAAGATGATTTCGGTCAAAGGTGCAGTTAAGAAAAGTGAAGAAGTAGAAAAAAATTAGAATATTTATGCAATTTGGTAACATATGTTACGGAATATGGTTTGCCTAAATACTATAATACATACATAAGATAAATAAAACAGAATCTGAAAGGAGATTTTTATTATGAAGAAATATGTATGTGGACCATGTGGTTATGTGTACGATCCAGAGGTAGGAGATCCAGATGGAGGAATTGCACCTGGAACACCATTTGAAGATATTCCAGATGATTGGGTATGTCCAATCTGTGGATTGGGTAAAGATGTTTTTGAAGAACTAAGCGAATAAGAAGACTGGTTTATTCGATATAGAGTAAAGCCTCAGCATCAAGAATTTTGATTGATTTCCTTGAAGACAGATGAATAAATCCGTCCTCCTGAAGTGATAAAAGCGTCCTTGAAAGGGAAGGCCTGGTTGTATTCAGATACAGAGCCAGTTCTTCTCTATTCATGGATAATGATACAAGATTGTTGTTATCTGCATGCTCTAATAGGTATGTGGCAATGCGCTGTTTGAGATTACCGCTGGTAAGGACTTCAAGCTGTTGGTTATTTTCATCAGTTCTTTTGGCAAAGAGTTCCAGCATATTAAAAACTACTTTGCTGTGATGAGAGCAGTTTTTTTCACACCTGCCACCAAAGAAGTCCTTTGCAATCTCAAGAAGCTTTACATCAGTTTTTGCTTTTGCATATCCGCTATAGCGGTCTTTATTAAGAAAAAGTTCAACTTCGCCAAAATCTTCCCCTTCGGAAATGTTGGTAATACGAAGAACTTTACCATTAACATTGATGGAGCCAAGTTCTACTTCACCATTGAGAATGAGGTAGAGCTTATTGGGAACATCACCCTGAAAGAATATATAATCGTTTTTCTTATATTCATGAATGACGGACTGAGTACAAACGAGACTTTTCTTAAATTCAGCGTCATCCAGATTATGGAAAATAGACAGGTCTTTGATTTGCATATAAGTACCAGCTTTCTATTATAGTAACATTTATTTTAACATATATGAGGTGGATTGTAAGGAGGTTTTTATGACAGTAATTACATTTGATGATAATTTAATAACAGGCAATAAGACAATAGACGAGCAGCATAAGGAGCTGATTGATCGTATTCAGCAGTTTGTGAGTGCATGTGAATCAGAAGATGCAAGAGTAAAGGCAATTAAAATGCTTGATTATCTTGATGAATATACAGAATTTCATTTCAAAGAAGAAGAAAAACTGCAGAAAGACGTTGATTACCCAGGCTTGGAGGAACATATAAAGAAGCATGAGGAGTTCAGGCATACTGTTAAGGAACTCTATGATTATCTGGATGAAAATGAGGGACCAGATGAAAAGTTTATGGAGCAGGTAAAAATCAATGTTATTGACTGGCTGTTTGGTCATATCAAGACATTTGACAGATCTGTAGCTGAATATATAAATATATATGATAATCCTGAAAGATTATAGAACTGTTTGTTACGCAATTATATTTTAATAAAGTATGCCCCAGTCAGACAAAATAACTGGCTGGGGCAATCAATAATCTTTAACTTAAAAAAGATATTTCATTATTGATGAAAATTATAGTATCACCAGCACAGAACATAGCGAGAATTAATTCTATGAATCTGTATAAACTACTTACACCTACTGTTTTGGTTATGTATTCAGAGACGAAATTTCGTCAGGTAATGAATACATATTTGAAAGAATTGTAGAATAACAAAAGGAAGGGATGATTGAATGAATAAGAAAAAATCAAATTCAAAAAAGGCAGTTATGATAGGCTGCGGATTCGTAGGCTCAGCATCTGTATTTGCGCTTATGCAGAGTGGATTATTCACTGAAATTGCCTTGATAGATGCGGATAAGAATAAGGCAGAGGGAGAGGCTATGGATATCAGACATGGAATACCATTTGCCAGCCCAATGAAAATATATGCTGGTGATTATGATGATGTGGCAGATGCTGCAATTGTAATTATATCAGCAGGTGCAGGACAAAAGCCAGGAGAAACAAGACTTGATCTGGTAAATAAGAATGTGGCAATATTTAAGTCCATTATTCCGGAAATTACCAAAAGAGATTTTGGAGGAATCCTTCTGGTTGTAGCAAATCCTGTGGATATTCTGACACAGGTTGCAATCAAACTGTCAGGACTTCCGGAGGAAAGAGTTATCGGCTCAGGAACAGTTCTTGACAGTGCAAGACTTAGAAGCAAGCTTGGACAGCATTTATCAGTGGACAGCCGAAGCGTGCATGCATTTATAGTAGGAGAGCATGGAGACAGTGAAGTTGTGGCATGGTCATCTGCCAATGTATCCGGTGTTCCGCTTAGTGACATGTGTGAGATGAGAGGACATTATAACCATAAGGAAAACACGAAGGAAATCGCAGATGCTGTCAAAAACAGTGCCTATGAGATTATCAATAAGAAGCATGCGACATATTATGGAATTGCGATGTCAGTAAAACGTATCTGTGAAGTAATTATGCGTGACGAAAAATCAATACTTCCTGTATCGCACATGATACATGGAGTATATGAGATTGATGATGTTGTATTAAGTATGCCTGTTATTGTTGGTGCAGACGGAATTGAATCTGATATACCGATTAATCTTAGTGGAGAAGAAGCATTGAAGCTAAAAGAATCAGCAGACGCATTAAAGAATATAATTGAAACATTAGAGCTGTAGTAAGAGTAGATAATATACCAGCTTATGTGTAGATTGGAGGAAACGTTATGTTAGAAGTAGGAACAAAGGCACCGGATTTTGAATTACCAGATCAGAATGGAGAATTGCATAAATTAAGCGAATATCTTGGAAAGAAGGTAATTCTGTATTTTTATCCAAAGGATAATACATCTGGATGTACAAAGCAGGCTTGTGGTTTCTCAGAAAGATATACGCAGATTTGCGAAAAGGGAGCTGTTGTACTCGGGGTGAGCAAGGATTCTGTTGCATCCCACAAGAAGTTTGAGGAAAAATATGGACTTGCATTTACACTTTTATCTGACACTGAGCGCAAAGTGATTGAGGCTTATGATGTATGGAAAGAAAAGAAGAATTATGGAAAAGTGTCAATGGGAGTTGTCAGAACAACATATCTTATTGATGAGAATGGTATCATAATAAAGGCAAATGACAAAGTAAAAGCTGCAGATGATCCGGAAAAAATGTTACAGGAATTAAGCTGATGAAGATAATATTATCACCTGCAAAGAAGATGAAAGTGGATACTGACAGCATAGATACCATGAGTAGTCCGGTATTTTTAGAGAAAGCAGAAGAAATTCTTGGGTGGATGCAGGGAAGAACGGAAGAAGAATTAAAGAAATTGTGGAAATGCAATGATAAAATTACGACAGAGAATATTGAACGGATTAAGACAATGAATTTTCAAAAGCAGCTTACTCCGGCAGTATTGGCATATGAAGGGATTGCTTATCAATATATGGCACCAGCTGTATTTGAAGATGGGCATTTTGATTATGTGCAGGAACACCTGAGGATATTATCAGCATTTTATGGAGTATTAAAACCTATGGATGGTATCACACCATATAGGCTTGAAATGCAGGCAAAGGCAGCGATAGGTGATTTCACGAATCTGTATGATTTCTGGGGAGATAATTTGTATCGGGAAGTTATAGATGACAGCAGGATTATTATTAATCTGGCTTCAAAAGAATACTCTAAATGTATTGAAAAATATCTGACACCTGATGACAGGTATATAACTATTTCATTTTGTGAGCAGTCTGGTGGCAGGCTTATCACAAAAGGCACATATGCCAAGATGGCTCGTGGTGAAATGGTACGATATATGGCAGAAAATCATATTGAAAATCCAGATGACATTAAGGAATTTGACCATCTTGGATATGTGTTCAGAGATGATATATCATCGGATAGAGAATATATATTTGAAAGAAAAACTGTAAAATAAAAACATGGTTGATTACTGGATAAGATAATTGCGAAGGATAGAACAGGAGCAATAAGGGTAAGAAAAATTTTTGAAGTATAAAGTTACGGAGGAAACAGAAATTGAATACAAAGAAAAAATGGCTGATTCCACTTGGAATGTGGCTTGTATTTGAAATTGTTGCAGTTACATTATGGTTGACCAAGGATAATCTGTTTTATCTTCTGAATTTCAGTTATATAGGCTCGGCAATAGCGTTAGGGCTGTTACTTTTTCAGTTAAACTATAGACATGCCAGAAGAATCGGTTTTATTCGATATATCACCTTTACCGCATCACTTGTTTTTGTGGGAGCACTGTTTTTATGCCACGTGGAGAATATCGAGCAAATTATGTTCTGGGCATTTCTTGTTGGCAATATCCTGTATTATGCCATTGGAATCATTCTGGCATTTGCGTTTCGGGATAATAGGGCATTCTGTAAATATATCTGCCCAATTACCGTATTCTTAAAGCCAATGAGTTATTTTAGCCTACTTCGTGTGAAGTGTGATAAGGAAAGATGTGTTTCCTGTGTATGGAATGCGTCAAAGCATGTCCTAAGAAGGCATTATAGTGACTAAAAATGTATGTACAGAAGACTCTATAAGAGCTGGGTGGCATCTACCCAGCTCAATCGTATGGAATTATATTGATAGTTATCGGTATAATATTGGCTGCTCTTCATTTTATTGTGGCTGGAGATGGTATCAGAGATTTATCCTGATAGTGTTCGGCCACTTCCGACCACCACGCAACAACCTTTTCTATATTTTTATCACTTGGGTCATTTTTGAATGCATCCGCCTGATAAGCTATAATGGGAATAATCCCATTATCAAGGCAGTCCCGAATCTGCCGATCAAGTCCCTCCAACAGTTCTTGGTCCACTTTGTCCGCAATACGGATTCTTACATGCGAAATCCCCGCCGCCGCAAAATCCACAGCCGACTGTGTGTTATAGTATTTGCGCCCCTGATTTGTTTTTGACCAATCCACATCCATTCCCTTTCCCAGAAGGGTTTTATACCCTCAAAGAGAAGGTCTTTTTCTTGTAAGAGAGTACACCTTCTTTTTGTAATTTACTCAATTCACTAGATAGAGCACTTCGGTCTGCATTCAGATAATCTGCCAGCCCTTGTCTATCGTAAGGGATTGTAAATGTGTTAGAGCCAGCGTGCATAGATTCGCTAGACAAGTAATTAAGTATCTTGTCACGTAAATTTTTCTTAGAAACATGATCTATTTTGTTCATCAATCTTACATTTTTTCGTGCTATTATCTCTAAAAGGTTATGAATCAATCTTGTATGGAAACTACAAGATGAAGAACAGGTTGTAACAATATGATTTATATTGAAAAGCATGACGGTGAGATTTTCATTAGCAATAACACTGATTTGAGCAGGAACACTACTGATGCAGGCATAGCTTTCGCCATAGAGCATTCCTGATGATAGCTCTGTAATAATATTGCGATTTCCCCAAACATCATCATTTATTATGAGAGCCTGACCAGATAGAATCATGCCGATAGTTTGTACCTTATCTCCACTTCTTAACAGATATTCGCCTTTTGAATAATTTTTAATGCTGACAGATAGACATTTAAGCATTGGAAGAATTTCTGCTTCTGAAATTCCTTGAAACAAAGGTGTATTCTTTAAAATGTTAATATATTTTTCCATGAGATTTTTCATCCTTCTTTTTATCTTTTCCTTAGTATATCACAAAAGTTGAAAATAATACGAAAATGTTGCCTAGACAACATAATGATTAATGTAAGTTTGATATAGTTCCATTAAGCAACAAAAGATGATGAATAAAGCAATAGAAAAGGAGAAGAACATGGAAAATAAGATGTTTTGTTATCAATGTGAACAGACAGCAGGATGCACAGGATGTACCGGAAATACAGGAGTATGCGGAAAGTCTGCCAATACTGCAAGATTACAGGATGAGCTTACAGGAGCATTAATTGGACTTGCTCGTGCAACTGAGGGTAATGAGCAGCTTGTAACTGAAGAGATGAATCAATTAGTTCTTGAGGGATTATTTACAACTATTACAAATGTAAACTTTAATGATGAAACATTAAAGCTTTTAATTGATAAGATAGAAGATACAAAAAAGAAATTAGTACCAAATTGCTTTACATGCTCTGACTCATGTGGAAGAAACAATGATTTTGATATGAGTACTCTCTGGACTACTGATGAAGATATTCGTTCATTAAAATCCTTAATACTTTTTGGAATTCGTGGAATGGCTGCATATGCATATCATGCAAGTGTGCTTGGATATACCGATGAAACAATCAGCAAATTCTTCTATAAGGCACTTTTTGCAATCGGAATGAAAGATTGGGGAATGGATAAACTACTTCCTATCGTATTAGAGGTTGGAAAAGTTAATTTAAGATGTATGGAGCTTTTAGATCAAGCAAATACTACAACTTATGGAACTCCTGTACCAACAACGGTACCTCTTACAATTGAAAAAGGACCATTTATTATTATTACAGGTCATGATTTAAAAGATTTACAACTTTTATTAGAGCAGACAAAAGATAAGGGAATCAATATCTATACACATGGTGAAATGCTTCCAGCACATGCATATCCAGAACTCAAGAAGTACTCTCATCTAAAGGGAAACTTTGGTACAGCATGGCAGAATCAGCAGAAAGAGTTTGATAATATTCCTGGAGCAATTCTGTATACAACGAACTGTCTTATGCCTGTAAAACCAAGCTATGCAGACAGAGTATTTACAACAGAAGTTGTATCTTATCCAGAAATTGTACACATAGGAGAAGAAAAGGATTTTACACCAGTTATTGAAAAGGCACTCGCCTTAGGTGGATATACCAAAGATCAGCATATGACTGGAATTAATGGTGGAATACAGGTAACAACTGGTTTCTCACATGGAACTGTATTATCTGTAGCAGATCAGGTGATTGAAGCGGTAAAGAATGGAGATATTAAACATTTCTTCTTGGTTGGTGGATGTGATGGAGCCAGAGTAGGAAGAAATTACTATACAGAGTTTGTAAAACAGTCTCCTGCAGACAGCATTATTTTGACGCTTGCATGTGGAAAATACAGATTCAATGATTTAGATTTAGGAACAATCGGAGGACTTCCAAGAATCATGGATATGGGACAGTGTAATGATGCTTATAGTGCAATCAAGGTCGCAATCGCTTTAGCAGAAGCATTTGAATGTGATGTGAATGAACTTCCGCTATCGATGGTACTTTCATGGTACGAGCAGAAGGCTGTATGTATTTTACTTACGCTTCTTTATCTTGGAATAAAGAACATTCACATAGGACCAACATTACCAGCATTCATTTCGCCAAATGTGCTGAATTTCCTGGTAGAGAATTATGGGCTTTCTCCAATTGGTACACCTGAAGAGGATATAAAAAAGTTATTAAATAAATAATCATGAGGGAACCAAACAAAATAGGTGAAAGGTGGTAAAATATTATGAATAAAAAAATGAATCTAAACTGGTCGGTGGATGAAATTACTGGTAATATGCCAGATATTTCTTCTATGAGAAGCAAAGAATTTCAAGTCAAAGAGACTAGCAATACAGAATTGCTGAAGGATTATTTAAAGAGACTTGGAAATGGAGAAGATTTAGAAAGTGTTAAAAAAGATTTTGTTCAAAATTTTTCTGATGTAGAAGCTTCTGAAATCATGAAGGCAGAGCAGGAACTTATAAAAGAGGGAACACCTATTACAGAGGTGCAGAAACTGTGTGATGTGCATAGTGCATTGTTTCATGGCTTAACTAAAGAAGAAAAAATAGCAAATGCTGAAAAGGCAGTCGAAGAATCTTTAAAAAAAGAAGAAAGATCCGAAATGAAAATTATGCCGGATGCGTATGTCAGAAAACATGAGCTTGCAAAAGCACTCAGAGAAACAAAGGGGCATCCTCTTTATTCTTTTACAGAAGAAAATGAGAAGTTTAGTAAAGAAATATCAGATATTAGAGGTGCACTAGAAAAGGGCGAAGATGTAAGCAAAAAAATATCAGATTTTAGACAAATAGCAATACACTATGCAAAAAAGGGTGATTTGATTTATCCACTCCTTAAAGTTCGCTATGAAATTTCAGGGCCATCGGATGTTATGTGGACTGTTGATGATGAAATCAGAGATGAATTAGCAGCAATAGATAAAGAAAGCAATCATGACGAAGAATGGATTAATAGAGTACAGGCTGTTTTAACAAGAGCGGATGAAATGATTTATAAAGAGAATAATATATTGTTCCCTATCTGCGCAGTGAATTTTACAGTCGAAGAATGGTATGGAATCTATGAAGATGCCAAAGACTATGCATTAGTGTATGGCATTGAGAATAGATGGGAAGAAGCAGAAAAATATGTGCAGGATAAAAAGAATCGTCATAAGGCGGCTATTAATGAAAGTGAAATAGTAATGGGAGGTGGACATATGAGTGTAGCACAGCTGGAAGCTATGCTTAATACATTGCCAATAGAGATTACATTTATCGATGATAATAATATAAATCGTTTCTTTAACGAAGGAGCGAAAGTGTTCAAACGACCTGGCATGGCAATTGACAGAGAAGTATTCTCTTGTCATCCGCCTAAGATAGAGCCAATGGTTCGTTCCATTATAGAAAGTTTTAAAAATCATACTAGGGATAGCGTTCCGGTCTGGATGGAAAAGCAAGGAAAACCATTTTTAGTAACTTATTATGCAGTGAGAGACAAAAAAGGTATTTATCTTGGAACTGTAGAAGTGGTACAGGATATGCAGTTTGCAAAAGAGCACTTTACAAGCATTTGAGGCTAAGTATATTATCAAAAATAATGTTATTCCAATGTATATATTGTATGTAGAGAAGACTAATATGATGTAACGCTTTCCTTGACCTTATATAGATTATTAGGTATAATTTATAAGTATATTTTAAAAAAGGGAAGGTTATGAAATGAACGAAAATCGTAATTCATTCAAGGGCTCTATAGGGTTCGTCCTTGCGGCAGCGGGTAGTGCTGTAGGACTTGGTAACATATGGAGATTTCCTTACTTGGCAGCTAAAGATGGAGGAGGATTATTCCTCGTTATTTACATTGTTTTAGCATTAACATTTGGTTTTACTCTACTCACAACAGAAATTGCTATTGGACGAAAGACAAAGCAGAGTCCGCTTACAGCTTACAGCAAGTTAAAGAGTAAGTGGAAGCCACTGGGTATTATTGCGTGTATTGTACCTATTATGATATTACCATACTATGTAACAATCGGTGGATGGGTACTTAAGTATCTTCTTGTTTATATTACAGGTAATGGACATGCAGCAGCACAGGACGGATACTTCTCAGGATTTATCGGTCAGACAGCAGAGCCAATCATAATGATGCTTGTGTTTACAATAATTGTTGCATTTATTATATTCCGTGGTGTTAACAGCGGTATTGAATCATCATCAAAGATAATCATGCCATTACTTATTGTGCTTGTTCTTGGTGTATCTGTATATTCACTTACAATTTCATATACAGATATTGATGGCACAACAAGAACAGGTTTACAGGGATTAGGAGCATATGTAATTCCTAACATGAAAGGAATTACTGTTAAGCAGTTCTGTACAGTTCTTATGGATGCAATGGGACAGCTTTTCTACAGTTTAAGTGTTGCTATGGGTATTATGATTGCATATGGTTCATATGTAAGTGATGATGCTAATCTTGGAAAGTCAATTAATCAGATTGAGATATTTGACACAATGGTTGCATTTCTTGCAGGTGTAATGATTATTCCTGCTGTATTTGTATTCATGGGAAGAGACGGAATGACAGCATCAGGTCCAAGTCTTATGTTTGTTTCGCTTCCTAAAGTATTTGATTCTATGGGATTTGCAGGAAATGTAATTGGTGCAATATTCTTTGCAATGGTATTCTTTGCAGCCCTTACAAGTGCAGTTTCAATTATGGAAGCTATTGTTTCAAGCTTTATGGATGAATTTAAGTTAAACAGAAACAAGGCTACAGCAATAGAAACTGTAATTGGTATAGCTGTTGCAGTTATCGTATGCTTAGGATATAATAAGCTGCTCTTTGATATTAAGCTTCCTAACGGAGTACATGCACAGGTGCTTGATATTATGGATTATGTCAGCAATAATGTACTTATGCCAATAGTTTCTATAGGAACATGTATACTTATTGGATGGATACTTAAGCCAAAGACTGTTGTAGATGAAGTTGAGAAATCAGGAATTAAGATGGGAAGAAAGGGTCTTTATACAGTTATGGTAAAGTGGGTTGCTCCAATTCTTTTATTCCTTCTTCTTCTTAAATCACTTGGAATTCTTACTATAATCTGATATGTAAGATATTACGTCAGAGGTTAACAAGAGGGTTTTTGTATGATTAGTAAAAAATGTTGTATAATCGCAATGGTTACACTTATATCAATTCTGACACTGACCGGATGCAGCACTATGTTAAAGAATCCGATGAAATATATTCTTTCTCAGGACGAAACCAGACAGGATAATTCAGATAAAGATAATGAAGCAGCATCAGAATCTGCAGATGATAACAAAGATGACAGTAACAGTGAGCCTGATATACGTGTATATGGAACAGAAGATAATACAGATTATTCCATTAATGGAATGCTGGCAATAGCTAAAGACATTAATTCAGATATGAATAATAAAGATGTTAACGGAGTTGTTCTTGTTCTCAATAAGAAATACTCAGAAGATGTCAGATATTTTCTGTCGCTTACAGTTAAGGATGATAAACCTCTTGTGATAATACCATATGATTATAACAACGGCAGTCCGGATTATAAGGTAGCGCAGGCAAAGAAGTATATTGATAAAGAACTTGATAAGACAGATAATGCCGATAATCAGTTACCAGAAGGATTTTTTGTTAATGTTAATGATTATATGATATTTGATATCGCGGACACTAAGAGATTAGACAACATAGATATTGTATATGATTATGTTGGAATTGATGCAGATGCATTATATAAGAAAATGTATCTTAATGATGCTATAGTTATAGTTTCTTCAACTGCTGATGGAGAACTTTCAGAAGAACTTTCAGAAGCTGTATCAGGAAAGAATGCGGGTATTGTAGTAGTATCATGTAGTGAAGATGCATATATGAAAGGTGATTTTGCAGACTGTGGAGATAGTATCTTCTATACAGACATATCGCCTACTAAAGCGAGAATTATGCTGGCATTATTGTTAGATAATAATAGTGATTCAGACACATTTAAAAATGCTTTTACCAGGAGGAGAGTTTAATGGATTCAATTAAAGCACAGGACATTATAAGACACATTTTTAAGGATGAAGACAAGGGTGTTGAGTATGTAACCGGACTTTCAATTACAGACGGAGTAGAAGTTCTTACTAAAGTTCTTCCAGAGCTTATCAAGAAGGCACAGGAAAAGAATAATGTCAATGATGAAGGATATTTTAATGAAATAGGTAATGTGTATAGAAAGATTGTTGTAGATAAGCTTCTTAATGCTGACCACTTATGGACAATATATTGTGACAGCACAGGTTATCCATATATGGTTGATGATGATATAGTTGTATTATATGATTATACTAATCATGCCAGAGTAGAAGAACAGCTTGGAAAATATGGATATGACATTTCATATGGTATTGAGGATAAGGATTCAATGCAGTATGAGATAGCTCATTTATATCGTAACGGATGCAGGAATATCAGATTCACAGATGGCAAGGATAACGAGCTTATTGTTTCAAGAGAAGAGATTGGAACATATGACCAGTATATAAGAGAAGATTTCGTGACTAATCCAGGACTTCAGAATGCACTTATCAAGTTCTTCCAGGAGTACAGAAAGCCAGGAGATTCAACAGCTAAGGCGGCAATTTTAAGAGATAAAGAAGCAGAACTTAAGAAAGCTATCCGTAATGCGGATTACATGGTTCCTTGTACTAAGGAAGAGACAGATGAAGAGGTATCAATTTCACATCCATATGTTGATATTACTGATAAAGTAAGCCACAAAGAAGGTGAGAAAGTTCTTGCACTTCCAGTATTTACAGATGGTTTAGAGATGGAAAAATGTTATGCAGGTAAGCATGAGGATATGCTTTACACATATATGGAACTTCTTAAGACAGTAAAGGAATTGGGTGCTTCAGGGATAGTTATTAATCCTTTAGGAGTAAGTTATTACGTTCCGGTTGATATAATGAAGCAGCTTATAACAATGTAATAAAAGAATAAAATGTATATTTTAAAGACACACTGGTATCGTAATAACTGGTGTGTCTTTCTGAAATTCGGGAAGGAGGATGTGATGGAAAGAGTATATATTGCAATTGATCTAAAATCATTCTATGCAAGTGTTGAGTGTGTTGAACGAGAGTCAGACCCGCTTACCACTAATCTCGTTGTAGCTGATGAATCTAGAACAGCCAAAACAATATGTCTTGCAGTTACTCCTTCTCTTAAGAAATATGGACTTTCCGGACGAAGCAGGCTTTTTGAGGTAGAGCAGAAGGCAAAAGAAATTGAGGAACGCACAGGAAAGAAGCTTGAATATACTGTAGCAGTTCCAAGAATGGGACTTTATATAGAATATTCGTCGAAGATATATTCTATATATCTTAAATATTTCAGCAAGGATGACATAACTGTATACAGTATTGATGAAGTATTTATTGATGCAACAGATTATATGAAGCTGTATAATATGACGGCAAGACAGCTTACCGCAAAAGTTATTGAGGATGTGTATGATACGACAGGAATAACGGCTACTGCAGGAATTGCACCTAATCTGTATCTGTGCAAGATAGCAATGGATATAGTTGCAAAGCATATACAGGCAGACAGCAAGGGTGTGCGTATCGCAGAATTAAGTGTTAATGATTACAGAAAAATGTTATGGGGTCATACACCTCTTACTGACTTCTGGAGGGTTGGACCAGGAATATCAAGACAGCTTGAAAAACATGGGATAAAGACTATGGGGGATATTGCGAGAATGTCTCTTGAAGATGAGGACTGGCTGTATAAGCAGTTTGGTGTAGATGCAGAGATTCTAATAGACCACGCATGGGGATATGAACCGTGTACAATTGCAGATATTAAGAAATATAAGCCCAAGGCGAGCAGCCTGTGTTCAGGACAGGTGTTAAAAGAGCCATATACATTTGAAGACGCAAGAATAGTAGTTGGAGAGATGGCAGATGAGCTTGCATTGGATTTAGTTGATAAAGGTTTTGTGACTGATTCGATTGCGTTAAATGTAACTTATGATAGGGTAAATGTTGATAAAGGAACTTACAAGGGTGAAATCCATGTAGACAGATATGGGAGAGAAGTTCCACAGGGACTTAACAAATCTGTTTCACTTACGACATGTACATCTTCATCAAAACAGTTAAGAGAAGCTTTTCTTGATATATATGATAAATACACTGACAGAAAGCTGTATATCAGAAAGTTAAATCTTACAGTTGCCAATCTTACTAATGAGGGTTTTCAGCAGTTTGACATGTTTACAGACCAGACTCAGCTTGAACGCGAAAAGAAGATGCAGCACGCAATGCTTGATATTAAGAAAAAATATGGTAAGAATGCGGTAATGAAAGCTAATAACCTGCAGAGCAAGGCAACCGCAATTGAAAGAAACGGTCAGATTGGAGGTCACAGGGCATAGCTTATGGGAAAATATGATGATATAATCAATATGAAATGGCCGGTACCGAGTAAAAGACCAAGAATGGATATGGAAAGCAGGGCTAAGATATTCCTGCCTTTCTCAGCATTGAAGGGACTTGGAAATGCTATTGACGAGCAGAATAAAACCAAAGATAATATGAGAGAATACGAATATTTTGATGAGGAGAATAAGGGAGAAGAATTTTATGAGTAATACAATGAAAGAAAATAAAATGGGTACAATGCCTGTTAATAAACTGCTTATTAATATGGCTCTGCCAATGATGATATCAATGCTTGTACAGGCATTGTATAATATTGTTGACAGTATATTTGTTGCAAGAATAAGTGAGGAAGCACTTACAGCGGTTTCAATGGCATTTCCAATGCAGAATCTTATGATTGGTGTTGCAGGCGGCGTGGGTGTAGGTACTAATGCATTGCTTTCAAGGGCATTAGGAGAAGGAAGGCATGAAGAAGCTGATAAAATGGCTGTGCAGGGTATATTCATAACGGCTTGCAGCTATATAATATTTCTTGCCATAGGGCTTTTCTTTGCCAGAGAGTTTTTTGTTATTCAGGGTGCTAATGAAGTGATAGCTGACTATGGTTATGATTATCTTTCAGTTATTCTTATAGTCAGCTTTGGTTGCCTGTTCCAGATGATATTTGAGAGGTTATTACAGGCTACAGGAAGAACATTTTACAGCATGATTACACAGGGTACAGGTGCAATAATTAATATTATTCTTGACCCGATACTTATATTTGGTCTGTTTGGTGCACCAAAGCTTGGTATTGTAGGTGCAGCAGTAGCTACGGTTGCGGGCCAGATTGTTGCAGCCGTTATGGCAGTGATATTTAATATTAAGGTTAATAAAGAGATACATATTACTTTTAAGGGATTCAGACCATCAGGAAAAAGAATTTGCAATATCTTATTCATAGGAATTCCATCAGTTATTATGATGGCAATTGGTTCTGTTATGACATTCTGCATGAATAAGATTCTGGTTGTATTTACATCAACAGCGGTTGCTGTATTTGGTGTGTATTTTAAGCTGCAGAGCTTTGCATTTATGCCAATATTTGGTATGAACAGTGGAATGGTTCCTATAATAGCTTTTAATTATGGGGCTAAGAGAGAAGACAGAGTTATACAGACACTTAAGCTTGCAGTAATGTATGCAGAGATAATAATGATACTTTTTATGATTGCAGTTCAGATATTCCCGGTTCCAATGCTGTCAATATTTAGTGCATCGTCAGATATGATACGAATGGGAGTTCCTGCTTTAAGGACTATATCAATAAGTTTTATATTTGCAGGAATATGTATTATATGCAGTTCGTTCTTTCAGGCACTTGGAAGCAGCATATACAGCATGCTTGTATCATTTGTAAGACAGATTATATTCCTTGTGCCATGTGCTTATATTTTTTCTAGAACAGGGAATGTTAATCTTGTATGGTGGGCATGGCCGATTGCGGAACTTGCTTCAGTTGCATTAAGTGTGTTCTTCTTTGTGAGAGTCAAGAAGAAAAAGTTTGGCTTTATGGAACAGTAATGAGTAATACGATAAATAATGAAGGATGAGGAATGAGTATGAACAGACATATAGAGAAAGCTAAGGAACTGCGTTCACCGCAGAAATGCTATAATTGTGCCGAAACTATTATGATGGCATATGCTGATGATTTAGGTTTAACTGAGTCACAGGCAGAATGTCTTGGTTGTAATTTTGGCGGCGGTATGAAATGTGGAGGAACATGCGGTGCAATCACCGGGGGACTTATGGTACTCGGCGCACTTGGTGTAAGTAGTCCGGGTGCTGTCGGAGCATTTCAGAGAACAATAAGGGACAATCACAATGGAATGACTAACTGTGCTGACCTTTTAAGAGACAATGCTTTAAAGGGTGGTGAGAAGAAGGTTCATTGTGACAGTATGATTATGGAATCAATAAGGCTTATTGATGAGTTGACAGGTAAAGATAAGTAAAAATGCAATTTGTTTATTGATAATATTTATCAATAAGATATAGTGAATTATATAGTGAAATGTGATAAAGTAAGCAGGGTTAGGGTATTCTAACCTGCGCTTACTTTTTTTGTGCCTGTTAATGATAAATTTTCACCTATTGACACAAAATTAATAAGTGCTAATATAATGAATATATGAACGATTGTTCATATAATGATATGAGAGGGCGTGCCCGAAGGAGGTAAATATGTTTTTAGAGATTAATGGAATCAAAAAGCATTATGGAGAAGGCGAAAGCCGGGTGGAAGTACTGAATGGTATAGACATAGAGGTTAATAAGGGGGAAATAGTTGTACTGCTTGGTCCATCAGGTTCTGGTAAATCAACACTGCTTAATATTATCGGTGGTATTGATGATGCAGACGAGGGTTACATATCTATAGATGGTGAGAAAACAGCGGATATGAATGAGAAGCGTCTTACACAGTACAGAAGAAAGCATCTAGGATATGTTTTTCAGATGTATAATCTTATACCTAACCTTACTGTAAGGGAAAATATTGAGGTTGGTGCTTACTTAAGTGATAAGGCACTTGATACTGACGAGATACTTAACACACTTGGACTTTCAGACCATGCTGACAAGAAGCCTAACCAGTTATCAGGTGGTCAGCAGCAGAGAACTTCAATAGGAAGAGCACTTATTAAGAATCCTGATATCCTGTTGTGTGATGAACCTACAGGAGCACTTGATTACAACACATCCAAGGACATATTAAAGCTTATTGAAGACGTTAATAAGAAGTATGGTAATACTATAATAATAGTTACACATAATGACGCTATCAAAAATATGGCAGACAGGGTTATTACATTAAGAGATGGCAGAATCCGTAAGAACTATGTTAATGATAACAAGATACCGGCAGCAGACCTTGAATGGTAGGAGGAAATGATTATGAGAAATCCTTTAAATAAGCGTCTGCCAAGAGAATTAAAGCATGATTTTGGTAAATATCTTGTGATATTCCTGTTTATGGTTATGATGATTTCGTTAGTCAGCGGATTCCTTGTTGCAGACAACAGCGTTAAGCACTCATATGATGAGGGCTTTGAAAAATATAATCTTGAAGATGGACATTTTGCATTAGATAAAGAGCCTGACAGCTCACTTATTAATGATATTGAGGATAAGACTGACAGCAAACTTTATGACTTAAGATATTTTGAGGAAGATGAGGCTGACAGCGGTGCAACAATCAGAGTATATAAAGACAGAACAGAGGTTAATCTTGAGTGCGTTATGGAAGGTGAGATGCCTGTCTCTGATAATGAAATAGCACTTGACCGTATGTATGCACAGAATGCGAAGATTAAGGTTGGAGACACAATTAAGCTCGCAGGAAAAGAATTAAAGGTTACCGGTTTTGTCGCAGTTCCTGATTACAGCTGTCTTTTTGAGAATAATTCAGATATGATGTTTGATTCAACTAATTTTTCTATTGCAGTTATGACTGATAAGGGCTTTGAAAAAGTTTCAAGTAATCATGTGAAATATAATTATGCTTGGAAGTATAACAAGGAAGTTTCAGGTGATAAGGCAGAAAAAGAGGCTTCAGACGATTATCTGGAAAATCTTGGAGAAGTTATCAGGGGATATGACACTAATCTTTTGATGAATGGTAATACGGATATTATAAATATTTCTGATTATCTTCCACGCTATACTAACAAAGCAGTTAATTTCACTGGTGACGATATGGGTTCAGATAAGGCAACGATTATGCTTTTTGACTATATCGTAGTAGTTGTAATTGCATTTGTATTCGCTGTTACAACATCTAACACAATCAGTCAGGAGGCTGGTGTTATCGGAACTCTCCGCGCATCAGGCTATAAGAGAGGTGAGATTGTAAGACATTACATGGTCCTTCCTGTTGCTGTAACACTGGTTGCTGCTGTTGCTGGTAATATACTTGGTTACACTCTTCTGGAGAAGTTTTTTGTAAATGTGTATTATAACAGCTACAGTCTGTGTACTTACACGACACTGCTTAATGCAGAAGCATTTGTTGATACAACGGTAGTTCCGATTATCATTATGTTTGTCATTAATCTTTTAGTTCTTGAGAAGAAATTAAGACTTTCACCGCTTAAATTCTTAAGGCATGAGCTTACAAACAGGAAGAAGAAAAAGCTGATTAAGCTTAGCCACAAGCTTCCTTTTATGACAAGATTCAGATTGAGGATATTGTTCCAGAATATACCTAATTATCTGACACTGTTTTTAGGAATACTGATTGCCGGGGCACTTGTTGTATTCAGTATCATGTTCGAGCCGCTTATTAATGATTATGCTGATGTTGTTAAGAAGTCACAGATATGTGAATACCAGTATGTTTTAAAGAGTCAGGTGGAAACTGATATATCAGGTGCCGAAAAATACTGTGTGACTTCACTTAATACAACTGATGAAAAATATATGACTGATGATATCATGGTATACGGCATTGAGGATAACAGCAGATATGTTGATATGGATATTAAGGATGATGAAGTGCTTGTATCTAATGGAGTAATGGTGAAATTCGGTCTTAAAAAGGGTGATACATTTAAACTGAAAGACCCTTATTCAGATAATGAGTATGAATTCAGGATAGCAGGAAGCTATACATATGACGCTGCACTTGCTGTATTCATGACAAGAAATAACTTTATTGATACATTCGATAAGGATGACGATTACTTTACAGGATATTTCACAGACAAGAAGCTGACAGATATTGATGATAAATATGTTGCTTCAATAGTTACATATGAAGACCTTATCAAAGTGTCTAACCAGATGAAGGTTTCAATGGGCGAGATGATGTATATACTGAAGTATTTTGGAATTATAATGTTCGTGCTTCTTATGTATCTGTTATCTAAACAGATTATTGAAAAGAATGCACAGTCAATTTCTATGACTAAGATTCTTGGCTTCAAGAATGGAGAGATTGGCGGACTGTATATAGTTGCAACTTCAATTATGGTAGTTATATCACTGGTTGTTTCTGTACCTATAGTAAATGCTATGCTTAAATGGGCATTCTCATCATATCTTTACACTATGATGACAGGATATATTCCATACATGGTAAGAAGAAGCTGCTTTGTTGAGATGGTTATTCTTGGAATTGTATGCTATGCAGTTGTTGCTGTACTTCAGCTTGTGAAGATTTCTAAGATTCCTAAGACGGATGCACTGAAAAATGTAGAGTAAGGGTTTTATGGTGTATTGCACTTCAGACACGCTTCCGCTCGTGGAAGTGCGCAGCGGTACTAAGTTCACTGCTCCCTTCGGGAGTGCGTTCACTAAGTGCCGACGCACTTCCAACGGTCTGAAGCTGCAACACACCATAAAACAGGCCTGCCTGGGCGTGGGCTCAAGCTTGTTTCCCTTTGGGAAACATCGCTTCCTTGTTGACCGGAAGGTTTTGTTGTGGGATGGGCTCGTTCACCTTTGGGGAACATCGCATTTTTGATGTGATACCTATAGGTAGTCGTATTATCGGCGGATTTATAGGTAGAAATAAGGAAAAATCACGTATTATTTTGATAATTATTCTGTAAACACCTATAAGACAGTTCATAAGACTCGTCTTATAGGTGTTTTTTGCTGGAAATTATTGGAATGAGTGAAAAAGTACCTATATGTGCTTATGAAAAATGATATTTATAGGAACGGTAATTCCACATGAATAAATCTATACGAAAATAAAAATCACATAAAAGAATCCACGTGAAAATAAAAGCAGCATAAACCAAGACGTAACCAGGAGATACAGAGACGGTTACATGAAAATGCAAATCGAGCTATATTGAAAGGAAAATAGAGGATTACAAGCAAAATCAAACCGGTTTCACAACGATAAGCAGGAATCTACATAGAAATCAGGTTGACATCACAAGAATATACATATATAATTACCACTGGTAATTATCAGGAATAATTAACAGAGGTAATTAATGAAATGATTGCCTCTTATGGCTATATAACTTAAGGAGATGAATGTGTTATGAAACCAGACAAGATTAAGAGAATGCTGGATGCCTGTTATCTGGCTAAGAGAATCAGGGAACTGCTGCCGGAACTGCCAGATGGGGTTGCGCCTGCTTATATCCAGTATATTGATGTAATTCATCATCTGTTGGAGACTAATGATTGTGTTAAGATTTCTGATATCAGTGACTGGCTTAATCTTCCAAGACCGGGTGTTACACGTACTGTTAAGGAGATGGAAGCTAAGGGATATCTTAAGAAGACTACTTCACAGGAAGATGCGAGGATAACTTATATTACGGTTACGGATAAGGGAGAAGAGTTGTCTAAGAAGTATGATGCGGATTATTACAGCCGCCTTAGTGAATATCTGACGGACATTACTGATGAAGAGGCTGATTCTATGATTGCAACTATTAACAAATTCTACAAGGTGATGAGCGAAAGGAGAGTTGATATTGAATAATTCAAAATCAGATTTTACACAGGGAAGTATATTAGGGAAGCTGATTCCTTTTATGATGCCTATACTTGGGGCGTTAATACTACAGGCGGCATATGGTGCAGTTGATTTGCTGGTTGTTGGAAGATTCGGAACTACTGAAGGCCTTTCAGCCGTATCTACAGGAAGCCAGGTGCTTAATTTAGTTACATTTGTTATAACACAGTTTGCAATGGGTGTTACAGTGCTTATTGCAAGATATATTGGTGAGAAGAAGCCGGAACAGATAGGTGCTTTAATTGGTGGCGCAATTGTTGTTTTTGCAATGATTTCGGTTGCTCTTTTTATCGTTATGATTGTTTTTTCAAGACAGGTTGCAGTTATAATGCAGGCACCGAAAGAAGCAGTAGGTCTTACATCTTTATATGTAAAAATATGTGGCTCGGGAATATTTTTTATAGTTGCATATAATCTTCTTTCAGCAGTATTCAGGGGACTTGGAGACAGCAAATCACCACTTATATTCGTTGCAGTTGCATGTGTTATTAATATTGTGGGTGACCTTGTCCTTGTTGCAGGGTTTAATATGGATGCTGCCGGAGCTGCTATTGCGACAGTTGCAGCACAGGCGGTAAGTGTTGTATTTGCGCTTCTATTACTTTTTAAGAGAAAACTTCCGTTTAAGATAACTAAGAAGGATTTCTCAATTAACAGACATTGCAGGAGAGCGTTAAAAGTTGGGCTTCCTCTTGCATTACAGGAATTTCTTACACAGATTTCATTCCTTGCCTTATGTGCATTCGTTAACAGACTGGGATTACAGGCTTCGTCAGGATATGGCGTTGCATGTAAAATAGTTAATTTCGCAATGCTTATTCCAAGCTCTCTTATGCAGTCAATGGCGTCATTTGTTTCACAGAATGTCGGCGCAGGCAACGAAAAGAGAGCAAAGAAGACGATGTTTGTCGGTATTGGAGTCGGACTGGTTATAGGATGCATAGTATTCTTATTCGTGATGTTTAAGGGTGACCTTCTCACAGCAATATTTACAACCGATGAGGCAGTTATTCAGAATGGTTATGACTACCTTAAGGGATTTGCGTTAGAGACAATTGTTACAGCAATTTTATTCAGCATGATTGGTTACTTTAATGGACATGACAAGACGGTATGGGTAATGATTCAGGGGCTTGTACAGACGCTGCTTGTCCGTCTGCCATTTGCGTATTATATGAGTATACAGCCTGATGCGAGCCTTACTAAGATTGGTCTGGCTGCTCCGGTTGCAACTATTTTTGGAATTGTGTTAAATGTGGTATTCTATATTTGGTGTAACAGAAAAGATAAGGCAAAACACAATAATTAATGATAAAAAATATCAATAAATATGTTTTGTGATATGAAATATTGACATGGAAATATAAAAATAATATACTCATAACAGTGTTATATAACGCTGTTATAGATAGGAGGCGTGAGTGTCTAAGGCGGTTGAAGGTGTTACTGAGAAGATAGAAGAATGTGCCAGAAAAGAATTTAAGAGCAAAGGCTATGTTGAGGCTTCGTTAAGAACTATTGCTATGGAAGCGGGAACTACAACTGGTTCAATATATTCACGATATGGCGGAAAAGAAGGCCTTTTTTCAGCATTGGTTGAGCCGGCAGCAAGGGAATTTACGGAAATCTTTGAAGATGTCCAGAAGAAATTCCATGCGATGGATAGTGACATGCAGACAGAAAGCCTTGATGAATATTCAAGAAATGGGATGATACAGCTTGTTGAGTATATGTATAACCATTTTGAGGAGTTTAATCTTCTGGTGAATTGTTCTTACGGTACGAAGTTTCAGAATTTTGTTGAACATCTAGTTGATATTGAGACAGATTATACATACAAATATATGGAAGCGGTCGGACTTAAGTTCAAGGAGGGCAGACCTTTGACAAAGGATTTCATGCATATTATGAATACCGCACTTTTTGAGAGTTTTTTCGAGGTAGTAAGACACAATATGTCTAAGGAAGAGGCAATGGAGTATATTGATCTGCTTGAAAAGTATCACAGTGCAGGCTGGAGCGTAATATACGATGAATGTAAATAATAATATATGGCTGTCAGTTATGGCAGCCTTTATTTAAAGGCACTGGTTAGCAATATCTTACTCTGAATAGTGTTATATAACGAAGCAGTAAAGTAAGGAGGATAATTATGGCAAAGAAAGAGGAAAAGCCAGATACAATTAAGCAGTTGTTTGGATATGCCGGTAATTACAGGTATCTGACAATTGCGTCATGGGTACTTGCTACGATAAGTGCTTTCGTTGCACTTGTACCATTTTATTTTATATGGAGATTAATTAAAGAGGTGCTTCGTGTTGCACCTGATTATGGCAATGCGCAGAACCTGTCTGTATATGGCTGGAGTGCCGTTGCATTTGCAATAGGAGCAATGCTTATATACATAGGTGCATTGATGTGTTCGCATCTGTCAGCATTCAGGATTCAGGCCAATATGCGCTCTAAGCTTATGAGGCATATACTTACACTTCCACTTGGATTCATGGACGAAGAGGGAAGCGGTAAGGTAAGAAAGATTGTCAATGAATCAAGCGCTGCGACAGAAACTTATATTGCACACCAGCTTCCTGACAAATGTGTTGCGACAGCCACACCAGTCGGGCTTGTGCTTCTTCTTTTAGTGTTTGACTGGCGACTTGGACTTCTGTGCCTTATTCCGGTTGTAATCGCATTTGCAGTAATGAGCTGCATGATGGGCGACAACATGAAAAAGAAAATGGCAGAGTACCAGAATGCATTGGAGGAAATGTCGAGCGAGGCGGTTGAGTATGTGAGAGGAATTCCTGTTGTCAAGACATTTGGACAGTCAGTATTTTCGTTCAAGAGATTCAGGGATTCTATCAAGAAATATGAGAAGTGGACTGTATCTTACACAAAGGATTTAAGAATCCCGATGATGGGTTATACTGCAGCCATTAATGCAGTATTTGCAATACTTATTGCGGGAACATTCCTTTTCGGCGGAGTTAAGAGCGGCACGGTAAACAACACATTTTTACTGAATCTGATGTTTTATATAATTATTACGCCTATTATTACAGTCACACTTACAAAGATGATGTATGCAGGCGAGAATACAATGGTTGTTGAGGACGCACTTTCGCGAATTAACAGTATTATAGAAAGAAAGCCGTTAGAGCAGACCGCTGATAAGAAGCACCCTGCAGATACATCTATCACATTTGAAAATGTTTCATTCAGATATCCGGGTGCGGTAAATGATGCACTGCATGATGTCAGTCTTAAGATAAATGCGGGTGAGCAGGTCGCATTTGTCGGACCTTCCGGTGGTGGAAAGACAACGCTTGCAAGGCTTATCGCAAGATTTGCAGATGTCACAGAGGGCAATATATTAATCGGCGGTGTAAATGTTAAAAACATTGATGAGAAAGAGCTTATGGATACAGTATCTTTTGTATTTCAGGACAGCCACCTGCTTAAGATGTCTATACTGGATAATGTCCGTATGGGTAATAAAAATGCTACAAGACAGGAGGTTATGGAAGCGTTAAAGAATGCACAGTGCGATGATATTATTGAGAAGCTTCCGGACGGAATAGACACTGTAATCGGTTCTAAAGGAACTTACCTGTCAGGCGGTGAAGCCCAGAGAATTGCTATTGCAAGGGCAATGTTAAAGAATTCTCCTATACTTATACTTGATGAAGCAACTGCATTTGCTGACCCTGATAACGAGGCAAAGGTTCAGGCAGCATTTGAAAGGCTTTCACAGGGAAAGACAGTTATTATGATTGCCCACAGATTGTCGTCAGTTACTGGAGTTGATCGTGTATATGTATTAAAGAATGGTCAGATTAACCAGAGTGGAAAGCATAATGAACTGGCAGAGTCAGGCGGATTGTATGCACATATGTGGGAGGAATATAATAAATCAGTAAACTGGAAAGTGGGTGTGTAATATGAAAGAAAAGCTTATGCATAAATATGCCCTTTCAAGTCAGGGCGCTAAGGATATGATTAAGGCATTCATATCAGTTACAATATCTGATTTGATACTGATGATACCTGTGTCTTTATTGTATTTTCTTGTTAAAGATTATATGGAAGGGAATCTGGCAGGAAGAGGCGGATTCTATATTGCCGGAGTTATTATTACACTTGTATTGATTGCGGTATCAACATATATCCAGTATAATGCAACATTTTTATCAACATATGTAGAGAGTGGTGTAAGACGAATTACACTGGCTGAGAAGTTAAGAAAGATTCCGCTTTCATTCTTTGGAAAGAAGGATTTGTCTGACCTTACAAGTACTATCATGGCTGACTGCGCACAGATGGAGACTGCATCATCACATTTTATACCGGAGCTTGTCGGAGCGTGCATATCTACAGCATTTGTAGCAATAGGACTATTCTTTTTTGACTGGAGAATGGCAATAGCAGCACTGTGGGTACTTCCGATATCATTCATTATAGTCAGCTGCTCTGGAAAGGTTCAGAGAAAGCTTAACGAAAAGCAGGTGGCACTGAAAATGACGTGTGCAGACGGTATTCAGGAGTGCCTTGAAAGTGTCAGAGATATTCGGGCATATAATACTCAGGAAGAATATATGAAGGGACTTGATGAGAAAATTAAGGCAGTTGAGAAGCACGCTGTATCTACAGAACTTGGAACTGCTGTGTTTGTTGGAAGTGCACAGATGATTCTCAAGCTTGGTATTGCAACAGTTGCTTTGGTAGGCGGAGCATTATTAGCCAGTGGAAAGCTGGATGTTATCACATTTTTCATGTTTCTTATGGTTGTATCAAGAATATATGATCCAATGCAGGTATCTTTACAGAATCTTGCGGCAATTATCGCATCAGATGTACAGAGTGCAAGATTAGATGAAATACTTTCACATGATGTGCAGGAAGGCTCAGAGAAGCTTGATAACAAGGGTTATGACATAGAGTTTTCTAATGTAGGATTCTCATATGATACAGGTGATGAGGTATTAAAGGACGTATCTTTCGTTGCAAAGCAAGGCGAGGTAACAGCTCTTATCGGTCCGTCGGGCGGAGGAAAGACAACAATTTCACGACTTGCAGCCCGTTTCTGGGACGCTGATAAGGGAAAGATAACAGTTGGTGGAATGGACATATCAATGATTGACCCAGAGACACTAATGTCGCTTTACTCTATAGTATTTCAGGATGTTACACTGTTTAATAATACAGTTATTGAGAACATCAGGATAGGAAAAATGGATGCAACGGACGAAGAAGTTATCGCAGCAGCAAAACTTGCACATTGTGATGAATTTGCTGAAAAATTATCAGACGGCTGGAACACAATGATTGGTGAGAATGGCTGTGAGCTTTCAGGTGGTGAAAGACAGAGAATATCCATAGCAAGAGCGTTCTTAAAAGATGCACCAGTAATACTTCTTGACGAGGCAACAGCTTCCTTAGATGTTGATAATGAAACAATGATACAGGAATCATTATCACAGCTTATAAAGAATAAGACAGTAATGATAATAGCTCATAGAATGAGAACAGTAGCAGACGCCGACAAAATAGTAGTATTAAAAAATGGTAAAGTAGCAGAAAGCGGTAAACCATCAGAACTTATGGCAAAATCCGGAATATACGCAGGGATGGTAAACACACAGCTTACAGCTGCTAAATGGAGTCTGTAACTATACATTTATCAGATAACTTACACTTGATATATGCATGTTGACAGATTGTCACGAAATATAATGTATGTTATAATAACTGACATTAACATAAAGGAGAATTTCTGCGAAAGAAATAAGGTCAGATTATGTTGACATACTCATTTGAAAACATTGGAAAAGAATCAATTTATGAATATTTATACAAATGTATCAAGAAAGATATAATAGAAGGCAGACTGGTTAAGGATGAGCATCTTCCTTCAAAGAGAACGCTTGCTGTCAATCTTGGAATAAGTACCATAACAGTAGAGAATTCATATGGACAGCTTATGAGTGAAGGATATATATATTCTGTTCCTAAGAAGGGCTATTATGTATCAGATATTTCAGGTGTTGCAAGGATAAAGCCGGTAAAATATGAAGTTCCTGAAACAACAGCAAAGAAGAAGACCGGATATAAGTCAGATTTATCATCAAACAGGACAGATCCCGGAAGCTTTCCATTTGCAACATGGGCTAAACTTATGAGACGGGTTATAACAGACAGGCAGGATGATCTTATGAAGATATCTCCGGGAGAAGGAACATGGGAGTTAAGAAAAGCGATTGCCATGCATCTGGCTTCATTTCGTGATATGCAGGTAACACCCGGACAGATAATCATTGGTGCCGGAACGGAATATATGTATAGCCTGCTTATACAGCTTTTAGGAAGAGATAAAGTGTACTGTGTTGAAGATCCGGGATATTCTAAGATTGCAAGGATATATGCAAGTAATAATGTGAAATTCTGTTATGCTGGTATGGATGATGAAGGAATGAAACCGGAAGCGGTAAGAGAATGTATGGCAGATATTGTTCATATAAGTCCTACGCATCATTATCCGACAGGCATAACAATGCCGGTAAGCCGTCGTTTTGAACTGCTTGCATGGGCTAATGAAAAGCCAGACAGATATATAATAGAAGATGATTATGATTCAGAATTCCGTATGACAGGGAAGACAATTCCGACCATGAAAAGCATAGATATAAGCGAAAAGGTAATATATATGAATACATTTTCAAGAACACTGACACCAACAATCCGAATCAGCTATATGGTTCTGCCACCACACCTTGCAGCAACATATCAGGAAAAACTGGGTTTTTATGCATGTACTGTATCTAATTTCGAACAGTATGCACTTGCTGCTTTCATAGAAGAAGGATATTTTGAGAAACATTTAAACAGAATGAGATTGTATTATACGAAACAGAGAGAGGCTGTTCTTTCAGTACTTAAAGAGGAGCCGTTCAAATGTGTTGGAAGAGTAAGAGAAGCTGATTCAGGACTGCATTTTATTTTTGAACTTAATACATTACTTTCTGATAATGAGGTAAAAAGAAAACTTGAGGCAGATGGCATCCATATAAATGCGTTATCGGAGTATTATCATAATAATACAGATGAATACAGCCACAGCTTTGTTATCAGTTATTCTGATATGAAGATAGAAAACTTCAGAATTGCATGCAGTAAAATGTCAGAACTTACACCTTTATGATGATTATTTGTGATTGATTGTGAATGAATATAACAGTTGCAAAGAATGTAATAAAGCGGTAAAATCTGTTTATGTGATTTGTAAATAATGTGAGAGGGTTTTGACAAAAGTATGGTAGACTACAGCATTTTTCCGCTTGATGAAGAGATTAAAGACAAGCTTGCAAAGCTGGAGATAAGTTATGCATTTCAACCTATTTTCTATCCGGATGGCAAGGATATATATGCATATGAGGCTTTAATGAGACCTAAGAATATTTTGGTTATGGATTTAATTGAGGAGTTCAGGGCAAAGAATGATTTGCATACACTTGAGGTTGCAACTATATTTGGGGCGGTGCAGTGTTATGCAAAACGAGGATATCATTCATATATAGCAATTAATTCATTTCCTGCGGAATCATTTACTGCAGAGGAACAGGCTGTTTTTGATGAATTCTATGCTGATGTTCTTGGTGATAAGGGAATAATTGAAATTCTTGAATATACAGCTCTTGATATTGATAAATGGCAGTCAAAGAGGAATTCCATTAATAGAAGCCGTTTTAATATTGCACTTGATGATTTTGGAACAGGCTATAATAATATGATGGCAGTGGATATATTTGCACCACATATCGTAAAGCTTGACAGAAGCCTGATAACAGATATTGAGAATGATGTTGATAAGCAGGAGTATTACTTTTATTATAGAGACAGCTTTCATAAGAGAGGCATCAAGGTGCTTGCTGAAGGTGTTGAATCAAGAGAAGAGTATGAATTCTTAAGAGATAATGGTATTGATTTAGTGCAGGGATTTTATCTTGGACGACCGCAATAAGATGAATGCCATTTTATACTTTTTTTAGAAATGCTTTATACAATATATATTAACATATCACAAAGTATGATGTATTATGATGGAGTAAAGAAAACATTTTTTCTCCCTCATATTTTTAAAGAGAGCGATGGCAGAGTTAATTTGCCATCGCTCTTTTTTGCGCGGACAGCGATGAGAATATACAAGAAGAAGTGACAGCCATGCTTGCATGGGCTGGGATTTGTTCTTGTATATTCGAGGAGCGTCGCGACAATGCCAGAACGCAGTTCTGGCATATGAGCTGACCGCGCGGACAGCGATGAGAATGTACAAGAAGTGACAGCCGGGAAATGTTAAAAAATATAAGTTGACAACTCCTCCTACAGGCGTATAATATATTTATACATCTGTAGGAGGAGTTTTTATGATTTTATATCATGGTTCTAATCACATAATAGATAAACCATTATATGGAGCAGGAAAGAAATATAATGATTATGGTATTGGATTTTACTGTACAGAGAATATAGAGCTTGCAAAAGAATGGTCTGTATCAGACAATCTGGACGGATATGTTAATATATACGACATGGATACTGATGGATTGAGTATACTGGACATTAACGGTCAGATTTATACAATAATCCATTGGCTTAATATATTAATTAATAACAGGATATTTGACAGTTCAACTCCCCTTGAACGGGAAGCTAAAAGGTATATTACACAGGAGTTTCATGTTGATACTGATAATGCAGATATTATTAAGGGATACAGGGCAGATGACAGTTATTTTTCTTATGCCAAAGATTTTATAAGCGGAATAATATCGTATGAACAGTTATGTAAAGCATTAATGCTTGGTAATCTTGGAGAACAGATATGCCTTAAGAGCAAGAAAGCATTTGAATCAATCAGATTTACAGGTTATCAGAAGGTTGATTATAATGAATGGTATCCTAAGAAAATGGCAAGAGATATGTATGCAAGAAATGGTTATAAGGCAATGGAAAAAGAGAATTATAGAAAAGGTGAATTATATATTACTAAGATTATAGATGAGGAGTTGAAAGCTGATGATTTGTGCATATGACAAGGTCTATCTTAATATGGCCCAGAGAGTAATGGGAAATATGCTTAATTATGCAGTTTATGACTGCGGATATGAATTGTCTGAATATTATAATATATTTCTTGAATCAAGTTATTGTGAACGTTTTGGGAAGGGAGATATATTTGTTATAGCCGGTATGTCAGGTGCAGAGCTGGCTATAAAAGTTTTGGATATTCCAGATGATAAAATAATTATGCCTGGAGTATATGATGGCAGAAGCCAGGAATACTGGACTGGCTGGATATTAGCATATTATCAGTGGTATACAGGAAAGTCTTTCAGGATAATTCAGAAAGAAGTTACTATTGAAAGAATAAGAGATATGTATAATCCTTATCATGAAATGGATATATCCCAGTCAGTTGACAGGATTATAGAGTTAAGCCAGCAGACACGAATGGAAACATATCTTAAGAAATACCGGAAGATGGCAGGACTAACACAGAGCCAGTTATCAGAAGAAACAGGAATACCTATAAAGACGATACAACAATATGAACAGGGAAGAAAGGATATTAATAAGGCACAGGCAGAATATGTGATAAAACTTGCACAAGTTTTATGTTGTAATCCTGTGGATTTATTAGAAATCAGAAAGTGAATTGAAAATTATATATGGAAATTATTTCCATATCAGTGATATAATAATTAATATTTTCAGTATGTCAGGTTCAGTTATATCAAAGGCAATGAGGCTGGAATAATATATAATACAGAATAGGGAGAGAATTATGGGAAAGAAAATTGCCAGAATTATAGGCAGGGTGTTACTGGTGGTACTTGTTACTATAGTAATGCTGGTAGGAACTTTATTCATTATGATTAAGAGAATATGCAGCGATTCAGCACCTGCTGCCAGAAATCTTTTTATATCAACAGTTCTTGAATCAGGTCAGATGAAGTTTCTTGCTTCGTGGTTCTGTACAGATGCGCAGATTAATGAGGTAATTAATGCTAATAAGATGGAGTCAATGGATTCAGATATTGATACATCTCTTATTAATATATCAACAGACACAGATACACAGACGGTTGACAATAACGGAGAAGCAGAGCAGTTTGACGGGAATGGAATAAGAATGGTTGAGATTTCAGGAAGGTCATTCTTTGGAAAAATGCTGATTATAAAAGATCCGTCACAGGTTAAGGTCGGAACTACATACCCATGGGGAGATTACGGTAAAGAACTTCATGAGATTGTAAGCGGAGCAGGGGCTGTTGCTGGAGTTAATGGCGGACTGTATGTGTCATCAGGAAACAGAGGCGGTTCACCGCTTGGAATTGTGGTGCAGGACGGTAAGATTACATATAACAGCCCTTCATCACTTTCCGGTCTTTACTTAATTGGACTTAATAAGGATAATCTTTTAGTTGTTAAAGATATAGATGGTATGTCGGCAGCAGATTTTGAAAGCTACGTTAATGAAGCAGGAATCAGGGATGCTGTAGCTTTTCAGGAGGAAAGCTCTGACTCTAATAATCATTTTGTTCCGCTTATTATTAACAATGAAGCAAGAGTATTGAAAGGTCAGGGAAGCGGGGCTAATCCAAGAACAGCAATTGGACAGAGAGCTGACGGTGCAATTCTTCTTTTAGTTACTGACGGAAGAGGTGCTTCAGGACATCTTGGTGCAACTGCGTCAGACCTGATATCAGTTATGCAGGAATATGGAGCAGTTAATGCAGCCAACCTTGATGGCGGAAGTTCTTCAACAATGGTTTATAACGGCGGATATGAGATGACTAGCGTAACATTTTATTATCAGAATTCATCATGGAAGCTGCCAACAGCATTTGTTGTAATGCCTAAGTAATTGGAAGGAGAACTGTATAGATATGAAAAATAATGCTAAGAAATCTATAAAGATAGGCAGAATCAATATACCATTGAATTACTGGACAGGGCTTGCTGTATATGCAGTGATTCTTCTTATTCTTGCAATCTGTATGATTGTATATACGGGTTCATGCCTTAAGAAATATGAGAATTCACAGTCAGACAAGGTTATGAATGATTTCCTTAATGACTTTACAAAAATGGCTGCTGATAAGACATTAGCCGATAATATTGAGCTTCCAGCCAGCAGTGAGTTTGAGGGAAAAGACACATTTGTCAATATGTACATGTCTGAATTAGATGGTACAACTGACTATACATGTAAGAAATCAGAGGGCAGCTATAATACAGAAGAACCTATGTATGACATATATGCTGATGATAAGAAAGTTGCAAGAATGACACTGGAGGCCAAAGACCAGCATGTTGTTCTTGGAATACTTACAGTGTTTGACTGGAAGATTAAGTCAATTGAGCCTGTATTTTCAGCAAAGACTAATGATTATACTGTTTCAATTCCTGAAGGATATACATTTACAGTTAATGGAATAACTGTGTCAGATGATTACAAGACTGGCAAAGTTACAGAGAATCCTGATTTTGTGAATGTTTCTAAATATGTCACAATGCCAAAGTCAGTTGAATATAAGCTGACTGGATTTGTCAATAAGCCAGAAATCAAAGTATATAATGCATCAGGCAGTGAAGTTACTGCAAATGTAGATGCTAAGGGCAATGTATCATTATCCGCATGCGGTGAAATGTCTGATATGCCATCTGAAAGAAAAGAAGAAGCTCTTAATATGGCTAAGGTATGGGATAATTTCCTCACTAATGATTTAAGCGGTTCAGGTCATGGGCTTGCAACAGTGCAACAATATCTTATAGAAGATTCCTACTACTGGAATCTTGCAAAAGATTATGCTTCAAGTGCGGATATTACATTTATCAGTGACCACACATTGTCGGGAAATCCGTATACAGGAGTGACAGTTGATAATTATATTGAATATAATGATGACTGTTATTCATGTCATATTGCATTTACAAAGAATATGACACTTACCTCAGGCGGCGCGAGAAAAGATGTTATTGATTCGACATTCTATTTCGTGAAATATGAGGGCAGATGGGCGATTGCGGATATGATTGCGACTACTAAGTGATTTATTCCATGCAGAAGAGAAGTAGAATATTAAGAAAAATGTGCAGGATGCCAATTAAGGGGTGTCCTGCACTTGTCATGTGTGCTACAATGATTATTGAGAAGAATTATCAATAATGATTTGGGCAGATTATTTAGAAAAGGAAGACACACATGAAGTTAAATGAACTTAAGATTGGACAATGTGCAAGAATTACCTCAGTTGGTGGTGAAGGCGCATTAAGACAGCATTTTCTTGATATGGGCGTAATTCCCGGGGCGGAAGTTACGCTTGTAAAACTGGCACCTATGGGTGATCCAATGGAATTACAGATACATGGCTATGAACTGACACTTCGAGTTGCCGATGCAGGAGAGATTACTATTGATCCTATAGATGAGCGTACAAGAAAACACGAAAGGCCAGACCGAATATATAAGTCTGACCATCCGGGACTTGGTGAGACTGGTAAATACCATGCTAAGGGAGATGGAGAAAAGCTTCCTGAAGGAACAAAGCTTACATTTGCACTGGTTGGTAACCAGAATTGTGGAAAGACAACTCTGTTTAATCAGCTTACCGGTTCTAACCAGCATGTCGGAAATTTTCCGGGAGTTACGGTTGACTGCAAGAGCGGTATGATTAAGGGACATGAGAATACATCAGTTACGGATTTACCGGGAATATATTCTATGTCTCCGTACAGCAGTGAGGAGATTGTTTCGAGAAATTTCGTACTTAATGAGAAGCCAAAGGCTATTATTAATATAGTTGATGCAACTAATATTGAGAGAAACATGTATCTTACAATGCAGCTTTTAGAGATGGATGTGCCTATGGTTCTTGCACTTAATATGATGGATGAGGTAGTAGGCAATTCAGGTTCTGTTGATATTAATGGCATGGAAAATATGCTAGGAATTCCGGTTATTCCTATATCTGCTGCCAAGAATGAAGGTGTTGACGAGCTTATAAGGCATGCACTTCATATTGCAGAGTATCAGGAGAAGCCGGAAAGAACTGATTACTGTGATGAGAATGATTTTGGCGGAGCGGTACACAGATGTATTCATGCTGTTATTCATCTTATAGAGGATCATGCAAAGAGAGCTGATATTCCGGTAAGATTTGCAGCAAGTAAGATTATTGAAGGTGATCCTCTTATATTAAAGCTGCTGCAGCTTGATGAGAATGAAAAAGAGATGCTTGAGCATATTGTACTTCAGATGGAGACTGAGAGAGGTCTTGACAGAAGTGCGGCAATTGCAGATATGAGATTTACATTTATAGAGAAGATATGCGAAGCTAATGTTGTTAAGCCTAAGGCAAGTAAAGAAAGAATACGAAGCCAGAAGATTGATAAGATTCTTACTGGTAAATATACGGCAATTCCCTGCTTTGTGGCGATTATGCTGGCAATATTCTTCCTTACATTCAATGTGATAGGTGCATTTTTACAGAATGTTCTGCAGATGGGTATTGATGCACTTACTGGCGTTGTTGACAATGCACTTGCAGCGGCAGGTGTGAATAAGGTTATTCACAGCCTTGTAATTGATGGAATATTTGCAGGTGTTGGCTCTGTGCTTTCATTCCTGCCGATTATTGTTACACTGTTTTTCTTCCTATCACTTATGGAGGACAGTGGTTATATTGCAAGAGTTGCATTTTTTATGGATAAGCTGTTAAGAAAGATTGGTCTGTCAGGAAGAAGCATCGTTCCTATGCTGATTGGATTTGGATGTACTGTTCCTGCAGTTATGGCAACAAGAACACTCCCAAGTGAGAGAGACAGGAAGATGACAATTCTTCTTACCCCATTTATGAGCTGTTCAGCCAAGCTGCCAATATATTCATTCTTTGTAAGTGCATTTTTCCCGGGAAAGGGTGCATTTATAATGGGTGCATTATATTTCTTTGGAATTATTATGGGAATTCTTGTGGCATTGCTTTATAAAGGAACATTATTCAAGGGCGAAGCTGTTCCTTTTGTTATGGAGCTTCCTAATTACAGACTTCCAGGCATGAAAAATGTTTTGCAGTTATTATGGGAAAAGGCTAGGGATTTCCTGCAGAGAGCATTTACAGTTATATTTGTTGCGACTGTAATTGTCTGGTTTTTACAAAGCTTCAATCTGCACCTTAATCTTGTTACAGATTCAAAGGACAGCATACTTGCACTTATTGCGGGAATAATAGCTCCTGTATTTGCACCTTTAGGATTAGGTGACTGGAGAATATGTACATCTTTGCTGTGTGGTGTCATGGCAAAGGAAAGTGTCGTATCAACAATGCAGATACTTTTCGGGACAGGCATACGGGCAGCACTTTCAACAGCCGGTGCAGCCGCAATGCTTGTATTCAGTCTTCTGTACACACCTTGTATCGCAGCAATTGCCTCAGTAAAGCGTGAGCTTGGCGGAAAATGGGCAGTTATAATGGTTGTATGGCAGTGCCTGATTGCGTGGGTTATGGCATTTGTTGTGCATGCTGTTGTGATGCTATTCTAGAAAGCATTTATTTCATGTGACATTACTGGTGAAAATGTGGTAAAATAGCATAAGATTATGCTAAAAGCAAGGAGCGGATGGTTATGAAATACATTTTTACTAATGGACATATCCTTGATGGAACTAAGGATATGAAAGTTTTGGATGGTCATTCTGTGCTTGTTGAAGATGACAAGATTACTGGTATTGTGAAGGGTAACACTGTACCAGACGGCTTTAAGGAGATTAATCTTGAGGGTAAATATCTTATGCCGGGGCTTATTAATATGCATGTTCATCTTGCAGGCAATGGGAAGCCACAGAAGAAACAGCGAGATAATGAAAAGACTGTTAAGATGCTTATGGGAACAGCACTTTCAAGAGCTGTGACATACAAGGTCGTCAAAGATTTTGCAAAGACTGAACTTATGAGTGGTGTTACTACAATAAGAACTGTTGGTGGTCTTGCTGATTTTGATACAAGAGTAAGGGACGATATCAGAAATGGTAAGGCAGCCGGACCAAGAATTCTTGCAGCTAATGAAGGAATTTCTGTGCCGGGTGGACATATGGCTGGTTCAGTTGCGGTAGCTGCTAACAATATAGATGAAGCACTTGTTCAGGTTGATATTGCAAAGAGTCAGAATGTTGAACTTATCAAGCTTATGATTACAGGCGGGGTGCTTGATGCCAAGGCTAAGGGCGTGCCGGGTGAACTTAAGATGCAGCCTGAGATGGTAAAGGCAGTGTGTGATAAGGCACATGCGCTTGGATATAAGGTTGCAGCACATGTTGAATCGCCAGAGGGTGTAAGGGTTGCACTACAGAATGGCGTTGATTCAATAGAGCATGGAGCAAAGCCTGATGATGAGATAATACATTTGTTTAAGGAAAATAATGCGTTTCTTTGTACAACATTATCTCCGGCACTGCCATATGCGCTTTTTGACAGAAGCGTATCTAATGCGTCAGAGGTCGAGCAGTACAATGGTAATATTGTGTTTGAGGGAATCAAGGAATGTGCCAAAGCTGCAATTGCCAACGATATTCCGGTTGTACTTGGTAATGATGTTGGCTGTCCATGGATTACACAGTATGATTTCTGGAGAGAACTATATTATTTTCACAAATATGTCGGTGTAAGCAATGCATTTGCATTATATACAGCAACTCTTAACAGCGCTGTAATGGCTGGCATTGGGGATGTGACAGGTTCAGTTGAAGCCGGCAAATGTGCTGACCTGATTGTGACTAAGAATAACCCGCTTGATGACCTCAGGGCACTTCGCAATGTAGATTTAGTCATGGCGCGTGGCAGATTGTACAATAATCCGAAGTTCAAAACGAAAAATATTGTCACTAAAGAACTGGATAAATTTTGTGATTTATGTTAATTTTATTAAAGAATTTTACTTAAAGGAATAAGATTATGAAGATAGGATTTGATAACGACAAATATTTAAAAATGCAGTCTGAGCATATTAAGGAGAGAATTGCCAAGTTTGACAATAAGTTATATCTTGAGTTTGGCGGAAAGCTGTTCGATGATTATCATGCTTCAAGGGTTCTTCCAGGATTTAAGCCGGACTCAAAGCTTCAGATGCTTTTGCAGTTAAAGGACCAGGCAGAGGTTGTTATTGCAATAAGTGCAGAAGATATTGCAAGCAACAAAATTCGTGGTGATTATGGAATTACTTATGATCAGGAAGTATTAAGACTTATAGATGCATTTACAGAATACGGACTTTTTGTTGGAAGCGTATGCATTACCAAGTATTTCCAGCAGCCTGATGTTGATAATTTTATTAAGGTTCTGGATGCACATGGAATCAAGAATTTCAAGCATTATAAGATAGCAGGCTATCCTAATGATGTTGCTAAGATTGTAAGTGATGAAGGCTACGGAAAGAATGAATTTATCGAGACAAGCAGACCACTTGTAGTTGTTACTGCACCGGGTCCGGGAAGTGGAAAGATGGCTACATGCCTTTCTCAGCTTTACCATGAATATAAGCATGGAGTTAAGGCTGGATATGCCAAGTTTGAGACATTCCCAATCTGGAATATTCCACTTAAGCACCCTGTCAATCTCGCTTATGAGGCAGCGACAGCAGACCTTAATGATGTTAACATGATTGATCCTTTCCATCTTGAAGCATATGGAAAGACAACAGTTAATTATAACAGAGATATTGAGATATTCCCTGTACTTAACGCAATGTTTGAGCTTATTGCCGGTGAGAGTCCATATAAGTCACCAACAGATATGGGTGTTAATATGGCGGGTAACTGTATTGTTGATGATGAGGCATGCCGTTATGCTTCTAATATGGAGATTATCAGAAGATATTACAAATGTTTATGCGACCAGAAGAGAACTGGTGTAAACAGTCAGGAAATATATAAGATTGAGCTTTTAATGAATCAGGCAGGAATCACACCATCTTCAAGACCTGTTGTTAATGCTGCACTTGAAAAGTCAGCAAAAAGCGGTGACAAACCGGCGGTTGCAATTGAGTTGGAAGATGGAACTATTGTTACCGGAAAAACAGGTGATTTGTTAGGTGCTGCGTCATCAGCATTGCTTAATGCATTAAAGCAGCTTGCTGGAATAGATGATTCAGTTGACCTGTTATCACCTGAGTCAATCAGTCCAATCCAGACTTTAAAGACTAACTATCTTGGCAGCAGGAATCCAAGACTTCATACTGATGAGATTCTTATTGCACTCTCATCTTCAGTTGTAGCCAATCCTTTAGCTGATAAGGCATTAAAGCAGATGCCTAAGCTTTATGGCTGTGATGTTCACTCAACAGTAATCCTTTCATCTGTTGATAAAGATACATTTAAGAGACTTGGAATGAACCTTACATGTGAGCCTGCTTATGAGGAAGAAAAGAGATTTCATAAGAATTAGTTATTGACACACATGCACGCATTTGATATTATTTATCAAGTAACTTAATATTCCATGAGGGAGTAGTTAGCGCGGAAGTGTGATTTGTCAACATTCTGATTATAATAGAGAGTATAATCTGGCAAATCTTAAATAATGAGACTCATGTATATCAATTATTTTCAGTGTACCAAGGCACTGAATCTGGTTGATATACATGAGTTTTTTTATACCCCTCGGAAAGAGAAAAAGGAGAAAAATAAGGAGATTTATATGGGTAATTTTATTAATAACGCGCCATTTGCGCTTGTAATTGTGTTCCTGATTATCGGTTTTGTTCTGCTTATTAAAGGCGCAGACTTTTTCGTAGAAGGAAGCTCAAGTGTAGCAAAGAGGCTGCATGTTCCATCCATTATTATTGGACTTACAATAGTTGCAATGGGAACTTCGCTTCCAGAAACAGCGGTCAGTGTATCTGCATCAGTTACAGGCAACAATGAGCTTGCAGTAAGTAATGTAGTCGGTTCTAATATATTTAACCTGATGGTTGTTATTGGTGTGTGTGCAATGATTGCAACAGTAAATGTTGCAAAAGAAACAATAAAAAGAGATATCCCATTTTCACTTATCTGTGCTGGACTTTTATTGCTTTTAGGAATCCTCGGATTTGGTGATAAGTCAGGTATGACACTTGGACATTTTGATGGTGTAATATTTATTGGTGCATTTGCAGGATACATTTTATATATGATTAAGATTGCACTAAAGGCAAGCAAAGAAGGTAAAAAAGTTGAGATTGAGTGCGGTTCTGATGAAGATATTAAGCTTATACCCATGCCACTCAGCATTGTGTTTATTGTTGGCGGTGCGGCTGCGATTGCAGTAGGCGGAGATATTACCGTAGACGCTGCCTCAAGGATAGCTAGTGACCTTGGAATGAGCCAGACACTTATAGGACTTACAATTGTTTCAATAGGAACATCTCTTCCGGAACTTGTAACATCAATTGTTGCGGCTAAAAAGAATGAAGTTGATATGGCACTTGGTAATGCAATTGGTTCAAATGTATTTAACATACTTATGGTACTTGGTATTGCATCAGCAATCAGCCCAATCAGCATAATTACAGAAAATATTATAGATTTGTGTGTGCTTATTGTATTTACAATATGTGTATGGATATTTGCCGGAACAAGGAAGAAAATCGGAAGAATCGAAGGTTTTTCAATGGTTGCACTTTATTTGATATATGCAGTTTATATCATAATAAGATAAATGAGGTAACATACCAATGTTGTTGTTTTTAAAAGTGTTTTTTACTGAATTCATAGCTGAGATGGGCGATAAAACCCAGCTCATGCTTATTGCTCTTACTTCTAAATATAAGTTAAGAGATATTATATTAGGAACTGCTGCAGCAATTCTTGTACTTAACGGACTAGCTGTTTTAGCAGGTGGGCTTGTCAGTGAATTCATTCCTGACTGGCTTATAAAGACTATTGCAGCACTTGCATTTCTTTATTTTGCTGCATCAACAATTGCCGTGGATGATGATGACGAAGAAGAAGGCAGCGGCAAATTAAAGATTAAGTTTGCACCACTTGCAGTTTTCTGTACATTTTTCATTGCAGAGCTTGGTGATAAGACACAGCTTACAGCCATAACATTTGGTGCTAATGAAGGTATGAGTGCAGCTCTTGTTGTATGGATAGGATGTTCGCTCGGACTTTTTGCAGCTGACATTCTTGGTATGTTAGTTGGATATCTGTTAAAGAGCAAGACTCCGGACGGACTGCTTAATACACTTGCATTCGCAATATTCTCGATATTTGGTGTATTTACACTTTATCAGGGACTTAAACTTATAAGGGCATCTGTCTGTCCGATTCCGGTATTGCCAATACTAATAGCTGCAACTGTTGTTTTTGTTGTCATATGTGTCTGTCTTTTTATAAGAAGAGAGAAGAAAGAAATTAATTAAAATCAAAGTAATCGTATCATTTTTTTTGTGATGCGATTATTTTTTTTGTAAATGTGTCGATATAATAATTAGAAAAGTCAAGGAAGACTTTATCCAATAAATTTTCGTTCAAGGAGGAATGAATTATGAGTAGTGTATATTCAGGGAATTTTTCCCAGATAGCCGGTTCGTATGCAGATACAGCGGCTGTTTATTCTAAGTCAGAGACAACTAAGACCGATGAGACAAGCGGAAAGAAGAAAGTCAGTGGTCAGACTATCGGTAATCCCCAGTTAAGCGAGAAAGCAAGCAAATATTATGAACAATTAAAGAAAAAGTACTCTAATATGAATTTTATTCTTGTAAGTGAGGATCAGAAAGAGAATGCCAAGGCTAATGCGGCAGGTTATGCTAATTCCAATAATATGGTTGTCCTTATTGATGAGGATAAGATTGAAAGAATGGCTTCTGATGAGAATTACAGAAAACAGTATGAAGGAATTATTGCAAATGCTGCAAGTGGAATCTCACAGCTTGCAAGCAGTCTTTCAGCAACAGGAACTAGTGTAAAGGGCTTTGGAATGCAGGTTAATGATAATGGTACAGCATCATATTTTGCTGTGCTTGAAAAGTCAAGTGCTGCACAGAAGGAGCGCATTGAGAAAAAGGCTGCAGAAAAGAAAGAAGCTAAGAAGACAGCCGAGAAGAAGGCAGAAAAGAAAAAGAATGAGGAGCGGCTGGAAAAGAAACGCAAAGAAACCGGAGATGTCGATGATACTGACGATACGGAGACTGTAACAGTGACAGCTTCATCAATAGAAGAACTTCTTGAAAAGATAAAAAATCAGGAGCAGCTTTTCTTAAGTGATACAGTAAGAACTCCACAGGAGAAGAATGTGGGTCAGAATGTTGATTTTTCTGTATAATGTCAGGGGGTGTGCCTAGTGATATTATCAGGAACAATAGCAAGTACCGTACAATTGCAGATGCTTAACAACAAGTGGATGCAGAAAAAGGAATCTGGCAATGTTTTATCTAAGCAGGAGTTAAATGAACGCTCTACATGGACATCTGAACAGTTTATGATTGCTGATTTTCAGGAACGGTTAGAACATAATCGGGAAGCAGAGAAGCGCCAGAAAATAGATAATAAGATTATGTCAGGTGGGAGTCTTTCGCCGGAGGAAATATCTTATCTTGAAAAGAATGATCCTGTTGCTTTAAAGAAATATCGTGAAACTAAAGAAGAAAAAGAAAGCTATAAGGAAAAACTGAGACAATGCAAAACTAAGGAAGAGGTTGACCGTGTAAAGCTGCATAAGCTTGGAGAACTGGAGAGTTCATTAAGCAGTATAGTCAATGACCCGGCAATACCTAAAAGTGCCAAGTTAGCGAAAGCCCAGGAAATACTTGCAAAGACTAACAACATTGAGACTGCACATCTTGAGTTTGTCAAATCCGCAGATTATCAGAGTATGCCAACTGATGAAGAAAAGAAAGAACAGGATGCAGCAGATAATGATATATCAGATGAGATAACAGACAGCGAGAAGGCTGATAATGCTGAACTTACTGACGTTTCTGAAAATACACAGGATAAAGCAGATAATGTAACTGATGATAATAATCAGATTTGTGATATTAAAAATACAGATACCGCAGATATAAAAGCTACTGATAAAACATCTGAAAAAGATAATCGAAAGAAAGAATACAGTACAGAAATTAAGAAAGTTAGCCGAAAGCTTAAGAAAGATTTTGCGATGGCTGACATGCATGTTGACATAATTGTATAATGGCATTTTATAATGCCGCCAATTAGGAAATAATCCTGACTGGCGGCATTAACTTCTTATTCTTCAATGAATTTATTCACAAAATATCTGTCCTTACCGCCTTTCTTAGCAGTATACATGGCTTCATGTTGATAGTATTAAAAGATGGAGAGGCCAGATTAAGAGGATTGCCGTGGCACTCTATATTATCATCACGTAGTCACTTCGTTAAACTGCAATTTAGCGAAGTGACTAAAATGTGTACTTTACTACTGTAACGAGCAATTTTTAAGTGAAAGAAGATGATTTCAAGGATTTTCCAGACGAAATTAAAGACCTATTTAGGCACTTATTTGAGTAACTGCAAAACGCCGATAAATCTTGATTTATCGGCGTTATTTTATCTATTATTATCTATTATCGACCTTTTCTGGATACATATCATGGTTTGCCATTCTGTTGAATGCTATCTCCTCCCATTTTGTTCCAGGTTTTCCATAATTACAGTAAGGATCTATTGATATTCCACCTCTAGGAGTAAATTTTCCCCATACCTCTATGTATTTTGGATCCATAAGTTTTATCAAATCTTTCATGATAATATTCATACAGTCTTCATGAAAATCACCATGATTTCTGAAACTGAATAAATATAATTTTAATGATTTACTTTCCACCATTTTAATGTTTGGTACATATGATATTGTAACAGTTGCAAAATCTGGCTGCCCTGTTATAGGACACAAACTTGTAAATTCTGGGCAATTAAATTTTACAAAATAATCATTACCCTGATGTTTATTCTCAAAAGTCTCTAACATCTCCGGTGCATAATCACTTGGATATTGTGTTTTCTGATTTCCCAATAATGTTATATCTGCTGTTTCTTCTTTACTTCTTCCAGTCATAATTTTCTCCTTTTTATTCCATAGCTGGATCATTAATTCCGTTTAACTCAAATGCTCTGGCTCTATCTATACATGTTCCACACTTTCCACAAGGTTTTTCGTTGCCTTCATAGCAACTCCATGTGTACTTATAAGGTACATTTAGCTCAAGCCCCTTTTTTACAACCTGATCCTTTGTTGCATTGATAAATGGTGCTACAACCTTAATCTGCTTTCCACTTCCAAGATATATAGCCTCATTTATTGCATTATTAAAATCACTGCTGCAGTCAGGATATGCACTTCCAGCCGCATCATCCGCATGTGCCCCATAATATATCTCACTGCAGCCTTTTGAAATTGCTATACTGGCAGCACTTGATAAAAATAACCCATTTCTAAATGGAACATATGTTGAAACAGGAGAACCATTTGTGCTCTTAATCTGCTCATCATATGATTCTTTAGGTATTTCCTTATCAGAATGTGATAATAATGAACAATCACTATATTGAAATATTTTTGCAAGGTCAAGATAAATATGTTCTACATTATAGTATTTTACTATTTTATCTGACGCTTCTATCTCTTTTGTATGTTTCTGCCCATATGATATTGATAACGCAATAACATTTTCTGGACCATATTTTTCTACTGCCATACCAAGGCATGTTGTACTATCTATTCCACCACTGAACAAAACCATTGCTTTCATTGTTAAATCTCCCTCTTAATGTTTGTGTATATGTTTTTGTGTTAGCTTTTTTAATTCCTCTTGCGGTCATGCAGCTATGACATCCTTCAATAAATACTGCTATATCTTTGGCACCAGTAATCATCTGCATAATATCAGCAATATCACTTCCTATTCTTTCTTGAAGCTGCAGTCTTTTAGATACCATATCTGCTATTCTTGCTATCTTACTAAGACCTATTACTCTTCCATTTGGAATATAAGCAACTGTTACCTTCATATCATACATAAGAGCAAGATGATGCTCACAATAACTGAAAATATCTATATCTTTTACCACTACCATATTGGAAGTTCCACTCTGACATTTACATTCTATTTGTTCAGACTCTTCTTCATCCATGTCCAGTGCAAATGTTTTGTTAAACATATCCGCAATTTCTTCATTTGTATAATTCATTCCATCAAAAACTTCTTCATACATTTTTGCAACTCTTTTAGGTGTATCTTTTAAGCCCTCCCGTTCAGGGTTATCACCCAGAGCCTTAAGAATACCAGCTATATGATATTCAATTGCCTTAGTGTCTATTTTCTTATGTTTTTCCATGTCAGACTCCTTTTTTGTCTGGTGACCATATAATTTTATGTAACTGAATCTGCATATTAACATCATTCATTACATTCTCTTTCATAAAATTAACAATTTCCTCAGGTTCTATCATTCCAAATACCGGACTTATATAAAGGTTACATTTTCCATACAGATTATATTTTTCTATAATTTGTTTTGCCTTTATAAGATCCTCTCGACAACCTGCTACAAATTTGACAGTATCATTGCTATTTAAAATATCAAAATTTTCCAGATTCATGGCCGCTTCCATACCACTGCATGAAAGCTTATAATCCATTGTAAAAGTTACATTCTCTTTGTGAAGCTTACGGATTTTATCAAGATAGACACTGCCGTTAGTCTCTATTTCAATGTTCAGATTGTTTTCTGCAAGAACTGTTATAACATTTTCAATACCTTCTCTTAGCAGTGGCTCACCACCAGTAAGAGTGACATTTTTTACTCCTGTCGATAAAACATAATCAAGAATTTCTTTTTCTGTCATTGGTTGAGAATGTGTCTCCTGCTCATTAGCCCATTTGGTATCGCAGTATTTACAGTTAAGATTACAGCCCTTAAAGCGTATAAAAACCGCTAGCTGCCCGGCTTTAGTTCCTTCACCATTAATACTTACAAATTTTTCAACTACTTCATATTTACTCATATATAAATCCTTTCAGATTAAAAATCATTCCATATAAGTTGCACTATTAGCAGGAGTTTCATATACAGTTACAGCTCTCATGTTGTATCCAAGTATTTTTATTTTTTCATAAAAATACTTGGCCATATTCTCCGCTGTCGGTCGGAAATCAAGTTCAATAATTTTGAAATTCTCGCTTTTTAAAGCTTCAAATGTAGTTTCCTTCAATGAATTTCTTTCTATAATTAATGCATGATCCATTGAATCTGCTATGTTTCTTAAATCTTTTTTCAGTTCTCCAAAATCAACATACATACCCTTATGCTGAACATCTTCCTTTAGTTCCTCAGTTTGAACTTCAAGAACAATCTTCCATCTATGTCCATGAAGATTGCTGCATTTTCCATTGTATCCTGCAAGAAAATGTGCCGAATCAAAACTAGCCTCTGTTTTTAAAATATACATAAATCTTTTCTCCATTTGCTTATATTGCATTAAAAAAACACGGATACATCTGTACCCGTGCCTTAATAGATTATTTCCCTAAAAATTTCCAATTATGAATTATAAAAATAATAGTCCTGGTTTTATTTAGAGACAGGATGGTACAAACGAACTGTCTTATTAATTTACTGTGCAATGATATCAAATCATTCACAGCTTGTCAATTAAATACTCATGGTTATCTTCCCTAGGAAATTTTACACTTAAGTTTTCTCAAATTGCCTAATGAATTACTGATTTTTAAAATCGTTGTATTCCTTTTTTATCCATTTCATTATTACATCAACAAGATAATCCCGCTGAATCTGCGTTAGCTCTACACCAGGCTTCATCTTATGCCACTTTCTTATGCATTCCCTGCAGCAGGTAGCTGTTGCATGCTGTGCAATAAATACAGAATGCCCTTTCATCGGAGTCTGTTTCCCATCATTGGGTATTACCGCTGGGGCTTCCCTTTTCATTAGCCTTGATGATAATACCTTGCTCATCAATAAGTAGTCTGATGCTAAATACTCTAATTAATATCTACACTATACCACATAACCCCGATTCTATGATATAATATTCTAAGAAATTTCTCCGAGGAGGGTAATGTATGGAATACGATGTAATTATTATTGGAGCCGGACCGGGCGGAATCTTTTCTGCGTACGAGCTTATGAAGAAGTCACCTGAAACCAGAGTGGCTGTATTTGAGGAAGGCAACACATTAGAGAAGAGAAAATGTCCTATAGACGGCAAGAAGGTCAAAGCCTGTATTAAATGCCCAACATGTGCGATTATGAACGGATTTGGTGGTGCTGGTGCATTTTCAGATGGTAAATATAATATAACTAATGATTTCGGTGGAACTCTTTATGAGTATATCGGCAGGGATCAGGCAATCGACCTGATGAAGTATGTTGATACAATCAATACATCACATGGTGGTGAAGAGACTCACATGTATTCGACAGCAGGCACTAAGTTCAAGACTTTATGCATGCAGAACAAGTTAAAGCTTCTTGATGCGTCAGTAAGACATCTTGGAACAGATATTAACTATATTGTTCTTGAGAATATGTACAATGAGATGAAGGACCATATAGACTTCTATTTTAATACTCCTGTAAGCAATATTGAGGTGATTGATGGCGGTTACAGAGTATTCTATAAGGACGAGTACATGGATTGTGACAAATGTATTGTTTCCGTTGGCCGAAGCGGAAGCAAATGGATTGAAAATGTCTGTCAGAAGCTTGAGATTCCAACAAAGTCTAACCGTGTGGATATCGGTGTGCGAGTTGAGCTTCCTGCAGTTATTTTTGCACATCTTACGGATGAATTGTATGAAAGCAAGATTGTATACAGAACAGAGAAATTTGAGGATCTTGTTAGAACATTCTGTATGAATCCTAATGGAATTGTAGTTAATGAGAACACTAACGGCATTGTAACAGTTAACGGACATAGCTATGAAGGTGCTGAGAAGCAGACAGAGAACACCAACTTTGCACTTCTTGTTGCAAAGCATTTTTCAGAGCCGTTCAAGGACAGCAACGGATACGGTGAAAGTATTGCAAGACTTTCCAACATGCTTGGAGGCGGGGTTATTGTCCAGAGATTCGGCGACCTTATGAGAGGAAGAAGAAGTACAGAAAAGCGAATTGAGGAGGGACTTGTAAAGCCTACTCTTGCTGCTACTCCGGGTGATTTAAGTCTTGTACTTCCTAAGAGAATTCTTGATGGAATTATTGAGATGATTTATGCACTTGATAAGATTGCACCGGGAACTGCCAATGATGATACACTTCTGTATGGCGTTGAGGTTAAGTTCTACAACATGGAAGTAGAGATTGACAACAACCTTGAGACAAGATATAAGGGCTTATACATAATTGGTGACGGAAGCGGCGTTACACATTCATTATCACACGCTTCTGCCAGCGGTGTATATGTTGCAAGAAAGATTATTGAAGAAATGTAGTTACATAATATTAAAATAAATAAGGGAGATTGCCATAAGACAGTCTCCCTTTGTCATTTAATCAAGCTTTATTATTTTGGCACCTAACAAATCAGCATCATCAGTTCCATGAGTGGCAATAAGCAAAGTACGGTTGTTACGCATTTTTAAGATATAGTTTATTACATTTAATTTAGTATCCTTATCTAAACCTGTAAATGGTTCATCAAGTATTATTAATTTGCCCGGATATGATAATGCTCTTGCAAGTGCAACCCGCCTTTTCATTCCACCGGATAATGAACTTACAGGTAAATCAAGACTATCATCTGGAAGAATTGATAACAGATTATTACGGACTTCTGCCCTATTGTTTTTTCTACGAAGCACAATTCTGACATTGTCTATTGCAGAAAGATCAGGAATAAGCCTGTCCTCCTGAAACATACAAGATATGTTTTTAGTATCTATTCCGGATATACAGCCGGAATCTGCACGTTCAAGTCCCATTAGAATTCTTAAAAGAGTTGTTTTTCCTATACCTGAAGCACCCATAAGGCAATATATCGAAGAATCTTCAAGTGTTATATTGACATTTTTAAGAATTTCATTGTCATCAAAGCTTTTGCATAAATCCGTGATTATAATACTCACAATAATTCTCCTGACATTTTAAATTTATTCGATAGAAAGCAGGCTTGTAACACAGTAAAGTGTCTGTCCGTTATATACAACTCTTGACCAGCCAACCTCTGTATTATAGCCGGTTCTGGTAAAAAGCTCGCCTTTTTTAGCGGTTGCAACAACAACAGAATCTGCATCTGTCACACTAGGTTTATTTCTAAGATTGACCTCTTCCTTAGGAGTTACAGTATCATTACAGTCTGTGAATTTCGTGTTAAATCCGGATGTGGGACTTTCAGTTGCCTTAGGTGTAAGGTCTGTTGTCAAGTAACTTGTAACAGCGTATACAGTCTGTCCATTGTATACAAGTCTTGACCAGCCGCTGCTGCTTGTTCCAGTCCGTGTAATTGTTTCACCATTGACAAGTGTTGCAATTACTGCTGCGTCTGTATCCTGACTAGGCTTGTCACGAAGCCTTACTTCATCTTTGGCAGTAACGGTATCATTAACAGATGTGAATACCATGCCTGCTTCTACATCTGGAGTTGCAGAAGCCGCAGTTTCACCGCTTAAAGAACCATTACTTTCAGAATAACCAAAATATGCAACGTTAATATCAACATTTGTACCAATTCCTGCTACCCTGCCCTGATTAGTATACTGCCACATGCTGCATGTTCCTGCATATGATGTGGAAGGAGTCTCTGGATAAGGTGTTGACGGATATTGTGCAACCCATATCTTAAATGATTTTTCAAGAATGGCAGTGTTCCACTGACTGTTATTGGTAAGTTCAGAGGAAGCAGCATAAAACATAGGGGTATAGCCTTTATCATATATTTCCTGTAAAAATGCAACAGCTACGGTAGTTCTTTCAGCCTTAGTCATGCTCTTCTGCCTGCTTTCAGATGTGTAGAAGCCTTCACAGTCAAATGCTACAGGATAAGTTATACTGTAGTCTGCTATGAAATCAGCAACCCAGTCTGCTTCTTCAATAGCTTCAGATTCATTAACTGCTGATGAGAAGAAGTATACACCGACTTTAATTCCGTTGGCTGCAGCCTGCTGCATGTTGTATTTTGCATTGGTGTCAGCATAGATAACCCCTGTCTTCTGCGCTCTGTAGCCGACTCTTATCATTGCAAAATCAACACCTGATGAAGCAGCCTGTGCCCAGTCTATAGTTCCCTGAAATTTAGAAACGTCTACACCGATAGTTACATCTGATGTTTCATTAGTGCTGTTGGAAAGAATTACAGAAGCACCATTACCTGCATCCTGATTCATTGCTCCATTATTGTCGGAATACTGAGGATCCTGTTCTTTCTCATCTTTATTACTTAAAGTATTATTGCCATCGGCATCTGTTTTGCTGACAGATGAAGTCTCTTCAGTTGAAGATGCATTTGCAGGTATTTTTTTTCCTCTATGACCGAAAGAAACAATAAGTACAATTATTAATGCAATTGCTGCTACAGCAGCTATTATGACTGCAGGCAGGAATTTTTTCCAGTTAATATGAATAGAATCATCAAGATATCCAAGATCATCGTCATCAGAATTAAACAGCTTAGACATGTTATACATCGCCTCCTAATTTAAATAATCCCTGCACAGATAATTAAGAAGCAGGGCTGCACCATTACTATCCATTGCAGTACCATTTAGTCCCATATAGTTAATTGTCCAGTAACTGATGGTTTCATCATATGTGAATTGAATCTTCAATGAAGAATTCATGTTATTATATACTACTTTACCGTTGAATTCTACAACCTTTTTATTATCAGCAGAACTGAAAATAGTCCATTCGGGGTCTGTACATTTGTTATCAAGACATTCACCAAATGTTATAGATTCATCCTGAAATATCTGTTGTTCTTTTACTGTATCTATTCTGGAATCCTGCATTGCACTGGCTTTAGTACCTATGCCTGCACTTGTCACACCGATAAAGCATATTATTAATGTGAGTATGACAGCAAGGAGTGTTGAAATTGTTCCTGAAAATGCATCATCTAAACTGTCATGGTACAGTATGAATACAAGAATACCACCTGCTATTCCACCGCCAAGATGACCGAGGATATCTACATTTGCACCATTAGATATAAGAGCATATACAACAATTAACGCAATAGATACGATTACAGTAGTCTTATTAGAATCAGTTTTTGAACTGAAATTAGTAAAAAGTGTTGCGCACATTACACCAAATATTGCACCTGATGCACCTGATGCAAAGCGGATTACATCAGGATTGATAAGGTGTGATACATATACGGATACGAGACCTGATGCAAGTCCTGAACCGAAATATATAATTGCAGTACGAAGTGAACCTATACGCGGTTCGAGCCTCGAACCGAACAGATACAGCGCAACCATATTATTAATAAAATGTGGTAAATTGGCATGCAGGAACATATAAGTAAGAAGTCTTATATACTCTTTGTTATTGTGGATGTACTGGTAATTAAGTCCACCTGTTTCAAAATGATCACTGCCTGCTATTATGCACATAATGCCTGCAAGCAGATTGGCAAGGATTATAATAAGCACAACAGGCATGTTTCTAAGACTGACTTCTGAATATCGTTTCTTTTGACTGTGTTGATAAAAATCTTCAGGATTAATTCTGTCAGATTTAATCTCGTATACTTCATCATCAAGATGAAGGTCATCAAATCCATTGGGCTTAAACTCGCTTTGATAGCTGTTATGATAGTTGTTATTGTAATCTGGTTCCATAGAATATTTCTCCCCTCATGTTAATTTTCCACTCTACAAAAAAAGAATTCAGCATTACACTAAATTCTTTTTCATTATAACATATTGGGTCAATATGTGTTATTTAATATGAAGCTGTGCTTTAATAATAATTCTTTGAGAACCATCCATTTTGGCTTTAATACTTCCGTTATGCTCGGAAACAATAGCCTTTGCAATCGAAAGACCAAGACCATAGCCGGTTATCTTAGCGGATGTTGAATCAGCCCTGTAGAATCTGTCAAACATTCTGTCAGTAAGATTCTTATCAATATTATCAACATCATTGCTTACGATTAAAACAATATAGCTTCCTGAAGAATATAATTTAAAGTCTATGTTACCTTTACCTGATGAATATTTAAATGCGTTATCAAGAAGAATTGTAAATAGCTGCCGTACTGATGATGCGTCACCGCAGCATGTAAGGTCAGGTGTAATATCGTAGGTAAAATGTTTACCTGAATCAAGTGCAAGTGCATTATAAGAGCGCACAGCTTCTTCTGCAAGGTCAGAAACAGGAAAAACCACACGTTTTATATGACCGTTGCGCTCATCCATTCTTGCAAGTGATACAAGACTGTTAGTCATAGCTGTAAGATTTTCTGCCTGTTTCTTTATATCTTCAATCCATTCATTATCAGGATTATCCATCTGTAATATATCAGCATCAGCTCTTATTACTGTAATCGGAGTCTTAAGCTCATGACTTGCAGAGGTTATGAATTCTTTCTGCTTGCGGTGTGCTTTTGCAATAGGCATGACGATAAGCTTTGAAGTAAATATAAGAATCAGGAGCATAACTGCAATACCTACACATGATGATTCTATAAGAGAAACAGCTGTTTTCTTAACATCATCTATCATATTACTTCGAAGCACGAATACAGCAATTGTACGTTTCTCTTTTTCATATATGCAATATCTGTAACCATTGTAAAATCCATCAAGTTCGCCAGTTTCATATGCTTCATGATATATTTTCATAGCCTCATATTCAGAAATATCAGATATGTTATCGATATTAATGTTTACGGGGCGTTTTTTTTTATTAAATATAATATAGAAATACCTGGCATCTGCTTTAACTGGTTTTTGGTCTAAAATATTAATATATATAGATGAAACAAGATGGTCGGATTTAGATACCATCTTATTGTATGTGTTTCTGACACTTGTATACACAATAAATCCTTGCATAATTATTACAACTGCCATTGAAAGAACTATAAATTGTATTCTTAAGCGGGTAAGCATTTTCTCATTATAATTAGATGCTTTATTGTTTTTTGACATTATATACCTTCTTTATATTAGTTGTTATTTTTTAAATAATATCCCATATTTCTTCTTGTAGCAATAGAATAATCAGACTTTAAAGCTTCAAGTTTTCTCCTGAGATAAGATATATAAGTCCATACGGTGCTGATATCTGAATCAGATTCACTGCCCCAGATTTTCTCCATAAAATGTTCTGCCGAAATAACCTGGGTTTTATTATTCATGAACATCAGCATCATCTGATATTCCTTATTTGTAAGAAGAAATGAACCTGAAGGAGAAGATAATTCACATGTAGTTGTGTTCAGCGAAATATTTCCAAGTGTAATAATATTATCCTGTTGTTTTTCAGAGCGTGTAAGTACACGGATTCTTGCAAGCAGTTCTCTTGTGTCAAATGGTTTTGTAAGATAATCGTTAGCACCATTATCAAGCCCTTCTACTTTATCATCAATCTCGGTCTTGGCTGTGAGCATAAGAACAGGAATGTTGCTGCCACGTTTTCTTAGATTCTTTAAAGCTGTAATTCCATCCATTACCGGCATCATAATATCCATAATTACAGCATCATATATATCTTCTTCCAGATAATCAAGGGCAATCTGACCATTTTCAACGCAGTCAACAGAATAATTATTCTTCTGTAATATAGTTGATACAGCCCTTGATAATGAGCGGTCATCTTCAACTAGTAATATTCTCATATATAATCCTCCAGTCGAATAATATTAATCCCAGTAGCCAAGTTCTATACCCTTTAAGTATATAGCTTTGGCTTTGGAATAATATCCATAAGAGTTAAAATGTGTGAAATCAGCACGAATCTGTTCAGGAAGATTGCCTGTCTGTATATCAATTATATCATTTTCGGTTGGTGTAAGTCCACAGTCAGATAGTGCATTTTCCATAAGATAAAGTCTTGTGTTAAGGAAATGTTCTCCAAATGCATCATACAGAGCTTGTTCCCATAATGTTGCATGAAGTCCCGCATAATTACCATTATTATCGTATACATCCTGATATATGTCAGCTGATTCTCCCGGATTATCAGTATCACCAACAATTATATAATCAGCATAATAGCTGTTATTAATTATATTCTGATATTGTTTTATAAGTTCATCATAATCATTCTCCCAGCCACCATTACTTCCCATCTCAAGAATAAGAATATCATTGCGATGGTCATAAGCTGCCTTAGGAATAACCCTTGTCCATGCGTTAATATACATTTCAGTTACAGAATCACAGTCTGCATCAGAACATATAGAAATATATAAGCCTTCATCGGCTCTTTCGACATAACATAAAACATCATTAATATATACTGTGTTTGGATATGTGTTATCTTCATATCCATATCCGCTGTAGTCATCCATATCGATTGTTTCTTCATTTTCATCAACAAATTTTACATAAGCTAATGAGTGGTCGGTTATATAGATATCACGGTCAGTGTATATTGGAATTCCGCCCGCACGTAAAGAAATCTGATATGAACTCTCACCACCTACACCAAAGTTGTAGGTATTGATTGATGTAAAATATTGCAGAGCAGATGGAGTTGTAAAGTAAGATATGTCTTCAATACCATTATCAGAGTATATATATGCTTCGTTACATCCAGCTCCCTGCATCATACTATCACCCCAGCATGTTATGCTGCGTTCAGGGATTTCATCATCTAATACTGATTCATTAGTGTAAGACTCAAGAACAATATTATCATTATTAGATAAAATGCATTCGGGCTGAGAGCTGTTTAATGTTATCTTAGATTCTTTTCCAGAACATCCTGTTAAGAACAGGCTTAATAATATAGTACATATATTTAATAAAGCAAAAAGGTTTTTTTTCATATGAATTTCTCCAATCTGATATCTTTTATCTTTGTTCTGACATTAATATAAAATATCAACCTAAAATTAATTTAAAAAATATTCACTAATCATCAATAAAATGGTAAAATATTAAAATATGTTTAGATAATGGAGGCAGATTATTATGGATTCAACATTAAGAAGAACATGGGCTGAAATAGATATGGATGCACTTGCACATAATTATGAAACATTACGGAAAAGAATTGGAGAAAATGTTAAGTTTTTAGGCGTTGTAAAAGCGGATGCTTACGGACATGGTTCTGTACAGGTAAGCAGACTTTTACAGGAGTCCGGAGCAGATTATCTTGCAGTAAGCAGTATAGATGAAGCTGTAGAATTAAGACACAATGGTATTACAATGCCGGTTCTTATACTTGGACATACACCTAAGGAAGAAGTATCTGAGCTTATTAAGAATAATATAACACAGGCTGTAACATGCAGGGCTAAGGCACTTGAATACAGTGAGGAAGCTGTTAAATGTGGTGGTACATTAAAGATTCATATTAAAGTTGATACAGGAATGTCAAGACTTGGATATCTGTGTGACGGAGATTATTTTGAAAGTGGTGTTGAAGGTATATGTGAAGGCTGTACTCTTCCGGGTCTTGATGCTGAGGGAATATTCACACATTTTGCAGTATCTGATGAATTTGGAGAAGAATATGAAAGCTATACTAAGCATCAGTTTGAATTGTTTACCAGTGTGATTGATGAAGTTGAGAAAAAACTTGGAAAGAAATTCAAGATAAGACACTGTGCCAATACAGGTGCTGTTGCAAGATATCCTGAAACATGGCTTGACATGGTAAGACCAGGACTTCTGCTCTATGGATATGGAGATTTTGCACAGGAGCTTGGACTTAAGCCTGTTATGTCACTTAAGACAACAGTAAGCACAATCAAGACTTACCCTGCCGGAACAGCAATAAGCTATGGAGGAATATACAAGACTGACAGAAAGACAAGAATGGGAGTTGTTCCTTATGGATATGCTGATGGATATTTCAGATGCCTTTCTAACAGATATGAGCTTATGACAGAAGAAGGTCCTGCTCCACAGAGAGGCAAGATATGTATGGATATGTGTATGATTGATCTTACAGATAAAATGAATGTTGACGTTGGTAGTGAAGTAGAGATATTTGGTAAGGCTAATCCTATTGAGCATATGGCACAGCTTGCAGGAACAATTCCTTATGAGCTTACATGTGCAGTAAGTAAGCGTGTCCCTAGAATGTACATAAAGGATGGCAAAGTTTATGAAAAAGAATTATTGTTAAGAGGATAAATGAATGAAGAAAATATTATGTGTATTAATGTCCTGTTTATTGTTTGTGATGGCAGGATGTAGCGGGCATAGTAAGAATTTGAAATTTGGTGCAGCAGATATAGGCGGAGTGTATTATTCATTTGCAAGCACGTTTACACAGCTGGCAGATAAAGAGATTGATGGATATACATTTGAAACAAAGACTACTGCTGGTTCGGTTGCTAATTTAAGGCTTATATCTGATGGGTATATAGACCTTGCTATTGTCCAGGCAGATCTGTTAAGTGATGCATATAATGCAACTGGCACATTTGCTGATAAAAAATACCAGAAGGGTTACAAAGCGGTTGCTTCCCTTTATACAGAATGCTGCCAGATTGTTGTAAGGAAAGATTCTGGAATCACAGGTATTGATGACCTGATTAATAAAACTGTGAGTGTCGGTGCATCAGAGTCAGGATCTGAAAAGAATGCAGAGCAGATATTAAAGATGAGTGGAATTACTGACGAGCTTATTAATAAGGTCAATATGGATTATACAGAAGCTGCTGAAAAACTTAAAGCTGGAGAAATTGATGCATTTTTCTGTACAGCAGGAACAAGAACAGAAGTTATTGGACAGTTGTCTAAGGAATGTGACATATGTCTTATAAGTCTTGATGACAAATGCATAGACAAGATGTTATCAGCGTATTCTCTTTGTGAAAAATATACTATTCCGGCAGGAACTTATAATGGTCAGGATTCTGATGTGACAACTATTGGTGTTAAGGCAGTTCTGATTGCAAAGCAGTCACTCTCAGACGATGTTATTAAGAATGTGACTAAGACAATATATGAGCATGCTGATGATTTTAAGTATGCTACATCTCTTGATATTTCATTTGATATAAATACGGCGGCTGATGGAGTAGATATTCCGTTCCATTCAGGTGCAGCAGCTTATTATACAGAGCGTGGCATCAATGTTTTGACAGAATAATTCTGTATATCAGGTTAATGCTATTAAAGAATGGAGAAATTTAATGAAGGTTCAGTTAGATATGTATCAGACGCTGGCTATTGCGGTACTTGTACTGCTTCTAGGCAGCTATTTACGAAAGAAAATTAAATTCCTTGAAAGGTTCTGTATACCGGCACCTGTTGTAGGAGGACTGTTGTTTGCTATATTTACATGTATATGTTATGTTACTCATATACTAGAGTTTTCATTTGATGACACACTTAAAGAAGTATGCATGGTATTCTTTTTTACATCCGTAGGATTTCAGGCTAATCTTAAAGTACTTAAAAAGGGCGGAAAGTCTATGGTGATATTTTTAGGATTAGTTATAGTACTTATATTTATACAGAATGGTGTTGCAGTAGGTTTATCTAAGGTTATTGGGCTTGATTCACTTATAGGAATGTGTACAGGCTCAATACCTATGGTTGGCGGACATGGTACTGCGGGTGCATTTGGACCGGTACTTGAAGATTTTAATGTTAAGGGTGCAACGACAATATGTACTGCTGCAGCTACATTTGGTCTTATATTTGGAAGTCTTGTAGGAGGACCATTAGGCAAGAGACTTATTGAGAAGAAAAACCTTTTAGATACAGCAATTCCAGAGGATGACAGTCTTCTTATTGAAGACGAAAAGAAGCATGAAAGACATTCCAGAATGTATGCATCAGCTGTATTCCAGCTTATTATTGCTATCGGTATAGGAACTATTTTTTCATGGGCTCTTACGAAGACAGGACTTACTTTTCCTATATATATCGGAGCCATGATTGCAGCTGCGCTTATGCGTAACATTGCAGAATATGCAGGAAATGGAAAGCTTGTTATTCATATGGGGGAAATTAATGACCTTGGAGGCATAAGTCTTTCATTATTTCTTGGAATGGCTATGATTACACTTAAGTTATGGCAGCTTGCATCACTGGCACTTCCACTTGTCATACTTCTTGGTGCACAGATAATGGTTATTGTTTTATTTACATATTTTATTGTATTTAATATTATGGGAAGAGATTATGATGCAGCAGTTCTTGTTGCAGGTACATGTGGATTTGGAATGGGAGCAACGCCTAATGCCATGGCAAATATGCAGGCAGTATGTGACAAATATGTTCCATCAGTTAAGGCGTATCTGTTAATACCACTTATAGGAAGTCTTTTTGCAGATTTCCTCAATAGTCTGGTTATAACTTTTTTTATCAATATATTATAATTATAGAGGAGTTAAACATGTTTAATATATTCAAAAAGGTAAAAAACAAAGTTGATACATCTGAAAAGGATTATAGTCTGTCGTATGATAATCTTGCTATTCCTGAGATACATAAGAAAGATTCAGACAGTGAAAAAGATGATGCGGATATATCATCAGATATTGTCCCGGATGATAATACAGATAAGCCACATGTCACATATGACAGCCTGGCAGTTCCAGAAGTGCATTTTAGAAAGAATAAATAAAAATAATGGGATGATATCACTAAAGGTATCATCCCATTATTTTTTATTAACCCTCAAGAACTTCTTCAATATTCTTAAGAATCTCTTCTTTATCAAATGGCTTGGTAATAAAACGTTTGGCACCAAGCTTAAGAGCCTCAATTACTTTGTGCTGCTGTCCTGCAGCAGTTATCATAATTACTTTGGCATTAGAGTCATAAGCTTTAATTTCTTTAAGAGCTTCTGTTCCGTCCATGTTAGGCATTGTAATATCAAGTGTAATTATATCAGGGTAATATGTCTTATAAGCAAGTACACCCTCTAATCCGTCAGTTGCTTCAGCTAATACAGCGTAACCGGCTTCTTCAAGAATATCACGCAGAATCTTTCTTGACATTCCGGAATCATCAACGATAACTACTGTTCCTTTGCTGTCTAATGTAACTTCTCCACCTGCTTTTGCCATAATCTTTCTTACAACAGGCATATCTCCAGCTTTGGTTTCATCAGAGGCAGATATGAAAAGCAGAACTTCACTGTCATGTATATGAATAGGAAGTACATAAGCATCTCCTTTGGCAAACTGATTTTCATAAGCAAACTGTGGAGTAATCTCTAACATGCTGCCCTTCTTAGAAATTGCTGTTGCAAACAATCCGCTTATACAGTTAGTAAATTCACCTATAGCATCATATACTTCTATTCCAAGATTAGATATATTACTATGAGAGAATCCATTAGCTATATCAACTATAGCTGTCTGTTCACCAACACTTGCAAAACCAACAATAATATCAATGTCACCTTCTAATTTCTGACCTGCAAGACATCTGTATTCAAGCTGTGAAATATGCTTAATTCTGTCTATATAGAAATCAGATGTTACAAATCTTTCAATATTAGCAAGTGCAAGCCTGCATATATCAGTTACATATGACTTTGATGAAAAGGCAAATATTGGAACAATCTGTTCTAAATCATCATTCTTAAGACCATCCATATCCTCATCAGTAAAACCATGCTCCTTCTGGAATTCCTTAAGAAGCTCATCAACCTTCGATACCGATATATCTGCTGCTTCTGAAAGAACAGAAAGGAATATTGCATAGGCACTTCCCTGCTTTTTAAGAAGAGCATCTAACTGTTCTTCAGTCATATAACCCTCTCCAACAGCGATTTCACCAAATCTTGCATCCTTTGTTGTCTGTAAATGATTAATTTCATTCGCCTGTTTCTCAGTAATAATACCATCAGCTACAGCAATTACACCAAGTTTTGCTCTTGATTCAGCAAGCCTTTCCATTATAGACTTGTATTTATCCCTGTCTATAATCTCTTTTTCAATAAGAAATTTACCAAATAATTGACAAAACATTACATTTCCTCCTAAACACTCACGATTTATTAATTATATATATTTTATCAGCATTAGTCTGATATGTAAAGAATGTGTCGATACAAATTATTGTAAAGCCTTGAATGCTTCATCAAGATCTTCAATGATATCATCAATATTCTCTGTACCAATTGAAAGTCTGATTGTGTTAGGCTTGATTCCCTGATCAAGTAGCTCAGCTTCGTTGCACTCTGAGTGAGTTGTGCTTGCCGGGTGGATTGCCAATGATTTAACATCGGCAACATTAGCAAGAAGTGAGAACAACTCAAGGTTATCAATGAACTTCTGTGCTTCAGCAGCACCACCCTTGATTTCAAATGTGAAGATTGAACCACCACCGTTAGGGAAGTACTTCTTATAAAGAGCCTGCTGTTCTTCGTTAGTAGAGATTGAAGGATGGTTTACCTTCTCAACTAATGGCTGATTCTTTAAGTACTGAACAACCTTTAATGCGTTCTCTACATGTCTCTCAACTCTGAGTGATAATGTTTCAAGTCCCTGAAGGAAGATGAATGAATGAACTGGAGAAATTGTAGCTCCTGTATCACGAAGGAGAATAGCTCTGATATATGTAACGAATGCAGCAGGTGCTGTATCCTTTGCAAAGCTTACACCGTGGTATGATACATTTGGTTCAACAAGCCATGGGAACTTATCAGCAGCCCCTACCCAGTCAAATTTACCACTATCAACGATTACACCGCCAAGTGTTGTGCCATGTCCACCGATGAACTTAGTAGCTGAATGGATAACGATATCTGCACCATATTCAATAGGTCTTACAAGGTAAGGTGTTGCAAATGTGTTATCAACAACAAGTGGGATGTTGTGTGCATGTGCAATCTTAGCAATTCTTTCAATATCAACAACTTCTGAATTAGGATTTCCGAGTGTTTCAATCTGAACAGCCTTAGTATTAGGCTTGATTGCTGCTTCAATAGCATCATAATCAAAAGGATCTACGAATGTAGCTTCAATTCCGTAATCTGGAAGTGTATGTGCAAGAAGGTTATATGTTCCGCCGTAGATATTCTTAGCTGCTACGATGTGGTCTCCTGCATGAGCAAGTGCCTGAAAAGCATAAGCTAAAGCTGCTGCACCAGAACCAACAGCAAGTGCAGCTACACCACCTTCAAGTGCTGCGATTCTTTTTTCAAATACATCCTCTGTTGGATTAGTAAGACGTCCGTAGATGTTACCTGCATCCTTAAGACCAAATCTGTCAGCAGCATGCTGGCTGTTATGGAATACATATGATGATGTAAGGTAAATAGGTACTGCTCTAGCATCTGTTACCGGATCAGGCTGTTCCTGTCCTACATGAAGCTGTAATGTTTCAAACTTTAAATTTCTTTCAGAGTAAGATTTCTTTGCCATAATTAATTACCATCCTTTTTAATTTATTTCAAAAATGTATTGCTTTCTTGATGTTGATGATAATATAAACCCTTATCCCTACTATGTCAATATGTTTATATGATATTTTTTGAAAATATTTTAAAGATTATATTGTTTTTGTCGTTTAATTGGGGAGTCTGAAGGATATTCATTACAGATGATTCATGATATAGAATTATACTATACAACATGATACCTATACATAGTCGTATATTTAATTGTCTTATAGGTCAAAAAATCTGATGCCTATATAGATAGTTATTGCGTAAGCCTATATGTTGTAAATAAGCAGATTGTTTATAGGTATATTGGTATCATTAAAGACTTTTTATATAGTAAAATTGATAGAATATACCTATAAAACTTATAATATTTATGAATTTATAGAAAAACTCACTTTGTTTTAATGAAAATTGCTGGATATAAGACCATATTATATGGATTTACGGATATAATGTTTGGTTTTATCTACGCAGCCTCGCAACAGCAGCTTTTAATGCATCTATTGCATAGTCAGCATCTTCCTTGGTTAAATCCTTATCTATGCTTAATCTTAAAGCACCTTTAGTTTCACCTTTGCTTCGTCCGATAGCAAGAAGCACATGTGAAGGGTCGATTGAGCCTGCAGCACATGCTGAACCGCTGGATGCACATATACCGTTCATATCAAGCATAATAAGTAAAGAATCACCCGAAACATCTTTAAAGCAGAAATGCATATTAGACGGAAGACGCTTCAGGCTGCACATGGGCAAACCTACCGAAACAGCATTGACATCGGCATTAGCATCAATACAAGGTCCATCAAAAGTAACGTCAGGAATCTCACCAAGAATCCTGTCAACAATATAATTACGCATATTAATAATTGTACGTGTATCTTTATCAAGTGTACCTAAGGCAAGCTTTACAGCCTGCCCCATGCCGACAATGCCTGGAACATTGCTTGTTCCAGCGCGTCTTGCACGCTCCTGTGCCCCGCCATGGATGAAAGGCTCTAACTTAGCGGTATTCTTCATGTACATGAAACCGACGCCTTTAGGACCGTGGAACTTGTGTGCGCTTGCACTTAACAGGTCAATATTCATCTCTGTGACATTAATTGGGACATGACACATAGCCTGAACTGCATCAGTGTGAAAAAGAATGCCATGCTTATGTGCAATCTCACCTATTTCTCGGACAGGCTCAATTGTTCCGATTTCATTATTGGCAAACATAACACTTATAAGAATTGTTTTGTCAGTGATTGCATTCTCGACATCTTCTAATGAAACAAATCCTTCGCTGTCAACATCAAGGTAAGTTATCTCGAATCCGTTCTTTTCAAGATATGCACATGTATTAAGAATTGCATGATGCTCTATCTTAGTTGTTATTATGTGGTTTCCTTTATCTCTAAGACCGAATGCAGTAGACTTTAAAGCCCAGTTATCGGACTCACTTCCACCGCCTGTAAAATATATTTCATTGCTTTTAGCAGCGCCAATACTGTCAGCTATAATTTCCCTTGCCTCTTCAATTGCCATCCTGCTTTTCTGGGCAAAATTATATACAGAAGAAGGATTGCCGTAATATTCAGTAAAAAATGGAAGCATTGCAGAGATAACCTCTGGTGAGGTTGATGTAGTTGCTGCGTTATCCATATATATAAGTTTATCCATAATATTGTCCTTATTAATTAAATAATAGTTCCGCCTCCAAGTACATTGTCTCCGTCATATAATACAAGCGCCTGACCTGGTGTTATGGCACGAACAGGCTCGTCAAATGTACATTCAAGAGTATTCTCATCAAACATTCTTATGGTACACATAGAACCTTCATGGCTGTAACGGATTTTGCCTTTAGCACGCATTTCACCCTCAAGTGAAGGTATTGACATGAAATTAAGGTTGTTGGCGTAAAGCTTAGGTGAGAACACATCTGAATTATCACCGATTACAACCTCGTTGGTTTCAGGTCGTATAGCAACAACAAATGCCGGTTTTCCAAGAGCAAGTCCAAGACCCTTTCTCTGACCGACAGTGTAGTGTATTATACCCTGATGTTTTCCGATTACATTGCCATTGACGTCAATGAAATTACCGGGAACAGAAGTATAGCCTGTTTCGCGCGTTATAAATCCTGCATAGTCATTATCAGGAATAAAGCATATTTCCATACTGTCAGGCTTCTTGGCAACTGTAATACCAATCTTAGATGCAATTTCACGAACCTGATCCTTAGTATAATCACCAATAGGAAGAAGTGTATGTGATAACTGATCTTGTGTAAGATTATAAAGGGCGTAGGTCTGGTCTTTCCTGGCAGTTACTGAATTGCATATAGTGTATCTGCCATTAGAAAGCTGGTGGATTCTTGCATAGTGTCCTGTTGCAATGTAATCTGCCCCTATTTCAAGACTTCTCTTAAGAAGAGATTCCCACTTTACATAACGGTTGCAGGCGATACATGGATTAGGTGTACGGCCTTTTTTATATTCGTCAACAAAATAGTCGATTACATTACATTTGAACTCATTCTTAAAATTCATTACATAATATGGGATATCAAGCTGACCTGCAACACGTCTTGCATCATCAACAGCACTGATACCGCAGCAGCCGTTCTCAGCGGCTTCTGTTGCATCATCCTGCCATATCTGCATAGTCACACCTATTACATCATAGCCCTGTTCCTTTAATAGATAAGCGGCAACAGAGGAATCAACGCCCCCTGACATGCCGACAACAACTTTTTTCTTCATTACTAATCCTCAATCATTTCTTATATCTCTTATTTCATCTGCAAGTGCGCAGATTTCGTTCCAATGCTTCTTAGAATCCTCATCATATACAGCACATATCTTAAATCCACCTTGTCTTGCAGATTCAATGCCGTGAAGAACATCTTCATATACCCATGTATCTTCCGGTTTAAAATGCATTTTTTCAGCGATAAGCTTGTAGCTTTCCGGATTCTTTTTATTATACGGAATGTCATATACTGTAAAAATGTTGTTAAAACAGTCAGCTATTCCAAGCCGGTTAAGTGCAGCGTCAACGCAGCCTCTGTCAGAGCTTGTAAATATGCACATGCAAGAACCGGCTTCATGCTCACGTCTGATTAATTCAAGCATTCCGTCTTTAGCCGGAATATCTGTGCTGTAGTGTCTTGTCATAATATCCACAGCAGTCTGTCGCATAGTTGCTGCATCAGTGTTTATGCCTAATTCATCACGGAAATAAGCAGAACATTCATCAAGGTCCATTACATAAGTACGCTCGTCAAAGTCATCAGGTAACTTATCAACATACTGCATGGCGTATTCCTTGGAAACATTTCTCCAGTAAGGCATAGAATCAAGAATAGTTCCGTCCATGTCAAATATGAAATCCCTGTGATAATTAAATACACGGCCAGTCTTTAAGTAAAGCTCTTTCGTAGCAAGTCCAGGATCATCAGCGGCAAATATAGCTGAAACAACAGCAATCCCGTCAACACCAGTGCCTGCAAGCTCACCGCAGTTGTTATAATCAATACCGCCGATTGCAACGACAGGGATATTAACTGAACCTGCAACCTCAATCAGTCGCTCACGAGGCATGTATACAGCATCCTTTTTGGTACTTGAACCAAATACAGCACCGGTTCCGATATAATCTGCACCAAGTCTTTCCGCTTCTTTAGCCTGTTCAACTGTCTTGGCGGTCATGCCGATAATCTTATTATCTCCAAGAATACTTCTTGCAGTCATATAGTCAGTGTCACTCTGTCCGATATGTACTCCGTCAGCGTCAGCTTCAAGTGCCGCCTGCACATCATCATCAATAACAAATGGTACTCCATATTTTCGTGCAATTGGCTTAATTGCTTTTGCTTTTGCAACAATTTCATCATGCGATGCATTTTTTTCTCTTAATTGTAAAAATGTTGCTCCATTTTTTAATACATTTTCAACAACATCAATGAGACTGGCTCCGTTAAGCCAGCTTGTATCTGTGATTGCGTATAGACGCAGTTGTTCTTTTCTAATCATAATTAATTCTCCTGAATAAAATTCAATATGTATAATAACACATCTGCCTGTACCTTTGGCATACATTTTTTGACACATTTTAAAAAATTCTATAAAATATTCTGAAAATGTTGTAACGAAAATCCATTTCGTGCGTCTAACCTATGTAAGACGGAAGGAGGTGACCAGTTCTGAATTACGAGAAATTGTACAATTCCTATTATATGCAGGTGTATTCTTATGTGTTTACTATAGTAAAGAATCAGTCTCTTGCTGAAGAAATCACACAAAATACTTTTTACAAAGCTATGACTGCCAAACGCCCGTATGAGGGCAAGGCGGGTGAGCTCACATGGCTTTGCAGTATTGCTAAGAATCTCGCAATTGATGAATGCAGGAAAAATAAGAAGTTTTCTGAGCTTGATGAGACTTTACCGCAGCAGACGGCTGATTTGGCGGATAAAGTTTCGGATACAGATTCTGCTTTGCAGATTCATATGGTTCTTCATGAACTACCGGAGCCGTATAAAGAGGTATTTCAGTTGAGAGTTTTTGGAGAACTCACATTTGCACAGATTGGAATTGTATTTGGAAAAACTGAGAATTGGGCCAGAGTAACTTATCATAGGGCCAGATTGAAAATAAAAGAAAGGATTGATTAGATATGAGTAATAAAGAATGTGATATCGTGCAGGATTTACTGCCACTTTATTATGACAATGCATGCAGCGAAGAGAGCCGCAGATTTGTTGAAAAGCATCTGCCAGGCTGTAATGACTGCCAGAAAATGTATAATGAATTAAAAGAAAATAACGTTGATGAAGTACTTGCAAAGGAATCGAAGGGAGTACTCGAAAGACATGCAAAAATAGAGCGTAATGCAGCATACAAGGCAGGAGTTGTGATTGCCGCAATACTTCTACTGCCAATTGTCATTACATTTATAGTGCAGCTTGCTACCGGCATGGGATTAGGTGTATTCTCGGTTGTTACTGCTTCTATGCTGCTTGTCGCAGCACTTACGGTAGTTCCGCTTATGTCCACTAATAATCGTCTGTTAAAATGTATTCTTGCAGGAGTTACTTCGCTGATGCTTATACTGTTCTTCGTTGACCGTATGAATGGTGGAGGAAACTTCCTGTTATGGGCTATACCTACAGTATTTGGTATATCAATAGTATTGTTCCCGATAGTGATATGTCTGGTTAAACTTCCACCGGTACTTAGTGATAAGAAGGCACTTATAACAATGACATGGGATACTTTGTGGCTGTTTCTTACAATGTTTATAGTGTATTATCATTCCGGGATGGCAGGAATCAGGGAAGGATATACTGTTGCCATTGTACTTATGACTGGCGTGTGGGCAGTATTCCTTGTAATCAGATATCTTCCGGTTCATGGACTGATGAGAGCCGGAATAAGTACGATAATTTCTGTAATATGGGTTGCTTTTGCTAATGATTTTCTTAAGTTTATTCTTTATAAAGATAAGGCAATTGTTATAAGTAATATGAACCTGTCTGACTGGAGCACAGATCTTAGTATTAATGGAAACGTATTATTCATTATTTTATTATCTGGCTGTATAATCGGTGTCGTGCTTATAGGTATAGGTGCGTTTCTTATGAGAAAGAAAAATGTTTAGAAGATAAGATAAGCCCCTCACAAGGTTGATGCTTTGTGAGGGGCTTATAATTTATTCTGCTCATATTTAAACTCTCCGCAGCAGAGAGATAAGATTTATATTTAAGATACTATACATATATATATTCTGTCAAGCTATTATCTCATGCTTTTAATATATGCCCTGTAATTCTTAACAAGCAATGGCACTTCCGCAATAAGCATGCCAATCCAGCCAGCAAGATAAGAGAAAGGAAGTGCTTCTATTCCCATGCCTAATGCAAATACAAGTGGTATGGCGGCAAGTACACGGACACCCATATTGATAAAGCTTGAAAGCAGGGTAATCTTTAAGTCACCGATTCCTCTGAAATATCCCTGAATACCATTAGTCAATGCAGGCAATATGTACATTACAGAAATAAGCTTAAGGTAGATTACACCGTGTCTTATAACCTCCGTATCAGAAGTGAACAGCTTCATAAGTGGTCCGGCAAATACGAAACATACAAAGAATATGAAGATTCCATATATTATCTCAAGAATAATACCGGCTTTAAAGCCTTTGATTACTCTGTCATCTCTTCCGGCGCCTTTGTTCTGTGCCATCATTGCTGTCATTCCGTGTGCAATATTCTGCTCGGGTGTATATGCATAGTCATCAATTCTGTTTACTACTGCAAATGCGGCTGAAACCGAAACGCCCATAGTGTTAATAATAGCCTGTATTCCTATTTTACCAAGTTGTACAGTAGCTTGCTGCATAGCAGATGCCCAGCCGTAGCTTATAGTTTTCTTAAGCAGTGAGCGGTCAAATACAAGCCACTTCTTGCCAAGACACAGAATCGGTACTTTGAATTTAATATATATCATGCAGAATACACAGCAGAGAGCCTCGCTCACTACAGTTGCAACTGCACATCCGTTGCTGCCGGCTTTCAGGACAACAACAAAGAAAAGGTCACCAAATACATTTAAAACTGCACTTATGATAAGGAAATACAGTGGTGTTGCACTATCTCCCAATGCCCTTAAAGTGCTTGAGAAAAAGTTATAAAGGAATGTGAAGATGAGTCCTAACATGATTATTCTTAAGTACTGGGTTGTAAGTGTCATAATTGATCTGTCAACCTGAACAAGCATAAGAATAGGTCTTGTAAATACTATTGCAATCAGTGTAAGTGCAAGTGAGAATATCATACCTGATATCATAGTTGTACTTATCTGGCGGGAAAGTGTGTCCATTTTCTTACCGCCGAAATAATTACCCATAAGAATACTTGCACCCATACATAAACCGTTAAGGAAAAGAATAATGAGTGTAGTTATTGGATTGCATATTCCAACAGCAGCCAGTGCTTCTTTTCCAACAAATCTTCCGACAATAATAGAGTCAACCGCATTATAAGTAAGCTGAAATATATTTCCCAGTATAAGTGGAATTGTGAATTTAATTAACATAGGCATAATTCTGCCCTGAGTTAAATCTTTTGCCATAATTGATGAAACCTCTTGTGTGAATTTCGTAAATGATACTGTCCAAGTGCTTGATTTTAATGCTTATTTTTAAATATGTCAAGAAATATGTTATTTACAAGTACAAGCCGCAGATTAAGATAAAAAATTAATAACCTGTAATAACAGTACTTAGTCTGCACTTACGTTCATAATCAAGAGATGTTTCTTGTCTATGACCAGGGTATATTTTATAATCGCCAATTAAAGTGTTCATCATTTTTTCTATTGATGAAATAAGTAATTTCTCATTTCCGCCAGGTAAAGAAGTTTTACCATGTTTTTCAAACATAATGGTGTCACCAGAGAAAATATTATCATTAACAATGATTGCCATTGAACCGTCTGTATGTCCTGGCATACCTAAGAAAGAAAATGATAACTCATCAAGATTAATTATATCGTCTTCACAAATTAATATATCGGCTTTTACAGCTTTATAAGGTATTTTAACATAAGGTCTTTCATTAATAAGTTCTTCGTCTTCAAGTCGTCCGGCATCAATTTTAGATATAATAACAGGTACATTAAAATATTCTTTCACTTCTTTTAATGCTAAAATATGATCTGTATGACCATGTGTTATAAAAATGTATTTAAGACACAATCCATTTTCTTCAATTGTTTTAATAATTTCAGCAGCATTATCTGCTGGGTCAATCAGAATTGCATTTTTCTTATTCGAAGAAACAATATATACATTTGTGCTGCATGCACCCAATACTAGTTTTGTAATATTCATAATTCTTTACACACCCCATTTTTATGAGAATATATTTATGTTGATTATATCAATTCTGTGTATATATAAATACTAAAAAAATACATGATGATATTTAAATCACATATTTTTATTTAAGAATTTTCTGCTAAAACTTTGAATATCAAAATACTCTTGACAATTATTTGATTAAATGATAATATTCAACAAGAAACTTTGAATATCAAAATATATCAAAATCTTTAAAGGAGAATGATTATGTTAAGAATTATTGCTGACAGCACATGTGATATATCTAAAGAAGATGCAAGAAAAATGGGGATTCAGATTGTTCCTATATCTGTAAGGTTTGGGAATGAAGAATTCTTAGATGGAGTTGAGATAACACACGAGGAATTTTATACAAGACTTGCTGAATGTGATGAATTACCTAAGACTTCACAGCCAAGCCCTGATACATTCATGAAAGTATTTAATGAAGCTGTTGCTGCCGGGGATGATGTACTTGGAATATTCATATCTTCTGATTTATCAGGAACATATCAGAGTGCCTGCCTTGCTGCTTTAGATGTTGAAGAAGAAACAGGAAAGAAACTATACATGGTAGATTCAAGAAGTGCTTCGATTGGAACAGCCCTCCTAATCAGAGAGGCAGTAAAGTTAAGAGATGCTGGTGTAAATGCGGCTGATATCGCTGCTGCATGTACAGAGATGTCAAAATACATCAAGCTTACAGCTGTTGTCGGCTCGCTTAAATATCTTAAAATGGGAGGCAGACTTTCAGGAGCTGCTGCATTTGCAGGAACAATGCTTCATATAACACCGGTTGTAAGTATTGAAGATGGAAAAGTTGTTGTGATTGGAAAAACAAGAGGAAAAAAAGCAGCTGAAAAACTTATGCATGATAAGCTCATCAAAGACGGATTAAGTCTTACAAGAGATTTCATGTTTGGTCATATCAACTGCTCTGAATCTTTAGAAACATTTATTAATAAGAGTCTTACTTACATATCGGATGTTAATGGAAATGTTGGTGTAAGCTCTATTGGTTGTTCTGTTGGAACTCATGTAGGTCCGGGAACATACGGAATTGCTTATGTAGAAGCTGCTGAATCAGGAATGAACCGTGAAAGCATCGTAAAGACGGCCTGATTCTTATAGCGTCGCTGTTCTGATGGAACGAATCTGTCAGAATTAACAAGTTCATCAAATTCCTTATACGGAACATACATGTAGTCCATGGTTTCTCCTTCCTGAAGGGTAACATGGACTTCTTTTTCTATTAAATTAAGGTAACTGTGATATATGGCATGCTTAGGCTTATCCACATAGCTGTAGAGCGGAATAAGGTCATCAGTAGAAATCTTAATACCAGTCTCTTCATATAACTCACGAATTGCACCTTCAGCCGCTGTTTCGCCTTTAAGTATAGAACCACCTGTAACTTCCCACTTAAGAGGGTATGTTTTATTTCGTGAACGTTCTGTCGTAAGAAGCTTACCATCCTTAGTCATAGTATATACATTGACAATGACATGATACACCCCATCAGGTAAAGATTTTGCCTGGCTTCTTTTTAAATCGAAACCTAGCAGCTTTTCATTCTCATCATAGGCATCCCATAATTCTTCGTCAACTATTTCAACAAAACTGTCGTAATACTGCTCTTCGAAATATATCATTTCTTCAATCTGCTGGATTGTGTAAGATATATTTTCAGGTGCTATTATCCAGACAGTTTCAGGATCATCACGTCGTCTTGCAACAGCTATAAGCTCTCCGATATATTCATCAACGGCAACATCTACACCTAACAGATAAACTCTCTGCTTATCAAGCTCAGAAAATCCGGCTGTTCTTTCGACATCTACATAGCCACAATTAATAGGATAGACCACCGAGGGGTTATCTTCATCAGTGCTTCCTAAGGGGTGGTCGATTTTCACGGTTACAGTTTCTTCTCTCATTATATCTCCTTGTTAAATGTTTATTAATTTGATATACAAACATGAATATACACCAATTAGAACAAAGGTGCAACCAGTCTTAATATACATTGTCCGATTCTCAAGATTCTCGGCTTATTGATGTACTTGTCGGTTACTTCCTCACTTCTTCTGAAAATGTTGTAGAAATCATTAAGTATGTCGGCAGCAGTTTCCCTGCCATATACATACGCGGCATTTTCAAAGTGAAGGTAAAGACTTCTGAAGTCCATGTTGATTGTACCGACAACAGATACTTCTCCATCGCTTACCCACTGTTTTGCATGAATGAAGCCCGGTGTGTATTCGTATATTCTTACGCCGTATCTTACGAGATCTGCATAATATGATCTTGTGAGGCTGTAGGTAAGCTTCTTATCAGGAATACCAGGTGTTACAATTCTTACATCAACACCTCTCATTGCTGCCATTGCAAGCTCTCTGGACATCTCTTCTGTAATAAGCAGATATGGTGTTGTAATGTAAAGATAATGCTTGGCTCCCTTAATAATATTAAGATAAACATTTTCAGCGACCCTGTTGTTATTAAGCGGACTGTCAGCGTAAGGGACAACATACTGATTATTATTAACAGCCTTGTATCCGTAATCAGATGCCTTGATATATTTAATATAATCATCCTGTGGCTCGTCTGTTTTCTTAATAGAGTTCCACATAGAAAGAAACAGCATTGTAAGAGTTTTAACGGCATCGCCGGTCAGCTTAAGACCGGTATCTTTCCACTCACCATATGGGTGTGTTATGTTAAAGTACTCGTCAGCAAGATTATAACCACCTGTGAATCCGACCTTACCGTCAATTACGGTAATTTTTCTGTGATCACGGTTATTCATGAACATATTAAATGCAAGCTTAATAGGATTGAATACGCGGCAGTCAATACCATTGGCACGCATTTCTTTGATGAAATCCTTGTTAAGGAAGAAGATACTTCCTACATCATCATAGAATAATCTGACTTCAACGCCTGCGGCAGCTTTTCTTATAAGTACATCTTTAATTCTGTCAAAGCTTGAAGCTTCTTCAATAGCATGATATTCCATAAATATGAATTTCTCAGCTTTTTCAAGTTCTTTAAGCTGTGCTTCAAGACCTTCCTCACCTATGGAATAGAATTCAATATCCGTATTCTTATATACAGGATATCCTTCATGATTACTCAGATAATGGAACTGGTTATATATATAGATATCCTTATCTTTAACCTCATTAAGAATGTTTTCATCCTGAGAAAGAGATTTTTTATAGGATTCTTCTATTGAATTAAATCTTTTCTTTACATTTCTTGTAACAATGGAACGTCCAAAAAGCAGATAAATAAGTATACCAAGTATAGGAAATGCAAGAATCACAATTATCCATGGCATTTTCATGGCTGAATTAGTAGATGTTCCGTATATCTTAAGCACAAGAATAATTGCAATAAATGTGCTTAATAATGAAATCCATGCATAGTCCCTGTAAAAATATAATAAAAGATAAGCCAGCCATGCAACCTGGATAAGTACAAATATACCTGTAGCCAGAAGCCGCCCAAAACTGTTTTTTACGGCTGTTTTCTTTTCGGTTCTCATATGCTTGCGATTTCCCATAATTTTTCTTATCTCCTTGTCCTATTAATCAGATTGCTTTTCCAGCAAACTGTGTCATATACAGCTCATAATATCTGCCTTTAGCAGCAAGCAGAGACTCATGATTACCTGTCTCGACAACTCTTCCATTATCCATAACAACTATGACGTCAGCGTCCTGAATAGTTGACAGTCGGTGTGCAATAATAAGGCTTGTTCTGTTCTTCATAAGATTAGTCATTGCATCCTGAATCTTTTTTTCTGTTCGTGTATCAACACTTGAGGTTGCTTCATCGAGTATAAGAATCTTAGGACTGGCAACAAATGCTCTTGCAATTGATAGTAACTGGCGTTGTCCCTGTGACAGATTCTGTCCATCTTTGGCAAGCATTGAATCATATCCGTCAGGAAGATGCATAATCATATTATGGCAGTTAGCCTTCTTTGCAGCAGCAATGATTTCAGTATCCGTTGCATCCTGTCTTGAATATAGAAGATTATTCTTTACAGTGTCGGCAAAAAGAACAGTATCCTGTAAAACAATTGCAGTATTCTTCCTAAGATTCTCACAGTCGATATCTTTAATATTAACACCGTCAATAGTTATACTGCCATTGTCAATATCGTAGAATCTCATAAGAAGATTGACAACGGTAGTCTTACCGCTTCCCGTGCTTCCTACAAGTGCAACCTTCTGCCCGGCTTTAACCTTAAGGTTGAAATCATGTAATACCTGTTTCCCCGGTATATAGGAGAAATCAACATGATTAAATTCAATGTTGCCGGTAGAATTATCCATTGTAAATTCACCTGATTTGTCCTCGGAAGGTTCATCAAGAACAGCAAATACTCTTTCAGCTCCGGCTATGGCAGTCTGAATCTGCCCCCATATATTGGCAAGCTCGTCAATAGGTCTGCCAAACTGCTTGGCATATACGATAAATGCTGATATTACACCGATGGATACATATCCTTTAATAGCAAAATATCCTCCAGCCCCTGCAATAATGACGAAGCCGATATTGTTAATGACATTCATTACAGGCCCCATAGAACCACCAAGAATCTCGGCTTTAATACCAACCTTAGTCAGTTCATCAGATGTATTATTAAAATCACTGCATACATTTTCCTGTCTGTCAAATGCTGTAACAGTCTTGATACCAGTGACCATCTCCTCAACAGTACCATTAAGCTGTCCTAAAAGAACCTGCCGTCTGGAATAGAATTTCCTCATTGCTTTAGATAAATTCTTAGTTGCAAATATAGTAAGAATCACAGTTGTGCAGGAACATAATGCAAGCTGTGGGGATAAAGCAACCATCATAATGACAGTTCCAATAATAGTGAGAACACCTGAGAATAACGAACTCATGGACTGTGATACAGTGTTGGAGATATTCTCAACATCATTAGTCATCCGGCTCATAATGTCACCATGTGAATGCTGGTCAAGATACTTGACAGACATGCCGACAATCTTATCAAAAAGATCCTGTCTCATATGCTTTACAATTCTCTGACTTAGTATGGCACTTAATCTTGTCTGTATAAATGTGCATATACTGTATATTATGTATACCACTAACATGAAGATAAGTATATGATTTAAATTATTAAATTTTCTTAAAGAAATATAATCAATTGCCTGACTCTGAAGCTTTGGAGCATAGACAGAGCATACAACCATTATAACTACGGCAATAAAAAGAGCAGTAATTACAGGTATTTCTTTAGCAAAATACTGCATAAGGCGCATAAATGTTTCTTTACTGTTGACAGGCTTTTCAACAACGGCACCTCTGTTTCTGGGTCCTCCCTTCATGCCGGGAATTCTCATATTAATCTGTGATGTATTCTTATCCTCAGCCATAATATCTCTATCTCCTTGCTAGTTCTTATTCAACTGCGAATTATATATATCCTGATATATAGCACTGTTTTTCAGCAGCTCCTCATGAGTACCGACAGCACTTATATGTCCGTCATCAAGAATTACAATTCTGTCAGCATCTTTAACAGAGGCAATTCGCTGTGCAATAATAATCTTAGTAGTGTCCGGATATGCATTTTTAAGCATTGAATACAGATTAGCTTCTGTCTTTAAGTCAAGTGCACTTGTTGCATCATCAAATATAATAATCTCTGCCTGTTTAAGAATTGTACGGCTTATGGCAACTCTCTGCTTCTGACCGCCGGAAAGACTCGTTCCCTGTTGTGTTACAAGAGTGTCAAATCCATCTGCTGAAGTGCTGATAAATTCCATAGCCTGTGCGATAGAAGCTGCATTTGCAATGTCATTGTCAGTTGCGTTTTCACGGCCCCACTGGATGTTCTCTTTAATAGTGCTCTGGAATATTTCACTTTTCTGCAGAGCGACAGATATACGTTCACGTAGATTCTTAAGGTTATATTCCCTTACATCAATATCATCAACAAGCACGCTTCCTCCGCATACATCATAGAATCTTGGAATCAGGTTAATAAGGCTTGTTTTACCACAGCCGATTTCACCAAGAATACCGATAGTTTCGCCGGGATTGATAACAAGATTAATATTATCAAGAATCTTCTTATCGCCAGTTAATGGATATGCAAATGTTACATTTTTAAATTCAATCTTACCCTTAACAGAAGGTTTTCCGTCAAATGAACCGTTTTTGATAGAAGGCTCACAGGCAAGCACCTCATTAATTCGTCTGCCTGAAGCAATACCTCTTGATGCGGTCTGGAACATATTAGTCATTCGCATAACTGCATTAAGTGACTGCGTGACATATGTAATTGCTGCCATGACATTACCTGGTGTTACAGAACCGTTGGCAACCTGAATACCACCGACCTTGATAACTGCAACTACAGACAGGTTGAGAATAATATTCATAATTGGCTGCATATATGAGAAAATCATCAGCACATTAAGCTGAGTATTTACAAGGTCGTCATTGGATTTTCCGAACCGCTCTTTTTCGTAATCTTCTTTAACATATGCTTTGACAACGCGGAAACCTGATACATTTTCCTGCATTACATTATTAACATTATCAAGCTTTTGCTGCAGTTTTGAAAAAAGTGGATTAGCTTTAGAAAGAAAATATATAACACATATGGTTACAAGCGGCAGGGCGCACGCGATTACTGCACCAAAGCTTAGATTAAGGGATAACATGCATATTATGCCGCCGGCAAAAAGCATAAATGTCCTTATAAAACCACGCATACTCATCTGGATAAAATTCTGTAACTGTGTTATATCGTTGGTAACTCTTGTGATAAGTGAACCTGTAGAGAATTTGTCAGTCTGTTCGAAGGAGAAAGACATAATATTTTTAAATATATCTTTTCTTAAATCATTACCAAAATTCTGCGATGCAATATTAGCACACACACCACATAAGATACCGGATAATCCGCCAAGAATTACGAATATTATCATCTTAAGTCCTTCGGTAAGTACAAGATTCAGATTACCAACACCGTTATTAGATAAACCTAAAACACCTTCATCCACGATGGTGCTCATTAAACGAGGCTGAACGAGGTCCGCAAGAACCTCGCCCACCATGAATAAAGGTGCAAGAATGGCAAAAAGCCAGTATTTTTTAAGATATTTCAGCATATAAAAACTCCCTGTCTTTAAATTAATTATTCAAAAACCTTCCTTATGCTGTCGTAATGAAGAAATTCTCCTCTGTCAGCGATAGCCTTGATTTCTTCTGCTGTAGCAAATCTGAAACCGGCAGTCTCTTCTGTCTGTAAATGTATATCTGCTTCTGTAATATCCATGTTAAACTTATAGATATCAACAAAATAATTATCCTTTTCTTCAGGATTATCTCTTCTGTAAGAAAATTCAAAGCCGCCATCAGCATGTGATACATCAACACCGGTTTCTTCTAAAACCTCACGGCAGACAGCCTGAAAAGATGTCTCTCCAGCCTGGCATGCACCGCCTGAGACTTCCCAGTGCCCTGGTGCCCATGCTTTAGTTAAGACTCTCTGTGTTATTAAAAATGTATTATCAGGTCTTTTGATTATGCCAAGAACAGTTAAGTGATAGTCACCATCCTTCATGTTCCAGTCATTACGTTTCATAGTACGGCCTGTAAGCTGTTTATTGACATCATAGATATCCCATATCTCGCCCATTATTAATCGTCTCCTGTTAAACTAATTATCTTTATGTTTTTTCAGATAGTCAAGTACGCTGTGTACAGCAACATTTCCTTCACCAACAGCCTTGGCATACTGATAAGGTCTGCCTGTACAGTCACCTGCTGCATATACACCATCAATGTTAGTCTTCTGAGTTCTGTCAACAATAATATGTCCACCAGCCATATCAAGTCCTGATAATAATACACCCGGATTGATAGAATCCTTTAAGAAGAAAGCTCCGCTTACAGGGATAGCTTCTCCCTTGAAAGTTACTGAAGCTACTTTCTTATCTCCGTCAACACTTGCAGGAAGTCCGTTAAAATGCGTTATGTTATCATATTGTAACGTGGTTTCCTTATAAGGTGTGAAAAGATATATATGATTAGCAAGTCCTGCTAAAAATGTTACTTCATCCTCGAATTTAGGTGATGCACATATAACAGCAATATCCTTATTCTTATATAATGCTCCATCACATGTAGCACAATAACTTACGCCACAACCTAAAAGCCTTGCTTCACCTTCAATCTCTCTTGTTGTTGTCATACCAACAGTCATTATGACAGCTTTGGCTTCATATATCTCATTATCAGCACCGGCTGCAAAATAACCGCCGCAGTCATATATGGAATTAACCTGTGACTCTGTTATAGTAATGCCACAGTCGTCAATCTGCTTTAAGAACACAGACTGCATTTCGTTTCCTGTAACAGCAGGAAGTCCAGGATAATTCATGATTTTCTCGGCTTTCTCTATCTTAGTGCTTAGTGCTCTTGAACCAAACCATATAAAGTTAAGATTTCTTGCTTTAGCAGTGAGTGCAGCAGATATTCCCGCAGGTCCGCTACCGATTATCATAAGGTCATACATATTACATAGCCTCCTTATTATGTTGACTTATAAACTAGTATTAATTAAAGGAAACGGCTTATACGCTCTTTCATCTGCTCTTCGCCCATGATATGAACAATAGTCCACAGATCAGGAGTATTAGCTCTGCCGGTTACAGCTATTCTTACCACCTCTGCAACATCTGATACATTACCCTTGAAGTTCTCAGGATTAGCCTTGTAAGCCTTCATATCAGAAGCATAGCCGTTCTTGTCAGCTATTTCCTTAAGCTTGTTAAACCACATGCTGTTATCATCATTATGGTCATAAGCTGCAAGGTAATCGTTAAGAATAACCTTAACCTCGTCATCAGCTAATCTGAATTCATCTCTTTCACCTGATTCGCCATCAAAGAAGAAACTGATAAGTTCAAATATCTGCTTAGCATACATGAAGTCTTTTCTTCTTCTCTTGGCACCAACACCCATGTAAAGTCTTAATATAGCAAGTAACTTCTCTTTGTCAGCAAACCATACCTTTTCCATCTCAGGCTCATTCTCTAATGCCCAGTTGTGAAGGAATTCGTATAAATCATCCTCTGATAACTTAGAAAGCTCATTCTTACAGATGTTATGAAGCTTTTCCTTATCAAATAAGGCACCTGAAACACTCATCTTATCTACTGAGAATGGAAATTCATTGATATCCTTGTCAGGGAACTTCTCATGCCATTCCTCAAAGTTAGAGTTAAGGAGTGTAAGAAGATAGACCTTCATTGTGTATGGATGATATCCGTCTTTTCTGTAGTAATCAAGTGAAAGCTCCGGATCTTTTCTCTTAGATAACTTTCTCTTTCCACCTGTTTCCTCATCAAACTTCATAAGATGTGCTGTATGTGCGTATTTTGGCATCTTAAAGCCTAATACATGAAATAATTCATAGTGGATAGGAACAGAAGCAAGCCATTCACCGCCACGTACAACTGTAGTAGTTCTCATAAAGTGGTCATCAATTGCGTGTGCAAAATGATATGTTGGAATACCATCTTTCTTAAGAAGAACTACATCATGGATATTCTCTGGAAGCTTAATCTCTCCCTTAATGCTGTCTGTAAATGTGATTTCATTCTCAGGACTTCCCTGTGAACGAAGTCTAAGCACATAAGGCTTTCCTGCCTTAAGATTTTCCTCGATAGTCTCTAAAGAAAGGTCACGGCATACAGCATATTTGCCATAATATCCAGTAAGAACCTTATCAGTCTCCTGCTGTAATCTTACAGCCTCAAGCTCTTCCTCTGTACAGAAGCAAGGGTAAGCAAGACCTTTAAGTACAAGCTCCTTTGCAAATGTATGATAGATATCAACTCTCTGTGTCTGATAATATGGTCCGTATGCATTAACCGGGTCAGAATCCGGGAAGCCTGCACCTTCATCAAATTCAATATCAAAATATCTTAAAGAATTGATTACAAGGTCAACAGCACCTTCAACAGTTCTCTTGGCATCAGTATCTTCAATTCTTAAGTAGAATACACCGCCGTTCTTATGTGCAATTCTCTCATCAGCCAAAGCACTGTAGAGATTGCCAAGATGGATAAAGCCTGTAGGGCTTGGACCTAATCTTGTTACTTCTGCCTTATTAGGAAGTTTTCTATATGGGTATTTCTCCTCATAATAATCAGGTGTCTTATCCACATCAGGGAATAAGAGCTCTGCTAATTTCTTACAATCCTGTTCGTTCATTATTAATCTCCTTATATTACTAAATAAATCTCATAATATTTTACACATTTTGCAGACGCATTTCAACTACCTTTTGTATATAGCGGTATTAACTCCAACACAGCTCGTCTATAGTCGGGTGTCAGCCACAGACAGGTATCGTTGTGTATTAAAGTAATGAAAAGCCCAAGATTAACATATATTAAGTATGTTTCGGAATGCGTATGCTACACCATCCTTGTCGTGGTGGAGGGTTATGTGGTCGGCTATTTGTTTCAGGTGTGGTGCGGCGTTTTCCATTGCTATTCCTACGCCGGCGTATTCTATCATGTCTGTGTCGTTGTCTGCGTCACCGAAGGCGGCTACATTTTCACGGGACAGACCGAGGTATTCTGTTAAGAACTTAACACCTGATTTCTTGCCGGCGTCTTTATATGATATCTCAAGAAGCTGGCTTATTGAACTTGTCATGTAGACTTCGTCTGTGGCTTTTCTTATTCTGTCCATTATGTTTTTCTTTAATTCATCGTCGCCGACTACTATGTCAATACTGTCTAATTCATGGCAGTGTTCAAGTATGAAGGATACAATGTCGTCTTTAAGAATTCTTGTTTTTTTTACATAGTTAAGTGAGTGTTCTGTAGCACCGTATTTTTCAGGATGTGCAGTATATTCTGTTGAAGCAAATGCCTGTCCTTTTATAAATGCTTCATATGTCACAATATCATTCTCTGTGAGTTTAAGAATTGTCTTTACTGATTCCGGTGTAAGAACATAGGATTTAAGGCACTCTTTGCCTGCAATGCGGTAGATGGCAGCGCCATTGCTTGTTATTGCATATTCAATTCCAGGAACTGATATGACATCCTCAGGCAGTGTGTCAAATGCACGTCCGCTTGCGATACATACATGTACTCCGTTGCTTATGGCATCAATTAATGCCTGTCTGTTTACTTCTGACAGATGGCTTTCTGAATTAAGAGTTGTCCTGTCTAAATCAAGAGCCACAAGTTTAATATCTGTATTCATAATAATCACCTTGTTTCCGTACTTTTCATTGTAATTGCCATTATAAATAAATAAGGCTGTCCCTTTAAGGACAACCTTATATGTATAGTGATGATATGTCAATATTTTAAGCGGATTTTTTATCATCTTTCGATGGCTTAATCTGCCCCTGAACGATTTCGATAATTTCATCAGATAAGAAATTAAGCTCGTCTGCATCGTGGCAGGCAATTATAATTAAAGCACCTCTTTCCCTGTGCCTGATGAGTATGTCACGAATCTGCTCTGTACCTGTATCATCAAGTGCATTGATTGGTTCATCAAGGATAATAATATCAGGATTCTCCATGATGGCAGCAGCAATTCCAAGTCTCTGTTTCATACCAAGTGAGAACTTATGGAAAGTTCTTTTATCATCAGGATCAAGACCAATCTCGGTAAGAGTCTCGCGTATGCGGTTATCATCAATACGTCTGCGGATAGATGCAAGTGTTTTAAGATTCTCAAATGCAGTGTAATTATTAATAAAAGACGGATTTTCAATTAATAATCCGATACTTGGCGGAAACATAATATCTTTTCCGATAATCTGTCCATTAATATCAACAGTACCCTTAACCTTGATAAGACCTGATATAGCTCTCATAAGCATAGTTTTACCACAGCCGTTCTTTCCCTTGAAACCATATATTTTGCCTGATTCCATGCGCAGATTGATATCTTTAAGGATATCATTGCTCTTAATTTTCTTTGAAACATTTGTAAGCTGAATATACATATTAATCCCCCTTAGATAAAGTCTTTTTTCTTTGAATAAATAATACCGGCTGCAACCAGTAATATATTGATTGCAAGCATTAAGCACAGACCGTACGGCCATCTGCTGTATACATGAGGTATGCGGATAGTCATGAAATAATTATAGAAAAAGAACCATTTCATACTGCATATGCTCACAATAAAGAAGAACAGATTAACAACGAATCCGAATACCGCATTGCTGATATAAGCAAGCAGAAGGCTTATGCCCGTCATAGTTACGAGACACACAAAACACAGTATAATAACCAGAGGCATATTGAAATCAAGTTCAAGCTTAGTCTGTAAAAATATTCTTACTGCCTCAGTGCCTGTAATGTTAAGTGACATTGAAAATCTGCTGCCAGTCATAATCAGACCAACAATTGTGTTAGCAGCAAATATACCTGCCATATATATAATTACAGCCAGTAACATAGTGATATATTTGCTGAGCCACCAGCCGGAAGCTGAACCTGAGATAACAAGAATATTCTTTCCGACAGCTTTCTGGTCAGTAGTTATGTAATAAGTTATTATAAATGTGATATACAGCACTATAAGAATCTCAAACAGCGGAATGTCAATCTGCATGCCGGGAGAGAATTCTTTTGCACCTCTGAATACATACAGCAGGGAATCTCCAAGAGAAATACTGCTGATTCTGGAATTCTTAATACATCTGTATACATTTGAAAAATACGATACAGCCTGAAATACGCAATATATATAGAAAACCATATAGAATTTCCAGCACATCGACCAGAAGCGTCTGATATCAGCCTTTAAAATACATAAGAAAGTATTCATTAATTCTTAAGCATGTCCTTTCTATAGAATTTAATTACAGCCCAGCTTATCAGAATCATATCAATCCATATAATAAACGGAGTTATAACATCATCAGCATAATAGATACCGGATATGTACACATCTGACTGGTTAAGACACATCTTTCTATAGAAGTTCTCAAAAGGCAGAACAGATACATAAGTAGTAAATATACATGCGTAAGTGATAATAAAATCAGCAACCGGATTTCTTATAATCCAGTGCAGCGCACAGATTGTAAGAATTGTTATCTGAACACGCAGAATATCAAGCAGGAAGCAGATAAGAATTATTACAAATGTGTTCTCAGTCGTAATATTTCCATTAGGTATAAAATTTCTTGCAACACTGCCCTCTTCCAGCCAGTTACAGTTAATAACTGAAGGATAAGATAATGCACAGCCTGTCAGTACCACTGAATTAATCAGAGGAAATACAATACTTATCCATGCACATTTTTTTACACAGTTAAGCCACAGCTTCGACATTGAAGAATACAGTACAACCCTGAAATCAGACATTTCATATCTGATAATGGATATAATCATGAAAGCTGCAACAACAAGTTCGAGATTGCATAGAAAAATGTTGTTTGGAAAATCATAAAAAAACAAAAAGAAATCCGAAACACAAGGTACTGCGTTATCAAAATATCTGCTTGTGTATGGCAGAGTCCTGATTAATATTGCAATTACAATTGTATATATAATTAATATTTTAATATAATGTTTATGTCGTTCTTTAATCATAGGCAAGCCTCTTATCAATGACGGTCAAATACAATGCGCAGCCTTTTTGGATAGAAAGAATATACAAGACTGATATCAGAAGAATCTATCTTGTCAAGTTTACTTTCTTTAACCATGGAACTTCCTAATGTGCATTGCAGGCGCACTTCTTTCTTTTCACCGGGAACAACTACAATACGTGAATCTTTTGATGAATACATAGTTACTCCGTTGTGTGCATTAAGCTCGTCAGACAAAAAAACGAATATTGATGGTGAGAAATTAACAACCTTATCGGATACATTTTCTAATTCTATAGTCATAACCACAATACGGCTCTTACGGGCAGTTTCCTCACGCATATTAAGCTGCTGACCTGATTTCTCGCGGTATTCGTCGATTGTATATACATTATAATCAACAGGAGTAATCTTTAAACCGTCAATAATAGGAGGATTATCAGATGTGTAAGTTACATCTTTGGCATTAGGAAAAATCATATTGATTCTCACGGTGAATCCTATAAATATTGCAATAAGCAGAGTTATTGCTCCAATAATTATTATTCTATAACGCTTCATTATTCTTTCCTTTCATAAAAAATATAATTCCACATATAACACAGATGATAATTGGTTCACATATGTAGGCAAATAACATTCCGTCCTGTAGCTTGGTTGCAGGTGAAAGCAGAGCCATAGGATTGAATGAATAAATATTCATTACGCTTTTACATAATGTAGAGATAATACCAAGTCCGTAATAGGTAACGAATGGAGATATTATTACTAAAAATGTATTGTCGATAAAGAATGAAACCGCAAGTGAAACAAGTGCAAATGAACCGCCATATATAAAGAACTGTAATACATATATCAATACATAGATAAGCGGATGTTCACAGAAAAGATTTCCCATTATATACGCACCTGAATGAATAAATAAGCCGTTGCCGGATGGCTTCAATGCAGGAATAAACATCATAGTTGCGCATAGATTCAGTAAAAGAGGAAGCATAGTTACAAGTCCTCCTGAGATAAATGTTGCAATGAATCTGGCAGCATGAATCTTATTCTTTGACATTCTGCTGTAATATTGCAGAATGTACTGGTTCTTGTTATCTCTGCAGAAGAATCCACAATACGGAAGTGCTGCAAGCAGCATAAATATATACAGATAAGATGTAGATATAGGCTTAAGCCCCATAAACATTCCCATCCACGAATTAAATACAGAGAACGGATATGTTTCCACTCCCCCATTAAAGCCGTTAGTAATATTAAGATGCGGCTTCGCACACTCAATAAATCCTCCAACAGATAAGGCAAGTCCTATAAAAAGACTTACATAAAATAATTTGCTTTTAAATAATCGTTTAAGTTCTATTCTTAACAGAATTAAAATATCGTGCATAATCCTCCCCCATAAAAGTAAGTGTAGTGATGTTAGTTATAAAAATGTTTAATCAAGTTCAATTAAATTATTTAGTTCAATTAAGTAACCATTATAACTGTCATGGTCATTATAATTTTGAAAATCACCCTGAATATAATAAGTGTTGTCATTGGAATATGTTCCTAATACATGATAGAAAAACCATAAATCGTACTCTTTTCCAGGTTCAAGATATAAAACATCTTTTTCTTCATTTGCTAAAGCTTTATCTATGAATTCAAGTAAACCTGGATCATACATTAAATTATCAGTCTGTCTTGAGTATCCAGTTGTATAAAAGGTCATATTAGTTGGTTGAGAACCAGTATATTTCAAATGAATTTTTACACAGAAAAAAGAATTTTTCTCATTAATTAATTTTCCTGTATCTTTTGAAATATATCGTCTTTTGAATATTTCTTTTTCCAGAGCTTCGTAATATTGTTCATCAACTAATGTATAGAAAAAATCAGAAGATATTGTTTTATAAGCTTCTGTTACGGTACATTCATAATTTCCTTTTGAAAATGTTTCATTCATTTTTATGTATATAATAGCGTTTTTATTTTTGAAATTGACAGTTCCTTTTTCAACATTTCTGGATTCATTCAAATCAACGGATGGCTTTTCCTCATGATAAGCTGTGCTTAACTCTCCATTAGGTTCTGTTTCATAATAATAGCTGTATAGATATGTTTTGGTTTCTAACATGTTATTGGTATCATTAGAAGGCTGTGCTGTGCAGCCGCACAACACAGTTAATAATAGTAAAAAGAAAGTTGCTTTTTTCAGTTTCAATTATTAAGCCTCCTAGATATCCGGATACCAGTAACCGCCAAACCATGCACCATGGTAATCATCTACAGAATATGCTTCACATCTTATAGCAGCGCGTGTATAGCCTTCTTCATTTACCCAGTTAAGCATGTTATGAGTTTCATTGACATCATAATAATATTCATAGCCATGTGATACATCGACCGGATTGTTATTGCCATCAATTGCGTATACTTTACCATAGTAGTATGAACCGTCTATGTCCTTATCAGTGCATGACATCTGAACTGAAGAAGAGGTATATTTATTTTGGCGACCTGTAAATTTAGTTTCACCATCCACACTAAATGCCACACCAAAGTCATTGCCAGCTTTAGACATTATAGGTGCTGAGTTAACCCCGACAATTAATAGCATTGCTGTAAATATAACAGTATTTTTAATAAAATGTTTGTGAACCATTTCTTATCCTCCTGTTAAATTATTTTGAATAAGTACTTATCTTTTAAAAACAGAATAACAGCCCTGTACTTAAAGTACAAGACGGTTATTCTGCGGTTTGTCGTAAGATGCATGTTTAACGACGCAAGTTACATATTTTATTAGTATAGTTATGAAAACATGGATTTATTCGACTTCTTCAATGTCGTTAAGTTCGACAAGGTAACCACTGTAATGGTTTCCGCCAAGAAGTTTCTGAAACGAACCTTGAATATAATATTTATTTGTATCAGAATAACGGTATGCTTCATATAAAAACCAGCTATCAAATTCATCGCCAGGGTTCAAAGTCAGGTGTTGCTCGTTGTTTTCAGCTAAAGACCTGTCTATAAAATTTATACCTCCTAATTCATATGTTGTCCCGTCAGGATATTCAGCTATAATTGTTGATGTAAATTGAAATTTTGAAGTTGTTTCTCCTAAATATTTAATATGAACCTTTATCCAGAAAAATCTATGTCCCTCATAAAATAGATTGCCGTTTTCATCATAAATTCCCCTATATAGATTAAGCTGATTCATTACAGGCTGGATATATTCTTCGTCAACTAATTCGGTGGCAAATGATTTAGATATAGTTGAATATACTTTTAATATCGTATAATCAAATGAGCCTGTATTATATGTTTCATTCATTTTTATGTATTTTATAGAATTTTTGTTTAATTTTACGATTGGTTCTTCTGTTATTTGGGGTTCATTCGCATCAACAGAAGGTTTCTCTTCATTGTAAGCAGTGCTTACTTCACCATTGGAATCTGTTTCATAATCGTAGTTATAAAGATAAGTTTTGGTTTCGGCTATGTCATTTGTGTTGTTATTGGTATTTGTTGCGCAGCCACATAAGGCAGTTAATAATAGTGGTATAATTATTATATATTTTTTTTTCAATTATTGACCTCCATAGGTTAACTTTTTTACAATTAGAAGACTACGTTGTGCATAGACACAACGTAGCTTTAATAATAAATCATATATAAATACTAATTTATATGTGATTTGTTTTAAATGTCTGGATTCCAATAGCCTCCAAACCATGCACCATGATAATCATCAACTGAATATCCCTCACATCTTACACAAGTCATATTGTAATGTTCTTCATATACCCAGTTAAGCATATTATGTGAGTCATTTACATCAAAATAATACTCGTATCCATGAGAGACATCTATTCTTGTTCCCGCTGAATTTAAAGCATAAACTTTTGCATACTAATAAGAACCATCAATATCTTTGTCCGTGCAAGACATCCAAACAGATGATGACGTGTTTTTACTTTTTCTATCTGTGTAATATGTGTCTCCATCAAAATCAAAGGATGCTCCGTACCAAACATCATCTCCAGCTTTTGATATCACAGGTGCAGTATACACACCAATAACCAGCATCATAGTAGCAAATATTATTGTGTTTTTAATTATCTTTTTAAATTTCATATTAAATATATCATCTTAAAGTAGTAAGACTAATCAATTTCAGTCAAATCATTTAGTTCAATCAAGTAGCCGTTATAACTATTATTGTCGTTATAATTTTGAAAATTACCTTTAACATAATAAGTGTTGTCACTAGAATAATTTGAAAGATTATAGAAAAACCACATGTCATATTCTTCATTAGGTTCAAGATAAATATTATCAAGTTTATGGATAGAAAAAGATTTATCAATAAACATTAAAAAACCTAAAAAAAGTATTTCGTTATTAGTGTCTTTGCTGAATATTGTAGAGTATATATCCATAGTCATGGCTTCTTTACCGGTATACTTCATATGTACTTTTACACAGAAAAAGCGAGAAGTATCGTCAATGAGTTTTCCAGTTTCTTTAGAAATATCGCGTTGTTTTGAAATTTCATCTGATAAAATATTGTGATAATTTTCATTAACTAATGTGTAAAAATAATTAGAATCCGAGGTGACATAGGCTTGTGTAATAGCACATTCACAACTTCCAAATGAATATTTTTCATTCATTTTTATGTATGTAACAGCATTTTTTTTGAAATTGACAGTTGCTCTTACAACATCTCTGGGTTCATTCAAATCAACAGATGGTTTTTCCTCATGATATGCTGTGCTTAATTCTCCATTAGGTTCTGTTTCATAATCATAACTATATAGATATGTTTTAGTTTCTAACATATTATTGGTATCATTAGAAGGCTGTGTTGTGCAGCCACACAACGCAGTTAATAATAGTGAAAAGACAGTTATTTTTTTCAGTTTCAATTATTAAGCCTCCTAGATATCTGGATACCAGTAACCACCAAACCATGCACCATGATAATCGTCTACAGAATACGCCTCACATCTTACAGCAGCGCGTGTATAGCCTTCCTCGTTTACCCAGTTAAGCATATTATGAGTTTCGTTAACATCGAAATAATATTCATAGCCATGTGAGACATCATAATATTGTCCACTTTTATAAGCATATACTTTGCCATAATAATATGAACCATCAATATCTTTATCGGTGCATAACATCTGAACTGAAGATGATGTGCTTTTGGATTGTGTATCTGTAAAAGTAGTTTCACCATCTACACTAAAAGCAACACCAAAGCTGTTGCCTGCTTTGGATATTAATGGTGTTGAATTAATACCAACAATTAGCAGCATTGCTGTGAATATGACAGCATTTTTAATGGCTTTTTTACATATCATATTTTGTCCTCCTGTTAAATTATTTTAAATAAGTACTTATCTCTTAAAAACAGAATAACAGCCCCGTACTTAAAGCACAAGACTGTTATTTTGCGGTTTGTCGTAAGATGCATGTTTAACGACGTAAGTTACATATTTTATTAGTATAGTTGCAAAAACATGGATTTATTCGACATCTTCGATGTCGTTAAGTTCGACAAGGTAACCAGTATAGCTGTCATCATCAATATAGTTTTGAAAAGAACCTCTTAAATAGTAGGTCTTATCATGACTATATCGGGAAGCTTCATAGAGAAACCATGCGTCAAATTCATCATCTGGGTTTAATGTTAAATGACATGTGGAATTTTCTGACAAAGCTCTGTCAATGAAACCAAGTAATCCAAGAGAATAATATGTACCGTCTGGATATTTACATATAATTGGTGATGTAAATTGAATTTTTGAAGTAGTTTTACCTGAATATTTTAAATGCATCTTAACAAGAAAGAATCTATGTCCTTCGTTGAATAGATTACCATTTTCATCATAATAGCCACGAAATTTATTTAGATAGTCAAGTAATAGCTGTGAATATTCTTCTCCAAATGTATCAGCGCAAAACTGCTTGGAAACAGTTGAATATGCTTTTAAGACAGTACATTCACATGCACCCGAATTATAAGTTTCATTCATTTTCACATATGTGACAGCACATTTTTTGAAATTAACAGTAGGTTCAACTTCTTCGTGTGATTCATTCAAATCAACAGAGGGTTTTTCTTCATGGTAATCTGTATGTACTTCACCATTGGAATCTGTTTCATAATCGTAGTTGTATAGAAAGGTTTTAGTTTCTGTTATGTCATCTGTTTTATTTGATGTAGATGATGAACAGCCACTTAAAGTGAATAACATTATAAAAATAATTATTATTTTCTTTTTCAATAATTTTTTTCCTCCCAATAAAATTATTGTTTATATTTACAAATTCGGTAAGCTTTATAAGATATTTATTATTAGGAAGCTGCGTTGTGCAGTCGCACAACGCAGCTAGTATAAAATAGAGAATATATAAGCTTATATTTCAATATTTATAATTTTAAATATCTGGATTCCAGTAACCTCCAAACCATGCACCGTGATAATCGTCAACGGAATAGCCAGTACATTTAACAGTTGCTTTATTGTAATGTTTTTCATAAACCCAATTTAACATAGTATGAGTTTCATTAACATCAAAATAATATTCATATCCATGCGATACATCAACAGGATTATCAGATACATTAACAGCATTAACACGTGCATAATAATATGAACCATCAATATCCTTATCAGTACAAGACATCCACACAGATGATGATGTGTATTTAAATTGTGATGGTAAATATTTTTCATGACCATCAAAATCAAAGGATGCTCCGTACCAAACATCATCTCCAGCTTTTGATATCACAGGTGCAGTATACACACCTATAACCAGCATCATAGCAGCAAATATTATTGTGCTTTTTAATTATTTTTTTTAAATTTCATATTAAATATCTCATCTTAAAGTAGTAAGACTAATTAATTTCAGTCAAATCATTTAGTTCAATCAGGTAACCATCATAACTATCATAATCGTTATAATTGTAAAAATCACCTTGGATATAATAAGTATTATCACTGGAGTATGTTCCTAATACATGATAGAAAAACCATAAATCATACTCTTTACCAGGTTCAAGATATAAAGTATCTTTTTCTTTGTTTGATAAAGCTTTATCTATAAAGAAAAGAAAACCTGAAGCATAAATCAAATTATCAGTTCTTTTTGAAAATCCAGTGGTATAAAAGCTCATATTAGTTGGTTGAGAACCAGTATATTTCAAATGGATTTTCACACAAAAAAAAGAATTTTTCTCATCAATTAATTTTCCTGTATCTTTTGAAATATAATTAGGCTTAGCAATTTCTTTTGCTAGAGCTTCATGATATTGCTCATCAACTAATGTATAGAAAAAATCAGAAGATATAGTTTTATAAGCTTTTGTTACGGTACATTCATAATTTCCCTTTGAAAATGTTTCATTCATTTTTATGTATGTAATAGCGTTTTTATTTTTGAAATTGACAGTTCCTTTTTCAACATTTCTGGATTCATTCAAATCAACGGATGGCTTTTCCTCATGATAAGCTGTGCTTAACTCTCCATTAGGTTCTGTTTCATAATCATAACTATATAGATATGTTTTAGTTTCTAACATGTTATTGGTATCATTAGAAGGCTGTGTTGTGCAACCACACAACACAGTTAATAATAGTAAAAAAAAAGTTACTTTTTTCTGTTTCAATTATTATGCCTCCTAGATATCTGGATACCAGTAACCGCCAAACCATGCTCCATGGTAATCATCAACCGAATACGCTTCGCATCTTATAGTAGCATGTGTATAGCCTTCCTCATTTACCCAGTTAAGCATGTTATGAGTTTCATTGACATCATAATAATATTCATAGCCATGTGATACATCGACCGGATTGTTATTGCCATCAATTGCGTATACTTTACCATAGTAGTATGAACCGTCTATGTCCTTATCAGTGCATGACATCTGAACTGAAGAAGAGGTATATTTATTTTGGCGACCTGTAAATTTAGTTTCACCATCCACACTAAATGCCACACCAAAGTCATTGCCAGCTTTAGACATTATAGGTGCTGAGTTAACCCCGACAATTAATAGCATTGCTGTAAATATAACAGCATTTTTAATAAAATGTTTGTGAACCATTTCTTATCCTCCTGCAAAATTATTTATAAGTACTTATCTCTTAAAAACAGAATAACAGCCCCGTACTCAAAGTACAAGACTGTTATTTTGAGGTTTGTCGTAAGATGCATGTTTAACGACGTAAGTTACATATTTTATTAGTATAGTTATAAAAACATGGATTTATTCGACATCTTCAATGTCGTTAAGTTCGACAAGATAACCACTATAGCTGTCGTCATCAATATAGTTTTGAAATGAACCTCTTAAATAGTAGGTCTTATCATGGCTATATCGATAAGCTTCATAAAGAAACCATGAATCGAATTCATCACCTGGATTTAAGGTTATGTGATGAGATTCATTTTCTAGCAAAGCTTTGTCAATGTAATCAATTCCTCCAAGGGAATAATATGTACCATCTGGATATTTACATATTATTGGGGAATCAAATTGAATTTTTGAAGTGGTTTTACCTAAATATTTCATATGCATCTTGATAAGAAAGAAACGATGTCCTTCGTTATATAGATTGCCATTTTCATCATAATAGCCTTGAAATTTATTTATCTTATCAAGTAATAATTGAGAATATTCTTCTCCGAATGTATCAGCAGCAAATTGTTTTGAAACTGTTGAATAAGCTTTTAAAACTGTACATTCAATTGTTCCCGAGGTATAAGTCTCATTCATTTTAATAAAGGTAAGACCAGCTTTACTTCTGAAATTGACAATAGGTTCAACTTCTCTATGAGATTCATTCAAATCAACAGATGGTTTTTCTTCATGATAAGCAGTACTTACTTCACCATTGGTTTCTGTTTCGTAATCGTAACTGTAAAGATAAGTTTTAGTTTCTGTTATATCATCTGTTTTATTTACTTGTGGTGATGAACAACCACATAAAGTTGTTATTAATATAAAACTAATAACTACTATTTTCTTTTTCAATAATCTTTCCCTCCCATAAAATTATTGTATATGTTTTCAAGTCTATTATGTTTTATAAAATATTCATTATTATTAGAAAGCTGCGTTGTGCAGTTGCACAACGCAGTTATTACAAGGAATAAGAAATATATTAACTTATATTTCCTATTTACTGTCTTTAAATGTCCGCATACCAGTAACCGCCAAACCATGCACCATGATAGTCGTCAACTGAATATCCCTGACATTTTACACAAGCCATATTATAATGCTCTTCATATACCCAGTTAAGCATGTTGTGGGATTCATTTACATCGAAGTAATATTCATAGCCATGAGAAACATCTATACGTGTTCCGGCTGCATTGACAGCATGTACACTAGCATAGTAATATGAGCCATCAATATCTTTATCTGTACATTCCATATTGACAGAAGAAGAGGTGGTTTTATTTTGGCGTTCTGTATATTTTTCTTGACCATCTACACTAAAAGCGACACCAAATGTATCTCCAGCTTTTGATATCACAGGTGCAGTATACACACCTATAACCAGCATCATAGCAACAAATATTATTGTGTTTTTAATTGTTTTTTTTTAATTTCATATTAAATATCTCCTCTTAAAGTAGTAAGACTAATCAATTTCAGTCAAATCATTTAGTTCAATTAGATAACCATCATAACTATCATGGTCGTTATAATTTTGAAAATCACCCTGAATATAATAGATATTTTTATCAGAAAAATTTCCCGATATATGATAGAAAAGCCACAAGTCATATTCTTTACCAGGTTCTAGATATAAATTATCTTTCTTTTCATTAGATAAAGCATTATCAATAAAAATAAGAAAACCATTGGAATATAATAATGAATCAGGTTTTTTCTCAAATTCAGCAGAATTAAATTCCATAGTAGTCGGTTGAGATCCAGTGTATTTTAAATGAATTTTTACACAGAAAAAACAATCGTATGGCTTAATTAATTTTCCTGTATCTTTTGAAATATATGGTCTTTTTGCAATTTCTTTTGCTAGAGCTTCATGATATTGTTCATCAACTAATGTATAGAAAAAATCAGAAGATACAGTTTTATAAGCCTCTTTTACTGTACATTCATAATTACCTTTTGAATATGTTTCATTCATCTTAATGTATGTTACAGTATTTTTTCTAAAATTAACTGTTGCTTTTACAACATCTCTGGATTCGTTCAAGTCAACAGATGGTTTTTCTTCATGATAAGCTGTGATTAACTCTCCATCAGGCTCTGTTTCATAATCATAACTGTATAGATATGTTTTGGTTTTTAATATGTTATTGGTATTATTAGAAGGCTGTGCTGTGCAGCCGCACAACACAGTTAATAATAGTAATATAAAAGTTACTTTTTTCAGTTTCAATTATTAAGCCTCCTAGATATCCGGATACCAGTAACCGCCAAACCATGCACCATGGTAATCATCCACAGAATACGCTTCACATCTTATGGCAGCATGTGTGTAGCCTTCCTCATTTACCCAGTTAAGCATATTATGAGTTTCGTTGACATCAAAATAGTATTCATATCCATGTGATACATCATAATATTCTCCGTTTTCATGAGCATATACTTTGCCATAATAATATGAACCATCAATATCTTTATCAGTGCATAACATCTGAACAGATGAAGAAGTACATTTTTCTTGTTTATCTGTAAATTTAGTTTCACCATCTACACTGAAGGCTACACCAAAGCTGTTGCTTGCTTTGGATATTAATGGTGTTGAATTAATACCAACAATTAGTAGCATTGCTGTGAATATGACAGCATTTTTAATGGCTTTTTTACATGTCATATTTTGTCCTCCTGTTAAATTATTTTTAATAAGTACTTATCTCTAAGAAAAGAATAACAGCCCTGTACTTAAAGTACAAGACTGTTATTCTGCGGTTTGTCGTAAGATGCATGTTTAACGACGTAAGTTACATATTTTATTAGTATAGTTGCGAAAATGTGTTTAAATATGCATTCTACCATCGTATTTCACAGTGAAATTCATTCTCTGTTTCGTAATAATCACATGTTCCATAATTCCTTTTAGCAAGTGATTTTACAATGTTAGTTCCGAGACCATGGGAGTTCTTATCCTCCTTGGTTGTGGCAAGACCAGAGTTCCTGTCAAGAACTGTTTCATTAATGTAATTGCTTACATGGAATACCATTTCTTCATCGTCCCAGTATGCCTGAATATGAAGCTGGCGCAGAGACTCTTCCTCGTGAAGTTCTGCTTCTATTGCGTTATCTATCACATTTCCAATAATAGAACACAGGTCATTGCCGGTCATAGGTTTGATGTCTTTAGTAATATCAATTGCTGTTATTATATTTTCGCTTTTGGCATATGCAATTTTGCTGTTAATTAATGTATTGATGACCGGATTATTGGTGTTAATATAATCAATTGTTTTTTCAAGACCGATACCGTACTGTTTTAAAAAATCTGATGCTTCATTAAATTGTCCGTTATTAATAAGCCCGCTTAACACCTGAAGCTGATTGTTCATGTCATGTTTTATTGAGCGTATCTGACGGTCAAGCATGCTTACATTTTTGATGTAATCTTCTCCCGATGTTAATTGCTCCTGAAGTTTATCCGCATATTTTTTATTGCTGTTTGCCATATATAGTGACAAAGCCAGTTCGTATATAAGAAATATCAGTATGCACAATAAAAGAAGAATCAGCAGGCTGCCTGATGTAAGCTGCATTTTCATAGTCACTGTAAATACGGCACATACGGTAATCAAAGTCAATGCAAGAATTATGATATCACGAATATTAAACATGCCGTTTCTTATTGACGCGAATGATTTAAGGACAATAATTAACAGAACATATATTATAAGTGAGAATATGACATATGGCATTACCGGATATGAATATATTGAAAGCATTTTCTGTGCCTGATATGTAAGCAGCGGTACTGCAATCGTTACAATAAGCTGGATTATATATGGATATACTCTCTTCTTTTTGCCGATTATATTAAGCGAATTATTGTAAAATATTATTGCAACAGCCAGTAAAAGAATGTATTGCGAATAATTAAATGAAATGTATGGAAACATAGTATGTTATCTTACATTGTACGGCGGTATTGTACAAAGCCTTTCTTAAATGTATCTTTATAGGAGCGTCCGACTTTTATCCTGAAGCCGTCTTTCATAATAACTTCTGAACTGACAGCATCGAATCTTCTTACATGCATGTAGTTAATCAGGCAGCTTTTATGTACTCTTATGAAATTATATCCGGCGAGTTCATTTTCAAGGTCCGAAAGCTTTTTCCTAAGTTGATAATTTCCAGAGGTTGTATATATATTGAGCATATGATCCTGACTGACCGCGTACTTGATACTTACAGAGTCAATGCTTGTAATTGAACCGTTCTTTTCAAGATGAACCGAAGTGGTGAGCAGGTCTGTATGTGTAAGTTTGTTTACAAGCTTTTTCACACCGGTTTCATAATATTTCTTTCTGATAAAGTAGAATGGTGTATATTCAAATGTATCAAATACAAGTTCCTCATGTGAAGTTACGAAAACTATTCTTGTATCTGATGAAATGGAACATATAGATTGTGCTGTGTCAAATCCGTTAAGCGGAGTCATGTCTATATCAAGCAAGGCGAGATTATAATGCTTTTCTTTTACAGCCTCAATTAATACATTCCCTGATGAATAGTAATCAATTGTGGCTTCAAGATTATGTGCATGAAGTTCATTATTAAATGCCTCCATTATCTTGCTGGCAATTTTTTCGTCATCGTCACATAATGCTACTTTGTACTCCATATATACCCCCTGATGTATGTGCTAAATGTACTAATAGAATACATTTTCAAAATGTGTTTTTCAAGTAAATATACATATATAAGTTAATATATTTTTCACTAGATAATTCGTTATATTCGTGTTACAATTATAATAATATATCAGGATGGAGACGTGAACTATGATTATATCAGAGAATCATTTTGGAAAAGAGAATTGTGTTGCATATTGTGATGTTTTAATCAGAAGAAATTATGAAGTTATTAATGCGGATGAACATTTCTATCATTTTGTAGAAAAACTTGTTGGTATTAATTTTCTTGATATTGTTCATCAGGATAATCTCAAGGATTTTAAGATGGCTTTTGAGACGCTTAAGCCAGGTGAGAATTGCAGAATGCTGATTCTGTTAAGAAATGGAATTGGTGAATATTACTGGACAGATATGGTGATTTATAATAATGGGAAGATTCTGTCAGGTGAGAATGTAATTGAAGTCAGATGTTATTTTCTTTCAGCAGTTGAGAGCAGGTACCTTATGGCTTTGGACAATGTCAATAAGTACAGAACAATACTTTCTACATACAGAAATTATTTGTTTGATTACAATTCTTATACGGATATGTTTACAATATATCTGTACCGTGGTAATCAGTGCAATGCACCTATTAAGGGAACTCTGGAACAGTTTAGGGAAAGAATGTTAAGAATATTAAGGTCTGATTCAGAGCGTAAGGAGTTTGCTACATTTTATAATTATTTAAAGAATGGTTCTAATATGTTCAGCTGTATGGTTTATCTGCCGCTTGATGAGCATAACGATGAACTGTACAAGTTCAAAGTGAATGGTGACAGCCTGTTTTCAATAAATAAAACGTCTGTTGTTGCAGGTTATCTTGAGACTGTTGATGGATGTGTTTCGGATGTTATTCCTTATTATGCAACAAGTGAAGCTGTTGATTCTGCCACTGGACTTCTTAATAAACGTGCATGCATGGAATATACGAAATCAGTAATTGCATCCAAAGATGATAAGATTCATTATATGATTATGTTTGATGTTGATAATTTCAAGAGCATTAATGATACATATGGTCATCTTTTTGGCGATGAAGTATTAAGTAAGATAGCAGGCATTATTAATGCTAACCTTAACGGACGAGGAATTGCTGGAAGATTTGGTGGAGATGAATTCTATATATTCACTAATAATATTAAAGATGAAGAGGATTTGAGGATTCTTCTTACAACTATGCGTAAGGAATTACAATATGCATTTGACAGCAGAATTGAAGATTTTGGAGTTACTCTTTCTGTTGGTGTAAGTCTGTTTCCTAAAGATGGAACGGATTACGAGGAACTTTTCAGAAAAGCTGATAAATGCCTGTACCTTGCAAAAGAAAAAGGACGAAACAGATTTATTATATATAATGAAAGCAAGCATGGTTCACTTGAGAATAATAGCAGGCATATTCATAAAATTCTTGATTTGTCTGATCATTCAGAATATATGTCAGGCGTGGTATCTGACATAATTCTTGAACTTGTATCCAGAGGAAAAGATGCAATTGATGATGTTGCCAATAATATTTTAGAGCAGTTTGAGATTGATGGACTGAGAATATATAATGATAATTCCGAGCTTATATATTCTTGTGGTGAATATAAGAGAATGCCGGATATGACGAATATTCTTAATGATAAGGCATTTTTATCTAGATATAATAAGAACAATTCTATGTCAATCGGTATTGTTTCATCTGTGGAGGCATGGCATAAGGAATTATATAATGAGTTATCAGACAGTAATATAATGGCTTTCATCAGTGCATGGTTTGAATTTAAATATAGAAGATACTATTTCTTCTACGATGTGTTTAATCATAAAAGCCGCTGGAATGATTATGACAGGAACTTTGTTCTTATTATAAGTAAAATCATTGCCAGCGTGCTGTAATATCAGATATAATTATACTGTTATTATGTTTGGCAGCTTTGCGAAGCTGCCAATTTTTTTGTCTGTAAGTATTGTTGCTTCTCCTATATTACCAAATGTTACGGCGCTTGTCTCCCCGAACTTTGAGCTGTCAGCAAGAATATACTTGAAGTGACAGTGGTTGAATGCAGTTTCCTTAACGAGTGCTTCATTAATATCAGGTGTAGTAAAACCTGATTTTTCGGTAATACCATTAGTTCCAAAAAATCCTTTGTTAAAATTCATTCTGTCGATTGTAATAATTGCCTGATTTCCTACAACAGCTTCTGTTAATCCCTTAAGTTCACCTCCAATTAGTATTACCTTAAAGCCTGCAATTGCAAGTTTTCTTGCATGTGTTACTGCGTTGGTAACATATGTTGCATTCTTTTCTTCAAGATAATCAATCAGATATTCAGTAGTAGTTCCAGCATCAATATATATGAAATCATTAGGTACTACAAGTCTTGCAGCATACATTGCAATTTTTTTCTTTTCTTCTGTGTTTACATCAGCTTTTTGTGAAACGGATAATTCGGTAGTAGATACACCATTGATCTTTTCAACAGCTCCTCCAAATACCTTGGTAAGCCGGCCCTGTTCATCAAGTGTATTAAGATCACGTCTTATTGTTGATTCAGAAGTATTAAGAATGTCTTTAAGTTCAGTTACGGTAATGCTTCCCTTTTCAGATAGCAGATTAAGAATTATTTCGTGTCTTTGTTCTGTAAGCATATTGTTATAACTCCTTTTCCATAAAATTTTTTACATCAGTAATGTTTTTATAATGTGCCAGCGACCACATGAGTTTCATTGTAAGGTTTTCAATTGTCATGGATTTTCCATTTATGACATTTTCCTTTGCAAGATTACGCCCGACTTCATATATCTCCCAATTAACACCTTCATAGAGACATTGAGTTGTAATAACAACACATATGCCATTAGTTGTAAGTCTGTGAATGTATTCTATAATATTATCTGGCATTCCTCCAATACCAAAACCTTCAATAATTACGCCTCGGCACGATGAATTAAGATAATCAAAAATATTATAATTCATTCCAGGAAAAAGTGTGATAACTGCTATATCAGTACACATATCAGTTTTGATATGAAATCCATTGCCTGATGTCATTATATTTTCAAATGTATTAATGTTATATTCAACGATATTGTTTCTGATTGTTGCAATATATGGAAAATTAATACTTTCAAATGCATCAAAACTTTTTGTCTTGATTTTCTTAGCACATGTTCCTTTTATAAGTTTTTCAGAAAATGCAAGAAATACTCCAGAAATGTCTTCACATGAATAAATAAATGCATTTGTTAAATTCATGACGGCATCAGTTTTTTCCACATCAATGGGTAACTGTGAGCCGGTAAGAATGACAGGCTTTGAAAGATTAATAAGCTGATATGATAATGCAGCTGCAGTGTAAGCACAAGTATCTGTTCCATGTGTTATAACAAATCCATCATAGTCATTATAATTGTTCATGATGCATTCTGAAATGGAACTAATGTGAGATGTATCCATATTACTACTATCGATATTCATTAATGATATTCCGGTAACATGACATTTTTGTCTGATTACCGGAATATAGTCAAGTAAAATATTAACATCAATTGATGGCGTAAGACCATTGCCATTATCTTTTGAAGCAATTGTGCCGCCAGTAGCTATCAGTAAAATATTCTTCATTTTATTTTACCTTCTCCATTAAAATAATCTTTTAAAAGCTGTACAACGGTGTTTGAAAGCAGGAATACTGCTATTAGATTAGGAATCACCATAAGCCCGTTAAAAGTTTCAGCAATGCTCCACATTAGACCTAAATTCATTGTTGCACCAACTACAGCAACAAGTGAGTAAGCAGCCATGAATGGTTTAGTTGCTTTAGGACCAAAAAGGAATTCTATGCATCTTTGTCCATAGAGTCCCCATCCTATAACTGTTGAAAAGGCAAAACAGCACATTGCAACAGCTGTAAATATTGATACCCAGCCTCCATATGTAGATGTAAAGCCTGATATTGTAAGTTCTGCACCAGCAGCCTGACCATATCCTACCGGAACACAACTACATAATATAACAAGAGCAGTCAGTGTACATATTACAATTGTATCTACAAATACTTCAAATATTCCGAAAAAGCCCTGCTTTACGGGTTTACTTGTATCAGCACATGCATGTGCAATAGACCCGGTACCAAGTCCGGCTTCATTAGAAAAGATGCCCCTTGATACTCCTTTTTTCATACTCATAAAGAAGCTTCCAACTGCACCACCAGTAACTGATGCAGGAGAAAATGCACCTTGAAATATTGATTTAAATACAGCAGGAACATTATTAATATTAATAAGTACAACTCCGATGGCAAGAATTATATATAACACAGCCATAAATGGTATGAGTTTTTCTGTAACTCTGCCAATTCTTTTTATTCCACCAATCATTATAAGTGCAATAAGTATCATAATTATTATTCCGATTATAAGATTAATCACATGAGTTGAATCAGCAGATATTATGTTATAATTAATTAATGCTGAATCTAAAGCAGCTGTTATGGTATTTACCTGTGTTGCATTACCTGTTCCAAATACAGTGAGAACACCGAGTGCTGAGAATAAATAAGCAAGCCAGTGCCAGTGCTTCTTAAGACCATTTTTAATATAGTACATCGGACCGCCAACAAGCTCACCTTTATTATTAGTTTCTCTGAAATGTACGGCAAGAACTACTTCGGAGAATTTAGTACACATTCCAAGTATTGCGGATATCCACATCCAGAATACAGCCCCAGGACCACCAATTGCAATTGCTCCAGCAACACCGGCTATATTACCGGTACCTACAGTTGCTGCTAAAGCTGTACAGACAGCCTGAAATGGCGTAAGGGCGCCGTCAGAAGCTTTACGCTTCTTAAGCATGCGCCCGATAGTTATTTTCATTGCATAAGGAAATTTCCTTATCTGGATAAATCTGGTTTTTACACTTAAGACAATTCCTACGCCGATAATACATATCATTGCAGGAAGTCCCCAGATAAAGTTATTGATTACGCTGTTTATTGATTCAATTGTTGAAAGCATTAATTAGTCCATCCTGTTATATAGTTGTCATTATATGTTATTTTTTTCTTGACCCAAAGAATTTAGATAGCAGCCCTTTTTCCTTTGTATCAGAAGATTTATCAGATACCTCATCTATAGTAGTATCTGTTTCATCAGTATAATTAAATGTTAAACCTGTTAATTTACTGAATTCATTAAGTGCAGAGTCATATGCTGATTTTGCAGAATCATAATCAGCTTTATTATAATCACTTCTTGTTGCTTCATAATTTAATTTGTAGAATACTTTAGAAAGCTGGTTACATATGCTGTTGCTTTGGGTATATGTATAATTGGCTTTTTCATATTCTGTTTTAGCATTGTCATATGCAAGCTTTAATGATTCAGAAGTACGTCCTTTTTCATCAGAATTAGCCTGGGCTTTACCAAGTTTTTCTTCAGCTTCATGTAGTTTAAAGCGTATCTGATTGATGTTTTCTTTTGTCTGGTTGATTTTCTTGTGGATATTCATCTCATCTGCAAGAGCATCTTCCATTGCTTTTTTCTTAGCATCTTCATCAGCAATACATTTGTCAAGTTCATCCTTAACCTGAGGCATATTTGCTGCAGCATTCTGTTGTGCAGCAATGACTTCATCATATTGTGCTTTAGCGTTCTCATATTCAAGCTTTGCATTATTAAGAACAGAAGCTGAATCCTCATCTAATGCTTCAAGTTTTTTTATATGATCTTTGGCATTGTCAATATCATTAAGTATTTTATCTACACTTTTTCTGGCATTTTCATATTCTATATTAATTGAAGAGGTTGTAGAAGTTACTCTGTTATATTCTTCTAATAATGCATCAGCTTTCTGTTTATACTGTTCATAGATTTCATATGCAGCAGCAGCGGCTTTGGCCGTTTCATCATATTCAGTTTTAGAACGATTTACCATAGCACGCTGTGTATTAAAATTCATTTTTATTGATTCAGCATTTTTTACAGCTTTTTCGTATTCTGTCTTAAGACCAGGAACTGCGGCTTTTCGCGTTTCTAAAGTTGCAGCTGCATTATCTGTGGTTGTTTTTGCTTTGTTATAGGCAATTTCTGCATTATTAATATCATCCTGAATAGATTTCAGGCTTAACTGGTAAAGATCTGTTCCATTCAAAAAATCCTTTTCAGTAAAGAATGGTTTCTTAATAATATGCGACATGTCTGATATGTCACATTCACATATATCAATTCTGTTATCAGAAGTTTTTTTGCATTCACATGAATAATTAGTTTTATCAGAGATACCATTTTTTGTGAAACTTACCGGTATATATGCAAGTCCGGATAATCCCTTAAGATTAACAATCCATTCTCCAAATGATATGTCTTTGTAATCATGTACTGTCAGATTATAAAGAATCAGGTGCTTGCAATAATCCTGAATATCGGGATTATTAATTGTAAAATCAGTTATTAATGAAATGCTCTTTTCTTCAGCTCTAAGATTATCAAGCACAGCATCATAGTCATAATTGTGAGAATCTCTGCCAATATCTACCTGCGAGTTATATTTTTTTTCTTTAGCAGCTTCATCATTGACAGCATTGTCATATGCAGTATGTGCTTCTTCTAATAATTTTGCAGCATCTTCATATTCTTCTTTTGCATATTTCTCTGCGTTAACAGCTTCATCATACGCCGGCTTAAGGCGGTTTTGTGCCTCTATTGTACGGTCATATGCAACTTTTTTAATTGTTTCAATTGAATGAATCTGTTCATAGTCTTTTTTCTTATCAGCTTCTTCAGCCTCTGCTTTTTCAAGCATCGTCTTTCTGCCTGATATTAATGAAGAATTACGATTGTATTCTTCCTGTAAATCCTGAATAGAAGCTACAGCCTTATTATATTTATCTTCCAATTCTTTAAGCAGGGCTTTTGCTTCGTCTATCTTATCCTGTGATTTATCAGCCGCATCAATATACTCATCATATACGGCTTTTTTTGCATTGAGATTCTCTTCTACTTTGCTGATACTGTCTTTAAAAGTATCAGCTTTCTTTTTTATATTATAGAATCTGTCTCCCATTTCAATTGTCTTCTGTTTAGCCGCAGAATGAACTTCTGATGCTTTTTTAGAAGCTTCTTTAGCATTATTAATCTCATCATTAAGTGACAAAAGGGATGCCTCTGCTTTATTCAATTCAACTTTTATAAGATCAACCGAAAGTATATATTCATGAATACCAGAATTATCTGATGATACTGCGTTGATATTATCATCATAATCTTTCTTTGCTTCTTCAAGCTTAGCTTTACTATCGTTAATCTTCTGTTTAAGGACAGATAAATGTGCTTTTGCTTTAGCAACGTCCTGTTCAGCTTTTGTTATAACAGCGAAATTGTTCATAAAAACACCCTCTTTAACTATATTGTTATTTCATTATCATAATGAAGAAATACTTATTTAAGTGCATCAGCAAGCTGGTCTAATGCAGGAATATCAGTTTCTTTAAGAACTGATTTAATTGTGACAACAGGTTCAACAATTGTTATATTTTTCATTGTTTCAAGTATGTTTCGCATTGTTTTTGCAGCTGTAGGTGCCCATGAGCCATTCTCAATAAGTCCTACTGTTCTGTTCTGGAATGCTTTTGCCTGAAGGTGATGAAGAAAATCCTGCATAATTGGGAATACACCTGCATCATAACTTGCGGCAGCCAGAACCATTCTGTCATATCTGAATGCATCTTTTACTGCCTCAGCAATATCACATCTTGAAAGGTCAGTAATAACAACATTATCAACGCCTTTGTTGCGAAGCATTTCTGCAAATTGTTCGGCAGCATATGCAGTATTGCCATGAATTGAAGCATAGGCTATAAATACACCTTTGCTTTCTGGCTGATAACTGCTCCATGTGTTATATAAGTCAAGGTAATATCCGAGGTTATCTGATAATACAGGACCATGTAATGGACATATAGTCTTAATATCAAGTGCCGAAGCTTTTTTAAGTAAGGTCTGGACAGGAGCACCATATTTACCAACTATGTTAAAATAATATCTTCTTGCTTCACATGCCCAGTCCGCATTCTCAGTAAGCGACAGAGCCCCAAATTTTCCAAACCCATCAGCTGAGAACAGAACCTTCTCACTGCTTTCATAAGTTACCATAACCTCAGGCCAGTGAACCATTGGCGCCATGACAAAAGTAAGAGTGTGGGAACCAAGATTAAGAGTATCTCCTTCTTTAACAGTAAGAGAATTCTTAATGTTAATATTCTCAAAGAACTGGTTAATCATTACAAATGTCTTGGCATTACCTACTACAGTGATTTCAGGGAAAAGTTCAATAAGTCTGGCAAGGCTTCCAGCATGGTCAGGTTCCATATGCTGTATAATTACATAATCAGCATTCCTTCCATCCAGAGCATTAAGAAGATTGTTTTCCCAGTCTTTCATTCCACGCTTGTCGACAGTATCCATAATGGCTGTTTTGTCATCAAGGATTACATATGAGTTATATGAAACACCCTCTGGAACAGCATACTGGCTTTCAAAAAGATCTAATGTTGTATCATCAACTCCGATGTATTTTATTTTATCTGATATATTCATAATTAGTACCTCACTTTCTGATTCTGAAATTATTAAATTGTATAAAATCAATTGTTATAAGTATAACATTTATCTGACAGAAGTTAAATGGTAATTGTTTATAAGAAATCATGATTTTATTATGCTTTTTTAATAAAATCAACTTGTTATTATTTTGTCATAGTGGTAAAATATAGTCAACTTTTAAAAGTGAACAATTTTATATTTATGGAGGCGTTTTTATGGCACAGAGATTTATTTTGAACGGAACTTCTTATCATGGAGCAGGTGCAATCCAGGAGATTGCAACAGAAGTTAAGTCAAGAGGGTTTAAGAAAGCATTTGTATGTTCTGATCCTGATCTTGTTAAGTTTGGTGTGACAGCAAAGGTTCTTAAGGTTCTTGATGATAATGGTTTTTCTTATGAATTATATTCTAACATCAAGCCTAATCCAACAATTGAGAATGTACAGACAGGTGTAGAAGCATTCAAGAATGCGGGAACAGATTACTTAATCGCTATTGGTGGTGGTTCTTCTATGGATACAGCCAAGGCAATCGGTATTATAATCAACAATCCTGAGTTTGCTGATGTAAGAAGTCTTGAGGGTGTTGCTGATACAAAGAATCCGGCAGTTCCTATTATTGCAGTTCCTACTACAGCTGGTACAGCCGCAGAAGTTACCATTAATTATGTTATTACTGATGCAGAGAAGAATCGTAAGATGGTATGTGTAGATCCTCATGATATTCCTGTTGTTGCTGTTGTAGATCCTGATATGATGTCAAGCATGCCTAAGGGTCTTACTGCTGCTACCGGTATGGATGCTCTTACACATGCTATTGAGGGTTATATTACTGCTGGTGCATGGGAATTATCTGATATGTTCCATCTAAAGGCAATTGAGATTATTGCCAAGAGTTTAAGAGGTGCAGTTGATAATACTCCTGAAGGAAGAGAAGGAATGGCTTTAGGCCAGTACATAGCTGGTATGGGATTTTCTAATGTAGGTCTTGGTATTGTTCATTCTATGGCTCATCCACTTGGAGCACTTTATGATACACCACATGGTGTAGCTAATGCTATTATTCTTCCAACAGGCATGGAGTATAATGCACCTGCTACTGGTGAAAAATATCGTGATATTGCCAAGGCAATGGGCGTTGAAGGTACAGAAAAGATGACTCAGGATGAATACAGAAAAGCTGCTATTGATGCTGTTAAGAAGCTTGCTGCTGATGTTGGAATTCCTGCTGATCTTAAGGATATTGTTAAGCCAGAGGATATTCCATTCCTTGCACAGTCAGCATATGATGATGCATGCCGTCCAGGTAATCCAAGAGAAACAAGCGTAGAAGAGATTACAAAGCTTTATGAGAGTCTTATCTAAGTAATATATGTATATGTAAATAATAAACCGCGGTATAGTAAATTGCTATATCGCGGTTTATGTATATTATTAATTTTCTGTCATATCAATAAACATTACATTTAATTCTGGTAAGGATCTTTTTAATGATACAGGACAGCCTGATGTATCAAGGAAGCAGTGTTCACTTTCGCCAGTACATCTTACTTCTCCAGTCTTTTCATCAATCACAGTATATTCAAGCGTAATCTTTACACCATTGTATTTAATAACCTTGACATTAATAATAACAGTATCATAGTAATGAGTCATAGACTTATATCTGGCATTAACTGATAATACAGGACTTATTATGCCTGATTCTTCCATTTTCTTATAGCCAAAGCCATTCTCTTCAAGAAGAAATGACCTTGCTTCCTCAAACCATCTTATGTAATTAGAATGATGAACTATTCCCATCTGGTCGGTTTCATAATACTGAACCAGATGTTTGTATGGTTTATATATCATAATATTCCTCCTGACATGTTTTTGTATAATCCACAGTTATGAATTTTATTCATTGTGTAATTATAGTTATTCAAATACATTTTTGTCAATTTTAGAAGGGTTGATATTAATTACATTATAATTAGCAGCTACATTTATTACATTGTCAGCTATTATTTTATCATATCTGTTCATCCATTTTCCTGTTACTCCAGTGTATGAAGCAACTTCATCTTTAGATGCTCCTCCCATTAGCATATAGCTTATAGCTGCATGACGAAGTGTCTGCATTGTATAATGCTTTCGTAATTTTTTGGCTTTCACAAGCTTATCTGTGTATGAAGCAAGAAGACGTTCTGTATCGCGCATTTTAATACGGTTTTTTCGTATATTTGTAAATAATGCGCCGCTCTGTATATTTTCAGCCACAATATATGTATCAAGAATTGTACCAAGGTCATCAGGTATAATAAGAAATCTGCTTATATGATTCTTTGGTGGCATATTAATACATAGGTGTCCTGTCTGATTTCGGCATATATATTCTTTGTTCAGATTACATATTTCCTGATTGGTAAGTCCCATCTTAATTACAAGTGAAAATATTAAAAATGCTTTATTGTCATTGGCATCTAATGCCTCACTCAGAAGATTATCAATTTCTTTAGTATCAGGTATTGCATCTTTTGGCAATATTTTATCCTGTTCTGGAAGAGACATACTTTCAAAATGATTAACATATCGTTTGCCATGATTAATAGTATAAGTTTCTATAAATGTGCATACAGATTTCATAACTGAAAGACGCATTACTGCAGTATTATATGACAGTCTGCCAGAGTTAACCTTCTCTATAAGGCTGTTGTAATAATTCATCGCCTCTTTTCTTGTTAATTTCATTGGGTCGTGTCCAGTTAATTTATCAAAGCTCTTTATAACATTCCAATATTCTTTCCGTGTTCTTGGACGTAAATTTGTCTGGAAATATATCCATATTTCATTTTCAAATTTAGATGAAATCATATGTTATCCTTTCTCAAAAGCAGTAGTGTAGTATAGTTTGGTTATATATGACGACATATGTCTAATCACAAACAAATTATACCATCCCTCCACCAAAAAATCAAAATAAAATAAAACAAAACCCAAAATAATTAAGAAAAGCTTCCAGACTGAACTCAGTTCACATTTGCTTTTTATGTCGAAAGTCCGTATAATGTATTTATATTTACATTGAAGGAGTTAATATGGAACAGTATTCTAGGCGATTTATAGAAGAGCTCGCAAAGCATATCAACCCAACGATTCTTGAATTTTTCAATAAAAAGAAAAATCTTATGAACTTTCCTACTGATAATGCTGCAGAGCTTATAGACGAAACACTGATGGAGTATCTTGAAGGCAAGACGAGCCGTGAAGATTTAATGCCAATTATAAACAAGATAAAAAAGTCGCGTCTTCAGAAACGTGCCAGATGGTATAAGGCATACAATAACGATATTGATAATATGAATCTGGATGATCCCAAACATCCTCTTGCTAGTTTTATTTCTCTGGCCAGGTCATTAAGACCTGACGAGTATGCTAAACTTTATGGAGATAAAGAACTTGATGATATTATCAAAGATAAAAAAGAAGCTGCTAATGAATGGAAGAATGATTCCGGAAGTCTTTTGATTGATTTTCCTGGACTCTACTCTTTCACTAATAATTCAATATATAATTCTCTTAAGAATGATTTAATTATAAGTGCATGGAAGTATATTGAAAGTGAGCTGGCTGGTAACATTGATTCTTACCTGAGAATGTATCCAGTTGACCTTGTAGATAAACCATTATTCAGCCCATCTTCTTTTACTCTGATGATGGAAACAGCTTCCAATAATTTGTTAAAGGAAATTATCACTGACGATGATGGAGATGAATTGTTAGAGGTCACTGTAGATAATGGTAAACTGACACCACCTAAGTCTATGGATACTGACGACCTTAAGCTAGTTAATGCATTTATATCTAATATTAACATGCAGGAGTTCTCTAAGGAGAAATCTGTTGTTGTCGATCTAAATACTCTGGGTAAAGAGGTCGTTGATTATCATGTAGGTAAGAATGTTCTTAACAAGATAAGTAACTCATGCCGTAAACTGGTAGAGTATAACTTCTCTTATGAAGCTGAAGGCAGTAAGATATATTTCAACTTGTTTGATAATATTGTAATTAAAGAAGATGCTGAGCGCCCATATGCCATAGCACAATTTGGGGAGATCCTAAGCAACGCAATTATTCAGAAGAAGCTTATCTCAATTACTTCTGCTTCTTATGATGTTCTTGATAATAACCTTTCAAAGATTATATGCTATGCGATAAAGCGTGAACAGATTGCTAATCAGGAAACAAGAGTTAATGAATACAGTTATACATACTTCCAGAAGATTGTAAGATTCAAGCTGAAAAACAAAAAGAAGAATCTGCAGCTAATCCAGGAAAGTCTTCAGGAGTTTGTTGATAACCATATTGCAATAGAAAAGTTTGAATTAAAGAATGGTGTATTTATCATAACTTTCCTGCCGTTGTCTGATGCTGAAATAGAAGATCTTAATTCTGACAATGATAAGAATGACAAAGGACTGTTGATTGACACCCTTGGATAAATGTCTACATTTTCGCATTTAAAAAATTGATGTAGATTACTGGAGGATAATTGATTATTTTCAATTATCCTTTTTTTATTTGCCTCAACCATGCGATTTATTCATATTTTGTCGTTTATTTTTAATTTTTAGTGTAAAAAATATGCTCTACTCCCCTATTTAAGGCATTTTGATAAATTTTAACGAAATAATCAATATTACTATGTAACCTGATGCTAAAAAATGTAGATATTTTTGGAGTAAATCAGCTCTACTTCTCTGTAAGAGTGTAGATATATTTGGAGTAAATTAATAAAATGTAGACATTTTTGGAGTAAATTTGTTCATTTTCATAAAAAATATGGCTTAAAACTATGCTATTTTGTATATTATTATTATATATAGAATTGTTTTTCTACATTTTTTTTTCAAAAAATCATTGTCAATGTCTACATTTTTGGCTTAAATACTAGATATTCGGGATTTATTGTCTTTATATATAAATCAATAACACCCAAATGTAGATAAATTTGGAGTAAAACATACAAAATATGTAATTTGAAGTCTACAAAAAAAAATCACAAGAAATTTCGTAGATAAAAACGGAGTAAAACAAGTATCTTTTTAAAAAATGTAGATAAATTCAGAGTAAAATAATATGAAAATAAATATAATGTGGACAAAAATGGAGTAAAAAGGCAAATTTGATTTTAGCCCCAAATACTGTTAAATTATGGGCTAAAAGGGGGTGAAATGTTTGGATAATTTTGCGAATATTGGCAAAGCAGCTATAATCCAGTCTTTAGGTATTCAGAAGAATTACACAGAAGTAATTGAAACTACTGTAGATGCCATAGATTATAGTAATACAGCTTGTTCAACATGTAAATACAAAGCTATCATCAATACATTTGATGAAAATAGCAAGCCTTATGCTGATGCCTGTGCTTCCTGTGCAAGTTGTCCACATAAGACATTAATCCAAAAGAACGTGTATAAGAAAATCTACCATAATGAAAAAAACCGTTATGGTTACAGACCTATGCTTAAGGCTAATGCCATTAAGCTGTTTTTGTTGTTGCATTTTTATCACCCTGATAATAACGGAATTGTATATAATCTGGAAGCATGTGATCTTGCGTCTGTTATCGGGTGTAATGTAAGAACTGTATGGAATAATCTTAAGGTTCTTGAAGAATATACATATATCTCATATTCAAAGAATGAATATGGGCTTATTAATGTTATCCTCAATGATTATGAAAATTATTACCTTCCTGCCAATAAAGGTGGGCGAGGTTTTCTTGTCATGTCAAAGGAGCTTCTAACAAAACTTAATTCAACAGATTCCCTGGTATCACTCCGTATCTTTATAAGGGAACTTTTAAGTCTTGATTCTCCTGAATTAAAAGGTGTTGCAAGTGTTGATTACAAGAATATCCGCGATATACGTAATACTCTTCCAGCTTACTGTAAACCTTCGGTTATTAAAGCGAAGCTTACAAAGAACTCAGATATATTCAATGTTACATTTAAAGATGATGTTGTCCGGTTCGAGATTGATAAAGCATATATTCCAAAGAATCAGAAGGCCTATGTACATGAGGAATATGTAGGAATCCTGCAGAATTTTATATGGGAATTTAATCAGAATGTTGCTTATGTTAATTCCGGAGAAAATGTTTCTGGGAAATTCAGTTCATTTTTTAATATTAATACTCCAGTTGCTTCTTATAAACTTATGAAGCTCACTGATATTGAAATTGATGATATTGCAAGTCTTTCCTTACACTATTCTTATGACATTGTGATAAATGCACTGTCTGTTGTTTATAAAGAATATTATATGTACGAAAAGACTGTAAATAACCTTGCGGGTCTTTTGTCGACAATAATTCGGTCTCAATTTAATAATCTTAAAAAGGCTGCTTAAAAAACAGTCTTTTTTCTGTGTCTTTTTTCATTAATATCTGCATAAATTATCTAAAGATCCTTTCTCCCCTTACCTGGTCTTAGTTTCTTAAGTTAAATATATGTCACTTATTTAAAAAATATGATAAAAATTAATATAAAAAGTGGCAATAATGACTAATATATTAATAAATCATGGAAAAAAATCGACGATTAATAACTCAAAAAGAACCAAATAATAATTAAAAAAAACTTCTTCTGAAATAAAAATTCTCATATGAAAACAAAAAAACTTTTTTTTAAAAAAATATATAACTGATTTAAATAAAGATTCAGCATTTATGAAAAACATATACGTCTTAAATATCCTCAAAATCAATAACCATCTGCCTTTCAGGATTTCTCATTTATCAATATATGTTAATTTGTTAATAATATATATATATATATTTTTATTTATAAAAAAAGACGGATATTAATGCATAAATAATACTTCATGCATAATATCCGTCAAAAATTTGACTTTGTAATTTGGCCATATTTCAATTTTTATCATATGAAAATATAAATATGTATCTAAATCATAAAATGTCCTATATTGTCAAATTATAGGTTTTCAATTAAATCAACAAGTCTATCCTTTAATATTTCAACACGTATTTTTAATTCTGCATCATTTTTTATGATTGATTTATTATTCTTTAGTATATCAAAATTATTTTCTAATAAATTAAGTGACTGTTCCAATTTCGCAATTGAATTAATTCTTTTAAGTTCAGAATCGGAGATTGAAGTCTGACGTTGTTCCTTTTCCTTCTGCTGCTGCTTGAGTTTTTCAACCTGAGCTTCCATTTTTGCTTTTTCTCTTTCAGCTTTTTCTTTTGCTTGCATTGCAAATTTAACCATCTCGTCTTTATCAGGCTGTTTTTCTTTTGAGTTACCATTGCTTTGAAAATCGTTTATCTTTTGTTCTAGCAATTCAATTGTATGTTTCTTATCTTCTATTTCTTTAGTAGCTGAATCAAGCTGCTTTTTATACTGTCTCGCTTCATCTGCTCTTTCTTCAGAAAGTTTCTTAATAGATTGGAATTCAGCATTTTCAATTGTACCGTTTTTCTGAATGATTGAAAGTATTGTCTTCTGAGCATCTTCATCAAGTTTACCAAATTTATCTGCCTGATTAAGATCAATACCATTGGAATTAAGAAGTTCAGATAATTCTGGAATAAGTTTTTCTGCTGTTGTGTATTTTCTTGCTTGTCGTTCAGATATGTTAAGCTGGCTGGCTATTTCAGCATGAATATTTTTAATTTCACCTTTAAGCTTCTTGGCTTCATAAAGTTCTAATAGTCTGCTTACTTCCCATCGCTTCACTTCCATGCTTGATTCTCTTACATCATGGTTTGCAGAGATAAGCATAATTTCTTCATCAATATCAGATATGTCGGATTTCTCTACTTTACATGGAATTCCTGCAGGAAAATTATCACGATATTCTTTATCAGTCATCTGGCATATAGCATGGTATCTTCGTTCACCTGATATAAGACGATATTGATCTGTTTCTGCATCATATAAAACTGAAAGGTTATGACGGAGACCATTAACAAGAATACTTTCTTTGAGTGCTTCTATTCCGTCTTGTGTATACTGTTCATTCTTAGGATTAGGAATAATCTTATCTTTTGGAATATATTTAAAATTGTATTGTGTCTTAGCCTGGATTTCTCTTAGTTTTTCTCCACCATCATTATTAAGTACACCGGATTTTGTTGATCCAGCACTAAAATTTTTCTTAGCCATATTATTTCTCTCCTTTCAGATATCTTGCAAGCTTGCGGTAATGTGCTGTGTCCATAAGTCCAAGATAGTTTACAAGTTCAACGTAATCAAGGGATGCAGGACACTTTTTATCGTATGATAATAATGGTTCAAATGTTGTATTTGATTCATTAACAGCTATGCAGTTTCTGATAGATATTGGAAGAAATCTATCACCGAACATATTTTCATAACTTTCATACATCTGTCTGAAAAGAGTTGTTCTTCCTGCCACTCTTGTCATAAAGATACCAGCAAATTCAATACTTAAAGCATATTTATCGTTAAGCTCTTCTATAGTATCGAAAAGAGACATAAGACCATCATATGAGAAATTATCGACACAAATAGGAGTAATAATCTTATCACTGGCACACATCGCACATGATGTTAGATATGACTTGAACGGAGAATTATCTATAATTATGTAATCGAACTCGTCCTTAATTAAATTCAAGTTATAGCGTAAATATAATTCAACATTAACCTCTTTCATTTTGTCATATATTTTGTAAATAAGGCTGTTAAGTTCTCGTGATGCTGTAAGTATAGAAATGTTATTATATTCAGTTTTAGTTATATAGTTCATAACTTCATCTTTATCATTCTGTTTCTCACAAAACAGACGTTCGTAATCTATATCTGGATTAGCTTCTGCTTGACCATACATTTTAGTTGTATTCATCTGTGGATCAAGGTCAATAAGCAATATTTTGTATTCTGAGATAGCAAGAATCTGTGCTATTGTAATTGCTGATGTAGATTTGCCTACTCCACCCTTTTCGTTAATCAAACTAATTACTTCTGTCATAGTTTTTCCTTTCGCATATTAATATAAGTTTATTATACAACATTTTGATTTCTTTTCAATTGTTTTCGGGAATGTTTTTAAGAAATATTTGAACTGAGTTCATTTTTTGACATAATTATACTTTTTATAAAAAATTGCACTCAGTTCATTAATAATTATAAAAAATAATAATCAGATAGGCATATTATGTATCCTGAAATGTAGGTAACAACTAAGTAACAATTATATAATAATGATTTATCAAATTGAATAATATAATACAAGATACATTTGAACATAAAAGATATTATCAAAATATTATGAACTGAGTGCAATTTACATTAATAACAAAAGGAGAATAATGAATAGTCAATTTATAAAATTTGAACTCAGTTCACAATAATATAAAACATTGATAAATTAATGAAAATCATTACGAAAAATGAACTGAGTGCAAATTATAAAATTAAAGCAACAATCAGAACATGTGTTTTATATGTTTCATGTGAAACATTATAACAATATATAGTGCTTCAGATAATCTGTAACCACAATTCTTTATTACATCTCTTGAGTTATTGTAATTGTGACTGTATAATTAACAAAAATATTGAATAAAAAAAGATTAATGAGGTTATTATGGTATTTAATCATACATACAGAATTGGACTTGAAGATTGCGGAAAAGAAAATGAAGCTACTAACAAAGCAATTCTTACAATTCTTGAGGATATTGCAGGCTTACATTCAGCAACAGTGGGACTTGGACTCAATGAAATTAATAAAACAGGCTGTGCGTGGGTGATTTTGAAATGGCAGGTACAGATTATCAAGCGTCCAGAATATAATGATGAATTAAATGTTTATACATGGTCAACATCTGCAAATAAGCTTTTTGCTGATAGAGATTTTAAAGTGCTTGATAATAATGGTGAGACAATTATTATTGCAACTTCACGATGGATATATATGGATATTAACAAAAGAAGACCAGTCAGAATAACCGCTGAAATTATGGATAGGTATGAATCTGAGCCAGAAAGACGTGTGTTTTCAGAAGAAATTACTAAAAATGAGATTCCCGATACAGAATATAAAGAGATTTCGTATAATATTTTAAGAAGAGATGTCGATTATCTTGGACATATGCATAATATAAGTTATCTTGATGCGGCATATGAGATTATGCCAGAAGAATACTTTAATGGTCCACAATTTAACTATATAAGTATCGATTATTGTAAAGAATTATTGAAAAATGACGAAGTAAAAGCACATTTTTACCGAATTGACAACGGATGTATAATATCATTAAATACGGAAAAGATAAATTCAGTAATTACACTGAAATATTAGCGAAAGACAGTTATATAAAACTGCTGGAATCCAGTATATATTAGTTATATTGGGGATTAGCTGCTTTGAAAGGAGTATTTTTATGAGTTTGATTAATAAAGAAAAGGTTTTAAATGGTGTAGGAAAGGCTGTAGATGTTACTAACAAAGCAGCAGATAAGGCTTCTTCATTTGTCAAAGAAAAGGAAATTGACAAGAAAGCTATGAAAGCTGCGAAAACTGCCGAAAAAGGTATCAAAATAGCAGGAAATAAGATTGGAGAGGTTGCAGGAGAAATCGTGGCAGGTTATAAAAGTAAGGCAGGAGGTACTTCTTCTACAGGCAGCACAGCACCAGATATCATTGTAGATGCCAAAGATATTAAAGAACATGTAAGTGATGAGGAATAGTAATGCAAAGTGATTTTTCACAGGGAAAAGTCTGGAAAAATGTTATTAATCAGGCAATTCCGCTTATGGTCGCTCAGCTTATACAGATTCTGTATAATGTTGTTGACCGGATATATATTGGGCATCTTCCTGTTATTGGAAGCAATGCTTTAACAGGAATAGGGCTGGTTTTTCCTATTACAACACTTGTTGCGGCATTTACAAATCTGTTTTCAACAGGTGGTGTGCCGCTCTTTTCTATGGCAAGGGGAGCAAAAGAAGAAAAGAAAGCGGAACTCATACTAGGACAGGTTGTATCACTGCTTTTTGTTACATCTCTGGCACTTATGGCTTTATGCTATATATTTAAAAGATCAGTTCTCTTCCTGTTCGGAGCAAGTGAAGAAACTTATGTATATGCTGACCAGTATCTTAAAATATATCTTTTAGGAACGATATTTTCAGTGCTTTCAACTGGGCTTAACGGATTTATTAATGCGCAGGGATATCCGAAAAAGGGCATGATGACAGTTATGCTTGGAGCAATAATTAATCTCATACTTGATCCAATATTTATATATGGATTACATATGGGAGTATATGGCGCGGCGATAGCAACGGTAATCAGCCAGGGTGTGTCCTTTGCGTGGGTTTTAAGTTTTTTTATGGGAAAGAAAACATTTTACCATATAAAGAAAGAAAATCTGATTCTTAAAGCAGGGATGGTTGGAAAGATTACATCTCTTGGAATATCAGGGTTTGTTATGCAGGGAACTAACTGCCTTGTACAGATTGTATGTAATAAAATGCTGTTTATGTATGGTGGGGATATGTATGTAGGAATTATGACTGTAATTAATTCAGTCAGGGAGATTCTTTCTGTCCCTGGTAGTACACTTGGTAGTGGAGCGCAACCTGTTCTTGGCTACAATTATGGTGCAAAGCAATACGAAAGAGTCAGAAAAGCAATAAGATTCACGGCTGCGATTGGATTTTTATATATGCTTATTGCATGGCTTGCTGTAATTATATTTCCGAAAGAGATTCTGTCAGTATTCACGACTGATAAGGCTATGATAGTTTCAGGAGAACATGCGTTAAAGCTGTATTTTTTTGGATTCTTTTTTATGTCATTCCAATTCGTGGGACAGTCGACATTTACAGCACTTGGCTGTGCAAAGAGGGCAGTATTTTTCTCAATATTCAGGAAAGTAATTATAGTTGTTCCGCTTACAATTATTCTTCCTATGCTGGGACTTGGAGTTGAAGGAGTGTTTATTGCAGAGCCAGTTTCTAATGCAATAGGAGGTCTGGCAAGCTTTACAACAATGTATTTTACACTTTACAAAAAACTGCCGGAATAGTATTCTAAAGACAATGATAGCAAAGGTGCCATCGCTTCTGTATAGGGAGCGGTGGCTTTTTTAAAATCTTGGAAAGAAGGATAATTTATGGATATATTTGACATAATAGGACCTGTGATGGTTGGTCCGTCAAGCTCACATACAGCAGGTGCTGTCAGAATTGGTTATATTGCAGGAAAACTTATGGGAGAGCCAATTGCAAAAGCAGAAATCCTTTTATATGGTTCGTTTCTGGCAACAGGAAAAGGACATGGAACAAGAAAGGCGCTCGTTGCCGGACTTCTTGGAATGAAACCGGATGATATGAGAATTCCGGACAGTTTTGAGATTGCTAAGGAGCATGGCATAGAAGTTGCTTTCGGAGAATCAGCATTAAGAGATGCACATCCGAATACAGCCCAGATTTTCCTGACATCTGTAACTGGTAAGAATCTTGAAGTTGTTGGTGAATCACTTGGAGGATCACGAATTAATATTGCTCAGATTGACGGAATATCTACGAATTTTTCAGGTGATTATCCGACACTTGTTGTGCATAACATGGATCAGCCTGGACATGTTGCAGAAGTTACATCAATGCTTGCACACAAATCAGTTAATATTGCTGCCATGCAGTTGTACAGGGCTGGCAGAGGCGGCAATTCAGTTATGGTGCTTGAGTGTGACCAGGAAGTGCCAGAGGAGGGAATTAACTGGTTAAGACATGCAGAAGGTGTTGTCAAGGTGACTTATCTTGGCTTGGAATAATCATAATGCAGAATTTGATTAGCATAATTATTGGTGAAAAATGGAGGATTTATGGCAGAATATCATTCAATCAGTGACCTTGTGAAATTAAGTATTAATAATAAGCAGGAATTATGGCAGGTTGTTCTTACGGGACAGGCACATGACAAGCTTATGTCTGAAAGAGATGTATTTGCACAGATGAAAAAGATGTATCAGGCTATGAAGAGCGCAGATGAGCAATATGACCAGCAGTTGAGGTCACCAAGTAAAATGGCTGGTGGTGATGGATATAAAATGCGCATTTATAATGAGTCTGGCAGGAATATATGTGGTGATTTTATTGGTGTGGTTATGGAAAAAGCATTAAAGATGGGGGAATCGAATGCATGCATGAAGAGAATTGTAGCAGCTCCTACAGCAGGTTCATGCGGTGTTATTCCAGCTGTATTACTGTCTTATGAAAAATGTTTTGGTGTTACAGAAGATGAATGTGTAAAAGCGTTATTAATTGCGGCAGGAATAGGTGCGGTAATTGCTGAAAATGCATCTATTGCAGGAGCAGCAGGAGGCTGTCAGGCAGAGATTGGTTCTGCAAGTGCAATGGCAGCGGCGGGACTGGCTTATATGCAGGGAGCAGATAGTGAAGGATGTGCAAATGCCCTGGCACTTGCTTTAAAGAGTATGCTGGGGCTGACATGTGATCCGGTTTGCGGATTAGTTGAGGTTCCATGTATAAAGAGAAATGTTTCTGGGGCAGTCAACGCAATTACGGCGGCACAGATGACAATGGCAGGTATAAAGAGCGTAATTCCTGCAGACGAGGTTATAGATTCCATGAGAAGAATCGGTAATGATATGCCGGTATGTCTTAAAGAAACAGGTGAAGGGGGACTGGCAATAACACCAACTGCAAAAGTGTATAAGCAAAAGTTAAATAATATTGACAACTAATGTCACAAAAGTTGACGAAAAACTGACAAAAAATACTGTTTTTTAAAAAAAAATGGCAAAAAATCTGTTGAATGACAAAAATAATATGCTATAATATAGATGATTGTAAAAGAGATTGAATTTGTTTGAATGAATTTGAATGATTTTACAATTAACATTACACACAGATATAAGGATAACTCCATAATTCCTTATATTTGACTATATTTCTATCCCCTCTACTCATCCCCGGTTCCCCCAGAACCGGGGAAGTTTTTTATGCGCGGATAGCGAGGAGAATATAAAAATGCGCTGTAATCATGCTTGCATGAATTGAAACTTTTTTACATGTGGGCATCAGTATATGCTATAATTACACAATATGTTTACATTCAGACAATACCGGCTATGAGTAAATAAATAATCAGAGGATGGAGTTAGTTATGACACGAAAAGAACTTAATGAAATTAAATCACAATATACATTAGAGGATTGTGGAATATTAAGGTTATGCGGATGCTATGTTGATGGTGAGCGAAATAAGATAACACAGTTTAATGAGAATTTTCTTAATCTTCCGGAAGAGGAGAAGCATAAATATTTTGATATATTTAAGAAGACTCTTTCAGGAACACCAGGAAAGAATCTGGTTGATATGAAGTTTAATGTCGATGCGTATGCTGATGAGGGCGCAAGAACATTTTTAATGAACTTAAGAGACAGCGGACTTAAGGATGACAGACTTCTTAACGAATTCTATGACAGGATTATCAATAATTACAGCTATGTTGGTAATTATCTGATTCTTCTAATTAATCAGGTATATGATATTCCGGCGGTTACTACTGATAATATAGAGATGGATGATGCATCTGATGAGGTTTACAGCTACATTTTATGCAGTATATGTCATGTGAATCTTTCTAAGCCGGGGCTTGGGTATGATGAGGAGGACAATAATTTCCACGATAAGAAGCAGAATCATATGGTAGATGTACCGGATGTGGGATTTCTGTTCCCGGCATTTAATAAGAGAAGTGCAGATGAGGATATGACACTTTTCTATACTAAAGATGTCAGTGAGTTTGAGGACGGGCTTATCGACTGCCTGCTTGACTGTGCGGTTCCGCTTCCTGCAAAGCAGCAGAAGGAAACATTTACATCACTTGTTAATGAGGCACTTGGTGAAGAGGCTGACCTTGAGATTGTGAAGAATATTCATGAAAATCTTGAGCAGATTATAGAAGAGAAGAAGCAGGAAAGTCCGGCACCGGTTATGCTTGATAAAACTGAGATGAAGGATCTGTTGGAAAAAAGTGGTGTTAAAGAAGAAAAGCTTGAGAATTTCGAGGAACACTTTGAGATGGCTGCCGGTGAACATGGAAAGCTTGTTGCATCAAATGTTTCATCTGGTAAGAAATTTGAAGTGAAAACGCCGGATGTTGTCATAAAGATTAATTCAGATAAGACAGATATTGTGAGTACACAGGTAATTGATGGAAGACAGTGCCTTGTAATTCAGATTGACGAGAGACTTGAGGTTAATGGGATTTCAGTTAATCCTGATACAGGTGAGGTTATAGACAGAACCGCTGAGGGATATGTAGAAGAATGATAATGGAGGATGAGTCTGTATGACATTGAAGAAGTTGCTGCATAATTTCAATGGGCATCTGCACACGGTTAATTCCCACAGAAGGCTGGTGAGAAAATACTGCTTTAAGCTTGGATTATACAGGCAGGGAATGATGCATGATTTGTCAAAATATTCGCCATCGGAGTTCATACCAGGGGTTAAGTACTATCAGGATGGACACAGAAGCCCTAATAATGCCCAGCGTGAAGATGAAGGTGTTTCAAAGGCATGGCTGCATCATAAGGGTAGGAACAAACATCATTTTGAATACTGGATAGATTACGATGTCGATGGTAACAGCACTATTCTTGCAGGAATGAAAATGCCTGTGAAATATGTTGCTGAGATGTTTTGCGACAGAGTTGCAGCGAGCAGGATATATAATAAAGACAAGTACAAAGATTCAGATCCATTGGATTACTATATTAAGGGGCTTGGGCATTATATTATGCACCCGGAAACAGATGAACTTCTTCACAATCTTTTGAAGATGCTTGCTGATAAAGGGGAAGAGTATACATTTGCATATATAAAAGCAAATGTGCTTAAGAAAAAGAAAACAGGCGAATTATAGCAAATTTTTGGTGAAACTTTAATATTTTGACAAGAAAAAGGTTTTTAAAATTGGTGTAATAGTGTATAATTTAAGGAACAATATGAACAAGAAAATGTTCTGGTGAATAATTTAATAAGAGGAAAGGGAGGTCTTATAATGGGGAAAATGCATACTAAGGCCGAAAGAGCTGAAAAAGTTAAAGAGATTAAGGCTGAGAATAGTAAGAAGGTAAAAGAGGTCAGGGCAAAGAAGAAAGAGCTTGATGCTGAGGTTAAGAAGAAAGCCAGACAGGTTGCCGCCGATGGAAAGAAGAGAAGAGCTGGTATTACATTCAGACTGGTTATGCTTGCTATTGTACCGGTAATTGTTATGGTACTGGGGCTTATTACAACTACAGTATTCAGTCTTAAGTCAGGACTGGAAGAAGAGGCCATGGATGGACTTGAGCTGTTAAGCGGGGCAGTACAGAGTTCTTATGAGGATATTAAAGGTAACTATGAATATAAGAACGGTAGATTATTCAAGGGTGGCGAAGAATTGACTATTAAACCGGCTGCACTTGATATATATGTCAAGAACTCCAAGAATGATGTCCAGGTTACACTTACATATGGAACCAAGAGAGTTCTTACAACGCTTACTGACAGTAAGGGGGCAAGATTAACAGGAACAGATATGTCTAGTGAAGTGTGGGATGTAGTTAAGACGGGAAAGACATTTAGAGATACTAATTATAAGGTAGATGGAAAGAGATACTGTGCAGTATATGTGCCACTAAAGGATAATAACCAGGTTGTAGGATGTGTATTTGCAGGACAGCCTACATCAGATATTACAAACTATATAATGCAGAAGGTTGGAACAATGCTTATAGTTTCTGCAGTAGTACTTATATTAGTAGGAATTGTGGCAACATTTATAGCACAGAGTATTTCAAAGTCGATTAAGAGAGCAAGTGTATCTGTAACGAAAGTTGCCGGAGGAGATCTTACAGTAGAAGTTGATAAGACTGTACTTAAGAGACAGGATGAAATCGGAGACATGGGCAGGGCTCTAGAAACTCTCATATTTAAGTTAAGAGAAATTGTTGGAAGTCTTGCAAAGTCTGCAACAGATCTTGGTGAGTCAGGCAATTCAATTGACTCTATGGCATCACAGTCAAGTGTTGCTGCAGGAGAAATTAGTACAGCAGTAGAAGAGATATCTAAGGGTGCAGTATCACAGGCAGAAGATATTGAGACAGCAACTAATGAAATTATGACAATGGGTGAACAGATTACTCAGATAGTTAATAATATTGCTGACCTTACAAAGACATCTAAGAACATGGAAGAAGCCGAAAGTGCTTCACAGGATACAATGATTGAATTAAGTGATGCAGTCCAGAGAACTACTGATGCAGTTGCAAGAATTGCAAAACAGATAGAGACAACTAATGAATCGGTAGATAAGATTGGCAATGCTGCTTCACTTATTGCAGATATTGCAAGCCAGACAAGCCTGTTATCACTGAATGCTTCTATTGAATCTGCAAGAGCAGGAGAAGCAGGAAAAGGATTTGCAGTTGTTGCATCAGAGATTCAGAAGCTTTCATCACAGTCTGACAGCACAGCAAGTAAGATTCAGGAGATTATCACAGATCTCCAGAATGATTCGAAGGAAACACTTGAGGTTATGAGAAGTACAGAAGTTCTTGTAAGAGAGCAGTATGAAAAGCTTGCAGCAACTAAGGAAAGATTTAAGGAAGTTGGTAATGGAATTAATGTTTCAAAGCGAGGAACAGATGTTATTAGGGGCAATGCACAAGTATGCGACAGCTCAAGAGTTACCGTTGTTGATGTAATATCTAATCTTTCTGCCATATCAGAAGAGAATGCTGCTTCAACACAGCAGACAACATCTTCTATGCAGGAGCTTAATGCAACTATTAATATTCTTGCAGAAACAGCGGCTAAGGTTAAGGAAGTATCAGACCAGCTTAATGAAGATATGAAGTATTTTAAGATGTAATCAGAATAAAAATACCGGTTAAGTTTGTATATATTAAGAACTTAACCGGTAATTTTTTATGCTTTTTCTAGTACATTTATTAATTCCTTTAGCTGTGCTCGGATTTTCTTACGATTGATATCCGAATAACCAATTTCGTTGGCAATCTTATAAAGATATTCCTGAAAGTTCTGTACAATCTGTGGGTGATTGAAATCAAAAACCATGCTTGGCAGGGCTGTACGGATAAGCATTGCTTCTGATCCTTCATTAACAATTATACATACATTATCATCTGGATCATATTGTATCGGAACAAAGAAATAGTCAGGATGTGTATCCATAATTCTTATAATATTCTGCAGATGCTTTGCATAAGAATGGGGCGTGTAATATACAGCTGTCTGTTGTCTTACAACAGGAAAAATAACCGGCACATGACCAGCTATAACTTCTTCAGCAGTTGCCAGTGGACATATATCAACATTGCGTAAATCATCAAATACAGTGGATAACTGGTAAGAGGTACGCAGATTTACACCAAGGCTGTCAGGATTGTTATTAAGAAACTCTGTTATCAGTTCTTCCGGCATGGCTGCTGGAGGAAGATTCAATCCCTTCTGGATATGGTTTACATGGGTGTTTAAGATACGCTGGAAACACTCTGAAACCTCCTCTGCTGATTCATATATATTCATGGTTGGCCTGCAGTAGGATAAAAATGTTTTGAATTCATTCTCTTTTATAGAAACAACTGCAGGTTCGGTAGTCATAACAGTAAATGAATTATCACTTACCGTTGAAAGACAATCAGAGTAAACTGCAACATGCGGAGGATAAATTATGCTTATTTTTGAAAACAGCTTATCGCGCATGCGAGGATAGTAGTAAGATTTCACACGTCCGGTAATATATGCCGGAACCCAGTAGAAAAACTCTTCAAAAAACTGAGTGGTATTAACCGGAGAAGGGGAAATCTGACATATAGTATATCCATAATCTATCAATCTGAGCAGAAGCTCCTGTATAGAATTAAGAATTTCCTTATTATCAAAGATACTGTAAACATCATCATCAATCCATACATATACTGTACCATGCTCTTCAAGGGTAAGAAGATGATTGATAAAACTGATAACAGCCTGTTTTTTTCCTTCAGACTTATAAAGAATACTGGTAGCATTGGGAATTACATCAATGGCTTTTATTCCCATAATATTATTAGTGCCTGATGAAGAGATATTCTCATTAAGAATGCCATCAACCAGTGTATTGGTCTGAGGAAGCTCATCTGCCAGCCACTGGTAAAGCATATCTGAATATTCAGGCAAAGGTCTGGAATGATTGAATCTGCTATAATCAGACGCAAGAGCCAAAGCCTTTCTTTGATAGCTCAGTTTAATTGAAGCGGCAAAATAGTCCGACATTCGTCTTAAAACTTCCTTATTACGGGGACATTTTCTCTTACCACTGCGATACAGGCTTACTGCGGAATTATCGATGCCAACAGCACCAGCCAGAGTTGTGTTGTTAGTGTTAGTTATATCCATGAGAAATTTGAATTTGTCATTAAAAGTCATAAGCTCCCCCTTATGCAAATGCGTGAACGCCAGAAATAATAAGCGTTGTAAGTGTGCGTGCCATTTCATCAAGAGTGATACCATCAGGGTTGATTATCCATTCATAATACGCGGAAACCATTCCGCCAGCGACAAAGTTAGAAATCAGAGGATATTGCTCAGAAGGAACATTCATCTTAATATCCTTGTCTGTCAGCTCTTTGAGAAGAGTTTCCTGCAATGCTTTCTGGAGTCTGTTAAAAAGCAGGCTTCCATTGTCCGAAGCAAAAAGGTTTCTTGCAATATCTGCATCAGACATAATTGTATTAAGAAATGCAAATAAAGTCTGAGGTGAAAACATATTATAATCCTCAGACATAGCACACAAAAGATCTTTAAGAGATGTTATAAGCTCATTAATTCCTTCATCAAGAACATCGTTGACAGTAGAGTAATATGTGTAAAATGTTTTTCTGTTAATGTCAGCCTGTGCAGCAAGCTCGGTAACTGTTATTGAATTAAGTTTTTTCTTCTGCATAAGCTCAACAAGTGCTTCGTAAATTGCTTTTTTAGTTTTTATAATTCTGCGGTCAGCTTTAATTTCATGTGCAGAGGTAAAACTAATTTCATCAGATTTTGCCATAATGACCTCCTATTAATCAGACTATAAAATATATATAAAATTCTTATGAAAATACGATGAAAAATGTATTTTACAGTTAATTATATTTTACAACATTTGCGGATGATAGTAAACAAAATACGACAAAATGTTACATAAGTGCCAAAAAGAAATTAATTGACCTTTGAAAATATTTGTTAAAAAACATACAATGCTGATTGGAAACATATTGTATGATATTGGAACATTTGTGTATTAACTTGTGATTAAATAGTAATACGCGGATAAATGATTTGACAGCAAGAGGTATCAAATGAGAAAGAAAAATACATTTATTAATGTAACAGCCAGTATGGGGAGAGGTCTTTTATACGCTTACCTGTATATTATGTTCAGACCTAAGATATGTTATCAGAGCAGAAAAGCTAAAGAGGAAATTGAAAAAGGCGGAGTCATATTTATTGGCAATCATGTGGGACATAATGACGGACAGATGTTTTATATGCTGTTTAAGAACAGTGTCCTTATAATAGCCAAAGACTGGGCTGATAAGAAGATTCTAAAGTGGCTTACAAGCGGTGGTAAGTTTATTTCTGTAGACCGCTTTGGAACAGATATTACATGGATAAGAGGAGCATCGGAGCATCTTCGTGCAGGAGATAATATGATAATTTTCCCAGAAGGACATACTTCTAAGACAGGGGTTATGGATGAATTCAAGCCGGGCTTTGCAATGTTGGCAGTTATGTCAGGTGCAAAAATTGTTCCGGTATATAATGACGGAGAATATCATAAGCTGTTTGGGAAGAGACTTAAGCTGTATGTTGGCGAGCCGATGGAACTTACTAAAGAGGGAAAGGGGCTTAATGCGGAGTATCTCGCAGGGGAGTGTGCGAGGTTCCGGGAGGCTGTGGAGCAGCTCGGAAGGTAGTGACAGGACGGACGGGGCTGCGGCCGGCTGGAAAGCGTGCGGACTGCGGGGGTATGGCGTTTTGAAACGCGCTCCCGCTCGGTCTCGGACGCAGCGGTACTAGGCTCATCTGTGTAGGGAGTGCGGGCTGTTGAAAGCAAGCTTTCACCGCCCTCCCTACCCACGGATTCACCAAGTGCCGGCGTCCTCAAACGGTTTCAAAACGCCATACCCCCTCAGCCTTTCGTTTCCACCCAGCTCGCAGCCCCTGATGTGCGGTCTGGATGCCGGAGGCGGGCAGCAGTGGAGGGGTGAATGACAGACGAACGGGCAGCCAGCCTCCGGCTGGCGATCCCGCATTTAGTTAATAAAATCCGGGAAGGTGTCAGTCGTAGGTTCACGGTTTATGGGTTTGTGTGGAAAAAACCGTCTGAGGACGCCGGCACTTAGCAAATGCGAGGTGCGAGGACGAAGTCCTCGCACCGAAGCAGGAGCTTAGTGACCGCTGCGTCCGAAGCCGAGCGGGAGCGTGTTTTTGGAGCATAAACCCATAAACCGTGAACCGTCCGTCGTCTGCATACCCCACCCACCGGATTTCATAAAATAAATCAAAAGGAGATTTTATCATGGTATTTGAGAAATTAAAGGAAATTTTTGGAAGGGTTATGCCACAGTGCGACCCGGCAACTATTACAATGGACAGTGTTCTTGCAACAGATTTAGGAGTTGATTCTCTTAATATGATGTTACTTGCTATTACTGTTGAGGATGAGTTCAAGATCAGATTCAGTTCTGATGCCAAGCTTGAAACTGTTAAAGATATTGTTGATTATGTAGAAGCTAACGTTAAATAAGAGGCGCTTATGAGCAAAGTAAAGACAGGGCTTGTACTGGAAGGCGGGGCTATGAGAGGTATTTTCTCAGCCGGAGTTCTTGATTACATGCTTAAGAAGGACATTTATTATGACTATGTTATAGGTGTGTCTGCGGGGGCAGGTAATGCAGTAAACTATGTATCCAGACAGGAAGGAAGAACGAAAAAGATAATTACCCATGAAAATGCTGAAAGCTATTATGGAGTCGGACAGCTTTTCGAGAATAAGAAGATTCTTAATCTTGAAATGCTGGTAGCCGAATATGCACTTAAAGATATTCCTTATGATTTTGACACATTTTTTGCATCTAAGACAGAGTGTGAGAGTGTTGTTGTTAATTGCGAGACTGGAAAGGCTGAGTATAAAGGGAATTTTAAGACTAAAGATGAATTCCTGAAGTGTCAGATGGCAAGCTGCTCTGTGCCATTTATATGCGAACCTGTTGAAATTGACGGCTATCATTATCTTGATGGAAGCATTATTGATTCAATACCGGTTGAGAGAGCAGTTGAGAAAGGGTGCGATAAGATTGTTGTTGTACTTACCAAGCCAGAGGGTTCTAAGCCTACGGATTATTCTAAGGTAAAGAAGCTTATCGAGTGGAGTTACAAGAAATACCCAGAGCTTTGTGAGGTTATGGCACACAGAAGGCAGGCTTATGACAGGCAGGATAAGTTCATGAAAAAGCTTGTGGAAGAGGGAAAAGTCTTTGTTATCCGTCCGGAGGAGCAGATGATAAGACACTTTGAGAATAATAATGAAAAACTTCTTCAATGCTATCAGTATGGATATGACACGATGAGAAAACAGTTTAGAACATTTGAGAAGTTTATGGAGGACAAAGCCTCTCCTCGCTAGAGAGGCTCGGATTTTCCTGCGGAAAACAAGGAGGATTAATAATGAAGGTTTTGGTAGTAAACGGAAGTCCTAAAGGACCTAAGAGTAATACTATGCAGATGACAAATGCGGTTCTTAAAGGACTTAAGGAGACTAATCCGGAAGCTGAGATTGAGCTTCTTACAGTTAAAGATATGGATATTAAGCCATGTATGGGATGCATGAGCTGTTGGGGAAAGACAGCGGGACAGTGCGTTATCAATGATGTTATGCAGGATGTTCATGTCAAGTTCATGAACGCTGACGTTATTATATACAGCTTCCCATTGTATTTCTTCGGTATGCCGGGTCCAATGAAGACATTTGTTGACAGAATTATGCCACTTATGGAGACTTACAAGGGTAAGGTAAGAGATATCGGAGATGATGCATTCCACGAGTTCCGTTATGATATGGGTGATAAGAAATATTATGTTATATCATCATGTGGATATGGAAGAACATATGAGATATATGATGCCCTTATCAAGGAATTTAATTTTATCTATGGCAAGGGCAGATATCAGGCTCTCCTTTGTCCGCAGAGTGAAATGTTTGCAATTCCACCAATGGTGAACCAGATTAATGAATATCTTAAGAGATATACAGAAATTGGTAAGGTTATGGGAAAAGGTGAGGATATTCCTCAGGATATGATTGATTATGCTTCGCAGCCAATGATTCCACAGAGAGCATTAGAGAAGCTTATGAACAATTACTGGGATGCTGTTACCCCAGAGAATCCTCTTCCGGCTCCTAATTTAAGATAAGAGGCAGGTTATGAAAACATATTACATGTTTGGCGACTCGCTTATGCGCGGGGTTATGCCGGATGAAGCGTGGAATTATCACAGCTCAGATGCAATCGGATTTGATGCAATGCAGGCACAATATAATATGAAGTTTGTCAATTACGCGATGCCGACATTCACATCAGAGAGAGTAAAAATGTGGCTTACACAGATAATGTCAAGTCATCCGGTACCTGATGTGGCATTTCTTGAATGTGGCGGTAACGACTGCGACTATGACTGGAAGTCGATATGTGATGGCAAATGTTACTATGAACACAGGCACAGAGTTGCCCCACAGGATTTTAAGAAGAATTATGAGGATATGATACATTTGTTGCAGGAAAAGGGAGCAGCAGTAACAGCAGTAATTGCACCTCCGATTGCTATTGAAGTGTATCTTTCACATCTGCTTGAAAGCGGAATCAGCAGGGAAGTTATGTCAGAATATGTGAACTCAGTTCAGCAGATGCAGGACGAGTATGCAGAATATGGCGACATAATGAGAGCTGTCGCCAAGGAAAACGGCTGTGAAATATTAAGTCTTCGTGAAAGCTTTCTTGCACTTGATGACATGAAGGCATATTATAGTAAGGATGGGATGCATCCGAATGAGGCAGGATATGCACTTATTCGTGGTGATTTTGAAAAATATTTTGCATCTGCAGCAGGTATTATATAGAAAGATGAGGGTTATAATGTTTAATCTGCGTTTCAAATGTACTGTTATATCAAGCTGGCACATGGTGCTTCATGCTGTACCTAAGGCTAATAAGATGATTGCCAACAAGAACCGCTATTCAGAGAAAGAAAGATTTGTATATGCCAAGTGGATTATTAATTACATGAGAAAGCATGCCAGAACAAGAACCAGGGTGTATGGCAGAGAAAATATTCCAACGGACAGCAATTACATAATGTATCCTAATCATCAGGGCAAATATGATGCACTGGGAATTATTCTTGCACAGGAAAAGCCGTGTGGTGTCCTCTGGGGGAAAAAGCAGGCTGAAAGACTTATGAGCCGTCAGGTATGTGGTCTTATTGATGCAGTCGTTATTGATCTTGACAATAACCGTGACAAGGTAAGGGCTATTATGGATGTTACCAGACAGGTCAAGTTAGGAAGGAATTTCCTTATATTTCCTGAGGGAGGTTACACTGACAATAAGAATGAACTTCAGGAATTTCAGGCTGGCTGCTTTTCGTGCAGCTTACAGACTAAGACACCTATCGTTCCTATAGCACTTTTTGATTCGTATAAATCCATGAATAGCAATACATTTGAAAGAGTAGATACACAGGTACATTTCTTAAAGCCAATTCTTTATTCAGAGTATGGCGAGCTTAAGAAAAAAGAGGTCGCTGAGCTGGTTAAGAGCAGGATTGAGGAAAGAATGGCTCAGATTAAGGCTGGGAAAATTAATGAAAGCTATGAATTAATTGGATAATAAAAACACAGGCTCAGGGAAATAATATGTTCCCTGAGTTTTTTGACCAAATTCTAAAATATTCGTTTCAATGGTTGACATGTTCTAAGTACATTGATAAAATATTTAAGGTTTACTTAATAATAAGATAGTATAAGGAATAGTATGTTGTTTGGTAATAATAAGAAAAATGCAGAGTATATCGTTGACGTACATTGTCATATAATGCCAGGGATAGATGATGGTTCAAGAGATATAACAGAAACTCTTGAGATGCTTAAGATAGCACAATCAGAGGGAATTACACACATGATTGCTACTCCACATTTTAAAAGTGGGCATCGTAATGCTTCACCGCAGAATGTTAAGGAACTTATTCAATCTGTTGGAAAGGAAGCAGCCGCACAGGGAACAGATATTAAGCTTTACCAGGGCAATGAGATTCTGTTTCATGATGAGATGTGTGAGGAACTTGATAATGGAAGGATAAGCAGAATAAACGGAACTGATTATGTTCTTGTTGAATTCATGCCATCTGATCCATATCAGTATATAAGAAATTCTCTTGATGAGATTATGAGTGAGGGATATCAGCCTGTTATAGCACATGTTGAAAGATATGGATGTATGGTTGATGACATTGAGAATGTCAGGCGACTCAGCCGCATGGGGGTAGAGATTCAGGTTAATGCATCAAGCATTACCGGAGATACAGGTAAAGAAATTAAGAAGTTTGTACATAAGCTATTAAAAGAACAGCTTGTTGATTATGTAGGAACAGATGCCCATCGTTGCGATGGCAGCAGAACACCTATGATGAAAGAGTGCAGCAGGATGCTTTATAAAAAATATGATGAGGGGTATGTTGACAGTATATTATATGGCAATGCATTTGACAGACTGTTAGCAGATACGAATAATTAAAGGAGAATTAATGATGGAAACTAATAAGAGTACAGATGAGATTGAAATCAATCTTGGAGAAATATTTGCGTTATTGCTTCATAAGGTGTGGATTATAATACTGGCAGCTGTTGTATGCGGTGCAGTAGGATTTCTTTACAGCTATTTTCTTATAACACCTCAGTATCAGTCTACAACTAAGGTTTACATCCTTAATAAGCAGAACAGTACATCAGTTACTTATAGTGATGTACAGCTTTCAACAACTCTTTCTAAGGATTATGAACAGCTTGTTACAAGCCGTTATGTTATAGAAGGTGTTATTAAACAGCTTAATCTGGATGAAACTTATGAAAGCCTTGTGGGAAAGGTTTCTGCAACTAATACAGATGATACACGAATAATTGCTATTACAGTAATAAATCCGGATCCTCAGCAGGCCCAGAAGGTTGCTAATGCGGTAAGAGATCTTGCAGCACAGCATATTACACAGGTTATGGATATTGAGGCTGTTAATGTGGTTGATTCAGCTAATCTTCCAACAAGCCCTGTTTCACCATCAGTTCCTAAGTGGACACTGATTGGAGCTGCTATTGGTATTATAATTGCGGTTGCCGTTGTTGTTATACAGCATTTGCTTGATGATTCTATTAAGAGTTCTGAGGATATCGAAAAATATTTAGGTATCAGTACACTTGCACTTATTCCTATGAATCAGGCTGAGGAAGAAACTGCCAGCAGAAGGAGGTCTCCCCGGAAAGGTAAAGAGAAAGTAGTACTTGGCACTGATGATGAGAAGGCAAGAAGTTTTAAATCATCTGATATTAATAAGAACACTAATAACAAGAACAGTAAAAGAAATGCTGATGGCATAGAGTTTATGGAGGACTAGAGATGCAGGAGTTTTCAGTAAAACAGAGCAACCTTGATTTCAGGACCAGAGAAGCTTATAAGATGTTAAGAACTAACATAGAATTCTCTGGTGATAATAATAAGGTAATATTTATAACAAGCAGTACACCAAGTGAGGGAAAGAGTACAGTATCTTTTGAACTTGCTATGTCTTTTGCGCAGAATGGTATGAAGACACTGCTTATTGATGCGGATACAAGAAAGTCAGTTATGAAGAACAGAGGTAAGAAGGGGAAGATTAAATATGGGCTTACTCATTATCTTTCAGGAAAGAATGAACTTAAGGATGTTATATGCGTAAGTGATGTTCCTAATTTCTGCATGATATTTGCAGGTCCTGTACCACCTAACCCAAGTGAGCTTGTAGGTAATGAAAGATTTACTAAGATGATTGAAGAAGCAAGAGCTACATTTGACATGATTATCATTGATACACCACCAATAGGAAGTGTTATTGATGCTGCGGTTATTTCTAAGGTGTGTGATGGCGGAATTCTTGTAATCGGAGCAGGTGATATAAGCTATAAGTTTGCAAGAAAGTCAAAGGAGCAGCTTGAAATGACAGGGTGCAAGCTTCTTGGCTGTGTACTTAATAAAGTTGATATGGCAGGAAATTCTTATTATGGTAAGTACTATGGCAAATATTATGGCAAGTACTATGGACATGGGGATAATAATTAGTTATTGAGATGATGGCGGCACATAAGTCAAATGTGTCGTCTTTTTTAGATTTAAGAAAGGATGTATGTATGAAGAAGATATTAAAATATACTGGACTGTCAATAAGTATTATTATGCTTACAGTATCTGTGGTGTTTATAGATCTTTTAATAAATGTCAGGGTTGTTCCAGTTAAATATTGCATCATTGCTGCAGTAGTGCTTGTTATACTAACGGCAGTAACAGCATTTACACAAAAGTGGTTTGTTCCAGGAATTATTACGAAGATAATTGCCATTATTATGATTGTTGTGCTTATTATGGGAAGCATTTACCTTAATCAGACAAGACATATGATAAACAAGATTACAACAACTCAGGAAGAAAAAATTGTTATGGGCGTGTATGTCCTTAACGACAGCGGATATGACAGCGTAGATATGCTTAATAATAAATCCATTGGTATAGGAACAGCTGTGGATCGTGAAAGTACTGATGAGCTTATTAAAAAGATGGGTGCAGGTGGATTTATGGCGGAGTATCCAGAGTATTCTAATATAATGGAGCTGGCAGATGCTTTGTTGCAGGGACAGATTGATGCTGCCATTATGAAAACGAGCAGTATTGAAATGATTGATGAGATGGGAGATTTCACTGGGTTTGCGTCAGATGTGAAGCTTATATATAGTGGTGAATTTACAATTAAAGTGGCAACGACAGAAGAGAATGTTATAGATAATTATCTTTCAAGTGATGATGTTATAAATGTATATATATCAGGAATTGATTCAAGAGGCGGTATTAATGAGGTGAGCCGTAGTGATGTCAATATTATTATGTCTGTTAATAAGAAGACACACAATATTCTTATGATTAATACGCCAAGAGATTATTATGTTCCACTTTCTATATCCAATGGTGTCAGGGATAAGCTTACACATGCAGGTGTTTATGGAATTGAGTGTTCCAGAAATACTCTGGAGATGCTTTATGGTATCCAGATTGATTATTATGTAAAAGTTAATTTCAGTGGATTTGAGAAAATAATTGATTCACTCGGAGGTGTTGATGTGACACTTGATTATTCAGCAACTCTTAGTCAGGCTGGAAATCTCACAGTACATAATGGTGTTAATCATTTTAATGGTGAGCAGGCACTTGCATTTGCAAGAGAAAGATACGCATATTCAGATGGGGACAGACAGAGAGGCCGTAACCAGATGATGATAATGGAGGCAGCAATTAAAAAAGCTTGTTCTCCGGCAATTATATCAAATTATACATCTGTATTATCAGAAGTGTCTAAAAATGTAATTACAGATATGAGTTATGATTTTATTGCAGAGCTTGCTCAGACACAGCTTAATGATATGGCAGTATGGAATATTACACAGATAAGTGTTACGGGAGCTGGAAGTTATTCATCAACAACATATTCAATGCCAGGGTGGTCGTTATACGTAATGATCCCAGATGAGGAAAGTGTGGAGAATGCGAAGGAACAGATAAAAGATAATTATAATTAACATTTTAATTAATATTTTAACGAAAAACATAGAAACTTATATGAAGGTATGATATTATTTTATTATAAAACATACGTGTTAACTGAATAGAGAAAGGAATTGACTATATGAGAATTAAAAGGTTATCAGCGTTATTATTAAGTGCACTTCTTATTACAAGTCCTATTGGATATATGACTGTAAATGGAGACACAATTGACGCAAAAGATTATTCGCAGCAGGTACAGTCTGTGGATTCTGCGTATATAGGAAGTTACATACCAAGTAGTCTTGATAGTGATGCTCCGGTATATGTATCGGATATTGCAGCATATGCACAGAGAAATGTACCATCGGCATACCCAGAGGATGTTTCTTCATATAAGAAGGAACACCCATCAAGAAATCAGAATCCTTATGGAACATGTTGGGCATTCTCGTCTATAGGACTTGAAGAATTTGACCTTATAGCTAAGGGTCAGAGAGATTCTAGTGTTGACCTGAGTGAATTGCAGCTTATACATTTTACATTTAACTCAGTTATTGATCCGCTCGGTGGAACCAAAGGGGATTATTCTAAGTATTATAATAATAATACCAACATGTCATATCTGGAAAAGGGTGGTAACTACGAGTATGCAGTAAAGAGACTCAGCCAGTGGGTAGGAGCTGTCAATGAATCAGATGTTCCATATGCTGATGCCCAGACAGTATATAATAATGGTCTTGATAACAAATATGCTTATGATTATGATGTGGCACATTTACAGAATGCATACAGGATTAATGTTAAAGAGCAGCCTGATGTTGTTAAGCAGCAGATTATGGAGCATGGTGCTGTTGGTGCAAGCTATACTCATTATTATGCAGGAGAGAACCACCTTAATAATTCATATTATGATATGCAGGGAATTGTAAGCTCAGGTGGTGGACATGCAGTTATGATTGTGGGTTGGGACGATGATTATTCCAAGGATAATTTTGCGACAACTACAAAGCCTTCAAATAATGGTGCATGGCTTATAAGAAACAGCTGGGGAGATTATTTTGATTATTTCTGGATGTCATATGAAACTTATTCGCTTGCAGATACTGTTTGGGTATTTGATATGTCAGCTGATGATGGACTGGATAATAATTATCAGCTTGATGGCGGGCTGCATACAGCAACAGTAGGATATTATACAGGTGCAGCTAATGTATTTTATGTATCAGAAAAAGAAGGTGTTGCATCTGAAACTCTTAAGTCAGTATCTTTATCTTTTACACAGACAGCAGATGTTGGATATACAATTGATATATATACTGACCTTAAGGATGCCACCAACCCGCTAAGCGGGACTAAGCATGCTGAGGCGAGTACAAGTGGAAGAACAACTTTTGCAGGAATACACACTATTCCTCTGGAGGAAGAAGTGATTCTCAATCCTGGAACTTATTATGCAGTTGTTGTAAATATTGATAAGAAGGCATTTGAAGTTGAATATTCGTATTCAGAGAGCACTAATCCGGGGAAAACTGATGATAAGATGGTCTGGGAAAATGTAGTAAGCTATGATTCTGACTGTGAAGGAAGCTATTATTATAATGGTTATGGCAGATATGGAAAATATTATTATAACTTCTGTATAAAAGCATTTACATCAAATAATGTTGATTTGGGTGATGTATTAGAAGGATATACATTAAGCATGGACGGAAAGATTGATATGAATTTCTACATGAATCTTCCTGATAAACTGGTTAAGGACAGCAGCACGTACATGGAATTTACTATGCCTGATGGAAATGTGTCAAAGGTTATGTTAGCTGACGCAAGAAAGACATCCGACGGTTTGTATGTGTTCTCTTGCGGAATAGCTGCAAAGCAGATGGCTGATAAGGTAAGTGCCAGAATCGTAAGTAATGGGGTTAAGGGTGAAGTTCATACATACTCAGTAACAGATTATGCTGAATCTGTAATTAATGCTGCAAGTGGAGTTTATTCTGATAAAGCTGTAAATGCAGTTAAAGCAATGCTTAATTACGGAACAGCTGCACAGCAGTATTTTGGGTATAACACAGATAATCCTGCCAATTCTATAATGACAGATGATGATAAGAATATGGATATGGTTGGATTCAATACATATACAGGAAAGCTGGTTAATGCAGACAGTGTTTCAGGAATAAGCTATTATGGAAGTTCTCTTGTTCTTGAATCAGATACAATATTAAGGAATTATTTTGAGTTGTCAGACGGATATAGTATTGATAATTATACATTTTATGTGAAAGATAAAGATGGAAACAAGAATATCATTGCTCCACAAAAGACAGATGCTTCATTATATTATATAGATATCAGTAATGTGAAAGCGTATGAGCTTGCTGATAATGTTAATATATACGTTCAGAAGAATGGAGATAGTGAAGATAAAATAATGATGCTTGAGTATGGTGCATATGTTTACGCCAGATATGTCGATAAATATTTAGATAATACAGCACTAAAGAATCTTATGACGGCAATGTATCATTATTGCAATGCTGCTACAGAATATGCAAATATATATTGATATTTTTAATATGTGACTATATAATAATTAGCAAGGCTCATTTTGAAATGTGAGCTGATTAGCGTATTTCAGTTGGGGAAAGTATATTTTAATATGAAGTATTAATACACGACTTGTTATGAAAAGTTAAAAAATAGCGGGGAGGGTAAGAACAATTAACGTATGGTTAATGTAAACAAAACCAAAGAGAGTATTCAGAATGTTTTAATATTTATTACAGATGCAATAGCGCTTATAATGTCTTATTACATGTCTGGTTTTATATGGCTGATGGAAATAAGAAATAATACATTTTCATATGTAATGAAAGTGCTTAATGGCAATATAGTCACAATTATTATAGCTGTATTAATAGCTGCTTTATTCTGTAACATTAAAGGCGATGTACTTAATCGTGGCAAATTTGAAGAACTTGCTTCTGTTATGAAGAAAAGTCTTATTTCATCAGCTGTTATAGCTGTTTATGAACTTTTGAGTAAAACTGCACAGGGTGTTCCAAGAAGTGTGTATGTAATTACATTTTTTATGGGAACAGTGCTTATGTTTTTATTAAGGATGCTTGTCAAGGTATATATGAAGCATCGTAATGGAGGAAAGCGTACCAACAGTATACTTGTTATCACTATTAAAAACAGGGCAAAAGATACACTTACCAAAGCTGCGGCAAGGAATGACTGGATGCGTCGTATAGATGGTATTGTAATTACTGATGAAGATATGACAGGTCAGTCAATAGAGGGATTTCCTGTAGTTGCTAATGTACATTCAATGATGCGTTATATTAAGAACGAGATTGTTGACGAAGTGTTTATAGATGTGGATTACAAGACCCGCGAAAGTATCAAGCCTATGGTTATGGAACTTGAGGATATGGGAGTAATTGTTAATCTTAAGCTTGAGATTCTTGACAGCTATAAGGATTTTGACAGTAAGCTGGGTTACATAGGAGCAGTTCCTGTCATTACATTTGCTAACAGAATATATGACTGGAAGGGAATGCTTGTTAAGAGATGCATAGATATTCTCGGAGCAATTGTAGGACTTATAGTTATGTTTATTGCAATGATTTTTGTAGGTCCTGCTATTATGATAGAATCGCCAGGTCCAATCTTTTTCAAACAGAAACGTGTTGGAAAGAATGGCCGTTATTTTGAGATATATAAGTTCCGTTCTATGTATATGGATGCTGAAGAACGAAAGAAAGATCTTATGGCACAGAATGAGATGAGTGGTCTTATGTTTAAGATGAAAGATGACCCTCGTATAACTAAGGTTGGCAAGTTCATAAGAAAGACAAGTATTGATGAGCTTCCGCAGTTCATTAATGTTCTTAAGGGAGATATGAGTCTTGTTGGTACAAGACCACCAACGGTAGCAGAGTTTAAGCAATATCAAGGACATCATAAGAGAAGGCTTTCTATGAAACCAGGCATCACAGGAATGTGGCAGGCTTATGGAAGAAAGACGGTTAGCGATTTTGAAGAAATTGTTAAGATGGATCTGAATTATATTGATAACTGGAGCATTATGCTTGATATTAAGATTTTGTTTAAGACAGTTCAGTCAGTATTAACTACTGGTGGACAGTAGAATAATTACCCCCCTGTAGTATCATCAGATACTGCAGGGGGTAATTGTTTTATCTAGACATTATGTACATTAATACTGGATAATTATAGCAGAATTGCACAAAATTCGTTGGCAATATAGAAAATATACATAAAAATTAACCATAATGCTTATTGACGCAAATCGGCGGTTGGGTTAAAATGATAGTAACTTTTGGTATAGGGGACATGCTGTAGTGCAACATGTCGAAAAGAACATGTTATATGCTGTTAGTAACAGGAACTTTACTATGCCTACAATATAATAAGGAGGATTTTATGAAAAAGGGTAAAAGAATTTTAGCCGCTTTTTTAGCAGTGCTGATGGTTGTTGCTATTATGCCATTTACTTCATTTAGTGGTATATTCACAAGCAAGGCAAAGGCTGCAGAGAGTGGCAAGAAGTACACTTTTGAGGGTACTGAACTTGAAGCAGCAGCGGCAGGAAAGTATACAGATGGTCAGGCTGTTACTGCAGGAACTGATGGATATTTTACTTTTTATATGAGTGCAAAAACTAAAATCGACTCAAGTGATAAAACATGGGAAGATGGTTACGCTTGTAAACAGAGAGTAAACTTTGGTGGTAAAGCAGATGTTGCTAATATGAAGAATCTGGTTTCTTTCAAGACATCTAATGCTGCAAAAGTAAAAGTATATTGGGTAGAAGGTGGAACAGACAATCGTCAGATGGCAATCTTTGGTTCTACAGGAGATGTAGTAACTAAGACAGAAGTAATGGCAGCAAAGAATGATCCAGTAGTTTCTACATTAGAATTAGCAGATGCAGGAACATATTACCTTGGGGGTCTTGAGAATAACAATTATATTTTCAAGATTGAAGTTGAGGAGACAGCAGCAGTTGAAGAGCCAGTTGTTAAGGAATACGAACTTGATGGTGCTAAGCTTGAGACGGCAGCAGCAGGAAAGTTTACAGATGGACAGACTGTTGCAGCAGGAACAGATAATGCATTTACACTTTACATGAGTGCAAAGACTAAGATTGACTCAAGCAGCAAGACTTGGGATGACGGATTTGCTGGAACACAGAGAATTAACTTTGGCGGTAAGGCTGATATTGCTAATATGAAGAACTTTGTTTCTTTCAAGACAGAAGGAACAGCTAAGGTTAAGATTTACTGGGTAGAAGGTGGAGATGATAATCGTCAGATGGCAATCTTCAATACTTCAGGTGCAGTAGTAACTAAGACAGAAGTAACGGCAGCAAAGAACGAGACAGTAGTTTCTACATTAGAATTAGCAGATGCAGGAACATATTATCTTGGAGGACTTGAAAATAACAATTATATCTTCAAGGTAGTTGTTACAGATACAGTTGGAGGTGGAAATACTCCAGTTGTTCCTAGAAAAGACTGGTCAGAAGTTGCTGCACCAGTAATTGGAGAAGTGGCTCAGGACGGAGCAAATGTAACTGTTCCATTTACAATGGTTCTTGGTAATGATGGTGCAGATAAAGTAAGCGTTGTTATGACAGATGCTTCAGGTAATACAGAAACAAAGGGATATGCACTTGAAGGTGAAGGCGGAAAGGTTTCATTCTCGCCAGCTTCTTCAGGTGAGTATACATTTACAATCACAGCTTCTAGAGAGAATGAACAGGATAAGACTGGTAATACAGTTAAGCTTAACTTTGCTTATCCACTCTCAGCACCATCTATCAGCAGTGCAACAAGCATGGGTAATGGTACAGTAAGTCTTGTATGGCAGTCAGTTAAGGAAGCTACATCATACAATGTTTATGTTGGCGGAACAAAGGTTGGTTCAACATCTGCTACATCTTATGATGTTACAGGATTAACTGTTGGTACAAAGTATGATTTTGCAGTTGAAGCAGTTAGAGAGACACCAGCTGCTGTATCTGATAAGTCAACAATATCTGCAACAGCAACAGCTGAAGCTAAGCAGGTATGGGGATATATCGTATATGGTAACGGTGCAAGCGAGTCTAATTCAGCATATGAAGGAAACATTAATGAAACTGGTTCAGTTACATTAAGATCTGGAGCAGTAGATGCTAATGGAGTTCTTAAGGGAAGCGGTAATAATGGAAAATTAGTTCCAGCATCATTCGATGGTCTTAATTTCTATTATACAGCAGTACCTACATCACTTAACTTTACATTAAGAGCTAAAGTAACTGTAGATCAGTGGAGTTTATCAAACGGTCAGGAAGGCTTCGGTCTTATGGCAGCAGACAGACTTGGTGGTTCTGGATGGAACAATTCTTATATGGCTGTAGTTTCTAAGACAGAATATTACTGGAATGAAGAAGCTGGTAAAGTTACTAATGATACAACAGCACTTAAGGTATCTCAGAAGATCGGTATTGCTTCACAGGAGAAGAAGGGTCTTACTAAGGATAACATTGCAGCAATAGAGGCTAATGATACTGAAACAGTAAAACAGTTCCAGAGTGCTATGTATCCTCTTGAGCAGAGATATGCACAGAATGTAAATGTTATTGGTAATGCTGTTAAACCAGTTGATGCAACAATAGAGAATCCTGTTACTGAGATGTATCTTACAATTCAGAAGAATAACACAGGATATTTTGTATCATACGAATCAGTAGATGGAACATATTCAACAACTAAGAAGTATTATGACACTGAAACATTATCACAGCTTGATTCTGATAATGTATATGTAGGTTTCTTCACAAGCAGATATGCACAGGCAACATTCTCAGATGTAACATTTACAACAATTAACCCATCTGATGATGCTCCAGCAGAAGAGAAGCCAATTGAAGAATTAGTAACTAATGCAGCATTTAATTCTAAGACTGCAACAGGTTCAAGTGATTATGAATTCAGATTCACAGCTAACTGTGATGGTGTTCTTTCTATCTGGGATAGTGAGAATAATGAAATTGCTACAGATGTAGCTGTTGCAGCTAATACAGTTGTTAAGCCTGCAACAACAACACTTAATGTTGGTAAGAATTCATTTAGATATGTGTTTACACCAGATGCTGGCTATATTCCAGAAAAGGATATGGTTATGTCATCATATGAGCCGATTGAAGGCACATTTACTGTAACATACAGAACATATGGCGTTGAAGGACAGTCAATTTATGTAGCACCAGGTAAGTATGGTGTTGGTACTAAGGAAGATCCAATGAGCATCTATGATGCTGTTAAGTATGTACAGCCAGGACAGACTATCGTTGTTATGGAAGGTACATATTACCTTGATAAGACAGTTAAGGTTGAGAGAGGTGTTAATGGTACAGCAGATAAGCCTATTCAGATGGTAGCTGATACAGAAGCTTCTTCAAGACCAGTATTTGATTTCCAGGGATTATGTGCAGGTATGGTACTTGCAGGTGATTACTGGTACTTCCAGGGATTTGATGTAACTAATTCAGCTAATGCACAGAAGGGTATCCAGCTTTCTGGTAAGTACAATACAATGGATAACATTATGACTTACCACAATGGTAATACAGGTCTTCAGGTTAGCAGATATCTTACAACAGATGAATTTGATATGTGGCCAGCATATAACTTAATTCTTAACTGTACATCATATGGTAACGCTGATGCAGGTTATGAAGATGCTGATGGATTTGCAGCTAAGTTAACAGTTGGTGATGGTAATGTATTCGATGGTTGTATCTCATACAACAACGCTGATGATGGATGGGATCTTTTTGCTAAGGTTCAGTCAGGTTCAATTGGCGCAGTAACAATTAAGAATTCAGTTGCTTATGGCAATGGCTACCTTGAAGATGGTACAAATGCTGGTAACGGTAATGGATTTAAGCTTGGTGGTGACAGCATGTCAGGCAAGCATGTTCTTGAGAACTGCGTAGCATTTGATAACAAGGCTAAGGGTATTGATTCTAACTCTTGTCCAGATATTAATGTAATTAACTGTACAACATTCAACAATGAGTCTTACAATATAGCTCTTTACACAAATTCAGCTAAGAATACAGATTTCTCAGCAACAGGTGTACTTTCATACAGAACATATATGAAAGATAATGTAGAGCAGTTCAAGTTACTTGGAACACAGGATAAGACAAAGGTTGATAACGATACTAACTACTTCTGGAATTATGAAGGAACAGCTAAGAATTCAGCTAAGACTGTAACAGATGACTGGTTTGAATCAGTTGATACAACAATGGATTACGCTACACATGTATATGCATCACATAAGGTAACAAGAAATGCTGATAATACAATTAACATGAATGGTCTTCTTGTTCTTACAGATAAGGCAGCAGCTAATGCAGGTGCAAGAATGACTGGTACTCCATCAGTTAAGATTACAGTTCCTGAGGGAATTAAGGGTCATAAGACAATATCTATAGCAGGTAAAGATGTTGTTAAGGGTAATACAACAGATGTTGCAGTTATTCAGGGAACATCTACAGATATTGTATGGACAATCGATGCAGATGCATCTACATTTGATTATATTATGGTTGATGATGTAGTTCTTGATGCTTCTAAGTACACAGTAGTAGCTAATGGTAATACAACAGTTGTTACATTCAAGGCTTCTTACATTAAGAGCTTAAAAGCAGCAGAGCATACATTCAGAGCATGCTTTACAGATGGTTATATTGCAGAGACTAAGCTTGAGGTTCTTCCTAAGACAGGCGATTTCTCTAGAAATATGATAGCTGTATATGCAGGAATTATGCTTATGGCATTACTTGCAGCAGCCGTAGTTCTTTTCGAAAAGAAGAGAAAGAGAGCTTAGTGTAAGCAAATAGTATAATAAAACATATGAATGAGGTCTGGTTATCCAGACCTCATTTTTTGTATATAGATATATAATTATTATTGTATAATTATTACAAAGTAATATCTAGTTTTAACGACTTTTAGAAAAACATTTACTAAAAGTGTTATTGACTATTTGTTCTATTAGATGGTACTCTTATTACAGATTTATGAAAAGGAAAAGGAGGCTTTTTTCATGAGAAAAAGAACTAAAAGAATGTTGTCTGTTCTTATGGCAGCTTTAATGGTTGTTAGTATTATGCCGGTTAACGGCTCTAATAACATTGTTGCTAAAGCATCGACAGCAAGTGAAGAGTCTTCTGTTGTGACATGGTCAGCAGCAGATATTCTTGCAGCACAAGAAGGAGACTCAGGATTAGTGTTATGTGGCTCAGGATGGGCTAATAATAATGCTACAGATGACAAGACATTTGAAGACGGTTTTAGTGCATTAGGAGATAATGCTAAGGCAGGATCTACAAAGGCACAGACTAATGGAAAGACAGCAGCAGGAACAGTACCAGATAATGGATGCTATGTAAAATATACAGCACCTGTTAATGGTGAATTAGCTATTAATACTAAGATAGGAAAGGGAAAGACTTTCTATATAGTAGCGGAAGATGGAACTAAGGTAGCAGAAGCAAAAAATGGAACTTCTGGAAGTACATATAATACTGTTAAGGCAGAAGTAGAAGCTGGAAAGACATACTATGCATACCTTGGAGGAGCAACAGCTCAGATCTGGCAGGTATATTTTACACCTGCAGAAGCACAGTGGTTAGCTGCAGACATATTAGCTTCAACAACATATAATAATGGTTTAACATTATGTGGAACAGGCTGGGCTAATAATAATGCCACAGATGACAAGACATTTGATGATGGGTTCAGTGCATTGGGTGATAATGCTAAGGCAGGTTCAGTAAAAGCACAGACTAATGGAAAGACAGCAGCAGGAACAGTACCAGATAATGGATGTTATGTGAAATATACAGCAGCAGCTAATGGAGAGTTAGCAATTGATACTAAGATAGGAAAGGGAAAGACTTTCTATGTAGTAGCGGAAGATGGAACCAAGGCAGCAGAGGTGAAAAATTCCACAGATGCAAGTACATATAATACTGTTAAAGCTAAGGTAGAAGCCGGTAAGACATATTATGCATACCTTGGAGGAGCGACAGCTCAGATCTGGAAAGTATATTATTCACAGTTAAATAAGAAGACTGTAGTTGACTGGGAATCAGTAGCAAAGCCAGTTATCAGTAAAGTAGAAGCAGGCTCAGATGGCTTTACTGTTACTGTTGAAGGAATTGTGGATGAGTATAATGGGGCTGAAGATATTGTTGTAACAATGCTTCATAATGATGGACAGGCTGGAGAAGCTGTTATAAAGAGATCAGAAGGAACAGCAACAGTTAATTTTACAGCTCATGAAAGTGGTGATTATACATTTGTAGCAACAGCACAGAGATTAGGTTGTGCTGATAAAGCTTCAGATGTTTATGAAGTAAAAGATTTTGTACTCGGTGTTAAGATGCCAACTATTACATGGGCTGAAAACAAGGGTAATGGAGAAGTATATCTTGACTGGGTTAATATAAGTGATGCAAAGGATTATACTTTAACATATAAGGTTAAAGGTTCTGATGAAAGCACAGCAGTTAAGATTGATGGAATCACAGAAGGTGATTATACAGTTAAGAATTTAACAGTTGGAAGTACATATGTATTCAGTGTTGTTGCAAATAGAGCAGATGGATATTGTTCAGCTGTTTCAGAAAAAGAGTTATCAGTAACTGCAGATACACAGAAGAACTGGTATGTATCAACTGTTGGTTCAGCTCAGGAGACTAAGGCAACTATCACAGAGGCTGATGGTAATGCACAGGTTATAAATATTGCTAATGGTGATACAGCATCTACGAAAGTTGCTACAGTTGAAGCAAAAGATATTACTAATACAACAGGAAGTATGGAAATTCAGGCTAAGGCTACAGGAAAGATTTCTGATGATGAAGATGGATTCTCATATTACTACACTAAGGTTAATCCAGAGAAAGAGAACTTTGAATTAACTGCAACATTTACAGTAACAGATGCATCTCTTACCCCTGATAATCAGACAGGTTTTGGTGTTGTAGTTGCAGATACATTAGGTGTTAATAACTGGGGTACACCAAGTTATGTACATAAATATTTTAACTACTTTTCATCAATGATGTACAGCTCTAAGATTAATGCACCAACAATGCGTTATATCACAGGTTATACATCAGCAGATACATCTAACAAAGATGGTGTAGACAGAGTTAATAATAATGTTAAGTTTAACCAGTTAACAGGAACAAATATGTTCAAGGTTGGAGCTGAGTATACATTTACAGTAAGAAAGACTAATGATGGATACGAAGCAGTTGCAACAACAGAGAATGGAACACAGACACAGAAGCTTACAGCTAATGATTTTACATCAGTACAGGAAGATGGAACAGTAGTTGTAGGTGTTATGGTAGCAAGAAAGATTGGTGTTAAGATTACTGATATCAAGTTTACTACATCAGAAAGTAAGGGACTTGCAACATCTGAGGTCGTAGAAGACAAGGTAACACCATCAATCAGAGTATATTCTTCTAACACATGTGGAGCAGGTGAGTATGAATACACGGTAGTTCCTAATTGTGCAGGAACTTTAAAGGTAACAGGAAGTGCTGACGGTAAGGCTATTTCTAAGGAAGTAACAGCTGATGAGGTTGTAAGAATTCCAGTTGCAGTTAATGTTGGAAGCAATACTATTAAGGCAGAATTTGAACCAGCAGCGGCAGCTAATATTACATCAACTAAGACAGTAGCAAGCGAAACAAATGTTACTCGTAAGGTATATGGTGAGGCTGGACAGACAATTATTGTAACTCCAGATGGTAAGACAACTGGTGACGGAACTGAGGAAAGTCCATTAGATATTAATACAGCAGTTTCATATGCACAGCCAGGACAGACTATTCTTATGAAGAATGGTGTATATGATAAATGGATTACAATTAACAGAAGTGTATGCGGAACAGCAGATAAGCCAATTAATCTTGTTGCAGAATCAATCTCAACAGATGGAACTGATGGTGTTGTATTGTCAGGCGCAGGTCTTACAATAATCGGAAGTTATTGGCATGTATATGGTTTATATGTAAAGGATTCATCAGGGGTAGGTATTCAGGTAAGCGGTAACTATAATACAATAGATATGTGTACAGTAAATCATGCGGCAAACAGCGGTATTCAGATAAGCAGAAATGGTGGAGCTGATAACTATGCAGGAATTCAGGGTAAGTTATGGCCAACAGGAAATCTTATCAAGAACTGTGAGTCATTTGATAACTGTGATGCAGGAAGAAATGATGCAGATGGATTTGCAGCAAAATTAACATGTGGTGAAGGCAACAGATTCTATGGTTGTATATCACATAACAATATTGATGATGGCTGGGATCTCTATGCTAAGTCAGTATCTGGTACAATTGGTTCAGTTACAATTGAAAACTGTGTAGCATACAACAATGGATGGCTTACAACAGATGATGTAACTGCAGCAGGTTATAACTATGGTGAAGGTAATGGATTTAAGTTAGGTGGTGGATACCTTAAGGGTGGACATAAGCTTATTAACTGTGTTTCATTTGGAAATCATGCAAAGGGAATAACAAGTAACAGCTGTCCTGATATCTCTATTACAAGATGTACAGCTTACAACAATGGTAATGCAGATTCATATAGCATAGGTCTTAATACAATGGATTCTATGCTTAAGGAGTGGAAGGTTAGCGGCCTTATATCTATGTCTAAGGCAGATTTAACTGCTAAGGCAGACCTTATTCCATTCTCACAGCACGGAGATGATAACTACATTTATAATGGTTCAGAATCATACAATAATCTTGGTCAGAAGGCTACAGATGAGTGGTTCGAAAGTGTAGATACAACAATCAGACCATCAAGAAATGCAGACGGAACAATTGATATGCATAATCTCTTAGTTATTAAGAGCGGTGTATTAAGCGATAATGTTGGTGCAAGACTTGATACAACAAGTGAAGAGGCAATAAGCGTTAAGCCACAGGCTGGCGAAGTTGTATCTCATGTATTTGAGTGGACAACAACTAAGGAAGCAACATGTACAGAAAAGGGTGAAAAGCATGGAACATGTACAATATGTGGACATGAAGAAACAAGAGAAATTGAAGCCCTTGGACATGAATTTGCCAATGAGTTCACAGTAGATAAGGAAGCTACTACTACAGAAGAAGGCTCTAAGTCACAGCACTGTTTACATGCAGGTTGTACAGAGAAGACTAATGTAACAGTCATTCCTAAGCTTACAGCAGGCAGCGAAGATGTTAACCCAACACCTTCAACACCTGATAATAAGGATGATGCAAATGTTCCATCAACAGGAACAGATTCATCAGAGAAAGCACCTGCAGCACAGACAGGAGATACAATGCATGCAGTACCATTTGCATTAGCAATGATTATCTCTGCAGGAGTAGTTGTTATTGGGATTTCTAGAAAGAAGAAAGCAGTAAGATAATAACAGTTAAACAGATAATAATAATGGCTGGTGATATGATTTACTCATATCACCAGCCAGTTTTTATATAAGCACTTTTACCTGTAGTTCTGCAGAGTAGGTGTTGAATTAACTCCAAGAGGAGTTGTGACACCAGCAGCGGTTGTTACTTTGTAAGTGATAGTAATACCTGCACCAGGAGCAATTGAGTTGCCAAACATATATGCAACATCAAGGTCATGGTAAGTACCTGTATACATTCTTCCACCATTGCTTGCTTTTATATCTGAGATTGTTCCTCCGGCAGGAGCAAATATATGGATATAACCAGTGATTGTTCCGCCGTAGCTTCCAAGTATATAATTTCCAGCATTAACTTTGTCTGAATTGGTTAATACATTGCTATAAGTTGCAGTTACATCATAAGTTCTTGTGCCATCATCATTAACAACAGGTTCGCTGATTTCTGTGTTGATATCGAGGAACCAGCCCAATTTACATGGATCTGAAATGCTGAAATATACTCCTGTTTCAGGATTCTCAGGATCTTCGTTAAGTCCACCGGAACAGCCTGCATTTTTAACAAGTTCCTGCTCTTCCTCATCTTCCATCCACATCATAACTGTACGGTTCTTAGCACCGTCTGAGAATACCTTATAATAATCACCAGCCTTCTTGACGTCAAAATCAGATACAAGCTTTGACATAGTAGCTTTAGCTGTTTCTGCAAATAAATCATCAACATAGTCATATGAGGTAGCAGAAGCATTTGCATTAAGATACTTGTAATAAAGGTCATACTGCAGAACCTTTGTAGCATTTTCACTTGTTAATTCTGTACCATCTGAAAGTGTTACATTACCTATATATTCAAGCATTCCCTGAATAATAGCAGGTGTGAGAGAAACAACACCATTAACGTGTTCGGAATTCTTCTGTTCATATGCGAGCGCCCATATATACGCAACTCTTTCAAAATCCGGGTCAAAACATGCATCTCTTGGACCGTTCATCCATGAGCCGAAAAGCTCTTTTTCTTCGGATGTGATATTGGCAGCGGAAGGCGTATATGAAGCGAGAACCTTGTATACACTGCTGAAATCACCAATTGTAAGTACCCCATCACGGATGCGGATTGTACCTATAGAACCAGGGAAACCGCCAGAAGCACGGATTTCTGATGAATTCTGTGCAGCAAGCAGATATGTTCTGTCAGAGCCGTCTCCTATAAATGTTTTGAATAGAGGAAGGAACTCTTTGAGATTATCATATGAACCTGTCATTGAAGCAATCTGTACAGAATAGTCTGCAATCATGCTGTTAAGTCCCATTGGGAGATCAACCTGATTCATTGCTGTAACTATATGGTCTATCTTAGGCTCTATATCTTCAAGAAGTGAAAGATATGCGTTGATAGTGGTTATGCTGAAGCCATCATCAACTTTAAGTCCTGAAAGCGGATAGTCATTAAGTACAGCAACTGTTGGACGTGCAATATCTGAGGAAGCTTCCTGAACGAGATCAAGAAGTTCTTTGACAGAATCAATATATCCTTTGAATTTAGGGATTTTGTAAGCTGTCTTCCATATTTTTTTGTCAAATGTTTTATTAATATCTTCAATTGCTACATCAAGCTGGTCACATGCAGTTTCTGTGGCAACAGGGTCCTGTGCTTTAAGTCCAGCCATAACATTTTTAAGGTCAGCCTTAAGAGTGTAAGCCTGTTGTTTAACATCAGCAACCTCGCGTTTAGCAATCTTGTAGCCATAAGCACCGCCAACACCAATGGCAATCAGCAGACATGCGACAATGCTCAAAGTAATTATAAGTATGCGATTTCTGCGCTTGTGTTGCTTAGAGTGTCTATGTGAACTATGATGATGTGAGCCATGATGTGTTCCATCAGAATGGTGATGCGAACTGTGATGTTCTCCATCAGAATGGTGATGTGAATGATGTGAACCAGATTCCTTGGAATCAGAATATAAAATTTCAAAATCTTCTGACATTGAAACCTCCTTTTGTTTGGATTATTTTGTAAATATGTGTATACAAACACAACTCCACATTTTAACAGATGTTTAAGGTATTTACAATAATAGCCATAATATCTTATAATATTTTAATAAATTTATTAAAGAAAAGGATATCAGATATGAGTTTACTTACAGTAACCGGACTTACACACGGATTTGGTGACAGAGCGATATTTAACAATGTGTCTTTCCAGCTTAACAGGCTTGATAAGATTGGATTAGTGGGAGCCAACGGCGAAGGTAAATCCACATTTATGAATATAATAACAGGCAAGCTTATGCCTGACGAGGGAAAGGTTGAGTGGGCAAAGAATGTCAGAGTCGGATATCTCGACCAGCATGCTGTGCTTGAGAAGGGCATGACAATCCAGTCAGTGCTTGCATCAGCATTTGACTTTCTGTATGACATGGAGAATCAGATGAATGAGATATATGCCGGGCTTGGCGACGCATCACCAGAAGAGATGGATAAGCTGATGGCGGAAGCGGGAACTATTCAGGACCTTCTTACAATGCATGATTTCTATATGATAGATGCGAAGGTTGAGGAAGTTGCAAGAGCATTGGGACTATCTGAACTTGGACTTGATAAAGATGTAACTGAGCTTTCAGGCGGACAGAGAACTAAGGTACTGCTTGGAAAGCTGCTTCTTGAAAAACCGGACATCCTTCTTCTTGATGAGCCTACTAACTATCTTGATAAGGAGCATATTGAGTGGCTTAAGAGATATCTGCAGGACTATGAGAACGCATTTATACTGATATCGCATGATATCCCATTCCTTAACAGTGTTATAAATGTTATTTATCATATGGATAATCAGGAACTGAACCGTTATACGGGTGATTATGATAATTTCCAGAAGGTGTATGCTGTGAAGAAGGCGCAGCTTGAGGCAGCTTACAATAAGCAGCAGCAGGAGATTGCGGAGCTTAAGGATTTCGTTGCAAGAAATAAAGCACGAGTTGCCACAAGAAATATGGCGATGTCGAGACAGAAGAAGCTTGATAATATGGATATTATTGAGCTGGCAGCAGAGAAGCCAAAGCCAGAGTTTAATTTCAAGACAGCGAGAACACCGGGAAGATATATTTTCCAGACACACGACCTTGTAATTGGTTATGATGAGCCGCTTTCAAGTCCGCTTAACTTAGAGATGGAGCGAGGCCAGAAGATAGTGCTTACAGGTGCTAACGGTATCGGTAAATCTACATTGCTAAAGAGCATATTAGGACTTATTAAGCCTCTGTCAGGTGATGTTGAGCAGGGAGATTATCTTGAGATAGGATATTTCGAGCAGGAGACTCCGGCTGGAATTGAAACTACATGTCTTGAGGAGATATGGCAGGAATTTCCAGGATATACACAGTATGAGGTTCGTTCAGCCCTTGCCAAATGTGGTCTTACAACCAAGCATATCGAGAGCAAGGTTAAGGTTCTTTCTGGTGGAGAGCAGGCAAAGGTGCGTCTGTGCAAGCTGATTAACCGGGAGAGTAACATTCTTGTACTTGATGAGCCTACTAACCACCTTGATGTGGATGCCAAGGATGAATTAAAAAGAGCCCTTATGACATATAAGGGCAGCATACTTATGGTCTGCCACGAACCAGAGTTCTACGATGGTCTTGCGACTGATGTGTGGGACTGCGGAAAGTGGACAACACGTATTTAATCATTAAAGTACTCAGGGAACATTTTCCTGATTGCATTAATATTTTCAGAATATCTGCTCATATGTCTCTGTGATATATGGGCAGCTTTTTCTTTATCTTTCTTCTCGATGGCGGCTACAAGTTCTCCATGGTCTTTCAGGATTCTACCTGTTTCTTTGCATCTGAAACTTAATATTGTAGTTCTGTCAAAATGTGGTGCCATGCTTTCTACAAGGTTGTACCATACAGTTTTGTCACACATTTTATACAGACTTCCGTGAAATTCTTTATCAAGTGTGAAAATCTTTTCTTCATCACCGCGTTTGATATACATTTCCCATAAAGCTACATTTTCATATAATGAATCAAGCTGGTTCTTTGTCAGTATATCGCATGCTTCAACTGCAAGCTGTGCCTCAAGTACACAGCGTAAGTCGCGGAGCTGTTCTACAATATCTGAATTAACATATGATACAAATGCTCCAATCTTAGGCTTTATCTCTATCAGTTTTGACTGTGCAAGTTCTAATTCTGCTTCGCGTAAAGGATTATTGCTGACATTCATAAGTGAGCAGAGTTCAGGTGCTTCAAGCTTCTGACCTGGCAGCAGGTTAGTGTGGACAATGTTGTAAATAAGCTGTCTTAGTACATAATCTTTAGCTGCTTCACCTTCTGATTTTTCTGTAATATTTAACATAAATACCCCCAAAAATGTTAATGATATATATTTTATAGCATATTTTTAAAGAATTGTCTATTTTTTAACACTTGACATTTTACAGCATGATATATATTATACAGCATGAAATATATAACATACAATGTGATATAAAAGATACGGAGGTTAAAGATGAGTGGCACAGAAACAAATAATAAAAAGATAACTCTCATTCATAAGCTGGCATACGGAAGTGGTAATATGCTGGGAAGTGGCGCTTTGGCAATAAGCGGAGCATGGCTTTTATATTTTTACACGACATTTTGTAATATGTCGGTTGTTAAGGCTACACTTATATTTTCAATTGCAACATATCTTGATGTAATTCTTAATCCTTTGATGGGATTTATTACAGACAGTTTTTACAGAACTAAGCTTGGAAGGAAGTTTGGACGAAGAAGATTCTTTATACTTACAGGTATTCCGCTTATGCTTCTTTATCCAATGCTCTGGGTAAAGAATATGAATTTCTTCTATTATCTTACAACTTATATTCTTTTTGAATTTGTGTATACAAGCATTATGATTCCTTATGATACGCTTGCTGTTGAGATGACATCTGATTTTAACCAGAGAACTTATCTTACAGGATTCAAGGCAATGTTTGGAAAGCTGGCAAACTTCTTAGGCGCAGCTATACCGGGATTCTTTATTGGAATGTTTGGCAAGGATTCACCACTGCCATTCTTCTATACAGGTGTTACTTACTGCGTAATTATGATTATTTCGCTTACATTCCTTTACTTTAATTCATGGGAGAGACCTTATGAAGATGTAGCAGAGGAGAATATTCCTAATTTCGTTGAGGGAATTAAGAAGCTTTTCGTTGATATTGCATCAACATTAAGAATCAAGACTTTCAGACAGCACCTTGGAATGTATCTGTTTGGATTCGGTGCGGAATGGCTTTTTACAGCGTGCTTTACTTATTATATAGTATTCTGTCTGAACCAGCCATCGACACTTGTATCAGAGCTTAACAGCTTGAGCAGTATCCTGCAGCTTATATCAACAGCTATATTCATTGGAATTGTAGCAAAGAAAGGATTTGCAAAGCCATTTATCGCAGCACTTTCTGTTGTAATCGGCGCAATCCTGTGCTTTTTTGGAATATTTGTATTCCATATAGCTCATATTACAGTTCTTGTATTTGGGGTAATGGTTATATTTGGACTTGGAACAGGCGGTGTTTACTACATTCCTTGGACAGCATATACATTTATGGCAGATGTTGATGAGGTAGTAACTAACAGAAGAAGAGAAGGTGTATATGCCGGAGCTATGACAATGGCTGGCAAGCTTATGAGAGCAAGCGTTGTCTTTATCTTAGGTCAGGTTCTTGCTGCATTTGGATTTGTTTCAGGTGCATCAACACAGCCACAGAGTGCGGTCAATGCGATAGCAGGTGTCCTTCTTGTCGGTGTTGGCGGACTTGCAATAATCGGAATTGTCTTCTCATGTAGAATGAAGCTTAACCACAAGACTCATAAGATCGTAATTGACGAGCTTGACAGAGTCCACGCTGGTGGCAGAAAAGAAGATGTTTCTGAGGAAACAAGAAGTGTAATTGAGAAATTAACAGGTATTTCATATGACAAATGTTTTGGTAACAATAATATTGGTTATAAGGAATGAGAAATTGAATAATAATTGATAGGAAAGCCCATAGAAGCAGATTCTATGGGCTTTTGTGTTAAAAAATCATATCAGCATCATAATCAGATATAATCCGACACATACGGAATTCTATGGAAAAGTATGTCATCCAGATGTTCAATAGCTTCATCTGATGCCTGTATCTTGTCCATGACGTGAAGCTTTTCAGCAGTCTTGTAACCAAGCATTAATGTAGTTAATGTGCCGATTGACATGGATACTTCGTAATCAGGCTGCTGTTCGGTTTCAATACATTTTCCGCTATCAAAGAGGTATGTAAAATAACCATTGTTCCATGCGAGAAGGTCATCTTCTATGTAGAAGCGTATGCATACAGATGGTTCGTCCGGGTCGCAGGCATATTTGGCAAAGAACTGTCTGATATCAATAATTCGCCCCATTGTGTATGGGCGGATTGTCTCTTTAATATCGCTGTCATCAAGTTCAAATGCGATTGGCTCACTGTAGTAATTGTTTCCACGGACCTCGTCAATCATTGAATCGTGGGCATGTATGAATTCCCACAAGCCAAGCTGTGCCTCGCGGTTAAGATAAATCATTTCTTTCACATGCATGACATCAGAACTTATCATGTATACCATATATCCGTAAGGTACATCGTCCTTAGAATAATAGATGGCAACAGAGGTGTCGTCCTCGTCCCAGCGCCAGTATTCTTCCCATGCAAGGTTGTTTCTATATAGACAGCCATGTGTCTTTTCAGCAAATTTGGTATGAAGCTCTTTAAATTCTTTGTCGTCCCATGAAACTCGTCTGACATAACCAGGCTCATTAAGCTTTCTTGGAATCTGCGTATCCTTGATTGTATAAGTCATCTTGTTAGAGATAATTTCCCAGCCAAGACCACGGTATAATGGAATTGAATATGGATACAGCAAAGCAAATGATTTGTGAGCATCTCTCATTCGTATAAGGCTCTGAATCATCAGTCTTTTCATAATTCCATGTCCTGTGTATTCAGGATAAGTACATACGCTTGTAACGAAACCTACACTGTATTTAACACCGTAAATGTTCATATCAAGTGGATACACTGCAAACTGTGCAATCAGATCATCACCATTGAAGCAGCCAAGTACATCAGCTCTTTGAAGAACTGGGAATTTGGACTGGGTAATCTCATCATCCTTCCAGCCTGTCTCAGCAAGCTCCTGTTCTGTTACCTGAAAGGCATATCTTAAGAGTGCATTGTATTCTTCAGCGTCATCTATAGTAAGAGGACGCAGTGTATAATTGTTTTCATCATTTCTGCTCATTGCGTTTGTTCCTTTTCTGTATGCGCGTTTTTTGTACATAATATAGCACTGGGGGCGGTTGTGGTCAAATACGGATGGACATTATACTTAATAAAATATTTATATATGATATTTTGAATATGATATAAAATAATGATAATATACATATACAATTACATGAGATGATTTTGGAATAGATTGACACCGTATATGACACCATATATAATATAGATAGGGGGTATTTGTAATGTCCAAATGGGATAAATTATTAATGAGAATATCTAATTTATCAAAGGATATCCGCTTGTTGAAAGTGAGGCAATGAATAATGAAAACGCTTAACGATTATATGGCAATGAATTATCGTATGGAAATTATAGAGGATAGAGAAGAGGGCGGATATGTAGTTTCGTATCCAGAACTTCCGGGATGTCTTACATGTGGTGAAACTATTGAGTCAGCAGTAGCAAATGCTATTGATGCCAAAAAGGCATGGTTAGAGGCAGCTTTGGAAGAAGGAATAGAGATACATGAACCGGATAGCTTAGACGAATATTCAGGGCAGTTTAAACTTAGAATACCTCGAAGTCTGCATCGTTCTCTTGTAGAACATTCTAAGAAAGAAGGAATAAGTATGAATCAATATTGTGTATATCTTCTTTCTAGAAATGATGCATTATATTCTAAGTAAAAAGGAGGCACGCATGGCAATAAAATCAGAAGCAAAGCTCACCACATTTGAGGCGATTAGCATGATTGTAGGAAACAGCATTGGAACGGGAATAATAGCATTTCCGTATCTTGCAACGAAGAACAGTATGATTGATGTTATCTGGATGGTAGGAGCAGCTTACATCATTAATGTAATTCTACATCTTATAATTGCGGAACTTTCGTATAACAACGGTGGAGTACAGCTTGTAAAAAGCTTTGAGGGCGAACTGTTCCACGGAGTTATGAAGAAGGTGTTCAGCTGGATTGTTTTTGTGGTGTATGGGCTTGCGATTATGATAGGAGTGAGCGGCAATATTAACGGTGGGGCACAGATATTTGTGAACTGGTTCGGACTTCCACTATGGGTAGCGCAGATAATATATTATGTGATTGCCGGAATTGTTGTATTTATGGGAATGAAGGCGGTAGGAATTGCACAGAAATACGCTGTAATACTTCTTATGGGAATAGTTGCAGTTATGACAGTAGGAACATTTACACATCCAGTTAATGGATTCTATACAGCACCTTTTCATTGGAATAATCTGCTTGCACTGTATAGTATGGTTGTATTTGCGACATCTGCTAATCAGGCGGTTATTCAGGTCGTTAAAGGGCTTGACGGCAATCCGGGTAAGATAAGGAAATCAATATTCATAGGGTTTGGATTATCGTCTGCATTTGTACTGGTTGTGACACTGACTGTTCTTCTTGGAACTAAGGGAACAATAGATAAGGAACTTGCTTATATGCAGCTTGGAGAAAGCATCGGAAAATGGGCAGTTATTCTTGCAGGTATCTTTTCGCTTTTTGCTCTGCTTACAACATTCTGGAGCAACACACTTGCTTTAAGAGATGTCGTGCATGAGCAGGTTGGAATTGGCAACCGTGTAAGCTGGCTTATAGCGACAGTTCCATGTATATTATTTGCAATATTCGGAGTGAGCAGCTTTATAATACTTACAAGAATCATGAGCGGTGTAGTTGTACTGGTGAGCATAATGCTTGTTCTGACATATGGTAAATCAAGAAAGAAAGCAGGAGCAAGTCCTATATGCGGAGTGATAGGAACGCTGCCATTTCAGATTCTTATGGTAGTATCGACAATAGTTTCGGCTATCGGAGCGTTAATACCACTCAGCTAAAGAGGTGATAACATGTTTAATTCAGTGAATTTAAAGCAGACAGACAATGAAACATTTACATTTACAATAGATAAAGATAAAGATTTTAAGATATTACAGCTTACAGACCTTCATCTGGGATTTGGTTTTATATCAAGAAAGAAGGATAAGCTGGCGCTAAATGCAGTAACAAAGATTATTCATAAGGCAAAGCCTGATATGATAGTGCTTACAGGAGATTCTATATTTCCATTTCTGCCAAAGGCAGGTACACTTAATAACAGAAAGCAGGCGTACAAGCTGATGAAATTCATGGACAGTTTTGCAATTCCGTATACACTTGTATTTGGTAATCACGATTGCGAGATGGGTTCGACTTGCAATAAAGAAGAGCTTGCACAGATTTATAAGAAAGGGAAATACTGCATATTTACAGAAGGTAGGAAAGAACTTACAGGTGTAGGAAACTTCTTTATTAATCTTACCGGCTCAGATGGCAATGCTTTATTGCCACTTGTTATGCTTGATTCTAATATGTATGGTGAAGGAGGCTGGTTTTACAGCGGATTTGACCGGATACATGATGATCAGGTGGAGTGGTGCATGAACAGGCTTAATGACTTGAAAAAATGTAATCCGGATATTAAGGCGATGGCATTTTTCCACATGCCGCCTGCGGAATTTAAGGAAGCATACCGTAAGATGAAGCTTGGTGATAAAAGCGTAATATATCAGCATGGCAGTATTGCTGAGAAGAATGAGCATTTTGGAATTTCAAAGTTTGAAGGAACATTTTTTAACAAAGCAGTGCAGAATGGTGCTATCAAATGGATGTTTTGCGGACATGACCATCTGAATACACTTTCACTTATATATAAGGGAATCCAGATGACATATGGAATGTCGATAGATTATCTTGGATATAAGGGGATCAATAAGAGTTATATACAACGCGGAGGAACGCTGATTACAAGAAAAGCTGACGGAGATGTGCATGTAGACATGGTTCCGCTTGGCGCGATTGTATCAACAAGAATAAGTGGTGTTAAATCTCAAAAAGGTGAATAAAGCAATAAAAAAGGCCTACCCAAGGAAGAGGGTAAGCCCTGCAATGATTTGAGCAAAAATCATTTACATGTCTAATATAACACACAAATTATAACAAAACAAGCAATACTTTGATTGTATTAGAATTTTACAATTCTACTAAAAAGGTTTTAAACCCAGTGTTTAACTGCTATTGCGTTTATTAAGCAGAGGTGCTATTATACTTGTGCTTTTTTGAGTACAATTTTATTTTTGAAGGAAATGAAAGATAATGCTTAATAAGAAGATAACCATGGATATGACGCATGGCTCACTATGGAACAAGATACTTATGTTTGCGCTTCCACTTGCGGCAAGCAGTATATTACAGCAGCTGTTCAATTCAGTAGATACAGCGGTTGTAGGAAGATTTGCGAGCAGTCAGGCTCTGGCAGCAGTTGGAAGTAACAGTTCGCTTATATCGCTGATGATTAATCTGTTTATTGGAATATCATTAGGCTCCAATGTGGTTATAGCACATTATATCGGACAGAAATCAGAGAAAAACATACATGCAGCAGTACATACAGCTATAGTTGTTGCCATACTCAGCGGAGTATTTGTCATGATACTTGGGCAGTTTATAGCAAAGCCGGTGCTTCTTCTGATGGGAACACCAGAGGATGTTATCGACCTTGCAGTTCTTTACCTCAGAATATATCTGATTGGCATGCCATTTATCATGCTGTATGACTTTGGTTCATCAATTCTTAGAAGTACAGGTGACAGCAAACGACCACTTTACAGCCTTATTGTTGCCGGAATAGTTAATACAGTGCTTAATCTGATACTTGTAATAGTATTTAAGCTTGGGGTTTCGGGAGTTGCGATTGCAACAGTTATTTCAAATGTAGTTAGTTCCTCTATTGTAATGGTTATCCTTATGCATGAATCAGAGCCTATAAGACTTGATGTAAGAAAGCTTACAATTGTGCCAAGAGAATTAAAGAAGATACTTACGATTGGAGTGCCTGCCGGATTACAGGGAATGGTATTCTCAATTGCAAATGTATGTATACAGAGTACTATTAACAGCTTTGGTTCAGCAACAATCGCAGGTTCAGCGGCTGCGCTTAACTATGAGTTTTTCTCATATTTTATGGTAAGTGCATTTGCACAGGCTACGGTAACATTTACGAGCCAGAACTTTGGTGCAGGAGAATATGACAGGTGCAGAAAAATATATCATATATCAATGGCATTTGCACTGCTGTCATGCGGACTGTTATCGGCAGTATTTGTGCTTGGAAAAGGTATGTTCTTAGGGTTTTATTCGACAGACCCGGATGTATTGTATTATGCAGAACAGAGGCTGATAATTGCGACTACATTAGAACTTCTTACTGCAGTGTATGAAATAAGCGCAGGCGCGATGAGAGGTCTTGGACATTCGTTGCTGCCGGCAATTATAACTGTTGTTGGTTCATGTGTATTAAGACTTATATGGATATCAACAGTGTGTAAAGTGTTCCATGAATTCTGGGTGCTTATCATAATATATCCAATCTCATGGATAGTGACAGGAATAATAATGGTTATAGCATACAATATAATAAAGCGGAAAGTTGTGCGTGAAGCAAGATAATAGAATAATTGATTTTTAGAGGAGAAGAGAATGCTCAGGTATTTTCTTCTCTTTTTTTATGTATATTAGTTATGCAAATGTGTATTTGAATATTGACAAAAATATTCTTGGGGGGGGGTATACTAAAATTGATGTTTAAAATATGAAAGAAAGATGGCATGAAAAATGAAAATTGCAGGCAGATTATACTATGTAATTACAGCTTTGGCAGTATTTCTGGCGGGTATCATGATGATTATATGGAGTATGACTGATACTGGAAAGGCAGATTACAAAGATACAGTTATTGATTCAGATAATACTGTCAGTTCAATAATAACGTGTTCATCAGGCAATAAAGTTGATTTTGTGGCTTTGACAAAGGAAGACAGCAGAATATATGCATATATAGATATTGTTGGAACCGGAATAGAGACACCGGTAATAAGAAGTGATGATTTAACATCTGGGTATGCATTTACAAAGAGTAATAATACAAAGAAATTCTCAGAAAGAAACACCGTAATATTTCTTGACAGTGGCACATTTGCGGACATTACACAATATCTGGATAACGATTATGTGGACAGTCATAGAATTATTAATGTTTATACTTCAGATAAGGATATGTCATACAGAATATTTGCAGTAAGCAGTTATAGTGACACAGATATAAGCGGGAATTACGATTTTACATCTTTCAATGGATTTAGTTCATATATTACGGACATATCGGCAGCAGATAATAATTATTATCTGGATGCAGATACAGAATTTGACAGGAATTCAGTTGTAATAACCATATCAGTCCATATAGGAAATGAGAGGGTACTGATACTGGCGGTCAGGGAGTCAGAACAATGAAACACAGAACGATTATTAATATATTTACAGGTCTGGCTCTTGCAGCAGCGGTAGCAGTAATTGCACTGATAAGCATAATTTTAACAGGAAAGTCGCATTTGTATAATGCAGCAGACCGTATTGTTCAGGGAAATAACTGTGACGGTGATAAAACTAATGAAGCTGTTATATTTAACAGAGAGCCATATGTATATAAAAAAGGTCTTATAAATATTCTTATATTAGGAATAGATGGAGAAGGTAATCTTTATGATAATCATTCGCCAGGAGATATGGGACAGAGTGATGCGGTTTATGTTGTAAGTATAGATACACAGAGCAAGGCAACTCATGTTGTCGGGATTCCAAGAGATACCATGACAACAATTGAGATGTCAGACAAGGATGGAAATACAGTTGCAGTCAATACAGGTCAGGTGACATTGCAGTATGGATATGGACAGGATATACAGCAATGTACAAGCCTTATGGCAAAATCGGTGTCCGGAATTCTTTATAACATACATATAGACAGAGTTGTTGTACTAAGCGTGAACTCAATAGCCATAATTAATGATGCGGTTGGTGGTGTAACAGTAACAATTGAGAATGATTTTACGGATGAGAGCGGAGAGGTATTAGATGAAGCATTTGTCAAAGGCAATACCATTCATTTAACAGGTGAGCAGGCAAGGCTGTTTGTACAGGAGAGAGACTGTAATGTAGCGGAGAGCGCAATGGACAGGCTGTTAAGGCAGGAACAGTATATGCAGGCATTAGAACCGCTGTTATATAAGAAAGTTCGCAAGAATCCATTTTTAATTATGAAAATCATTAAGGAGCTAAAAAGCAATGACATGCTGCACACAGATATGACAAATGCAGAGATTGTATATGTTTTTTTTCAGATAGCCGAAAGTGATTTTAATATGGACAGTATAATTACAATTCCGGGTAAAGTAAAAAAGGGTATCAGATATGAAGAATATTATACGGATAATGAATCATTAAAGAAACTCATTATGCAGATATTTTATCTGCCTGTGGACTAAGCGGTATTAAATCTGGAACAAGCAGATCTAATATATATATTTCTAAATATACATTAAGGAGAATAAGATGATTAAGAAACAATTAGTAAAAAGAATAACAACAGCAGTTGTTGCAGGATTGTTGTCTGTTATGATGGTTATGCCAGTAATGGCAAAAGGTAAGCAGGATGATGGTTTAATACATCCTTGGGGTTCAGAGAGTGGAACATGCGAAGAGGCTCTTAATTATGCAAGCACTGTAACTATGGATGCAGCTAAGTACGGGAAATCATATGATTTAAGTGTTACGTTTGATTACAATGGGAAATATCCAGGTTCATATCCGAAGCTATTAGGTCTTGACTCTACAGAGAATGTAATAAAGGCACTTGGCAATTCATATAAGCAGGGAGCTAAGGTTGAGATAATGGGTATGGTGACTATCCAGAAAACTGACGGTGAGGCTAAGAATCAGGAATTAGAGTTCAATGTATCAGGAGTAAAGGCAGGAGATAATATTAAAGTTATCGACAGAAATTGGGCTGCTGGATATGGTGTCAGCGATGAAGATGTAATTAATGTATATGATACAGAGATTACAGATGGCAAGGTTGTTGTTACACTTGATGTAGTTGGTAATCAGAAAGATGTTACTGCTGGTGGCAAAGTATATAAAACAATACTTTCTAACAGCATTACATTTGTAAAGATGACATCAGAAAGTCAGGATAACAATGCAGATGTTTCTGAGAAATCACCAGAGTTTTCAGAGGATGCTAAGATAGTAGATGCTGATGGCAAAGAAGTAGAAAGCAAAAATGTAGTTGCTTCAACAGAGAACTTAAGCGAAGCTCAGGTTACAGAAGTTAAGGAAAAGCTTGCAGCTAATAATGTTGTAATTAACGACAACAGTATTGTAGATTATGTTGATATCAGCCTTGTTGATAATTCTGGAAATGTTGTAAAGCTTGAAAATGGTTCAGTTGTAATTACTATTCCTGCAAAGGAAAATGTATCAGCAGATAAGTACACAGTAAAGGTTTACCACATAAAAGCTGATGGTTCTATGGAAGAAGTTCCGGCAGAACTTACATCAGAAGGTGTAAAGATTACAGCAACAGCATTCTCTCCATATGTCGTTGTATATTCAGAAAAGAGTGCAGACATTGCACAGGAGTCAGAAAAGACTGATGCAGAAATCAAAACGGGTGATGCTCACAATGCACTTGTGTACGCAATTGTAGCTGTTGTGGCAGTTTTAGCAGGTGGAGCATGCGTTTTAGTTAAAACTAAGAGAGCATAGAAAAATAATATTTAGAAATATATAAAAAAATGCTATAAAGACATGACCAGCAATCAGTCTTTATAGCATTTTTATTATAAGGAGCGAAGCCCTTAGATATTAGTATTAAGTGCAAAGGAATCACTATTCATATCAATAACGATATCCTTGCCGCTGTTAATCATGAACAGCTTAACATAGTTGGTAACAAATGCATATCCAACGGAAGTGATGAAACTATAGTCATTATCGAATCCCTGCTCGTTAGCAGCATACTGTTTGTGGTTAGTTACGAGATAATCTAACATTCTGTCAGCAGACACACCGCGACCATTATTAGATATCAGAGGTTTGTTAATATCGTTCTTGTTTTCTCTTATATAATTCATGAACTTAATTTCATATAACACATGCTCAGACATCGGTTCTGGATACCATGAGTTATGTGGAAATGTAAAGTAATCTTCTATGTAATGTAAGGCATAGCCTAAAGACAAAAAAGAAAAACAGTTCATTCTGCCATGTCTTTCAAGACGCTGCAGCCTTCTTGAAATTTTATTGTAGGAAGAATCCCATGTATGTCCCTTAATATATGTATGCAGAAGAATATCCGGCATAATACTTCCAAGTCTTAAAGCAAGATCATGTCTTTTCTTAAGCTTAGGGGTAAGTCTTTTGGTTACGGTTACATGTCCGTACTTGTTCATTAATTTTCCTTTCATAAATGCTTTATATCCGAATAATAAATCCGAATATAAATAGTCCTTTAGTCCTATAAGAAAGTAACACCTTTTAATACATTTGTCTAGCACATTATGGAAAAGAATGCATGAAATTTATGTAAATTTATTTTGATAGTCAAGCAAATACAAATCTTACGAACATATTGCAATCAGCAGCACTTGTTTATGTATATAGATTCTGGCACAGTTTAGTTCTGATTTTTACAATTTATAATATAAATGAGGTCGTACAATTCAAAGCATACAATTGTTAAGGCAAAGGCGCCCAGTACAGCGGAATCCGCTGGCTGGGCGCTTTTCCTGTATATCGGACAGATTGCGGGCAGCCAGAAAGAGATGTAGAAAGGATGGTAGTTATGGGAGCAAGAATTGAAGAACATCCAATATTGGGAAAACAAGAAAAAGGAAGGCTTGTAACATTTTATTTTGATGGAAAAGAACTGACAGGCTATGAGGGAGAACCAATTGCAGCGGCTCTTAAAGCACAGGGAGTTATGATACACAGATATACAAAGAAAGAGCATAAGCCAAGAGGAATATTCTGTGCGATAGGAAGATGTACAGACTGTGTAATGGTTGTTAATGGAAAACCAAATATCAGGACTTGTGTTACTCCTTTAGAGGAGGGTATGAAGGTCCAGACACAGTATGGAGTGAGTGATAAACCATTTGAAGAGCAGTAGATGAAAGGAAGTGTGGATATGAAGCGATTTGATCTTATTATAGTTGGTGCAGGTCCGTCGGGGTTATCAGCAGCAATAGAGGCAGCTAAGAGAGGACTTGAAGTAGTTGTATTTGATGAAAATGAAAAACCGGGAGGCCAGCTTTTTAAGCAGATACATAAATTTTTTGGTTCTAAGGAGCATAAGGCTAAGATAAGAGGCTTTAAGATAGGCGAGGATTTATTAAATGAAGCAGATGAAGCAGGAGTTAAGGTTGTTCTTAATGCAACAGTCTGTGGAATGTATCAGGACAAAGAGATTACAGTAAGAATTGGCGATGAGATACATCATTTTAAGGGAGATTCAATAATAATTGCCACGGGTGCAGCAGAAAATATGGTTACATTTCCGGGCTGGACATTGCCGGGGGTTATTGGTGCAGGAGCAGCACAGACAATGATGAATCTTCATGGAGTTAAACCGGGAAGCAGAATTCTTATGCTTGGATCAGGAAATGTAGGACTTGTTGTAAGTTATCAGCTTATACAGTGTGGCTGTGAGGTTGTGGCACTTGTTGATGCTGCACCAAGAATTGGCGGATATGGAGTGCATGCAGCAAAGGTAGCACGTACAGGAGTCCCATTTTATCTGTCACATACGATAGTAAAAGCAGAAGGAGATGACCATGTTACTGGAGTAACAATAGCAGAGGTTGATTCATCTTTCAAATTCATACCAGGTACAGAAAAACATTTTGATGTAGACACAATATGTCTGGCCGTTGGACTTTCACCTATGTCACAGCTTCTTAAAATGTCAGGTTGTAAGATGGAGGATAATCCAAAGCGTGGAGGACAGGTTCCTATATGTGATGAATATGGAAGAACTTCTATTCCGGGGGTATTCGTTGCGGGAGATGTTTCAGGAATTGAAGAGGCAAGTTCAGCTATGATTGAGGGACGTATGGCAGGAATCGCAGCAGCTGAGTATCTGGGATACATAGATAAAACAGAATTAGATGAGAATTTAAAGAGTCTTGATGTAGCACTTGAAGGTTTAAGACAGGGAATGTTTGCACCAAAGAACAGAGGTAAGCTTATAGAAAAAACAGAGGAAGGAATCGACATTTCTACAACACTTCTTACTAAAGGATATGTTGCAGATGATGAGATTGAGAGATTTCCAGGTGTGACAAGAAAGCCGGGAGTTCATCCGGTAATGGAATGTACCCAGAATATACCTTGTAATCCATGTCAGGATGCATGTCCTAAGAAATGTATCAAGATAGGAGAAAAGATTACTTCACTTCCGGGTGTTGATGAAAGTGCAACATGCGTTGGTTGTGGAATGTGCGTGGCTTCATGTTCAGGTCAGGCAATTTTCCTTGTTGACGAAACATATGAAGAAGGCTTTGCAAGCGTTACGATGCCGTATGAGTTCTTACCTTTGCCAAAGACGGGTGACAGAGGAATAGCTCTTGGACGTAATGGACAGAAGGTATGTGCGGCAGAGGTTATCAGTGTGAAGTCTTCACCGGCATATGATAAAACCAATCTGCTTACTATAAAAGTTCCTTCAGAATATGTTATGAAGGCAAGATTTTTCAAGAAAGAGGCGTAATCCTCCCCTCACCAGGGGCTGGATTTTGCTACGCAAAATAAGGAGGATTGAATATGCATGAAGTAAATGACCGTTCAAGGGATATAGGAGAATTCGTTCCGGCATCAGATGACGATATGCTCATCTGCCGCTGTGAAGAGATTACAAAGGGTGAGATAAGAAAAGCTGTTCATGAGGGGATGTGGACAATGACAGAAATAAGAAGATATTTAAGAACAGGAATGGGACTATGTCAGGGACAGACCTGTGCAAAGCTTGTTAAGGGAATTGTTGCAAGGGAATTAGGAGTATCACCTGCAACACTTGAACCGGCAACAAGCAGAGCACCAATGAGACCTACAGAAATGAGAATTCTTGGTAATGAAGCAGAGGACAACAAGGAGGTGTAATTATGGCAAATACAGCAGATGTAATTATTATAGGTGGCGGAATTATAGGTAATGCTATAGCCTATTATCTGGCAAAGAAAGGCACTGATGTAATCGTTCTTGAAGGCAGCGACCATATTGGAAATGGCGGCTCGTCAAGAAATGGCGGAGGTGTCCGCCAGTCAGGACGAGACCCGAGAGAGCTTCCTCTTGTTATGTATGGAATAAAGAATCTGTGGCCATCATTATCAGAGGAACTTGAAGTTGACTGTGAATATCATCAGGATGGAAATTTAAGACTTGGAAAGAATGACAAACATAAACAGATCCTTGAAGGGCTTACCGAAAGGGCTGTCAAGGTGGGACTTGATGTAAGAATGATAGATGGAGATGAAGTACGCCGTATTAATCCTTATCTGTCAGATGAGGTAACATGTGCAAGCTGGTGCCCAACAGATGGTCATGCCAATCCGCTTACAACAACATTAGGCTTCTATAAGACAGCAAGAAAGCTTGGAGTAAGATTTATTACGGGCGAAAAGGTAATAGAATTAAAGAAGATAAAAGGCAGATTAAGACAGGTTATCACCCCTAATAATATATATGAAGCAGATACAGTCGTTGTAGCAGCCGGATATGAAAGTAAAGAAATTCTTGGTACAGTAGGAATAGATGTGCCTATGAGCAGAGTACTTATTGAAGCACTTGTAACAGAAGCTGAACCACATATGTTTGACCAGATGTTAGGAACAGCAGAAGCTGATTTTTATGGACATCAGACAAAGCATGGTTCATTCGTATTTGGTGGCTCATCAGGTTATGAGGCAGTCAATAAGGATAATGGAACCCCGATATGCAGCAGCATTACTGCTCCTTGTATATGCAGAGGTATTATGAAATATTTTCCAGATCTTGCGGATGCCAAGATAGTAAGGACGTGGGCAGGCTGGGCTGACCAGATGAAAGATGGTGTTCCTGTATTAGGAAATGTATCAGAGGTTCCGGGGCTTGTTCTTGCAACAGGATTTTGTGGCCACGGTTTTGGAATAGCACCCGCAATTGGTCATGAACTGGCAGATTTAATAGTAGATGGAAAAACATCTATAGATATAAATGCATTGCGATATGATAGATTTAAGGCTAAAATATAAATAATATGGATTGGACTTTTGGTGGAGTTATATATCTGCTAAAAGTCCAAACTTGTCGTTGACTTAAATGTAGGGGGAAAAGAGGAGGCAATATGGAGTATAAAACAGACAAATTAAGACCAACCCAGCCTTTTCTTGTATTGGAGACGCAGGATTTTAAGCAGGAAATATATCTTAATCAGGGGATATCACATTTCTACACATTCAGACTTGAAAAAACAAAGGAAATAACTACAGTTCCTGATAGTTGTGTAGATATGCTTTTCGAATATGGAGAAAATGGAATGACTGCTTATGCAATTGGTAGTCCTATTAAAGCATTAGATGTAGAGTGGCAGGGGAAGAAAGAGTATTTTGGAGTAAGGTTCATGCCTGGAAGCATGCCGGTTGGACTTAATGTGACATTGCGGGATCTTGTTGACTGCAGATTCTATCTGGAAGATATACTTCTTGATAATAATGGAACATTTGTAAGTGGGATGAAAAAAAAGAAGACATTCAAAGACAGGATTAATTATTTTCTTGAAGAATATACTAAACTGGAGATGAGACAGGAAAAGCCGTTTGGTAAGATGGAGATACTTATGGCAGTTAAAGAGCTGGCATATAATTCAGGAGGCTTGATGAGAATTTCAGAAATGGCTGACACAGTTGGATATACAGAAAGATATATTAATAAGATTTTTATTGAGCAGATGGGTTTTTCCCCTAAGGTATTCTGCAAGATAATACAGTTTCAGAGAAGTCTGGAATTCCTTAATTATGGCAATGTGGATAATATGACAGAAGCAGCTGTTAATCTTGGATATTATGACCAGCCGCAGTTTATAAGAGATTTTAAGACATATTGCGGAATGACACCTAAAAGATATCTTATGCTTACTAAGAGAATCAGATACAACAGCCTTGTTGAAAATGTGTCATAAAATATTCATTAATTAAAATGTTTATAATAAGTAATATAATTAAGTGAAAAGTGACTTTCAACGTTAAATATGCTACAATATGCAGGCAAATATAAGTGAACGGGGAGATTTACATGTCGCAGTTGACAAGAAAAGCAATAATGAAGTGTACACTTGAACTTGCTGAAAAAAAATCACTGAAGAAAATCACAGTTAAAGATATAGCCGATGAATGTGGTATTACGAGGAGCACATTTTACTATCATTTTTCTGATATATATGATGTATTGGATGGTGTTGTCCAGGCAAAGATTGATGAATTCAATGAAGAGTACAATGGTGAAATGGACAAGGTTCTTATGAGATTTATTGAATATAGTATAATCCATAGGAAAGTATGGGCTAATCTTTTTGATGCAAGAGGAAGAGAGTGGCTAGAAAAATATGTTAAGACACGAATTCATTATCTGGCACTTTTGCAGATTAGAAAAATGTCTGAAGGATACATACTTTCTATTAAGGATGTTGAGATTATATGTAGTTTCTATGAAGAAGCTATATTTGGATTGCTTATGAGATGGATTATTAAAGAAGAAAAAACTAAGACTGTTGATGAAATCAAGGATACCGTTGAAAGAATCGAGAAATTATTTGAGGGACAGCTTGAGCTTATTATATCTAATATGAAGAAGTAATTATCGGGAGTACATCAATGGGGAATATTTTAACAAAACAGTTTTATAGGCAGAGAAAAGATTTTGAAGATTCATGTGCAGGAAGAGATGCAGGATTAACATTTCCGGAAGGAGTAAGATGCAGTACTGACATTGCATATGCTGATGATGGAATTAAAGCACATCTGCTTGACATATACAGACCGGAAGATTCACAGGAAAAGGTTCTTCCTGTAATTATTAATGTTCATGGTGGAGGTCTTATTATTGGTAATAAGGAGTTTAACAGATATTTCTGTGCTCTGCTTTGCAAGAAGGGATTTCTTGTATACAGCATAGAGTACAGGCTGATTCCAGACTGCCTTATATATGACCAGCTTGCAGATGTTTTCATGGCAATGGATTATATAAAGGAGAGATTGGCAGCAGATGGCGGCGATTCGTCACATGTGTATATGGCAGGTGACAGCGGCGGCGCATGCCTTATCACATATGCCAATGCTATCCAGAACAGCACTAATATAGCGAGGGCAGCTAATGTCACACCATCAGGACTTCGCATTAATGCGCTTGGGCTTATAAGCGGAATGTTCTATACATCAAGATTTGATAAGATTGGACTTTTTCTTCCAAAGTATCTGTATGGCAGGGATTACAAGAAAACTCCATTCGCAAAGTATGTTAATCCTGAAAACAGGGAACTGCTGAACTCACTTGCACCAGTCTGGCTCGTGACAAGCCATAATGATTTCTTACGAAGATATACAACAGATTTTGAGAAGGCACTGACAAGAGCAGAAAGAGAGCATGAACTTGTAGTTTTTCCTAAGAATAAAAAGCTTACACATGCGTTCAGTGTGTTTGAGCCGTTTCTGCCAGAGAGCAGTGCGGTTATTGATATGATGGTGGAGTATCTTAGGAAGTTCTGATAATATTCGGACACTTTGATGAAAATGTCCGAGATTAGTACAATTATAGAACCCGTGTAGCGTTTTCGAACACTACACGGGTTTTGTTATGCCAAATTATTACAAAAAATTGTATAATGTGTGGGTGCTTTTCTTAGTGGACGCACAATATAATTAAAGAAAAAGGATGGAATATTATAATGAGCACTAACGAAATAATGCCAAAGTTAAAAGACTTTTTATGTGAGAATTTAGGAATTGATGCAGATGTTTTAGAGTTTGATACACAGCTTTTCGGAGATGGTGAAATCGGACTTGATTCAATCGATTCGCTTGAAATCATTGCTTACGTTGATGATGAATTCGGTGTTCAGATGACAGGTGTTGGCAAAGAACACTTCTACAGCATTGAGACAATCGCTAAGTATATCGAAGAAAATGCATAATATATTCTGATTTCACAGTATATAACCTGGAGCCATTTATGACTTATAATCGCAGGATTCCTGCACCTAGTGGAAGTAAATGCCACCATATACAAAGTTTATTACGGTGTGGGAAATCAAACGCGCTACGCTTGAACGAGATTTCCCACACCGCACTTTAGTATATGGTGGCATTAACATCCACACGGTTCGGAATAATTTGATTATAAGTCATAAATGACTCCAGGTTATTAACAAACAAAATAGAATAATAATAGTAATAAGGAGTAATTATGACAGAGAATAATAACCGCGCAGTCATTACAGGTCTTGGAATGATATGTGCTATCGGTAATTCAGTAGATGAAGCATGGAATAATGCCATTAATTCGGTTTCAGGAATACATAAAACAACAACACTTGATACAACAGACTGTTACGCAGACCTTGCAGCAGAAGTTAAGTGCGACACACTTGGAGATTTTGAGGGAAGCGAAGATGCAGACCGTTCAGCACAGCTTTGTATCAAGGCAGCTGGCGAGGCAATGAAGGACGCAGGACTTGATGATTTTGCAGGAGATCCTAAGGCTTCGGTTATAATTGGAAGCTGTGTCGGTGGTGCAGTCAGCATATCTGATTATTATGAGCATGGTAAGAAAGCAAGTGATGTAACTAAGATGCCAATTTCATCAATAGCACCTCAGGTTGCAGGTCAGTGCCATGCAGGCGGTGTTGTTACTAATATTGCAAATGCATGTGCGGCCGGAACAATCAGTATTGCATACGCATGCGAGCTTATCAGAGCAGGTAAGGCAGATGTAGTACTTGCAGGTGGTTCAGACACATTTGCAGCAGTACCATATGCCGGATTCTTATCACTTCATGCACTTGACGCAGATGGCTGCTCACCATTCAACAGATGTACAGGAATTACACTTGGTGAAGGTTCAGGTGTCGTAGTAGTAGAAAGCTACGAGCATGCTAAGGCAAGAAATGCAAAAATGTATTGTGAAGTATTAGGTGCTGGTGTCAGCAGTGACGCACATCATATCACAGCTCCAAGACCGGATGGAGAAGGTCAGATGGAAGCTATCAACAGAGCAATTAAGAATTCAGGATTGAAGAAATCGGACATCGGATATGTTAATGCACATGGAACAGGAACAGCTAAGAACGATGATGCAGAATTCTTATCATTACATACAATATTTGACGGCGAGAACGATAATCTTTCAGTAAGCTCAACAAAGGCTATGACAGGACACTGCCTTGGTGCAGCAGGAGCAATTGAAGCAGTATTTTCAATCAAGGCACTTACAACTAATACAGTAGTTCCAACACTCGGATTTAAGGACGAGGATATGGATAAGCTTGCCGAAAAGGCCGGAAAGATAGATTTCTGCCCTAATAAGGCACATGAAAAAGAGCTTACAAGCGTAATGAACAACTCATTTGCATTCGGTGGTAATAACGCAAGTATTATCTTTAGCAAAGAGGCTGGCAATGTGGCAGTTAAGGAAGAGAAGAAGCCCCTTGTTATCACAGGTATTGGTGTGGTTACACCAAGCGGCAACGGTGTAGATACATATGTTGCAAATGCAGTAAAAAACGAAGCTCCTACAGAAGCTAATTTAAGAAGTTCAGTCGGCAAGGAAGATTATGATGCACTTGGACTTAAGATGTCATTTTACAGAAAGCTTGATAATTTCAGCCAGCTTCAGGCAGTATCAGGCATGGAAGCACTTAAGGATGCTGATTATGCAGTAACAGACGATAATGCAACAGATATTGGAATAATTGTGGGAACGTCAGAGGGTGCACTTGGAACATGCTGTGATTTCCAGAGTATGATTACAGAGAAGGGCAATGCTTCAGGAAGTGCATTCAAATTCCCTAACACTGTATACAATGCAGCAGGCGGATATCTTTCAATCTGCTCAGGAATCAAGGGCTACAATGTAACAGTTACTAACGGTGCACAGTCTGGTCTTGCAAGCATGGCATATGCAATGAGCGTACTCCGTTCAGGTCAGGAAAATGCTATGTTAGCCACAGGTTCTGATGAGAACAGCGACATAATGACAGAGCTTTTCGGTAAGTTAGGTGTTACATCTGAAAGTGTCGTTACCCCATTTGCAGGAAATGATGGATTCGTATTAAGCGATGGCAGTGCTTCAGTTCTTATCGAGGACGAGAAGGCAGCCAGGGAGCGTGGTGCAAGAATCTACTGCCATGCAGCAGGATACGGAATGGCTCATTCAAACGTTAAGTTCGGAACACTTACAGGCTCAGAGGCAGGTTTAACCAATGCAGTTAATAACGCATTAGCAGATGCTGGAATGACAATTGATGATATAGACGCAGTATTTGGTTTCGCAAACGGAATGAAGGCCGTTGATGATGTAGAAATCAAGGGCTTAACAGCAGTATTTGGTGATAAATTAGCAGAAAAACCGGTTGTAGAATTAAAGGAAGTTCTTGGTGAATCAAGAGCAGCAGCAGCTACAACAGCAGCAGCACATGCAGCACTTATGTTTGCAGGAAAGATACCTTCACAGGATGCTTACAGCATTGCAGCAGACGGAAGCGTTTCTAAGACAAAGGCAGAGGCTTCTAAGTTAAACAATGTACTTGTAGCTGCCTATGGTGCAGGTGGTTCATACACAGCAATTGTACTCAGCAGGTAATGAGAATATGGGCAAAGGCTCATGGCAATGAGTAACATTTCTTATAAAAGAAAGGACACACAGATATGAAAGTAGCATTAGTTACAGGGGCTTCCCGTGGTATTGGTAAGGCTTGTGCTATCCGTCTGTCAAAAGACGGATATGCCGTAGTCATCAATTACAGTCATTCAGAGGAACAGGCACAGAAGGTTCTCGATGAAATCGTGGCAGCAGGCGGAACAGCCATAACATATAAAGCAGACGTTTCAGATCTTAATCAGGTTAAGCAGATGGTTAAGGATGTAAGCAAGGAACTTGGTGGAATAGATGTACTCGTAAACAACGCAGGAATCGTAAGAGATGAGTACCTTCTCATGCTTAACAAGGATACCCTTGATACATGCATGGACTTAAATGTTAAGGGTTACTTCTACTGTGCACAGCAGGCAGTACTTAAAATGTTCAGAAAGAAGAGCGGTGTCATCATCAACATGTCATCAGTCAGCTCGAAATTCGCACTTCCGGGACAGTCTGTATACAGTGCAACAAAGGGTGCTGTTAATTCAATGACACAGACAATGGCTAAGGAGCTTGCAGGTTACGGAATCCGTGTAAATGCAGTAGCACCGGGATTTATAGAGACAGAGATGCTGGATGCAATTCCAGAAGAGAAGAAGAAAGAGTATTTAGACGCAATCCCAATGCATAAGTTAGGAAAGGCAGAAGATGTTGCAAATGTTGTATCATCACTTTGCTCAGACGCATTTTCATATGTAACAGGTCAGGTTATCGTGCTTGATGGAGGATTATCATTATGATGAACATATTTGAGATTAATAAAAGAATCGGACAGCGCCCACCTTTCCAGATGATTGAGAAGGTGTTAGAGCTTGAGCCTAATGTAAGTGCCAGAGGTATTAAAAATGTATCAATTAATGAACCATATTTTATGGGACATTTTCCTGACGCTCCTATAATGCCGGGCGTACTTATAATTGAAAGCTGCGCCCAGCTCTGTTCACTTGTAATCGATGACGGTGGAAAGAGCAGGGAAGAGGGCAAGTTATATGTGCTTCTTAAAGTAGACGGATTCAAATTCGTAAAGCCTGTAATTCCAGGAGATACACTTGATATTACAGTTACAGCTACAAGAATTAATAAGGTTCTTGCAGTATTTGATGCGGTAGTTAAGGTAGATGACAATGTGTACGCAAAGGGAAGCATGACATTTACAACAGTAGACCGCAAGGATATATATGGAACGGAGGAATAAAGTAATGGGAAAAATAGCAGTATTATTTTCAGGTCAGGGTGCACAGTATGTAGGAATGGGCAAAGACCTATACGATTCAGATTCTGATGCAAAGAAATTATATGATTTGGGGGAGTCGCTCCGCCCGGGAACAGTTAAGGTGTGCTTTGAAGGAGAAGGCGAGGAGCTTACCAAGACAGAGAATACACAGCCAGCACTTTTCCTTACAGACCTTGCATTTGCCAATGCGCTTAAGGATGCTGGGATTAAGGCTGACGCTGTAGCAGGATTTTCGCTTGGAGAGATTCCGGCGCTTGCTTATGCAGGAGTTTTATCGACAGAGGACGCATTTAAACTGGTAGTTATCAGAGGTACTAAGATGGGTGAGCTTTCTACAAAGTATGCAGGCGGAATGGCAGCAGCACTTAAGCTTGCTCCAGAAGTTGTTGAAGAGACTTGTAAGGAATTCAAGGAAATCTGGCCGGTTAATTACAATTGTCCGGGACAGATTTCATGTGCAGGAAGTGCTGACGAGATAGATGAATTCTGTGCTGCAATCAAAGAAAAAGGCGGCAGGGCAGTTAAGCTTGCAGTAAGCGGAGCGTTCCATACACCTTATATGAAGGATGCAAGCGAGGAGCTTGAGAAGGCACTTAAGACAATGACAATTAATGCTCCACAGACAGAGATATATGCCAACAGAACAGGAAAGCCTTATCCACAGGATATAGCACAGATTATAGAAACAATTGCTCTTCAGGCTTCTTCAAGCGTAAGGTTTGAGGACACATTAAAGAATATGTGGGCTGACGGAATAGACACATTTATTGAGGTAGGAGCAGGAAAGACGCTTACAGGATTTGTTAAGAAGACACTTCCGGAAGCAAAGATGTACACAGTTACAACGGTTGATGCGTTGAATGAAGCAATTGAGAACATCAAGGCAGGAGAATAATAATGACAGTCAAATGTAACAAATGTAAAGAGGAAATTAATAAAGAGGATTTGGAGAAGAATTACTACATATGTCCGTTATGCGGGAAGCTAAACCGCATGCCGGCAAAGAACAGACTTCAGATGCTTACAGAAAAGTTTGATGTAATGTTTAATGACCAGGAATTTACAGATCCTATTGATTTCCCTTCATACAAGGAAAAGTATGAGTCTGCCAGAGAAAAGAGCGGCGAGACAGAGGGCGTTGTATGTGGCAGAGGAACTATCGGCGGACAGGATACATGTATATTCATAATGGAGCCTAACTTCATGATGGGTTCTATGGGAACAGTTGTCGGAGACAGAATTACAGCACTTTTTGAATATGCTACAAAGAACAGACTTCCAATTATCGGATATACAGTTTCAGGTGGTGCAAGAATGCAGGAGGGCGCACTGTCACTTATGCAGATGGCCAAGGTTTCGGCAGCAGCCAGAAGACACAGTGACGCAGGACTCTTATATGTTGTATGTACAACAGACCCTACAATGGGCGGTGCTACAGCAAGCTTTGCAATGCTTGGAGATATAATCATATCTGAACCGGGTGCAATGATTGGATTTGCAGGAAAGCGAGTAGTAGAGCAGGTTACAGGTGAAGTGCTTCCGGATAATTTCCAGAGCGCAGAGTTCCAGTTAAAGAACGGATTCATAGATGATATCGTGCCAAGACAGGAACAGAGGGCATATCTTGCTAACATTCTTGCAATACATGCAGAAACAGTAAGTGCATAACAGTATTGCATTGCAATATAAGGAGAAAGATTAATCATGACAAACGAGAATTTAAGTGTTTATGACAGAATCTGCCGTACAAGAAAGAGCGGCAGAGCAACTGCATCGGATTATATAAATGCTACAATAACTGATTTTGTAGAACTTCACGGTGACAGATGCTTTGCAGACGACCATGCCATTGTTGGAGGTATCGGACGACTTAATGGAAAGCCTGTAACTGTAATTGGAATTGAAAAAGGAAGAGACTTAAACGAAAGACTTTTAAGGAATTTTGGCTGCGTTCTTCCAGAAGGATATAGGAAAGCATTAAGACTTATAAAGCAGGCTGAAAAGTTCCACAGACCTGTTATCTGCTTTGTTGATACACAGGGTGCTAACTGTGGTAAGGGCGCAGAAGAAAGAGGACAGGGACAGGCAATTGCTAACAACCTGTATGAGCTTACAGATGTTAAGACACCTATTATATCAGTAATGATTGGTGAAGGCGGGAGCGGCGGCGCACTTGCACTTGCTGTTGCGGATGAAGTATGGATGCTTGAAAATGCATATTATTCAGTAATCACACCTGAGTCATGTGCAAGTATTCTATTCAAAGATCCTAAGAGAGCGCCAGAGGCAGCAGAACATCTCAAGCTTACAGCCGCTGACCTCAATAAAATGGGTATCGTAGAAAAGGTTGTTGAGGAACCGGAAGATTTTTCAGAAGAGAAAGAAACATCACATTTTATGAAAAAGCTTGCTGACGACCTTTCAAAAGAAATAAAGCAGTTAGAGAAGAAGCCGGTTGATAAGCTTCTTGATGACAGATACGAGAAATATAGAAAAATAGGCCGTTACAGCGAATACAGTGAGGCAGTAGGAGAGGTTCCTGGAGCAGCACAGTTACTTGGTGTATCACAGGCTCCTGCAAGAAAGAGAAGAGGATTATTTGGACGTGGCTAAGATATTAGTTTTAAATGGAAGTCCACATAAGAGTGCCAGCACTACAATGGCGGTAACCAACGCATTTGTAAAGGGAATGTGCGAAGGTGGTGAATACGAGTCGGAGATAATTAATATCTCCGACTTAAATGTTACTCCATGCAGGGGCTGTCTTTCATGCTGGGCAAGGACTGAGGGCGAGTGTGTTATCAAAAATGATGACATGCCGGCAGTTAAGAAAAGAATAGAAGAAGCAGACATTATAATTGAAAGTTATCCGTTGTATTTTTTTGGCATGCCGGGACAGATGAAGCTTTTCACAGACAGACTTTTAAGCATGATGTGTACTTACAGGGGACAGAAGCCACCTGAAAATGGCGAGTCATTTCACGGCATAAGAAATCCAAAGACGGGACAGAAATTGGTTCTTATATCGGGATGTGCTTATTCGGAGTCAGAGTCAGTCTATGATTCGCTTCTTAAGGAATATGAGTGCATATGTGGTAAAAATGGATTTACAGCAATTCTATGTCCACAGTTAAAGACATTAATTGAACTGGGTGCAAGTTCAAGACTTGACAGATATTTGTCAAAGTATGAGGCAGCTGGAAAAGAGTTTGCTGCGACAAAGCATTTGTCAGAGGAAACAAAGCAGAAGCTGTCAAAAGCTCCATTTTCAGAGGCAGTGTATAAGAATCTGCTTGATAATTTCTGGAGGGAGCAGAAGGAGGGCTAAATCCTCGCCTCGTCAATGGACTCGGATTTTACTTCGTAAAACAAGGAGGATTAGATTTGATAAAGATAGTTGTAGATTTGCTTGGCGCTGACAAGCCGCAGACAGAGCTTGTTTCAGGCACAATCAGGGCAATCAGTGAGAATAAAGATTTGTATGTATATTTGATGGGAAGGAAGGCTGAGCTTGAGAAGTTCCTTGCCAATGTAACTTATGATGAATCGCAGCTTGAGATAGTGGACTGCACACAGGAGATAACTAATTATGATGACCCGGTTGACGCTTACCACGATAAGACTGATTCGTCCTTAATCAAGGGTCTTAAAATGTGCCGTATGAATGAGGATATTGGTGGATTCGTGACATGTGGTGCAACAGGAGTTGTGCTTATAAGTTCTATCCTTATACTTGGCAAGTTAAATGCGACAAGACCGGCACTTTCAGTAGTTCTTAATGGCCGTAATGACAAGCCATTCTGTATAGTTGACTGCGGTGCCAATATTGACTGCAAGGCAGACCGTTTTGTCGATTTTGCAAGACTCGGTGTAGCTTACATGAAGACACTCGGAATTGAGAATCCGACAGTTGCAACACTTTCTAATGGCATTGAAGCTGGAAAGGGAAGTGATGTTATTAAGGAAGCTCATGAGCTTTTAGAAAAATGTGGTTTTAATTTCACAGGTAATATTGAAGGCAAAGAAGTGTTAGACGGCAACGCAGATGTTGTTGTATGTGATGGATTTGCAGGAAATGTGCTTCTTAAATCAATCGAGGGAACAGCAAAGGTTGTGTTTGATGATATAAGAAGGGCAGCAGCAGGTGCATCTGATACCCAAAAGGCACAGCTAGAGGCATTTATTGGCAGACTTGAGCCAAAGTTTGATTACAACAATGAAGGCGGAGCAATTCTTCTAGGCGTTAAGAAGCCGGTTGTTAAGGGACATGGAGCAGCAACGGACAAAACAGTGTATAATACAGTTAAGATTGCTTATGGACTTGCAAAGAATAATCTTGTGGAGAAGATAAGCGAGGAATTTGAGAAAAAGTAACATCCATTGAGGTGATTGTATAATGCAAAGAGAGAAAAACAACAATTTTATTCTTGATTTCACAGGTGTATATGATGATGAATTTGCTAAGGAAAAAACATCACTTACATGGATAGACTGCACTGATATTACAGGATGTGATATGTATGTATCAGACGAAGCTGAAAAACAGATAGGTGAAAGAGTTGATTCTGTTGGAATTCATGGAATACATTTTATTGATTCGGGTAACTACCATTATGTTACTAAGATAATGACTGACAGAATTAAGGAACCGTTTTCTTTAGTTGTATTTGATCACCATACCGATATGCAAAAACCTATGATTGAAGGATTAACAAGCTGCGGAGACTGGGCAGGAAAGGTGATTAAAGACAATCCGTATATTTGCCAGCTTATTCTGGTGGGACCAGAGAAGAAAGATATTAATGCGATTGGGTTAAGAAGTAATAAACTTATAACATATTCAGCACAGGAGATAAGAGCCGAAGCAATGGAATCTAAAACAAACCAGATTGATTTATCAGTTCCTGTATACATATCTATTGATAAGGATATTCTTGATGAAAGCATAAGTGAAACCAATTGGAGTCAGGGACATATGAAGCTTGGGACATTAGAGCATATGCTTGGGATAATTATAAGAAACCAGAAGGTTTTAGGTATTGATATATGTGGAGAATGTGATACAAATATGCCGCTTCCTGAATATATGGAAGATGAGGAAAAGAACGGAGAACTTAATAAAGAATTATATAATTTTCTTTTGAAACGACTGAAAAAATATAGTTTATAAATATTTTATAATTCCGCAATCCCATGTAAATACTGGGGTTGCGGGAATTTTTAATTGGAAAATAAAAATAATTAGCACTCACCTCTTGACAGTGCTAATAAAAAGGTATATAACATAGCCAAGAACAAAGGAAGGGAACCAAAAGAGGTACGAAAGTAAAGGAAAGTACCTCAAGAGGTTACTGAAACATCCCGGTTCCAAAGAAACAAGGTAACAAGATAATGATATATGTTAAAGGAGGAATGACTTATGTTGATGCCTAGTATTTTTGGAGAGAATTTATTTAATGATGATTGGATGGACTTCGGATTTCCTGAAGTTGACAAGGCTTTATATGGTAAGCATGCAAATAATGTAATGAAGACTGATGTTAAGGAAACTGATACAGGTTATGAAGTTGATATTGATCTTCCAGGATTTAAGAAGGACGAAATTAATGCACAGCTTGATAACGGTTACCTTACAATAAGTGCTGCTAAGGGACTTGATAAGGATGAAAAGGATAAGAAAGGTAAATACATCCGTAAGGAAAGATATGCTGGTGCTATGAGCCGTAGCTTCTATGTAGGTGAAGGTATCACACAGGAAGATATCAAGGCTAAGTATGAAGATGGTATCTTAAGACTTTCAGTTCCTAAGAAAGAAGCTAAAGCAGTTGAGAATAAGAAGTACATTGCTATTGAAGGCTAATGACTAATCATTTATTATTGAATTAGAAAGGGAGCGATTGTTATGGATAAGAATCCAAAGCATCCATTAAAGAAAAAGAAAGTACATCAGAAGATGAATGTTGCAGACCACAGTGTCGAGGAACAGGTAGCTTTTGGTAAGCATAAGAAACACACATATGAATAAATGATTTTAATCCCGTGACGGTTGTATGACTGTCGCGGGATTTTTATTTAATCAGCAATTGCTAAATATGAAATTTTAAGAATATATGCCATAGAAAGCCGCTTGTGTGGTATTATAGGAATTGTTTAAAATATGTGGAAAGAAGGCAGGATAAAAATGTTTAACAGAGAAGATAACACATATAACGAAATCAGGGAAAAGTCATTATTCCAGTGGCTTGATGAGATGGAAAAGCATGAAGACATAGCGGTTCGTGGCGGGGTTAAACTGACACGGGAATATATACAGCATTTAAAAGATGAAAATAAGAGGCTTGAAGAGCAGAATAAGCTGAAAAATGAATATCTTAAGAGGGTTGTGGGAAGATAAAGCATTTACAAGGTAGAATCATGAACATACAGGTAATAAAATCCAGAAGAAGAACAATAGGAATAGAGGTTCATGCAGATGGAAAAGTGATAGTAAGAACTCCATTGCGAATGTCATCAGCAGAGATTAACCGATTTATAGAAGAACATGATGACTGGATCAGGCAGAAACTGGATTTTGTCAGACAGAAATCAGATAACAGACACGGTACAGGTGCGCCGGGTATTGAATGTCTGTCGAATCAGGAACTTGATAATATAAAGGATACATTTGAAAAGAGAGTACAGTTTTACTGTGATATAATGAATGTGAGCGTTGGAAGAATAACTATCCGTAACCAGAAAACAAGGTGGGGGAGCTGTAGTTCTAAAGGCAATGTGAATTTCAACTACCAGTTGTATTATATGCCCCAGGAGCTGATGGATTATGTTATTGTGCATGAACTTTCGCACAGAAGATATATGAATCATTCGGCAGAATTCTGGGAGGAGGTTGAAAAATACTGTCCGGAGTATAGAACATACAGAAAGCAGTTAAAGGAATATGAACTTACTTAGAGTAGGCATTTTATGATAAGCAGATAATGATGTGTAGATTGAGCGGAAACATTAGTAACTATAATCATAGAAAAGAGGTATACATATGGAATTACAGGCAGTAATGGAGAAAAGAAGAAGCATAAGACATTATAATCCAGAGCGTAAGGTTACTAAGGAGCAGCTTGAGGAACTTATTAAGGCTGCGTCATATGCACCTTCATGGAAGAATCTGCAGACATCAAGATATTACTGTGTCTTATCTGAAAATGCGGTGAAAGAACTTAGAGAAAAATGTCTTCCTGAATTCAATCAGGCTAATTCGGATGGAGCAGGTGCGTATATAGTCACAACATTTGTAAAGGGAATGGTTGGTTTCGATAAGAATACAGGCAGCCCGGTTAATGAGGCTGGTGACGGCTGGGGCTATTATGACCTTGGTCTGCAGAATGAGAATCTGCTTCTTAAAGCGGCTGAACAGGGGCTTGATACTCTGGTAATGGGCATTAGAGATGGTGAGGCGTTAAGAGAATTGCTCAATATTCCAGACAGTGAAAATGTTGTGTCTGTTATTGCTGTCGGCTACAGGGGACAGGAGCCACCTGAAAGACCTAAGAGAAAAGAGCTTGATGCTGTCGCAAAATTTATATAATGATTATAAATCTAGAACTGGAGCAAGAAAGCTAATAGATAAAATGATGAAAGCAGCACAATACAAGCAGGCAGGCTTTGGAGTTGTAAATGATGAGCATATTTAATAAGAAACACACACAATCCTATGATAAAATGAATAAGAAACCCGTACTGAAAACAAGCATATGCACAGGGGAGCAGGTTGCGGGATTTCAGGATATCCATACCGGTAAGATAGAGGAGATAATGCTGATTAAGCAGGCCGCGGATATAGATACATTTAAACAAATGTATGGAATTGATGGAGAGATACCAAAGGTATACTAAATATTTACAGGTAAAGAGGACTATGAACATACCAGAAAGAGCAACGAAGGAACAGACAGAGGCAATAACACAGACAGAAGGCAACATAAGGGTTGCGTCAGTTCCAGGTTCGGGAAAAACATTTGTACTTACATATAGAATAGCATATCTTATAACAGAACTGTTCGTTGAGCCATCATCTATTGTGGCGCTTACATTTACGAACAAGGCAGCTTCGCAGATGAAGCACAGATTAAGGAATATTGTTGGTGATAACGCAAACTGTTTTACGGGAACATTTCACGGATATTGTAACATGTTTCTTAAAGAGGAGATTCACAGGCTGACATTTCCCAAGACATTCACGATTCTTGATAAGAAGGCAGAGCTGGAAATGATTAAGAACGTGGCAGAGGATATGGGAATATCGCTCAAAGACAATACTGCGAAGAAGATAATGAGTGATATAGACATAACCAAGAAGGATATGTCCTATGTTGAGCTTATGGCAGGCGTTGATAAGACAGAGCTTAAAAGAAGGGCTTCCAGCCAGAAAAATGTGGATAAAAAGGTTTTCTATAATTATCTTAAGAGACAGTGTGACAATTATGCTCTGGACTTTGAAGACCTTATTAATTTCACTTTATATATTTTAAACAGGAATGAAGATGTGCGGATTCGCTGGCAGGAAAAGTGCCAGTATGTACTGTGCGATGAGTATCAGGATGTTAATATGAAACAGGACATGCTGCTTCACATTCTAAGTGGATTGTATCAGAATCTGTTTGCGGTAGGTGATGACGACCAGAATATATATACATGGCGCGGTTCTGACCCTGAATACATGATTAATTTTGACAAAACACATGAAAATGTGCAGGATTATTCACTTACTGAGAATTTCAGGAGTACTCCTCAAATTGTAAATGTGGCTAAGTCACTTATATCTGCTAATCAGAACAGGCTTGAAAAGCAGATGATTTCTAACAGACCAGATGGCCATAAGCCGGTATTTAATGCACCTGACACCGAGAAGAATGAGTCTTTGTGGATAGCTGATACTATTCTTGATAATGTTGCTAAGAATATGAAGTACAGCGACCATACTATATTGGTGCGGGCTGCTTCACAGACAAGGTCGTTAGAGGAAGCATTTATAAAAAGAAAAGTTCCATACAAGATACTAAGCGGTGCGAAATTCTATGAAAGCGAAGAGATAAGAACGGTGCTTTCATACATGAGAATGGTGTACAGTCTTACGGACATGGATTTGATGTATACTATATCCAGACCTAGAAGGGGCTTTGGTAAGAAGTCTGTTGAGAAGCTTAAAAATACAGCGGCACAGAACAACTGCAGTCTTTTCAAGGCACTTGGAAAGCAGATTGACGATGGCGATATAACACAGAAAAATGTTATAGAATATTACAATGCAATCAGTGAATTGCATGATACATATGTTGCTTATACCTGTACTGATATAGTAAACAAATGTCTTGATATGGGATATCGTCAGGCATTGGAGCAGGATATCGACCAGACCAGACTTGATAATGTGTCAGAGCTTATCAGGACTATTACGGCATTGGAGGAAGATAATCAGGAAAAGGTTGAGCTGGCTGATCTGTTAAGCCATTTTGCATTATTTTCAGCGCAAGATGAGGACGGAGAGTATAATGTTGTAAAAGTAATGACAATTCATACAGCAAAAGGACTTGAGTTTGATACAGTATTTGTTCCAGGACTCGTTGAAGGACAGTTTCCAAGCAGCAGGCTTCGTAATGAAGACGAATATGAAGAGGAAAGAAGATTGTTGTATGTTGCAATGACGAGGGCTAAGAATATGCTTTACCTCAGCACTTATAGAAAGAAAGATGGCCGTTTCGCTGCAAGACCATCAGCATTTTTAAGTGACATTAATACTAATCTTCTTGACTGTATCAACAACAGCAGAGTATTAATCAGAGGTGTGACTGAGCAGATGCTGCCAAAGGTTGTATTTGAGGTTGGAGATAAAGTCAGACATAAAGTATTTGGAATTGGCGAGATTGTTAAGGTTGATAAGGTTACGCAGACATATGAAATCCAGTTTGAGAATATCAGGGGAACAAGAAGACTGATGTTTCGGGCAGAGCTGGGAAATGTTGAAAATTAGAGCAGGTTAAAGAATGGAAAAATAGGGGAACCCCCTATTTTTTCATTCTTGACTGCAGAAAAGTAGGAATAAGAGTAGTTGTAAGTAAAATGCTTCCGATAGACAGGAAAGCATATACGATAAGGTCGGATAATTATCCAACAATTATAATTATTAATGGAAGATATGAGCCTAAAAGCCAGCTGGTTTTGTGTGCACATGAATTAGGACAAGCACTTCTTCATTCAGATGATATTAATAATTTCGCGGTAACAAGTAAAAATGCATTTAAAAATGTTGAATATGAGGCTAATCTTTTTGCTGTATCGCTGCTGTTTAATGAAAGTGATTTTAATATGAAAGTCTTAAATATGAGCAATTATCTGCTTAAGCAGGTACTTGATTATAATATTGCGGTTGAAGGGAAGGGTTATTTATGGAATTTTCAGATGTAATTAAAAACAGATATTCATGTAAAAAATTTAGCAGCGAACAAATAGGAAAAGATAAATTAGATGCTATCTTGGAAGCCGGAAGAGTAGCGCCTACAGCAAAGAATCTTCAGGAACAGCATATATATGTTGTACAGTCTGAAAGTGCATTAGAAACTATTGATAAGTTAACGCCTTGCCGATATAACGCACCCACAGTCCTAATTGTTGCTTTTAATAAAAATAATGTGTTCACTTATCCGGGAGAAAAAAGAAACTCTGGAATAGAAGACGCAACTATCGTTGCAACCCATCTTATGTTAGCTGCATACAATGAAGGTGTTGACAGCTGCTGGATTAACTTCTTTAATCCTGATGAACTGGCAAAAGCTTTTAATTTACCAGAAGATGAGGAAATATTAATGCTTCTTGATATTGGTGTTGCTGACAAAACAACTACTCCTCTCCCTAATCATAACAGCAGAAAAGCATTAACAGAGACAGTATCGTTTATTTAAAATTACATAATATATACATTTATGAATATAATAAGCCCTATTTCATGCTTTCTCCCCAAAATTTGAATTTGAAAACCACAATTTTATAAGTGGTTATTAACCCCCACAGGGTTTTAATAAAATCCTCCAAAAGCCTTGAAAATAAAGGATTTATCGCAAAATGCTCACCTTAACTTATTATACGATTTCACACTGTTTTATTCTTCCCTTGGAAGCTGATAAGGGTAAACACAAGGGCAAGAAAATCTGATAACAAGATATAACAGAATGTGGCAATCGGAGAACTGTGACGTATGTGCGAACATATTATACTGGAGGATTTATTATATGGACAAGTACATTTTGAAAGTATGGAGTGGATTACGGAATGAGATTACTTTTATTCTTAGTCCGACAGAGAAATGGGGAACCAAAACAGAGTATACAAAGCTTAAAAAGTTTTTACATAAAGATGGCTATTTGCGAATTGCACCGGAAGTGTATATGCGGATAGTGCAAAACCGGAAAGCATCCGAAAAACATTTCAGACGAATAGAAGAATATGCACCTAAAACCGGAACGGTGAGACTTTTACGCTTAACAGAGAAGCAATATAATAATATATATTTGGTGACGGGTGAACCGGATTATCAAGAAAAAATAGTTGGAACAAACAGTCATATTATGCAAAAATATGATTTGTAACAGAGCACTTATCTATGTTTAGAAAATAAATAAAACATTGCACTAAATATAGTGGTTGAATGCCCCTCCAAAAATGGTGTATCGTTCAACTAGACTGAATTATTAATAAAAAATGATATGGTGTTAGTAATATTTATGTGGTACACTAGAAAAAAAGAGGTGATAAAAATGGAAGGCAAGTTTAATATTTGGCAAAAATGCTTAGAAATTGTATGTTTTGTATTGATTCTGGCATCTAGTATATATAAAGGACTTTTTTGTGATGGAGATATGGGTGTAGTAATTACTTTGTCCTTTGTTGCAATTTTATTATTTATAATTTTTTCAATTGCAGCGTTATTTCCAGCAACATGGAGAATGACTGATCGAGAGAAAGAGAAAATTAGTGATTTAAAACGATACCAAGAGAAATACACTAGTATATTTGTTATTGTAAATTTAGTGTTGAGTATTTTTATGGCTTGGCTAATGTTAGTAATAGGATGATGCGTTGTTATAAAAATAGAAAATAGAGGAAATGATGAGATATTATTGTATAAAACAGCTCGACATTACTGATTGTGGTGTCGCATGTCTTGCGACCATTTGTAAACAGAATGGTTACAAGATAGGTATTACCCAGATTCGTGAAGTTGCAGGAACAGATAAACAGGGAACTAATGCATATGGTGTAATTAAAGCAGCAGAGCACTTGGGTTTTAGTGCAAAGGGAGTAAAAGGGAATAAGGAATCATTCTTTTCAGAGTTTCCCTTGCTCTGCATTGCTGTTGAATGCCCCTCCAAAAATGGTGTATCTTAAACTTTCATGAACAGAATAATGAAGACAATAAATAAATCAAATTTAAGAGGAAAATATATAAGATAGTAAAATGTTACTCCCGTTTCTTTTGTTTTTCTCCCCAAATATATTATAATTGGGAAAAAGATGTAACGTTTGGGAGAAACTCGCAACAAAAACTGGAAAGAAGAGCAGTGCTTACGATATTGTAAAATCATTCACGGAAAATACGCTTGGAAAATTTTCAAAACAGGGTGCCTTATTTTCATGTCCCAGCCTTGGCAGCTCCTCTGTTAAATCTGCACTTAAAAAACTTGTAGAAGAATGAGCTATTTATTCAGCATGTATTAGCACGGATTTTTCCGTGCTTTTTTTATTGCTTAAATACATGCTGATATCAGGCATTTTAAAACTTGAAGATTACAAATTCAAAGAAGATACCACCCATCAGGCTTAGCAGCGTGCTTAATAACGATATTATTTTTGTATGCAATACATACTACCAAAAGTGGTTTGAATATAGAAAAATATGAAAAAAGTACTAAAAAACTTATGGGGAGGGTGAAACTTTTGTAAAAAAAATAGAATATAAAAATAGTGCCTGAAAACTGTTGACTAAAAAAATATATTCTGTTATAAAACATTTGAAATTAATATAACAATTAAAGAAAGGAAATAACAATCTATGACACCACATATAAATATGATGAAAAAGAAGTTGGAAGATATGCATTTGCAGGAAAGGATAAATTATGGCTACAGAAAAGTTATCATTATGATGCTGGTTTCTGGGCTGTTTTCTATAATAGTTATAGGTGTGTTATTTGCTAATATGTTTAACTATGCAGAAAATGTTTCGGCTGCAGATAAGGCGGTTAAAATGTGCAGAATAAATGTTAATGCTGCTGCAAGAAATATAAGAGAAATGGCATTAAATAATGATACATCTTCTTATAATGACTATGAACTTACAGTAGAAAAATTGCTTACGGATGTTGATTCCCAGCTTCAGATTATAAAGAAAAGCGGGGTTGTTTCGGAGGCAGATTATAATGAATATTCATCTTATCTTTCTCAGTGGGGAAACATAGGTTATTCGATTATAGAAAATATTAAAAAAGGAAACAAGGATAAAGCAACTGAAGAAATTCTTAATAAATGTACTCCTGCATTGAATAAGGTTGTTGAAAAAGCAATGAGCTTAGATGATATTGCAGATAAGGTGAGCCGTAAGGTAGCTATAGTTACATTTATATTTGCGGTTGCAGGAGTTGTATGTATTATTGTCTGTCTATCGACTGCGTGGGTACTGGCAAAGAGGATAAGTAAGAAAGTGCTGGCAACGATTATTGCACCATTAAAGTCAGTAGAAAATACTGCAGATGAACTGATGAAGGGAAATCTACACAGCACATTAGACTATAAGTCTGATGATGAGCTTGGCAGACTGGCACACAGCCTGCGTAACTCTATTGCTATTCTTGGAAGCTATGTAGATGATATAGACCGTTCAATGAAATTGTTTGCAGAAGGCAATTTCGATGTCAAACCGGAAGTAGAGTGGAAGGGTGATTTTGTCGGAATACTGAATTCTTTCATGTTGTTTGAGGAAAGCATGGCAGAAACTATTAAAGGAATCCAGAGAGTTTCAGATGAAGTATCAAGTGCAGCAGAGCAGGTTGCTTCAAGCTCTAATGAATTGGCAGATGGAGCAACGAATCAGGCGTCTGTTGTAGAGGAGCTTACAGCAACTGTTGAAGGTGTTGCGGAGCAGGTAGAAAGAAATTCACAGTCTGCAAAGCAAATCAGCAACAGAGTTGGAAACCTTGGAGAAGCTATTTCTGAGAGCAACAGTAAGATGCAGGAAATGGTTGCCTCTATGAAAGATATTAATGAGGCATCAGAAGAGATTGACAAGATTATTTCAACAATTAATGAAATTGCCTCACAGACTAATCTGCTTGCCTTGAATGCATCTATAGAAGCAGCAAGGGCAGGAGAGGCCGGAAAAGGCTTTGCAGTTGTAGCCAATCAGGTAAATCTTTTAGCAGACCAGAGTGCTAAGGCAGCAAAGGAATCTGCTGTACTTATTGAAACATCGGTAAGGGCTGTTAAGAAGGGTATGACTATTGCAGATGAGACTGCAACACAGTTAGAAGAGGTTGCTGGTAATTCTAAGATGATTACAGAGGAAGTTGCTGATATTGCTGGTACATTAGAGCAGCAGACGGTAGAAATCCAGCAGATTAATGAAGGAATTGAGCAGATTAATGATGTTGTACAGACGAATTCAGCAACATCACAGGAATGTGCAGCAGCTAGCGAGCAGATGAGCAGCGAAGCAGAGAATCTGCGTGAAATGATACGAAGATTTAAGGTTGCAGACTTTAAGAAGAAATAACAGAGCAGATGACTTGATCATTTCTGAAAAGTATAAGACTGTATTTACAATCTCTAACGGAAAATGTTGATAACTAAATCGCATATACAGATGCATTGTTTATTGTATTCTGTATATGCTTTTTTTTAATTGATTATCCACATTTTTTCTTGTTTTATAGTTGTTACAATCGGTCAAGAACTTTTTATAATTTTTTAAGTTAGTATTTATTTTCGCCAGAAAAAGATGTAATATAGTTAGAAAGAACTAACATATGATAGATACATAAAATTACTTTTGGCGAAAGGAATAGAATATGATTGTAGAGTTTAAGGATGTTGTGAAGGAATATGGAAGCAAAGAGGCAGTTTTTAAGGCTGTCGATAATGTGAGTTTTGGAATAGAAGAAGGGGAGTTTGTCGTGATTCTCGGTCAGTCAGGAGCGGGAAAATCGACAGTGCTTAATATGCTTGGAGGGATGGATGTGCCAACAAGCGGAAGTGTAATTGTAGACGGAGCAGACATATCTGGCATGAATGACAAGCAGCTTGGTAATTACCGTGCAGAGAAAATCGGCTTTATTTTCCAGTTTTACAACCTGATTCCAAGTCTTACTTCTTATGAGAATATCGCGCTGGTTAAAAGTATTGTGAAGGGTGCAAGGGATGCGGATGAGCTTTTGAAGCTGGTGGGACTTAGTGAGTGCAGAAATAAATTTCCAGCCCAGATGTCAGGCGGAGAACAGCAGCGTGTCTCAATTGCGCGGGCACTTGCAAAGAATCCAAAGATTCTTCTCGGTGACGAGCCGACAGGCGCACTTGATTCAGAGACAGGTGTAATTGTTCTTGAACTGCTGCAGAAGCTCTGTAAAGAAGAAAAACGCACAGTTATTCTGGTAACGCATAATGCTGACATAGCAAAATGCGCTGACAAAGTAATCCGTATGAAAAACGGTAAGATTCGTGAGATTTACAGGAACGAGAATCCACTTTCTGTTAAGGAGGTGGAGTGGTAATGCTTGCAAGAAAAATGTTTCGTGACATGAAGCATAACTTTGGACAGTTCTTTTCGGTATTCATTCTCGCAATGCTTGCAATGGCAATGTATGTAACATTTGAAGGACATGTGTTAAGTGAGGAGAATGCAAGAAAAGTATTCCATAAAGAATGTAATACCGCAGATCTGTGGGTGTATGGCGAAAGTTTCAGTAAAGAACAGTTAGAAGACATAAGAAATTTATCATTTGTAGAAGATGCACAGCTTCGTACGAAGTTAAGCGGAAGTGCTCCGGATTGTGGTGATGCACAGGTGGATATCTATCTGGCTGATGAGAATACTGTCAATAAAGCATACAGGATTTCAGGGGAGGAATTCAATCCGTCTGATAAGGATAGTGTATGGCTTACAGACGCATTTGCACAGAAACGAGGCATCAAAGTCGGAGATGATTTTACGGTTAAATATGCAGGCGGAACATTTACCAAAAAGGTAAAAGGTCTTATCGAATCGTGTGAATATGAGTACCGTCAGGCTGATGGCGATGCCGATGTTTACATAGAAAATATTGCATTTGTATATATGTCGTATGATGCGATAGATATACCAGTTCCACACACAGAGATGGATATTGTGACGAAAGATGGTGGTGCGCTTGCACATGAGGATGCAGTTGCAGAAGCACTGAACCATAAATATTCTGCAATCATAGACCGTAAATCAGTACAGGGACTGGCACGTTTTGACAGTGAGCTTAAACAGCATGAGAGTTTTTCGTATGTATTTGCACTTATATTTATAGGTATTGCTGTATTAGTAATAGCTACATCGATGAGCAGAATGGTTGAAAAGCAGCGTACACAGATTGGAACCATGAATGCTCTTGGAATGAAGCGTTCAAAAATATTATTTCATTATATAAGCTTCAGTCTTATCGCATCGGGACTTGGAGCAGCTGCTGGTATGTTTTTGGGTGTATTTTTAGGAGCGCCGTACATGCTTGATTTATTTGGAGCATACTATATTGTGCCGGGAAGAAAAAGCGAATTTAATATGATTTACTTAGTAATCCTGCTGGCAATTGTTGTGATATGTGCATTTGCAGCATATGTAAGCTGCAGGAAGCTGTTGAAGATAAAGCCGGCGGAAGCACTGCGTCCGGCAGCACCAAGGGCGGGAAAGAAATGTCTTGCCGAGAGACTGCCATTCTGGGGGAAATTATCATTTTCAGCACAGTACAATCTGCGTGACATCTCAAGAGGCAAAATGAGGGCATTTATGAGTATCGCAGGAACTGCATTTGGAATGCTTCTTATGGTGTATGGAGCAGGCTGCAACGGACTTCTCGCAGAGATGGAGGCTATCGTATTCGACAAGACAACACCAGCACAGTACCAGATTAAACTTGCCGAGGATGCAGATGCTGATGAAGTTAAGAAACTTGCCAGTTCGCTTGATGGTGAACTTGTTATGACAAGTGCATTGGAAGTATCAGCGGTTAAGAATGCAGCATCCAGTGAGAAGCAGAAAGGCGTGCTGACGGTTACGGAAGGAAAGAAGCTGTATAATATTCTGGATCTGGACAATGAAGTAACGGATATAGAGCCCGGAACAGTTGCACTTTCAAGAAAATTTGCTGATGAGCTGAATCTGAAGGTCGGAGACACTGTTTACTGGCATCTGTATACAAGAAATGAATGGCATGAGGCAAAGATAGGCGTAATCTACCGCAGTTCTGAAACACAGGGAATGACTATGCTGTATGATGATTATAAGAACACCCATGAAACCTATCAGCCAACAATGCTTATGTCAGATAAGACACGGGATAATCTTAAGTCAGATGCATACGTAACCTCAGTAAATACTAAAGACCAGATGAGGGAAGCGTATGAAAACAGCATGGAAGTTGTCAATATGCTTGTGTATATGATGATGATTTTTTCTGCAACATGTGTGGTTGTTGTTCTTTACAATTCAGGTTCACTTTCATTTAACGAGCGTATTAAGGAGCTTGCAACGCTCAAGGTTCTTGGATTCCAGAGCGGAGCAATCCGTAAAATGATGTCGCAGCAGAATGTGTGGTTTTCAGTCATAGGAATCATACTTGGAGCACCATTTGGAAGGGCTTCATTTAACATGATGATGAACAGTAACGGTGAGAATTTTGATTATAACCTGTCGATAAGACCAATTGCATATCTGGAAGCCGGAATATTTGTACTTGTTGTATCGGTATTGGTAAGCTTTATGTTCTCTAAGCGGATTAAGAAGCTTGATATGGTTGAGGTGCTTAAGGGAGTGGAATAAAAGAACAACTGAAAAATAATACTTAAATTTGGACTTCATTTTTAGATATGGCATTAATAACTTAAAAAGAACTTAAATTGCATAAATGTAATTTAAGTTCTTTTTAAGTTGTTTTTGAGTTACTGCATATTATTTGAGATTCTTGCATATAAATAAAATAAATGATAAAATTGAAAATAAAAATGGAGGAACTTAAATGACAGAGGATGAATTAATAGGAAAACTCAAAGCAGTCCAAAAGATGAAATCAGAATCAAATACTCTTGAATTAAAAAGTGCGGAAAATGGATGCCCACAGCATTTGTATGATTCTTTGTCAAGTTTTTCAAATCAGGATGAAGGTGGAATCATCATTTTTGGAATTGATGAGAAGCAGGATTATAAAGAAGTGGGAGTTTATGACCCACAGGATATACAAAAAAAGATAAATGAACAATGCTTGCAGATGGAGCCAATAGTGCGAGCATTGTTAACAGTCGTGGAAAAAGATGGTAAGTTTTTTGTTTCAGCCGAGATTCCGGGTGTTGATCTGGCTGACAGACCAGTATTTTATAAAGGTAAAGGACGTCTTAAGGGTTCATATACGCGAGTAGGGGATAGTGATGAACCGATGACAGAATATGAGGTTTATAGTTATGAGGCGTATCGAAAGAAGTATCAGGATGATATACGCGGAGTGCAGCGGGCAACATTGCTGTCTTTAAATCAAGAGAAGTTAGCTCTATACATTGACTTGCTAAAAAGAGGTAAACCTAATTTATCTAACATGGATAATGCAAGTATTTATGAGTTAATGAGTGTTACCAGAAATAATGAAGTAACATTGAGCGCAGCTATGATTTTTAGTCCATATCCACAGGCATATTTTCCACAATTATGCATTACTGCAATTGCTGTACCCGGAACAGAGATTGGATGTCTTGGGGGGTCGGGAGAACGCTTTTTAGACAATCAGCGAATTGAGGGCAGTATTCCAGAAATGCTTGAAGAAGCAATCAGCTTTGTGAAAAGAAATATGAAGAATAAGACTATTATTAATCCGAAAACAGGAATACGTGAGGATAGAACGGATTATCCCATTACTGCAATAAGAGAAGCTGTTATTAATGCATTGGTACATCGCGATTATAGTATTCACACAGAAGGAATGCCAATACAAATTATTATGTATGAAGACAGAATGGAGGTAAAAAATCCAGGTGGTATATATGGGAGAATAAAAGTTGATCAGTTAGGTAAAATGCAGCCGGACACAAGAAATCCTGTATTGGCTTTTGCGTTAGAAACATTGCATGTTACAGAAAATAGATATTCCGGCATACCGACAATTCGTAGAGAAATGGAAAAGTACAATCTAAGGGAACCTAAGTTTGAAGATGAGAGAGGCAGCTTTATTGTGACATTTTATAAGGCAGATAATATCAGTAAAACGAAACCAGGATTGGAAGAGACAAATAATCTTTTAGTGTTCTGTAGGACGCCGCGGACAAGAAAAGAAATATGTGAATATCTGGGATTGTCATCTATTACTTATGCTATCCAGACATATGTTATGCCACTGGTAGAAAGTGGAAAGATTAAAATGACCAATCCTGACAAGCCCAAAAGCACAAAGCAGTTGTTCTATAGTGAGTAGGCAGGGCAGGTAACTAATCATATCCAGGTTTGGCGGATTTCCACTACTTTGAATACCATAGCTTAAAACTATGGCAAACTCATATTTATATGTATTATACACACGAATAACTTAATGATAGGATATCTGTAACAGCATTTGCTGTATATAGAAATTATCAGGGAGGTTATCATATAATGAGTACATTAAAAACACCATTCAGATATGATTTTGTAGGAAGCTTTTTAAGACCAGAGAAGTTAAAGGAAGCTAAGAAGAACTTTGAAGAAGGAAAGATTACGCAGGATGAACTTGACAAGATTACTGATGAGTGTGTCAGTGAGGTAGTTGCAAAGCAGAAGGCGGCAGGATTTCATGCTATAACAGATGGAGAATTCAGAAGAAAGTTCTGGCATCTTGATTTCATGTGGGGATTCGATGGAGTTGAACATGAGAAAGATGGCGGCGGAGTACAGTTTAACGGTGAGGTTGCTGACCTCGAAGCAACTTACCTTGTTGGTAAGGTTAAGGCTAAGGCTCATCCGTTTGTAGAATACTTCAAATTCCTGAAGCAGTTTGAGGATGAGAACACTGTTGCAAAATATACAATTCCGGCGCCAGCCCAGATGTATCAGCAGATGATTGTTCCTCAGAACATTGAACAGACAAGAAAGTTCTATGCCAGTGATGATGAATTAATTCAGGATATCGGATTAGCATATCAGGATGTAATCAGACAGTTCTATGATGCAGGCTGCCGTAATCTGCAGTTAGATGACTGTACATGGGGAGCAATTGTAGGAGATGCTGCAAAGCAGAGATACAAGTCGCTTGGTCTTGATATCGAAGATGTAAAGGCTCAGCTTCTTAAGGTTAATAATCTTGCATTAGAGGGCAGACCAGAAGATATGACAATTACTTCACATATCTGCCGAGGTAATTATCATTCAACATATTTTACAAGCGGACCATATGATTCAGTTGCTGACTATGTATTTGCACAGGAAAATGTAGATGCTCTGCTTCTTGAATATGATGATGCAAGATCAGGAGGTTTCCTTCCTCTTGCAAAGGTTTCACCGGATAAGAAGGTAGTTCTTGGACTTATCACAACTAAGAAGCCGGAACTTGAGAATAAGGAAGATGTTATTGCAAGAATTCATGATGCATCAAGATATATTCCACTTGAGAGATTATGCTTAAGTCCACAGTGTGGATTTGCTTCATGTGAGATAGGTAATAAGCTCACCGAAGAACAGCAGTGGGCAAAGCTTGCATTAGTTAAGGAGATAGCAGAAGAAGTCTGGGGATAAAAATAATAATCCTGGTTATTAACAGCAGATTATGTTAATAACCAGGATATTTTTGAACATAAGAAAGGCAGATAAGTCTTTATTGGAATAGCAGTTGAGACCGTAAAGAATGGATTAATAGATTTTGCAGTTGTATCTTCACCAGTTTATGTGGATACATACTTGAAGATAGTTCTGCTACATTCTTTTCAGGAAATACTTGTAGGCGGAACTACATTTACAGCTGCCTTGTATATGACAGCAGACATACAGTGAGTCTGGCGGCAAGAAAGCTGAGGAAAAAACTGACGGGAGAGTAGATAATAAGTTTACTCGGGCACAACCGACTCGGTTTCATCCGAATGTGCCTAAGTTGTTCGAAACAATATGCAGGCAGTATTTAATCAGAATGAATAAAGCCGGAAAGATGAAACCGGTATTTGAAAGAATTGGAAAATACTATTACGATAATCCATCAACATATACTAATGGAGAATTCGATGCGGTATGGGTATGAGAAGATAATATTTGGCTTATTAATGAATTGTATAATTAGTCAATATAATCAGAATCATCAAGTGTGTTGAGCGCTTCATGTTCGATTGTAACAGACTGGTGAGCTTTACGGGAATCTGGGTAACTTTTTTAATGCGGAATAACATTTAAAGTGATATAATAAATATTTACAAATCAGCAGTTTGGAGTGAATGAAATGCATTTTATAAAGAAAAATATTATTATTCCACTTGTTGTATTTATAATCGGAATGAGTGCTGTGGCAGGTATTGTATGCAGCATAAATAACGAGCAGAATAAGCAGAACAGGATAATGGCGAATCTTAACGCAATGACTTATGCAGAGCGTATTAAGACGGATATTATGAAAGGCATAGCCGTTTCGGACACATTAAGACAGATAATTATAAGTGATGATGGACAGATTAATAAATTCTATGAGATAGCAGAGGAGATGATGGAAGATTCTGTTCAGAGCATCCAAATTGCACCAGATGGTGTTGTGACAGATATTTATCCTCAGGAAGGTAATGATGCGGGAAAGATAGATCTGTTAAATGATAAAGACCGTGGTGAAATATGCCGTTATGGAAGAGATAATAAAGTTGTTACAATGCAGGGACCATTTCAATTAAAGCAGGGGGGATATGGTGTAGCTGTAAGAAATCCTGTATACATTGAAGAAAACGGACATGAAGATTTCTGGGGATTTGCAATAGCTATAATCCGTGTTCCTGAGATTTTTGCTGATTCAATGAAGGCACTTTCTGATTTTGGTTATAATTATACATTATATAAAACTGCTTTTCCGTGGGGGTCTGAATTTGAAGAAGTGTATGGCTCGGAAGAAGGGTTAAAGAATCCTGTTTCATATATATTTGATATAGGAGACAGCAAGTGGAAGCTTGATATAATGCCATATAAGACTCAGTCTGAAAGAAGATATCTGTATGCGGCTGGAATAGGCGGAGTTATTATTGTTCTGCTTCTTACAGGATTTACATGTGCGCTGCTTGTGCTTGACGAACACAGAAAGAAGTTTAAGAAGCTGGCTATAACAGATGCTTTGACAGGAATAAATAACCGTCATGGATATGATGAAAGAGTAACAAGGTATCTTAAGCAGAATCCGGATAATCACTGTGTAGGAGTAGAATTTGATATTGATGATTTTAAGACTATCAATGATATGTATGGTCATGTTTATGGCGATGTGGCACTTAAGGTATTGTCCGAGGGAATGCAGAAGTTTTTTGATAAAAATGTGCTTTTAGGACGAAATGGTGGTGATGAATTCTGTATTTTCCTGCCAGATTGTACATGTGCAGATGTTAAGGAAAAACTGGAGGAATTCACAAAATTAAAACGGTCATTTAAATATGACGGTGAAGAGCATCAGTTCACTATATCAGTTGGATATGCTGAATATCCGGTTCATGCTGACAAACCATCAAAGCTCATGCGTTGTGCAGATACTGCACTTTATGAGGTAAAACTTCGTGGAAAGAATGGCTGCATGGCATATAAGAACGGACTTAGAATGGAGATTCGTACACAGCTTGGTTTTGCACTTAAAGATGTTTCTGAAAATCTTCCAGGAGCATTTATCATATACAAAGCAGATAAGAATGATGATGAAATTCTTTTTGCAAACCGTGAGTTTATCAGATTTGCAGGCTGTAAGAACATGGATGAACTGCTTGAATATACAAAAAGAAGTTTCCGTAATATCATTAGAGTGGATGAACGGGAAGCTGTTATAGCGGATATATGGAAGCAGATAGATGAAGGACATACTAATGGTTATACGCATTTTTATATGCAGAAAGCAGATGGCGGTCATATACAGGTGTTTGACCATGGAAGAATTGTTGAGAATGGACGATATGGAAGAGTAATATATGCATTGATAACTAATATGGAAGCTGTGAGAGAAAATTATGGAAATTCAGAATGTAACAATTGAGGATGCAGAGGAACTTCTTGATATATATGCACCATATGTTAAGTATACAGCGATAACATTTGAATATGATGTGCCTTCTGTAGAAGAATTCAGACAAAGAATTGTGAATATTTCAAACAGATATCCATATATCAAGGCAGTTGACAATGGACAGATTGTCGGTTATGCATATGCCGGATGTTTTAAGGACAGGAGAGCATATGACTGGTCTGTTGAGACAACTATTTATGTGCGACAGGACTGCAAGAGAATGGGAATTGGAAGACTTTTATATGACAGACTTGAACATGAACTTAAGAGTATGGGAATACTTAATATGAATGCATGTATTGCATGCCCTGAACAGGAAAGCAAGTATCTTAATGATGACAGTATCCGCTTCCATAGCAGATTGGGATTTTCAGAAGTTGGTCGTTTTCATGACAGTGGTTATAAGTTTAACCAGTGGTTCGATATGGTGTGGATGGAGAAGATGATTGGGGAGCATAACGCAGAACCGAAAGAAGTCTGGGGATAAATATATAAAAACATAAAACTGCCGTCCGTTTAACATTAAGTTTAGCGGATGGCAGTTTTTATATGGAATGTTTAGTTATAGGCTGTGTGTATCAAGAACTGTTCTGCCGGTTACCGGATCAGTAATACCAAGCAATGCCATGATTAGTGCCATTCTTATATATTTACCATTCTGGACCTGGTCAAAATATGCAGCTCTTGGATCGTCATCGACATCAAGGGAAATCTCATCGACTCGTGGCAGAGGATGAAGAACAGGCATATCTTTATCAGCCAGCTTTAACTTTTCTTCGTCAAGAATGTAGACATCTTTTAAACGGAGATATTCTTCTTCATTGAAAAATCTTTCTTTCTGTACTCTTGTCATGTACAGAACATCAAGTTTAGGAAGAGTATCTTCAAGGCTTGACACTTCCTCATAAGTTGAATTAGATGGATTTAATACATCGTCTCTCAGATAATCCGGAATCCGTAATTCTTCGGGAGATATGAAGTAGAATTTATTATCAGAGAAACGAGTAAGGCTGCTGACAAGGGAGTGTACCGTCCGTCCGAATTTCAGGTCGCCACAGAAACCGATAGTCAGGTTATTAAGCTTTCCTTTACGCTGTCTTATAGTCATCATATCAATAAGTGTCTGTGTAGGGTGCGCATGACCGCCGTCTCCTGCGTTTATTATAGGAATGCGTGAATATATTGATGCCTGCAGTGGAGCACCTTCTTTTGGATGTCTCATCGCAATTATATCTGCATAGCAGCTTACAACTCTTGCAGTATCAGCAACGGTTTCACCTTTGGAAGCACTAGACTGAGCTGCACTTGAAAAGCCTAGCGTCTGTCCTCCAAGACTTAACATAGCAGACTCGAAAGATAAACGGGTTCTGGTACTTGGTTCGTAAAAAAGTGTAGCAAGCTGTCTGCCATCGGCAACATGCTTATATAATTGTGGTCCAATGGATATCCGCTCCGCAAGATCTAATATATTCATAGTTTCTTCAACGGAAAGATCCATAGGGGTTATCAGATGTCTCATAGCCACTCTCCTTTTAATAAATATTCATCTCTCTTAGCACCGACAGATATAAAGTTGATTTCTGCATGAAGCATATCCTCAATTGTTTTAATGTAATTTTTTGCATTAGCAGGAAGCTCGTCAAATGTCCTGCAATGTGATATATCTTCTTCCCAGCCGGGAACTTTGTATATAACAGGAGTGCATGAATCAAGGTTATCAGTTGGGTCAAATTCAACCAGAGAGCCGTTTGGGTCATTGTAGCCTGTAATTATAGGAATTTCTTTCATAGAGCTTAATACATCAAGCTTGGTTAATGCGATTTTGTCTGCATGCTGGCATCTGAGTCCGTATCTGCTTGCAACTGCATCAAAAGGACCAACACGGCGAGGACGGCCTGTTGCAGCACCGAATTCACCACCGGCTTCTCTTAAGTCTTGCTGCCATTTTTCTGAAACAGCATTTTCAGCAACAAAAGGTCCTGCACCGACACAGGTAGAATAGGCTTTAAGCACGCCAACGACATGGTCAGCGTGTCTGCCAGGAATTCCTGCACCGATAGGACCATAGGCAGATATAGTTGATGAACTTGAAGTGTAAGGGAAGATACCGTAATCAATATCTCTTAATGCACCAAGCTGAGCCTCAAGAATAACTTTTTTACCACAGGATAATGCTTTGTCTATAAATGTGCCTGTATCGCATATGTATTTGCTGAACTTTTCAGCCTGTTCCCTGCACCAGTCAAGAAGTGCCGGATAAGACATTGGCTCCTGATGATAGCAGCCGGCAAGCTCAAGGTTCTTGGACTCAAGAATAGTTGTAAGTCTTGCCTGTACAGCTGTATCATCCAAATGAAGAAGGTCACCAAGACGCAGAGTCTTTTTTCTGTATTTGTCACTGTAGGCATATGCTATGCCTCGTCTTGTAGAACCGAAAGCAGAGCCGGTTCGTTCTAGTCTGTTTTCTTCAAGTTCATCCTGTACCCTGTGCCATGGCATAGATATTGTAGCTTTTTTAGATAATTTCAAATGTTTTGGATTAATCTGTATTCCTCTGTCTTCAATCTGCTTTATTTCGTTGGCAAGGTGTTCAAGGTCAACAACCATGCCGTCTCCAAGAATACATATAACATCGGAGTGAAGTATTCCTGATGGCAGAAGATTAAGAACGAATTTTCCCTGATTAGTTACAACAGTGTGACCGGCGTTATTGCCGCCCTGATACCTGACGACTATATCTGCATTTTCAGCAAGAAGGTCAATTACACGGCCTTTGCCCTCGTCGCCCCAGTTAATACCTGTTACAGAAGTAAGCATAATAATAATTCCTCCTTATATAAATGTATAGTTAATACTAAGTGCAATAACGGAATGTGCGGTCCGTAATAATTCTGGCAAATATAAGTCCGAGCGGAAGTGCAACAATTATCATAATTGCAGATGTAAACCATGAGACCGCTTCTGTCAGGGACATTATGCCGAAATTGTATATTGCGCGGTATAAGTAAAGTCCGGGTACCATAATAACTATGGAAGGAACTGTAAGTGATATTCTAGGATATCCATTATAATTTTTAATAAATGAGGCAAGTAATCCGGCAGTAGCAGCACCAATAAATGCGGCAGCAGCGGCAGGCATGCCTGTAAAATCAACAAGTTCAAGACGCAGCGTATTGGCGATACAACCAATAAGAGCAGCCATAGCCGCCATCGGAACAGAACTGTTAAACATGATAGAGAATCCGAATACACCGCAGAAGCTTGCAATAAGTCTTAATATCAAATGTAACATTTTTCCAATATGTAATGTAGTAAATTCTTCTGGCTGCAAATGCAGTAACAAAGCCATAATCCATGCAAATACGGTAGCAACCAGTACAATAATTATTGAATAAGTCAGCCTTTCAATACCTGACCGTAGGTCGAGCTTTGCAAGGTCAATGCCGCTGGTGATGAAAGGAAATCCCGGTATTATGAAAAGCATGGAACATATGTATCCGGCTTCATGTACAGAAGGGATATTAAACATCAGAATAGCAAGTTTAAGCAGAATTGCATATATAAGGCATGATGCAGATATAGAAACTGCTATATTCATGAATAGTGTAAAATGATGTTTAATAAGCTTTGTCCTTATAAGATTACCTGTTCCGGCTGCAATGAATGCGAAAAGCATCTCTATAGGACCGCCGCCAAGTAGAAATGTGAATCCGCAACATGCAAGAGCGGCGGCAAGTCCAAGCTTTACCGGTGAGTACAGGGTATGTATCTGTTCAATTTCATCAAGCCTTTTATGAATCATTTCACCTGTAAGGTGGGCCTCTTCATTAGGGAAATTGTCAACAAATTGTTCCATTCTGTAAAGCTTGGAGGTATTAACACCGGTATTGGCAATGCTTAACGACTGTGATACGCAGTCATTACCATCAAAGCAGTTAAATTCAATAGACATAAGGCCAACATCCACGGTACAGGTTACTCCAAGTTCCTTGGATAGCTTATTCATAGATGTACGGACACGCCATGCACCAGTGCCGCATGATAGCATAATCAGACCTACACGACCGATAACGGAGGCTTTTTCTATAAGGTCTGCATTAGCAATTAATGCATTGCTGTCGGCATTCGTATAGTCGTGCCACGGAATTTCCATATGATTTTTTTCCATAATGTCAATGTAATTAGTCCTTGGCATATATAATCGCCTCTGCTTTCTTAACATGGTGTTCAAGGTTTCGTAAGAATATAGAATTAGGAAGGAAAATTCCAAGTTCATCAAAATGTTCATTATGTTCAACGAATGAATCCTGACCATAGAATATGTATGCCATTGGAAGATTCTTCTCAAGCTCAAGCATAAGATCCCACACAGCACTATAGGCCTCTGCCTCGGTTTCCTTCATTCTGACAGTGTCAGGCAGTTCGCGGATAAGCAGTATACCAGTGCTTCTCTCAAGAACCTGCTGCTTCACTACAGACGGGTCATCGCCATATGTGTGACTGTATCTGTAAGCCTCAGCAAGAAACATATTTTTATTATTATCAAGATTCTTATAAATATTATAAAAATGCTGATAGTCTTTTTCATGAACAGAGTCAGCAAATTCAGGAAGCAGCATGCCTTTATCATCTGTCATAATTATAGGATTTTGCTTTCCATCAGCGTTGAAGCGGTATGGAATAAGAAATGAATTTCTCAGTAAATCAAACATGGTATTTTGCGTGATAGCCATAAGAAATGCAGATAAGTCTTTATTAGAATAGCAGTTGAATAATGCTTCCGTGAATTGAAGCGGAGAAAGTATTGCTTCAGAATCATCATTGCAAAACAGATTGTTACAGAATGTCTGGAAAAGTTTGTTGTAAGCCCAAGGGTCATTTAGAATTTTATCAAATAAAACCTCAGATTTTTCTTCTCTTGGAAAGATAGTTTTTTCTTTCATAATCGTCAGCTCCTTCTTGTTTTTCAATTTCGGCTAGATTATACTATTGGCATAGAGATAAGTAAAAACTATAATTGATATAAATGCTATAACAATATGATATGTCAGATGTTACGGAGCGATAAGTTATGGATGTTAATTTTGAGTATTACAAGATATTTTATTATGTGGCAAGATATAAGAATTTTACGAAAGCCGCACAGGCATTAGGAAGCAGCCAGCCTAATGTTACAAGGGCAATGAACTGTCTGGAACAGCAGATTAATTCAACACTGTTTGTAAGAAATAACCGGGGAATACAGCTTACACCAGAGGGGGAAAAACTGTATATAAGGGTTACAGCGGCTATGACACAGCTTATGGCAGCAGAAGAAGAGCTTGCGGACAGTGCAAGTCTTTCACATGGCAGTATTTCCATAGGGGCAAGTGAGACTGCGCTTAATATATTTCTTCTTGATAAGTTAAAAGCATTTCACATGGTCAATCCCGGAATCCGGCTTAAGATATATAATCATTCAACGCCGGAGGCGGTTGATGCAGTAAAAAATGGACTGGTAGACTTTGCAGTGGTATCATCACCTGTGTACGCAGATTCATCACTAAAGACGGTGGTCCTGCATTCTTTTCAGGAAATACTTGTCGGAGGAACTACATTTACAGCATTGGGAAGTCAGGAATTATCAATAAGAGAATTGACGGATTATCCACTGATATGCCTTGGCAGAGAGACTATGACATTCAGATTCTATAAAGATTTATTTATGTCACATGGGGTTGAATTAGAGCCTGATACGGAGGCTGCGACAACAGACCAGATACTTCCTCTTGTAAAATGTGAATTAGGACTTGCATTCTTACCAGAGACAATGGCGCAGGAATCGATTGATAAGAAAGAGATTGTGAAGATATCTCTTAAGGATAATATTCCGAAGAGAAATATATGCCTTGTCTATGACAGTAGACACCCGGTGAGTTCGGCGGCAAGAAAGTTGAGAAAAACAATAGGGGAGATTAATTATGGGGAGAATTAAAGTATGTAACTTTGGCAGAATTATGCTGAAAATATTCTGCTGGACGACAGTAATATTATCAATATATCTGATAATAGGGTTTACAGGCTGTTATGAAAAATGGTTTGGTGGTCCGGCAGGAATAGTAAAAGCTCCAGTTTACTGGCTTATCCGGGCAGGTATAGGAATTCTTGCAGAAAGCATTATATTCTGGATAGGAATTATCACGGTGTATGTTACATCTGAGCAGCTTGGAATCAGGTGGAGAGTGCTTGGAATCGTGTGTGGCTGGATACCAGTTGCACATCTTGTCATGCTTCATATTATTATAAAGACAGTTGGTGAGGAAGTCCGCATGGAGAAAATGCGTGCCAAGAGAAATCTGCAGCGTAAGGCACAGCGGATATGCAGTACAAAATATCCTGTTCTTATGGTGCATGGTGTATTTTTCAGGGATTTTGAACATCTTAATTACTGGGGAAGAATACCGGCAGAGCTTGAGGCTAATGGTGCAGTGATTTACTATGGAAATCATAACAGTGCTGCGGCTGTGCGAGACAGTGCTAAAGAGCTGGCAGAAAGGATTCATCAGATTATAAGAGAGACAGGTTGTGAGAAAGTAAATGTAATTGCTCATTCAAAAGGAGGACTTGACATGAGGGCAGCGTTAGCGCTTACAGATATTGCACCTTATGTGGCTTCTCTTACAACGATAAATACACCACACAGGGGCTGTCAGTTCGCTGATTACCTTCTTGGCAAAATTCCTGAAAAACAGCAGCAGATGGTTGCCAATACATATAACGCGGGAGCAGCTAAACTCGGAGACATTAACCCTGATTTTCTTGCTGCAGTATATGACCTTACATCAGAAAAATGCAGTGAATTTAACAATGAAATAAAGGATAATCCAGACATTTATTATCAGTCAGTTGGTTCTAAACTAAACCATCCGGCTTCGGGAAGATTTCCACTTAATTTTACATATCCACTGGTGAAATATTTTGATGGACCTAATGACGGACTTGTTGGAGAAGAATCCTTTAGATGGGGACAGAACTATCAGTTTCTTACTGTCAGCGGCAAAAGAGGCATATCGCATGGTGATATGATAGATCTTAACAGGGAGAACATTAAAGGATTTGATGTTCGGGAATTTTATGTGCAGGTTGTTGCGGGACTTAAGAAGATGGGATTTTGATTTGAAATATATTGATAAATTTCCAACATTTGTATATACTAAGTATATACAAAGAAGAGAGGTGATTGTATGCAGGCACAAGTAAGAGAATGGGGAAATAGTCAGGGAATCAGATTATCTAAGGATATATTAAAAAGTGCTGGAATAGCATTAAACGAAATGTTAGAAGTTACAGTATCAGATGGAGTGATTACATTAGCAAAAACTTTCAGACATAAAACTTTAGAAGAAAGAGCGGCAGAATATAATGGCAGGTTAATGCTTGATGGTGAATATGATTGGGGAGAACCTGTTGGAAGAGAGGTATGGTGATGGGGATTGCACATCAGGGTGACATTATTAAAGTAGAAAAAATAAAACCGCCAGTATTAGTAGTAAGTAAAGATTTTTTTAACGAAAGTGGAGAAATAATAGGCTGTCCTATTATTGCTTATTCTAACGAAGGACCACTTCACATATGGACATCAACAAAAGAAGTTGAGGGATATGTTCAGTGTGAAAAAATAGCGTTGTTGGATTTATCTGTGCGTGGATATAAAATAATAGATAGCATGCCTCTATCTGAATTGATTAATATATCTGATGCAATACAAGGAATTTTTGAGTATATATGATATTAACTATATAAAATTTAAAGATGGAGGCAAAAATAAGATGAAACTTGATAAATTTATAGGAATGATGACAGGACATTTTGATAACAAAGAACAATTTGATATTATGCAGAAGGCAGGAAAAATATATCCTTATGCAGAACACATCAATACTATATGTAATGATAAAATAAAAAACATTCCTAAGGATTTTAACGGAAAATTTGTTGTTGAAGAAAGTTATTATGAAACCAATGGAAAACGCCATGCATCACCCCACATTTTCCTTATTATGGAAAATGAGGACGGAATTGTTCTTTCTTCATATGAAATTCCAGCAGGAGAAGACAAGAATACATTTTCATATAATTCTATGAAGAATGTTGATTATGCTGAACTTAAAAAATCTGAAAAGTTTACACCGGCACTTTATCATGAAAAGAATGGAATCTGGGAGGGAGGCAGCATAAGCCAGTTTTCACCGGTAATGACATTTAAGCTTTGGGAAAAGTTTTCTGATAGCTGCCTGGAAGTATCTGAAAGCATGGAAGTTAACGGAAAAAGAACTTTTGGATATGATGAACCAATTATTTATAAGAGGATATAAACAGGGAAAATCACACTTTTTTAGGATATATTGTTTCATAAGAGTTCAATACCAATAATTGAAGCCATGCAAAGATTAGCAGGAGAGCGAATTAAATACGCAGTAAGCAATGATAAATAAGAAAAACGCAGGATATATGGGAGTTAGTCACTATATCCTGCGTTTTGTTTATTCGTTTTTATATATTTTATTATTAATTACTTTAACGATTCCTATAACATTGTAAGTTAAGAAAATGTTGATAGGCAGCTGGATAAGATTTTTGGTAAATCTCATTGTAAGATAAAACATAAATCCTTTGCCGTACATTATGCTGCACCAGTATGTTCCAAGAAGAACATTTACAAGAAGTGTATCAATAGTAAGGGCAAGCACAACTCTTAAAAGAAACTTGAAATCAATGATTTCTAAAAGACTACGCTTCTCACCTGTTACTTTTTTCTTGGAAATTTTGATGTTGCAGTCATAGAAAAATAAACCATAGATAAGCCCAGCTAAAGCAGCACTTAATGTCCAGCCCGGAAAATATGGACCAGTTGGCTTAATAATATACTGGATTATATCGCCAAGTCCTCCGCACATGAATCCCATAACAGGACCAAACATGTATCCAATTGCACAATTGGCGAGGAAAGATACTGAAATTCTGAGTGTCGGGGTTACATTAATAGATACAAAAACTGCTAAAACAGTGTGAAGTGCGACGAGGAGTGCCGCAGCAACAATTGACTTGAGACATTTGAACTCTTTTGCTGAAAATGCAAAATTTTTTAATAAAATTGACATAAAAATAACCTCCTTTGCAGTAGTATTCGCACTACATAAGAGGCTGTTGACCAGTATATGTAGCAGCGGGATGCGGATTATGTATCGCAAGAAATCTTTTCGTCCGTATGGCAACTCCCTGTCCATATGGCACTTAACGCACATATTCCTACTCTGCTTATATAATTGATTTGTACAGGCATTATTAAAGCACATATTCATATAAATGTAAAGCATTATATGAAGGCTGTTTACAATATATTATAAATTCTGTTTAGAATTAATGCATCTTCTGTTGTACATCAGGTGCATGGTCATGGCATCCTGTGCCTTGATTGCATTATGCTGTGCAATGGCAGTAGCTATTTCACGGTGAGTTTCAATAGTTTCTACTTTAAGGACATTACCGGTTGTCTCAACAAAAAGAGGAATTGAGCTGTTGATAATCGGAATGAGTCTTGGGATAATAAGATTCTTGCTTCCCATTGCTATTGCGGTGTGGAATTCTATATCTTTCTGGGTATGATCCTTTTTCTGCTTTAGAAGCTCTTCAACTTCATCGCACAAAGAAACAATTTTCTTAATATCATTATTATCTGCATATGTTGCAGACATAGCTGCGATAGCTGGTTCCAGTAAAAAACGGACTTCAAGCAGATCCCGGACAAGCTTTTTTGTCAGGTATGAATGTAAATCCGAGTGGGTCATCAACTACACCGGGTGATGATGCTACATATGTTCCAGATCCCTGTCTGATTGTCACAATGTTACGTGAAGCAAGTAATTTCATGGCTTCACGAAGAGAACTTCTTCCAATATTGAGTTCTTTAGCAAGATGTGCTTCATTAGGAAGCTTGTCACCTGGCTGTAAATGTTCATTTATCGGAACAGCTTCAACATTGCAGATAATGGCAGAGGCACTTGGATTAGCACTGCCTGGAAGTGCTCTTATGCCAGCTACAAGTCCTGACCCGTTAGCATATGCAAGAGAAGCAGGAAGACAGTCAGTAAGGCTTGCAAAGATGAAGAATATGAAACCATCAGATATAGTAACTATGGATATTATGGTGTTAATGAAGACAATATTAAAAATAAGACGGAAAGATACTCAGCATTGATAAAAGGAATTGTGTTCTTGACAAATAAAGGTGGTGTGTTATAATTCATTTAACATTTAAGTTAAATGTTAAATGAAGGAGGAATGAATGTGAGCATGCAGGATACGCTTCAGGCGCTTGCTGATCCTACAAGACGCGAGATACTTAATCTGCTTAAACAGTCCCGAATGTCTGCTGGAGAGATTAGCAATCATTTTTCAATTTCGGGTGCGGCAGTTTCCAGACACCTGTCTGTTTTGAAGGAAGCTGATTTAATTCGAGACGAGCGGGAGGGAAAATACATTTATTATGAGCTTAACGCTACTGTGCTTGAGGAGATTTTATTATGGATTAGTGAATTAAAAGGAGAAAAAGACCATGATTAAACAACATAAAAAAATGTTAATATTAACATCTGTCATAACATTACTTCCAATCTTTATAGGTTTACTTTTATGGAGACAGCTGCCAGCTTCTGTTGCAACACATTTTGGAGTTGACAATCAACCAGATGGGTATTGTTCTAAAGCATTTGCAGTCTTTGGACTTCCGGTAATGATGCTGTTTTTTCATCTTATATGTATAGTTGCAACTAATATTGACCCCAAGAGAAAAAATATAAGCAAAAAGGTATTCCATGTTGTTATGTGGATTTGTCCGGTGATTTCTTTGGTTAATTGCAATATTCTCTATGTATATAATTTGGGATATAAGCTCAATATTGGATTTGTCTGCGGATTGTTCGTTGGAATTTTGTATCTTATTTTAGGCAATTTTATTCCAAAGGTAAAACCAAACTATAGCATTGGTTTTCGCATTCCATGGGCATTGAATGATTCTGACAACTGGTATCATACACATAGATTTGGCGGAAAATGTATGGTAATTGGGGGAATTGCAATGATTGTAACCTCACCATTTCAAAATGTGTGGATATTTCTTGCTCTAGTCATTGTACCATGCATTCTGCCAGTAGTTTATTCATATATGTTTTATCGGAAAACAATGGGGTAAGTTTATTGTATTTATGGATAGAATCTACTGGCTCACCACGAAAGATTTTGATGCTGCCGGTGTATTTTATCCGGAAGAAAAAGAATCCTGATGATAAAAGAAATACAATTATAAGATTGATTGTGTTGTCATTTGCGGCTGTATCAATCTTTGTACTATTGCTGGGGTCGGGGTTGATTATTATGTATTTTCAGGATTTGTTCAGTTAGTGCGATGAGTGTCTGGGGAGAAGAATGTATAATATGATACAGAAGTCCGATAGGGATAACCATGACTATTTTGTCACCCTAGAGAACAGTATGAATAACATGATACCTATAGGTAGTCGCATTTTTGAAAGTTTTATGGGACAGAAATGATAATGACTATAGAAATAGTTGCGACATTTGCCTATAAAGTTACGGAACATGAGACATTTATAGGAAAAATCATTAAAAGAAAGTGATTTACACAGGACTTACAGAAGAAAACAGAGGAATTTTACCTATAAAAGTGAGATGTATTATGAATTTATAGGAAGCGGGTATCTGGCACATGAGACTTTAGGTGTAAGGATAGAGCAGGACGGGAGGAAGCCGGAATACAATGGTGTTTTGCCATAATCCAGAAGAAAGTTACAAAAGCCAGGATAAAACTTCGAAGAAATGCATATTTTAACGAATAATAATATTGAAGAAATCTATAAGAGAATAACAGCGTTCAGAGACTGAAGCAGCGGATAGGCTGCGGGGCAGTTTCTGGACGCTTTTTTCATATTCCGGCTGAGAAAAATGTTTTTTTTGAAATGACCAGATTTGTCATAAATTAATTGGAATTACATGTGAAAAAGATTATAATATAAACAGCATTTGTCAAGTTTAAAAATAATATAGAAGGAAGGGATATTTATAAGTTTATCAAAAGAATATGTAAAAATGCGAATGGAGCGCAACAAGGAAATAGCTACATCTGCGAATCTGGCTGACAGCCTGACAGAACAGCAGTGTGATGTACTTGAATGGGCCTCTGACATGAGGCATGTAATGCATAAGAACAGTGAGGCATTATATGATGTTAATGCACCTAAGCATAAGGAAATTAAAGCATTTATAAGTGATACATATTATTCACAGAATCCGAATAACCTTAATAAAAGATTAAAAGATGCTGGATTACCGCTTATCAAGTGGTCATTTGATGATACAAGGATTCCGACAAATGAGCTGGCAATGATTCTTGATAACAGAAGACTTGAGAAGAGCAGAAAAAGGCAGTGTATCAGGACTTTAGAAAAAGCAAATGCTGATATTGAGAATTATTTTGCACAAATTGATGCCAAATACCTCACATTTTATTGTCCATCAGGAAATAAGAGAGTTTTTAGTAATCAAAGTAAAGGGGTCAGTGTGGAATCAAGGAATGTTACCATTGCAGAAGGCTATACAATTATGGGGATCGAGAGTCTTAAGAATAATATAGCCTATCTGCTTCATGTGTATGCTGGTCAGATTAGTATTGAAGATATTGTTGCATATGTCAATGAAGATATAGAAAACAGGATTTATCATATGGATGCTTCAATGGCTCCACAAAGTGTTCATAAAGCGACTAATGCCCTGGTTGAAACAGGATACATAAAACCTGATACTAAAGAACTTATTTATATTAATCTTACTAAAAGAGGCGACGCATTTGTAGGAAGCTACTGTGGGACGCTTAACAAGATAGCAGCTTCATTGTCCATACTGCCATTTAATAAGGCACACAAGAATGATATTGTTTATTATAGCTATCTGATTGGATGGCAGCGTGCTAAAAGAGAACTAAAGCCACTGATCCCTAAAACTGTCGATTTTATTAGTAACAAGATAAAAGAAAAGCAGCAGATGATGTATACCGGTGATGATAGTAATTACGACATGGAGATGGAGCAGACAATTATCCAGAGCATGAATATTAATAATTTGCCGGTTGTCTATGAGGTTAAGAAGGGTACATATGTAATAGCGGAGATAACGACATTATTTGGAAAGATTAATGTAAGTATTATTAATTCTTTATTTGTCGGAAGCGCATATACATTAACAATTCCGCAATATCAGTATACTGCAATAATCCATATGGCAGATAATATTGATTATGGAGAGATTCCTTATGAGGTACAGAAACAATTGAAGGCGGTTGTTCCTGAACTTATGAAGCTTATACAGTGAGAGGGGAGGCAGGGACAATGACCAATATATACAAGAATATTTATTTGAGAAGAGAAGAAGAAGTTTTATATAATATTAGAAAAAATGTGGATGAAACAGTGGAAACACCGACTATATCCAAGATAATAGATTATGTTCTGGCTGATCCATATGAACATATTATATATATGGATGTTAAGCTTAAGATGGTAACAAGTTACGATGCAACCAATGTATTTGTTGATACCGGTTATAAAAATATGTCAGGAGAACCATTATTTCTGTCGCTTGTGTTAAAGGACGATGTATTTACCGGCAAATATGTGGGAACGATTGATCAGCTTGGCAATGCAATTCTTACCATTGTAAAGATGAGAGTCAATGAACAGGAAATATATGATAACATGGAATTTCTTAAGAACAATTATGGCAATTATAAGCAGTTTGTTGATGACTGGGATCTCAAGGCTGGAGAGAGAGAAAAAGATAATAATCTAGGGGATATGAGTACTTTGTTTGAAGGAATTGATATATCAAAATTCCCGGAGACAGCAGAAGAAATTCCTTCAAATGAGGATACAGCAGCTGCGTCAGAATCAGATTTTTATGAAGAAGATATGGATGCTGAATCAGAAAATGGGCAGGAATTATTGTTAGAAGAGATTAAGAATGATAAAATGCATGTGTATGACTATATTCCCGATAAATTGTATCTTGTTGAATGTCACACAATGCTAGGAACTATCAACTTCTCACTTGTTAATAATTATATGGATGTATTCGGGGATAAAATACCTCTATACAGCCTGTTTATTGTTCAATACAATCAGGGTACAAGCCTTGGACAGTTATTACAGGATGTGGATTTAAGACAGTATAATCTGCAGATTCCAGATAAGATTATTGATGAAATAAGTGATGCTGTGAATTATATCAGGGGGTATATGGGCAGAGAATAAAAACGAGAAATTCAAGGAGAAATAAGAGAATGTCAAAAGATGAATCAAAGGATGAATATTTAATTACAGATGTGCCCCTTAAAGCTCTGACTGTTTTTGCCATGCCTATGATTCTGGGGAGTTTTTTCCAACAAGTATATAATATGGCTGACTCAATTATTGTCGGTCAGTTTGTCGGTTCATCTGCACTTGCGGCTGTCGGAGCATGCGCTGCTCTCACAAATGTATTTATTTGTGTGGCACTTGGTGCCGGGGTAGGTGCCGGAGTGCTTGTGAGCCGTTATTTTGGTGCAAGAAATTATAGTAAAATGAAGACCATTGTATCAACATCATTAATCAGTTTTCTGGTTTTAAGTGTATTATTGGGAATCTTTGGCTTCGGGTTATCACACCCAATGATGAGTTTATTACAGACACCAGCTGATATACTGGATGAGGCAGTACTGTATCTTCGTGTTTATTTTGTGGGATTTCCGTTTCTGTTTATGTACAATATTCTTTCAACGATGTTTACTTCAATCGGTGAATCAAAGATTCCGTTAGTGCTTCTGATATTTTCTTCTGTCTTAAATATTCTGATGGATCTTTGGATGGTTGCTGGCTTACGACTTGGCGTGTTTGGTGCAGCTCTTGCAACCTTGATTGCACAGGGTATCTCAGCGGTATTTTCATTTGTAATTTTCTTTTGCCGGATGCGTCGGTATAAAAGTCATTTTGACTGGTTTGACAGGAAGGAGTTACGTTCAATGCTTCAGATTGCCATACCATCAATTCTTCAGCAGTCTACAGTATCGATTGGCATGATGATAGTACAGGCAGTTGTAAATCCGTTTGGTACACAGGCACTCGCAGGTTATGCAGCGACAATGAGAGTAGAAAATGTATTTTCACTTATATTTGTATCCATTGGAAACGCAGTGTCACCTTATGTTTCCCAGAATCTTGGCGCGAAGAAAATTGGGCGTATCAAAAAAGGATATCATGCTGCACTCGTGTTAGATATATGTTTTGCGGTCCTTGCTTTCATAGTCATTGAGACACTGCATACACACATTTCTTCGCTGTTCCTTGGTAAAGATGGAACAGCTTTGGCATATCAGGTGTCAGGGGATTACATGAAATGGTTAGGTTACTTTTTCATTTTCATGGGTATCAAGATGGCAACGGATGGAGTTCTTCGTGGTCTGGGAATCATGCGGCCATTTCTTATAGCTAATATGGTTAACCTTGCAATCCGTCTGTCAGTTGCTCTGATTTGTGCACCGCGTTTTGGTATAGAGTTTGTCTGGCTTGCTGTACCAGCCGGCTGGTTTGCAAATTTTCTGATTTCTTATGTGGCACTCAGAAAGTCATGGCCGGTTGAAAAAGTTGATTGATGAGTTCGTGAGCGTGCTTAATTGGCATGACGGCTAATGATGTTCAAAAGATTTTGAACCTGAAATAAAGATAACATGTTTGACATAAAACCCGTTGAATGATAATATAATTAAAGAGGCGCTACCGATAGACGGTTAGCCTGATATATTTTTTGGTTAAAACAACCGCCAAGTTTAGCAGACCGTGGCGGTTGTTTTGTGTTTATTTTTTGCTCTTAGAACCAATAGTATAACCAAGAGCAAAGCAAGTAATACATAAGCTGATGATGGCTATAAAAAGCTCCGTTGTAAGCATAAGCACAAACCTCCTTGATAGATTTCCAAGTCGGATTTCTATGTAAACAGAGCTATAACTCTCTGATGGAGGATAACCGCCTACCGTGTAGGGTAGCACCACATAAATTATAACAGTTATAATTTGAAAAAGCAATCGCATTGCGAGCATTTATTGGCAAACAGAATATGGCACATTTTGATCGTACATATCTGGCAGGGTTAAGATAATTTTTGTTTGACATTTTTTAAAAAGAAAAATATAATAACTTCTAAACGAGTAGCAGACTAGCGTAAATCCAGTTTTGCTGCTCGTTTTTTTGTGCTCCTGCTGTCGTACATTATGAAAATATATATTGCATTTTAAAGTGTGTAGCTTATCAGCGTAAGTCCAGCTTACGAGGTAAGTGCACACTTTTTTTATGCAGAAAAAGGAGGCAGAATCCTCTCCTCACCAAAGGGTTCGGATTTTGCTTCGCAAAACAAGGAGGATTATAAAATAGCAAAAAGAATTATTACAATCAGCAGAGAGTTTGGAAGCGGTGGACGTTTTATCGGTGAAGAAGTGGCAAAGAAACTTGGCATTGCATATTATGACAAGGATATTATTGGACAGATTGCAGAACAGTCAGGCTTATCACCGGAGTATATTAAGGAAAATGCTGAGTTATCTCCAAAGAAAGGCTTATTTGCATATGCATTTGCTGGACGTGACATTACAGGAAAGTCCATAGAAGATATCGTATATGAAGCACAGAGAAAAGTTATTTTGGAGTTGGCTGGAAAGGAGCCTTGTGTAATCGTTGGAAGAAATGCTGATTACATTCTTAAAGACAGGGATGATGTGTTAAATGTGTTTATTCATGGGGATATGCCGGAAAAAACACAGCGTATCATGGGCTTATATAATGTTGAAGAGAAGGAAGCCGTCAAAATAATTGCGGACACAGATAAAAGACGTATGACAAATTATAACTTTTACACGGAGCAGAGATGGGGAAAAGCCAGTAATTATACGTTGTGCCTGAACAGTTCACAGCTTGGATATGACAGGTGTGAGAAGATAATTCTGGATTGCATGTGATTTTATCATGAATAATTCAGGATTAATGAAAAATAGTGAAAAAATAGTGAAAAATTAATGGAAAAAAGCTTTTCTTTTGGATATAATAATATTTGGAAGGAAGGTTTTTATGATTAAAGTAACATTAACGAACGAGATTTTAAGATATATTACAGAAATTGAGCAGAACAGATATAAAGTATCGTCAGTGAAACTGTCCTCAACAGTTATGAACAGGCTTCGTAAAAATTCAAAGAAAAAAAGTTCTTATGCCTCGAATAAAATCGAAGGGAATCCTTTGTCTGAAAAACAGGTAGATGAAGTGATAGAAAGTGATGAAAGAATGCATTATCTGAAGCCAGAACAGGAAATCCGTAATTACTTTCTGGCGTTAAATTATCTCGAGGAAAAGGTAAATAAAAATGAAAAATTTTCAAAGAAGCTAATTTTAGATGTGCAGAAACTGGTGGAAAAGGGGGCTTCCAAAGAAAAAATCGGACTCAGAGGACCTATGCCACCAGGAGTCCTGTTTGCTGTGTATGATTCTAAGACAGGAAATCCTGACTATATTCCACCAGAATATTGTGACATCCAAGGGCTATTGGATGAGTTGATTGAGTATGTAAATACTACAGATGATCATCCTTTGATTGTGGCAGCAGTTGTACATTACCAATTAGTGACCATACATCCGTTTGAAGATGGCAATGGCAGGACAGCCAGATTGTTATCAGGTTATATCATGGATTTGAATGGGTATGGATTTAATGGAATCGGATCATTAGAGGAGTATTTTGCATACGATATTGATGAATATTATGAATCCATCCAGATGGGACTTCCTGCATTGTATTATTCTGGAAGGGCAAATCCGCCGCATCCAGAGATTTGGATTAATTACTTTTTGCGTATGGTTAAACTTTATTCCAACAAAGTTTTTGATTTACAGTTAGCTTCCGAAGAGGAAGATATTGCTGGAGGTCTATCTTTTCTGAAAGGGAAGGAAAAGGAACTGTTACAATTTTTGATTAAAAGTTATCGAGGAGAATTTACTCCAATTGAAGTCAGCAGGGAATTGTCAGTAACAAATAAGACGATTATTAACAGACTGGCGGTATTGGTGAAAAATGGATTTGTGGTTCCTATATTGGTCAACAAGAGAATCCGATCTTATGAATTAAGCGAATTTACCAGAGATCATGAAAAAGAAATTATGAAAGTTATCAGCTGACTAATTATGAAAAACTATCTGCAAGCTTAGTTCAATAGAGGAAGTTATTATGATAAGAGTAGTACAAAAAACAGATATAACTAAAGTAGCAGACATATGGCTGGATACTAATATAAAGGCACATAATTTTATATCTGCTCAATACTGGGAAAGTAATTATGAGATGGTAAAAGAAATGCTGTTACAGGCGGAGGTCTATGTGTGTGAGAGTAATGGGGAAATACAGGGATTTATAGGCTTAAACGGTGATTATATTGAAGGGATTTTTGTCTGTGATAGATTGCAGTCGCAGGGCATAGGAAAACTTTTGCTGGATTTTGTAAAGGAAAGCAGAACGCAATTAAGTTTAAATGTGTATCAGAAAAACACTAGAGCGATACATTTTTATCAGAGAGAAGGATTTGAAATTCAGAATGAAGGATTGGACGAAGCTACGGGCGAAAAAGATTATGTAATGACATGGCGGTAATATGTGTATATTCCCTATAATGTATTCAGAGATAAATATTTTGATGTTAAATGTTAATTTTGTTCAAGACAGCAGATGCATTCTGCATAATGGAAAATATGATTTTGCAGGCGACAGAGCTTGGAATTGCTTCGAGTATAGTTTCAAGGGGCTACGAAACATTTGAAAACCGGGATGGGTCAATATTTCCAATAAGCTAGTGGAGAACTCCCCGGGAATATGGTATAACAATAGTAATCATAATCATGTATGAAAGAGACGGATTATTTTAATGAGAAAGACTATTGCATATTACCATCTTCCGGGGCTGTTTGAATTTTATGAGTTGTATGAAGCATTTTTGCCGGTATATCGCAAGCACAGGGAGTATTTCTATGACTGGTGCGGGATTGGCTCAATATATGGTGCGCCTGCAGACTGTATCTGGGGCGGCGGACGAATCGGTTCCGGTGAACATGGTGTGCAGGAAGTTATGAATCTGATGAGTGAATATGGGATATCGGCAAGGCTGACATTCAGCAATTCACTGCTTCGCGAAGAACATTTGGCTGATGAAAAATGTAATGCGTTATGTAAGGCACTTAATGAAAGCGAAGGCATGAGGAATGCAGTCAGCAATGGCGTGATTGTACATTCAGACCTTCTTGCCGGGTATATAAAAAAGCATTATCCCAATCTTTATCTTGTATCATCGACAACGAAGGTGCTGACGGATTTCAATGATTTTCTGGATGAAGTAAAAAGAGAAGATTTCCAGTATGTAGTGCCGGATTTCAGGCTGAATAAAGCATTTGATAAGCTGGCGAAGCTGACAGATAAAGAAAAGGATAAGGTGGAATTCCTGTGTAATGAGTGCTGCTGGTTCGGATGTTACGACAGAAAGAACTGCTATGAGATTGTGAGCCGCCAGAATCTTGGCGAGGACTGTCCAGATCATGTATGCGTTGCACCGGATTCACAGAGTGGATACCGGTTTTCTAAGGCAATGGAGAATCCGGCATTTATCAGTGTTGATGATATTAGGAATACATATATGCCGATGGGGTTTTCTAATTTTAAGATTGAAGGACGCGGACTTGGAAGTGCGCTGGTGCTGGAATTTCTGTTGTATTATATGACGAAGCCGGAGTATCAGATACATGTGAGAGAAGATATATATCTGGATAATATGCTGGATTTATTCTAAAAAATGGAGAAGAGATTTGAAGGGGATGATGAAAAATTTGATGGGGAATGTTATGTTAAATAAAAGAATAAAATATTTTGTATGTATGCTGGTATTCTTTGCACTATTATTTATTGGATATAAGTATTTTAAAGCACAATCAATAATTAAAGATGGAGAAGTATTGGCAGGGATGGTCAGGATAGCAGATCAGAAATATGTATATCAAGCATTTATGACGACTGGAAAGAAAAAGAAAATTGCAGAGATTGATAACTGGGATGTATATGAGATAGATGAGGATAAGAGTCATACTTTTTTATTATTAAAATCATTTACAGGGGAACAATATATAGTTAAAGAAAATTATCAAATACCAACTGGGGGAAAAGTCAATTGTGTTTATGTAGATGGACAAAGAATAGAAGATAAAGAAATACTTGAGGCGTTTAATGAAATTTTGACAACGAAATATAATGATGGAACATATTATTATATTTCTAATAACAAAGAGGAGCAGAAAAGATGGAAACATTTTGTACTTGGGTATGAAGATTGCCCTGTGGGTACGGATAATTCTATCTATGGTATAGCTAAGATAGATTCAAAGTGGGTGATTGTGTTTAACAGTGATTTAGGTCAAAAAGATGAGAATGGTTATCAAGCTATTTATTATGAGATTAGTCCTGAATGTGGGAAAATATTTGAAAAAAGTAATATATGGAAATATTGATTTCAGAAATTAATATAGAATATTAAAATATTGTATGAGCGAATAACAAAGATTTTAAAGAACAAAAGGGCATTGTATATCCGGATATGGATTATTTGGAATACAATGTCTTTTTTTATGTTAAAATGTAACTTGGCATGCTTATAATGCAACTTAGTAGTAAGCGTATAGACATGGGGATGGAAAAAGTATATATATGAATATTGAGGTAATGGCAAGCTGGATATGGTAGAATGGATTAATAAATACATGAAGTAATTCTCAATAAGGAGGGGCGTATGTCGGATATTATTAAGATAGAACATCTGAATAAATGTTTTGGCGATGTGAAGGCAGTTAATGACTTAAGTTTCCGCGTAAAGAAGGGAGAATTGTTTGCATTTTTAGGTGTAAATGGTGCTGGAAAAAGCACAACGATTTCTATTATATGCGGGCAGTTACGCAAGGACAGCGGAAATGTGTGGATTAAGGATAAAGAAGCAGACAGGGCAGGCAGTGAAACAAAGAGGCTGCTGGGAGTTGTGTTTCAGGACAGTGTTCTTGATAAACCTCTTACAGTTAAGGAGAATCTCAAAAGCAGGGCGGCGTTGTATGGAATTACTGGAAATGCATTTGAAAAAAGACTGGCAGAACTGGTGGAGATACTTGATTTCGGGGATTACATTAACAGACCGGTTGGTAAGCTGTCAGGCGGACAGAGAAGAAGAATTGATATTGCAAGGGCGCTGATTCACAGACCGGAGATACTGATTCTTGATGAGCCGACGACGGGACTTGACCCGCAGACAAGGCTTCTTATATGGAATGTTATTGAGAGACTTCGTACAGAGGAGAACATGACGGTATTCCTTACAACTCATTACATGGAGGAGGCGGCAAGTGCCGGATATGTTGTGATTCTTGATAAGGGAAGCATCGTGGCAGAGGGAACTCCTTTGGAATTAAAGAATGAATATGTTCATGATACGATATCTTTGTATGGAGTTACAGAGGATGAGATTAAAGCTTTGAAAACAGAGTACAAAGCAATCCGTGATGGTTACAGGATTCAGGTTAAGAACACACTTGAAGCTACGAAAATGATTGTGAAACATCAGGAGATATTCCGTGATTATGAAGTCGTAAAAGGTGGTATGGACGATGTATTTCTTGCTGTGACTGGGAAAATATTGGGAGGTGGTCAGTGATGAAAGAGATAACCGCACTTGTAAGCAGAAACAGAAAACTCTTTTTTAAGGACAAAGGAATGTTATTCTCATCAATGATAACTCCGGTAATTCTTATTGTTTTGTATGCAACATTTTTAGCAAATGTATACAAGGACTCCTTCGTTTCTGCAACTAAGGACATGATTGATTTATCAGACAAAATAATTAACGGCACAGTGGCAGCACAGTTAGCTGCAGCACTTATTGCAGTAAGCTGTGTAACTGTTACATTCTGCGTCAATCTTACGATGGTTCAGGACAGAGCCAGCGGAGCAAGAAAAGATTTTGATGTTTCGCCTGTAAGTAAAACAAAGATTTATATAGGATATTTCTTATCAACAGTACTTAATTCGCTTATGGTTAATGGCACAGCACTTGCATTATGCCTGCTTTACATATTGAAGATGGGCTGGTATATGAGTGCGTCAGATGTAATATTTGTTATATTGGATATGATTCTGCTGGTGTTATTTGGAAGCACGCTTTCAAGCATTGTAAGCTATCCGCTAAAGACGCAGGGGCAGTTGTCGGCGGTTGGAACTATCGTAAGTGCAGGGTATGGATTTGTGTGTGGTGCATACATGCCGATATCTAATTTTAGTTCAGGGCTGCAGAAAGCATTGTCCTACCTTCCGGGTACATATGGAACTTCCCTGGTTAAGAACCACATGCTAAACGGAGTGTATAAAGAGATGGCGGACATAGGGCTTCCGTCAGAAGCGGTCACAGTCATAAGGAACACTCTCGACTGTAATCCTGTATTCAGGGGACATGTTGTTGGCGTGTCACAGATGTATTTAATCATGGCTGGGAGTATAGTTGTATTCGGAGCAGCTTATCTTCTGATTATCATGATTCGGGAGAGATAATAATCTTAATATAATCTTAATATCATATAAAAATGCTTAACCCCTTTTTTAACATAATTCTGGTAGATTTCAATTATGTTAGAAAAGGGGAATTTTTTATGTTTGACAACAGGATAAGAAAACATTTGTCATCATTCCGGGTTATAACAATTGGATTTGGTGGATTAATCATATTAGGAGCATTGCTTCTTATGCTGCCGGTTTCATCAGCCAGTGGCTGTGTAACACCGTTTAGTGATGCATTATTTACATCTACATCAGCGGTATGCGTAACCGGATTAGTAGTACTGGATACAGGAAGTTACTGGTCTTCATTTGGGCAGCTTGTAATAATTACGCTTATACAGATAGGAGGACTTGGCGTAATTACTGTTGCCATTGCATTTTCTTTATTGTCAGGAAAGAAAGTGTCTTTAATGCAGAGAAGCTTTATGCAGGAATCTGTGTCAGCACCGGTGGTTGGAGGAGTAGTCAGACTTACCGGATTTATATTAAAAGGAACATTCATCATAGAATTATCAGGAGCATTGCTTATGATGCCGGTATTCTGCCGGGATTATGGATTGAAAGGAATCTGGTTTGCAATATTTCATTCAATATCAGCATTCTGTAATGCAGGATTTGATGTGCTAGGAACAGCGGATAATCAATTTGCTTCAATGACGACATATGCCTGTAATCCTGTTATTAATATTACATTGATGCTTCTTATTGTGATAGGTGGAATTGGATTTGTTACGTGGGAAGATATTAAGAATAATAAGTATCATTTTAAAAGATATAAGATGCAGAGCAAATTAATAATTGTTACAACAGCCGTTCTTATAACAGTACCTGCAATTATATTTATGATAAATGATATGATGACTGGAAACGAGAAAATGCCTGTATTTAAGGCACTTTTTCAATCAGTTACATTAAGGACTGCAGGATTTAACACGGTTGATCTTAATGCAATGAAACAGGCATCTGTAATGATTATGATAGTTCTTATGCTTATAGGTGGTTCACCAGGTTCAACAGCAGGTGGTATGAAAACAACTACATTTGCAGTTCTTATGGGAAACATGGTTGCAACATTTAAGAGGAATAAGAATATTCATTTTTTTGAAAGAAGAATAGATAACGATACAGTTAAAAATGCAGCTACGATAGCTATGATGTACATTACATTATTTGTTACAGGCGCATTTATTATAAATGTCACAGATGGAATTTCAATAGGAAAATGTCTTTTTGAAACAGCATCAGCAGTAGGTACGGTCGGATTGACATTAGGTATTACTCCACAGCTTGGAATATTGTCAAGAATTGTTCTTATTATTCTTATGTTTATGGGCAGAGTTGGCGGTCTTACTTTAATATATGCTGCTTTTTCTGGAAATGGAAACAGCTATTCAAAATTTCCTGAAGAAAAGATTAATATAGGATAGGAGCACAATATGAAAAAGAATGTATTACTTATAGGAGCCGGAAGATTTGGAAAGCATATGGCTATGCAGCTTAATCAGCTAGGACATCAGGTGATGGCAGTTGATACTGATGAGAACAGAATTAACGACGTTATGAATATAGTCACAAATGCACAGATTGGAGACAGCACGAATGCTGAATTTTTAAAATCATTAGGCGTTGGTAATTTTGATGTGTGTATGGTGACAATTGGTAACAGTTTTCAGAATTCGCTGGAAACAACATCGCTGTTAAAGGAACTTGGCGCCAGATATGTGGTATCAAGAGCTGAGCGGGATGTACAGGAAAAATTCCTGCTGCGTAATGGTGCAGATGCGGTTGTATATCCTGAAAAACACGAAGCAAAGTGGGCTGCAGTACGCTACACTGCGGACCATATTCTTGATTTAATACAACTGGATAATACTCATGCAATTCTTGAAGTGGAAGTTCCTGAGTCGTGGTTAGGAAAAAGTATTATTGAACTTGATATAAGAAAAAAATATGGAGTAAACATAATGGCTATAAAGCATAATGACTCAATAAATGTAAATGTTGAACCAGATATTGTACTTACAGAAGATATTACATTACTTGTGTTAGGAGATTATAAAAATCTGAAAAAATGCTTTAAGGTTTAAGATTAGGGGGCATGAGCATGAAGACGGGATTGATTATAATAATACTGATAGTTGTGATATTATTATTTATGGCAGCAGGATGGTATGTTATGAATAAAATAGACGGATTTATGAACAGAACAAGAAGAACCAATGACAAAGATACAATGAATGCTGTATTGAATGAAAGTGATGATAACGAAAAAAAGAGATATTAAATTGAAAATGTGTTATTATATACAAAATAAAATAAGGTGGTAATTATAACGGAAAAGACATTAAAAAAACTTGTAAAAGAATTCTTAATAACAATAGGCCTTTTAAGCATTGCAACAGTAATAGGAATGCTGCTTATATATATTGGATTTACAGAATCAAATGTTATTATGGTATATCTTCTGTGCGTGCTTTTGATTTCGATATTCACTAATGGATATATCTGGAGTGTGGCGGGTTCGCTTGTAAGTGTTGTTCTGATGAATTTCTTCCTGACAGAACCAAGATTTACTTTACATACATATGACACAGGATATCCGCTCACATGTGTTATTATGCTTGCTGCGTCAATGCTTACAGGAACTCTGGCATCTAAACTGAAAAAACATGTTCGTATGTCAGAACAGGCTGCTTACAGGGAAAAGACATTACAGTTAAGGGCTAATCTTTTAAGGACGATTTCACACGATTTAAGAACACCACTCACATCAATATCAGGTAATGCCAATAATCTTATGTACAATTATGATAAGCTTGATAATGATACGAGAGAGCAGATATTTACAGATATATATGATGATTCAGAATGGTTAATCAGTCTTGTAGAGAATATATTGTTTGTAACAAGATTTGAGGATGGAACAGTAACTCTTAATATGTCTGATCAGCTTATAGATGAAGTTATTGCTGAAGCGTTAAAACATATTAACAGAAAAAGCTGTGAACATAAAATACATGTGGATTGCGGCAAAGAACTGCTTCTTGTGAGAATGGATGCCAGACTGATAATACAGGTTATTATTAATATAGTTGATAATGCCATAAAGTATACACAGGAAGGCTCTGATATATATATTAAAGCAAGAAAAGAAGGCAGATATGTAATTATATCCATTGAAGATAATGGCGCGGGAATACCTGATGACATGAAAGAAAATGTATTTGATACATTTTTTACCTGTAACAATGAAATTGCAGATAACAGAAGAAGTCTCGGACTTGGGTTATCTTTATGTAAAACTATTATAAATGCACATGGAAGTGAACTCGAATTAAGGGATAATACGCCACATGGATGCATTTTCGAATTCAAACTGCAGTTAAGTGAGGTACATTTAAATGAATAAAACACAGGTTCTTGTAGTTGAGGATGATTCACCAATAAGAAATCTCATAACAACAACATTAAAAACTAATAATTACAGGTATTTAACTGCTGTGAATGGAGAGAGTGCTATTTCACAGACTGCATCACATAATCCTGATATAATTCTGCTAGACTTAGGGCTTCCTGATATAGATGGGGTGGAAGTTATAAAAAAGATAAGAACATGGACTAATACACCAATAATTGTTATAAGCGCAAGAACTGAAGATGCGGATAAGATAGAAGCACTTGATGCAGGGGCAGACGATTATCTTACAAAGCCGTTTTCAGTAGATGAGCTTCTTGCAAGATTACGTGTAACAGTAAGAAGACTGTCGCTTATGCAGACGGATATGACTCAGAATACAAGTGTATTTGAGAATGGAGATTTAAAAATTGATTACGCGGCTGGCTGTGCATATCTGAATGGAGATGAGCTGCATCTTACACCTATTGAATATAAGCTTCTCATATTATTATCAAGAAATGTCGGAAGAGTGCTGACTTACACTTATATTACTAAGAATATATGGGGCAGTTCATGGGAAAATGATCTGGCATCACTTAGAGTATTTATGGCAACATTAAGAAAGAAAATTGAAAAAGATGTCAATTCCCCGCAGTATATACAGACGCATATTGGTATAGGATACAGAATGCTGAGAGTATAATTATGGATTTCCTCATAAAAGTGTAAAACGGTGTATAATATAACCATAAAATATATGGAGGTTAATTATAAAAGGGGCATACGTTAAAATAGGACTAAATCAAGAGAAACCTTATAAAACAAGGGCTTGAATGATTTAAGTCCTATTTTTTCATATCAATTTTGAGGTAAGAGGACTCAATACTATAATTGAAATTGAACGTTTACATGGTGTAAAATGAAAGAAAACAGATAAAGGAGATTTGAATTATATGAATTATATTACATTAAATAATGGAGTTAAAATTCCACAGATAGGTCTTGGTGTTTTTAGAACACCAGACGGAGCTGATACAGCTAATGCAGTAAAATGGGCGATTGAGGCTGGATACAGACATATTGATACAGCTAAGGTTTACGGCAATGAAAAAAGCGTAGGCGAAGGCATACGTATGAGTGGCATTGACAGAAGGGATATATTTGTTACAACTAAGCTTTGGAATGAGGATATTAGACAGGGAAGAACTAAAGAAGCATTTTTACAGAGCTTGGAAGACATGGGACTTGATTACATAGACTTGTATCTTATTCACTGGCCAGCTAACGGTTATGAGAAGGCGTGGGCAGATATGGAGGACCTGTACAAGGCTGGCAAAATCAAGGCAATCGGTGTAAGTAACTTCAATGTTCACCATCTTGAGACTCTCAGTGAAAACTGGACAGTTGTACCAGCGGTTAACCAGATTGAGATTCATCCTTATTACGCTAATATTGAAAATGTTGAATATGCTAAGAAGAATGGTATTGCAATAGAAGCCTACAGCCCACTTGGAGGCAACGGAGCAGGAACACTTGAAAATGAGGTGATTATTGCACTGGCTGACAAGTATGGTAAGACACCTGCACAGATTGTTTTAAGATGGGAGCTTCAGAGAGGAATAATTGTACTTCCAAAGTCAACGCATCAGGAAAGAATTATTTCTAATTTTGACGTGTTTGATTTTGAATTGTCTGAGGGTGATATGAATGCCATAAATGAGCTTAACAAGAACGAAAAACACGGTTCTGACCCAGAAACATTTAATTTTTAAGAGGAACTTGACTTTTGAATCGGTTTAAAAATCGAAACACGGCACAAAGCACCGAATATTCTAATCAACCAGTCCCTTGTTCTTCCACTTTCCGCTCTTCCAGCGCAGCACCATGCCGACAGCCCTGATGCACTCGTCACTTGCGAGTCCGATGTAAGCACCGACTGCGAGAAGCCCCAGATGCAGTCCGAAGAAGTATGTTCCGCCGACCGCCGCAAGGTACATGAAAACGGCACCAATGACAACCGGGAAAACGGCATCACCGCTTGTCTTCAGTGCCTGACCATAGACCAGATTGGTGACTCTTCCAAGCTCCAGCACAACATCAATGGCGAGAAGCTTTGTGACTAGGTTTATCATCTGTACATCATTCGTGAAGATTCGCACAATGTAGTTACCCAAAAGCGCAAATGTGATAGAAAGGCAGGATGCCGTAATCACACCATAGATAGCGGCCTTGCGAGTGCCCTTATCGCATTCGTCATACTCCTTTGCACCGATATGCCAGCCGGTCAGAATGGCATTTGCCTGAGCTAAGGCAGCACCGATACAGTACGAAAAGTTAGCAATCTGTGAGGCATAGGAACGCGCTGTGACGTTTATTCCGTCAGCATCCATCTGGTTCATGAAACGCACTACAAGAGTCATGGCGATATTGTAAAGTGCGGTTTCACAGGCAGACGGAAAGCCAATCTTTATAATCTGTCCGAGAATTTTTCCGGGAGCTATGCGCTCAGGACTGTTCTTTGCCTTGATGAGCACAGCGCCCATTGTGGCAACAATAATCAGATTGACAATACGTGAGATAACCGTTGCAGTGGCAACACCCATAACGCCCCAGTGCATTACAAAGAGAAAAACAGCGTTAAGTATAAAGTTAATGACATTTCCAATAATTGATGCCCAAAGTGACTGCTTTGTGTAGCCGAAAACTCTCAGGTAGCTTGAATAAATCGGTATGAGAGCATTTAAAAAGCAGGCACCTCCAACAATGCGCAGATAAGTATTTGCCGAATCAAAAAGCGCCGGTGCAATGCTGACCATTTTGAGAATATTTTCGGAAAAAACAGCCAGAAAAACAGCCATGAGCACACCTATTACAGCGTTAAATATAAGCCCAAGCTGCCTTGCCTGATATGCTATACCCGGTTTTCCGGCACCGATATTCTGCGTCATGACAGCAACCATACCGCTTGAGATGACACCAAACATGATGATGAAAACGGAGATGTATGTATTTGCCGTGCCGACAGCACCAACCGCCTGGTCGCTCACGGATGACAGCATAAGAGTGTCAACCATGCCTGCCAGCATGTAAAAAAGTGTTTCGAAGCATATTGGAATGGAAAGCTGTGTAAGTGTTTTTCTTTGAACCTGCATATAGATTTTACCTCATTTATAATGTATGTATACCTTGTGATATTAACAGAATGAAAGCAAACTTCTCGTTATAAGCTTCATTTGGGAGAGGAAGATATAAAGAAGAGAAGCTTGCATGTATCAATATATTACATTATCACAAATAATTCTTGTATTATTTCAAGGAAAAATTGTACTATTTCTACTTTATCTATTACTAAATCCTAGAGAACAAATAAAAAAATGCACACCTTATGCATGCAATATGTTAAAATATAGAACAGTTGATATGTAATTATTACAGCAAACAAACCGGATGGGAATTAAAAGAGACTAAGGAATATGTAGAAAAATGTATTTTGAATTAAAAGAAAACCGGCCACACGGCACACCGGAAAATCCGTTCAGTCAATATCATATCAGTGATGTAAAGCGTGCATTCCAGATTCCGGTACACTGGCATGATGAGCTGGAAATTATATATGTAAAGCAGGGCAAGCTGCATGTGACCATATCAGGTGAAAACTATATAGGAAGCCCAAAGGATACATTTGTGGTATCTCCGGGCAGTCTGCATTTCATGGGCTCGCCGACAGGAGATGCAGATTATTACACATTTTTGTTTCCTCTTGAATATATATCATTTCAGACGGATGATCTCATGGAAAAATCAATCCTATCCCCTCTCAAACGAGGCAGACTTATGATTAGTCCTCAGATAAATGATACAGCAGCAGATATATGCGAGCGGCTGATAGAGATAAATGCACAGATATCAGGGAAAAACGCAGAAAACACAGATGCTGCAAATATAGAGGCGCAATTTGAAACCAAAATAACTCTCATCAAATTCATCCAGAAAATGTGGAGCAATAATCTGATACTGGAAAATGGCACAAATGGCACCAACACAATAGAAAAAGAAATGATAACGTATATCCGGCAAAACTATAAAAGGGAAATTTCACTGAAGGAATTTGGTGCACAGTTTCATTTGTCAGAAAAATACATATCACGCTACTTTAAAGAGCATTTTCATATTACTCTGTCGCAGTATATCAATCATCTCAGGCTGGAGCATGCTAGACAGCTATTGGAGGAATCAGCAACTTCCGTTACAGAGGTTGCAATGTGCAGTGGATATCAGAATGTGAGCTACTTTATACGCAGCTTCAAGAAAATGTATGGGGTATCACCTCTTAAATACAGAAAAGCTTCCTGTATAATTTAAACATAGGTCAAGAGATTAAAGAAAAAATCCGCAATTTAGCGGATTTTTTTAATACATTCATTAAATAAAAGCAATCTGTTATCCTTATCAGCAGATATTTTCAATGAAGATTGTTCATTAAGCTTCATAACCAAAGAAAGAACATCACTAACCGAATGCTGCACTGGTCATATACGCCGGAGCAGAAGGAAGAGGTGAAAAAAGCACTTGCCGCAGGAGTTCCGAAAGCAACGATTCTTACTTACTTTTATCCGGAGGTCACTGTGGAGAAGATGAGTTCATATCGGAATAAGCATTAAATGATATCGCATAGGCACAGGAAATGTGGTATACTGCGCCTATGTAAAAAAGAATGTGTTTTGCAAATCGGTATTTATCATTTGTTAAGGAGGAATAGTAAATGGTTGGAAGAATATATCATGTAGGATTGACGGTTTCAGATTTAGATAAATCAATTGCATTTTATAGAGATATACTTGGACTTAAATATCAAGGAGAAATCATGATGGTTGGCGAAGAGACAGATAAAATGTTTCAAAAGAAAAATTGTAAGGCAAGGGTTGCTTATTTGAATGGTTCTGAGAATATTGAAACACCGCCTGTTGAATTGATTCAATTTGTAGACAGCAAAATCCACAAAGAACAATCAGACTTGTTTACGACATCTATCTCGGAAGTATGCTTTTATACGGATGACATTGATTCTGTCTACAAAGCCCTTATCGAAAATCATGTGGAGTGCTTGTCTGAACCGCAGTATTTCGATTTCAGGGCAGATGGATTTGGGGAAAGCAGAGCGTTTTATTTCAGAGACCCGGATGGAATCATTCTTGAGATGATGCAACCGTTATAAAAGGACACTAAATCGGAAGTTGGAGGATACACGCATGAAAATTGTAATCATTAATGGAAGTGCCAGAAAAGGAAACACGCTGACAGCAATCAATGCATTTATAAAAGGAGCATCAGAAAAGAATGAAATTGAAATCATTGAACCTGACAAACTCAACATTGCACCATGCAAGGGATGTGGTGTCTGTCAATGCTCTAAGGGATGCGTCGATAAGGATGATACAAATCCTACAATTGATAAAATTGCTGCCGCAGATATGATTCTTTTTGCTACACCAGTTTATTGGTGGGGAATGTCAGCACAATTGAAACTTATCATTGATAAGTGCTACTGCCGTGGATTGCAGTTAAAAAATAAAAAAGTTGGCACGATTGTTGTAGGCGGTTCTCCCGTAGACAGTATCCAGTATGAGCTGATTGATAAGCAGTTTGACTGTATGGCAAAATATCTTTCATGGGATATGCTTTTCAAAAAATCATATTACGCAACAGCCAGAGATGAACTTGAAAAAAACAAGGATTCCATGAACGAACTTGAGGGGATCGGAAAAAATTTATAAAGCACGTTCCAAATTC